>Ga0137373_10004014_pt1 | contig 16081 bp, 7 predicted proteins | sample SagtaG_5_FD_104912 | JGI IMG/M metagenome (GOLD analysis project Ga0137373, IMG submission 104912) | Vadose zone soil microbial communities from Sagehorn Ranch, Mendocino, California, USA - Sage1_R_80_16 metaG | ecosystem: Environmental > Terrestrial > Soil > Vadose zone | place: USA: California...
AACCCCCAAACCCTAGCTAGTGCTATGCGTAAACCCCAACTAATCTCCCCCTGGTATTTCATGGCTGCGCTCCTGTTGTCGCTCAGCGCGTCAGTCCAGGCCCAACTGTCGGATGTCACCCAGCCGGGTGATCCGATCATCGCCTCCTCGCCGCGCAGTCCTGGTTCGGAAGTCGTCGGCAACGTCATCGACGATCAACCGACCAAGTACCTGAATTTCGACAGCGGTCGAGACGGGACAAATGCCGGCTTCTCTCCATCCGGCTTTGTGGTCAGCCCAAGGGTCGGCGTCACTTATGTCACGGGCCTGACGATGACCTCGGCCAACGATGCTCCGGAGCGCGATCCAAGCGATGTCACCTTGGACGGATCGAATGACGAAACGATCACGAACTTCGATGCTGGAACGTGGACACAGATCGTGAGGCTTACTGGATATGATCTGTGGACGAACCGGTTTCAGAAACTGACGTTCCTATTCCCGAACAACCGGCCGTACAGACATTATCGGTGGACGGCCAATGCAACCCGGACGACGCCCAATGGCTGCTGCATGCAGATTGCCGAGGTGGAACTCCTCGGGACAACTTTGCCGACCGACGTAACGCAACCCGGCGATCCCATCTTCGCCTCGTCGCCCCGCAGCCCGGGTTCTGAAGTCGTGGGGAATGCGATCGACAATCAACCGACGAAATACCTGAACTTCGATAGTGGTCGGGATGGCACCAACGCTGGGTTTTCGCCTTCTGGCTTTGCCGTGAGCCCTTCGGTGGGCAGGACGCTCGTGACCGGCATTTCGATGGAATCAGCCAATGATGCCCCCGAGCGCGATCCGAAGACCGTCACATTGGAAGGTTCCAACGACCCGACGATCACCGATTATAATTCTGGGACCTGGACGTTGATTACCACCATCAGCAACAACACGTATACCGCCCGCTTCCAAACCCAGACCTACCTTTTCGACAATTTTACACCGTACAGGCATTACCGGTGGACTGTCCTGGAAACGGCGACGACCCCCAATGGTTGTTGCATGCAGATTGCCGAGGTCGAGTTGCTGGGTACGGCTGCTCCGGTAGATGTCACCCAGCCTGGAGACCCAATCATTGCCTCTTCGCCGCGCAGCCCCGGTTCCGAAGTCGTCGCCAACGCCATCGATAATCAGCCGACCAAGTACCTGAACTTCGACAGTGGCCGAGACGGGACCAACGCCGGATTCTCCCCTTCCGGCTTCGTTGTGACCCCAACGATCGGGCCGACGACCGTGATCGGTATGACGATGGAGTCGGCGAACGATGCGCCGGAACGTGATCCGACGGACGTGACACTGGAAGGCTCCAATGACGATATTATCAGCTCGTTCGATTCCGGGAATTGGGAATTGATCGCCCACCTCAGCAACTATGAACTCTGGACAAACCGATTTCAGACGCTGGAGTTCTACTTCCCAAACAAGACGTCCTATAAGAGCTACCGGTGGACCGTCATCGCCACGCGGACGACTCCCAACGGGTGTTGCATGCAAATCGCCGAAGTCGAGTTGCTCGCCGTGCCGCGCGGCGGGAACACCAACGTCATCGACACGTTGATTCGCCGCCAGCCAAAAGACACTCCGGTGTTGCTCGGCTCGCAGGCGACGTTCCGGGTGATCTTGACCGGTCCGTGGCTCGTTCAGTGGTACAAGAACGGAATACCTATCCCGGGCGCCACTGGCTCCAGTTACACGACCCCGCCCGCTACCCAACCCGATGACGGCGCCCTGTTCCAGGCCGTCGTGCAAAGCCCCCAAGGGACGCAGTACAGTGATACGGTGATGCTCAACATCTTCACTCCGTCGGTCACGGAAAGCATCGGGCTGAGTTGGGTAGGGAGCAGCGCCAATGGCGCGCCAACCGCGATGCTGCCCGAGGACATTACCGGATTCCAGCCACAGGCTTATTGGAACAACCTCACCAACGGATCGGGCAACCTGGCAACAGCCTTGAACAGTAGCAACGTGGCCAACCCGACAATCACCGTCAGTTGGGGGACCAGCGGAGAGTGGGGGGTCGGCACGGGCAATCAAGATGCCACCGAACGGATGCTCAACGGCATGGCCACCAGCTCCGCCACCGACGCGGCCTCGGCGCAGAATGTAACCTTCTCCGGTGTCCCGCCGGGCAATCACTCCTTGCTCCTTTATACCGTGCAAGTGCCCTTGGAGTTCTTCAACATGAACTTCACCGTCGTCACCCATGACGCCGGAGGAAATGACGTCGTCCAGCGACGCTTCATCCGGCCGCAAAATTCCGATGAATACAACCCGTCGCCCGGTTTCATTTTGGTCACGTCGGACACCGCCGCCTCTCGCAGCGTGGGCAACATGATGCGATTTGACAACCTGCAACCAGGCCCCGACGGGGTCATTCTGATTAATTTCTACGCCCCGGGCAGAGCCCAACCGCCGAACGCCGAGCCCATCCGCGGCCCGGGACTCAACGGGCTGCAATTGTTGCTCAACCCGCCACCGGTAGTCGCTCCGCCGGTGATAACCCGTCAACCGGTCTCAGCCAACGGTATTCTCGGTGGTCAGATCACGTTATTCGTGGAGGCGACGGGCCCCAACATCACTTACCAGTGGCTCAAGAACGGCCAGGCCATCGCCGGGGCGACTGATTCCGAACTCACCTTGTCCAATCTCCGAACCAACGATGCGGGCAATTACTCCGTGGCCATCAGCAACCCGGCCGGAAGAATCCGCAGCCGAATAGCCGTCGTGGGGGTTCTGCCTTCGGGCCAGATCACCGCGGGTCTCAACACTTACTTCAAGTTCGACGAGACCGATGGCACCGTCGCGGCCAATTCCGTCACCGGAGGACAGAACGGCGAAGTCCGAGGCCTCTTGGGCTTTGTGGATTGGGTGCCGGGCCAGGTCGGCAACGGCATTACCTTGGCCGCAAATGACCTGGATCGGGTGTTCGTCTCCAATTATCCCAAACCCAGGGACGCGATCACCGTCGCCGGTTGGATCTTCTCCTTCGACGCGCAGTGGGGACCCCTCATCAACAACTGGGTCTCCGGTCAACCCACCGGCGCCAGCGGACAATTCTTTCTTGATGTGACGAACGTCATCGATCCGGTCCTCGGCAGCATCGACGTCCTCCGCGGGGAAATCGAAGTCGGGCCAAACAAAGTCCTCAGCTCCGGCGTGGTCGATGGCACGCTCAATGTCTGGCACCACTTCGCCATGAGCGCCAACGGCGTGACCCTGAGCGTTTATTGGGACGGCCAGCTCGTCAGCACGACCGATTATCTCGGCTTGCTCAATAGCGCTGCCGGCATCCCCTGGCTCTCCATTGGCGCTGACTTGTCGCTCGATCCCAGCGTAGATCCCTTGCGGACTTTGGCCAACGGTATCGTCGATGACCTCGCCATCTGGAACCGCAGCCTGAGCGATATCGAAATCCAGGGCATCTACAACGGAGGATTGGCCGGTCAGAATATCTCGCAGGTTCCACCGGTGTTGAACATCAATCATTCGCCCTTGGCCAATGACGACTCGGCCACCACCAGCCAGGGGACTCCGGTCGTGATCAATGTGCTCGCCAACGACAACGATCCGGATAACGACACGTTGTCGATCACCTCCGCGTCGACGCCAGCTCATGGATCAACTTTCGTCACCACCAACGATACGGTGGTCTATACGCCAAGCGCCGGCTACACCGGGCCTGACAGCTTCACTTACCGGATCGGCGATGGCCACGGCGGCATCGGCTCCGCCGCCGTCCAGGTCACCGTGACCGGTCCAGCCAATCATTGCCCGACCGCTAATCCGCTGAGCGTGTCCGTCAGTCAAAGCGGCTCCGTCAACTTCCAATTGCCGGCGTCCGATCCGGAAGGAGATGCCTTGCAGTACAGCATCACGCAACCCCCGGCCCACGGCATCGTCGTGGTCCAGGTTCAAACCGGGGCGTCCAGCTATTCGCCCACCGCCGGCTACTGCGGTCCCGACAGCTTCAAGTACAAGGTCAACGATGGACACTGCGGTGATTCCAGCGAGGCGACCGTTTCCATCACGGTCAACTGCGGCGGCAATCACCCGCCCATCGCCGACGCCGGCGCCACCGCCACGAAGGTCATCTCCGGCAATAACTCCAACGCGGTGGTCCACCTCAACGGCACGCGTTCCTCGGATCCGGATGGCGATGCGCTGACCTATTCCTGGTTCGTGGACGGCGGCGCGGTGGCCGCCGCCCACGGGCCCTTGGCCGACATCGTCCTGGAAGTGGGCGACCACACGATCAAGCTGATGGTGGACGACGGCCAAGCGTCGGACTCCGACATCATCACGGTCCACGTTCTCACTGCGGGCGAGGCCGTCGATGACCTGATCCTCCAGGTCGACCAGGCCGACCTGGGACGCAAGAACAAGCGACCGCTGTTTGCCTCGTTGAAAGCCGCCACCGCTTCGTTGGATCGCGGCAGCTTCGACGCCGGCGTCGGTCAGCTCAGGGCCTTCCAAAACAAGATCCGCGCTCAGATCGCACCAGGCGATCCCGCTCTGGCGCAGAGCTTGATCCGATCCGCCCAGGACATCCTCGACGCGATCGAGGGTCAGTAATCCGCCCCTGACCCGGTATGTAGTCCCGCCTTTAGGCGGCACGGGCCGCCTGGAGCGGGGGACTCCAAACAGGGGAACCGTTAACCTGGTAGTGCCGGCCTTCGCTTGTCGTGCCGCCTGCAGGCGGCACAGCCGCCTGAAGCTGGGACGGTGGTAACTATTCAGGGGTGAGGGCGGGCGTCTATGACTCCTGAACAGTTACGGACTACGAACCTGCGCGCAGCCAACGTCGCGCCTTCATCTCGTATCGAGGCAACGAGCCGGGCGGCGCGACCGTCACCGGCACGCGAAGATTGAATGCAGTCTGCAAGGCGCTCTCCAGTTCGCGGGCCAGGCCGGCGGCGTCCGCCACCTCCGGAAACGGCTCCACTCTGAGGCTCAGTCGGGCCAGAGTGGAGGCAGTGCTGACTTCCGCCTGGTATTCCGCCACCCCGCCGTGCGTGCGAAGGATCTGCTCGACGGCGCTGGGATAAACGTTCACCCCTCGGACCACGATCATATCGTCGAGCCGCCCGAGGATGCCGCCTTCCAGGGCCAGTTCGCTCCGGCCACATGCGCAAATCGAGTCCGGGCAGCCCCGCACCAGGTCTCCCGTCCGATAGCGAAGCAGGGGCGAACCGGTGCGGCCGAAGTTGGTCAGAACCAGTTCCCCCGTCTCCCCCGCCTGAACCTGCGCGCCGGTCGACGGGTCGACGATTTCGGCCAGATAAGCGCTCTCGAGCACGTGCAACACGCCGGGGCGGACCGGGCACTCGTAGGTCACCGGCCCGGTCTCCGTCATCCCGTGATGATCGAAGACGCGAGCGCCCGGCCAGAGAGACTCCAGGCGGGCACGCGTGCCCGGGATGCTGCCGCCAGGCTCGCCCGCCACAATGAACCTCTTCACCGGGGAACCGGAAAGATCGATTTGCTGATCGGCGGCCACTTCCGCCAGGTGGAGCGCGTAGGTCGGCGTAGAGCACACCACGCTCGCACCCTGTTCGAGAATGGCGCGAAGCCGGGCGACGCTGCTCATGCCACCGCCAGCCAGGCATCGGCAGCCCAGGCGCTGAGCCGCCTCAAACGCCAGCCAGAAACCCAGGAACGGCCCGAAGTTAAACGCGAAAAAGATCCTGTCGGCGGGAGTCACCCCGCCCGCGCGCAGGATGGTATGCCAACTGCCGAGCATCCAGTCCCAACTTTCCGGAGTATCGAGCCAGCGCAAAGGCGCGCCGTGCGTGCCGCTGGTTTGGTGACAGCGCGTGTAGCGCTCCAGTGGGTAGGTCAGGTTGGTGCCGTAGGGCGCAGCGGCCTCCTGGTCCGCGACCAGTTCCGGTTTCGTGGTAAAAGGAAAACTATCGCAATAATCCCCCAGGTGGGAAACCTTCCCCGGCGTGCCCGCCGCGGCAAATTTGGCGGTGTAGAACCGGTTGGCCGGCAGGATCGCCCGGAGCAACGCTCCGAGCTGCTGGCTTTGCCGCTGGGCAATCGTTTGGCGCCGGGGGAAAACTTCTGCGGCCACAAGAACCTGTGGGCTACGGTTTGGCCGTGGGCAGCGCGTTGGCCTGGCGGACCGTGCCCGCCCCCGCTTTGGCGGGCGGTGGAGGCGAAGGCTTGAAAAGGGTCACCAGCCCGCCTCCGCCAAGGGCCAGCACGATCCCGAGGTAAAACAATGGATGGATTTTTCCCCATTGCAGTTCCTGCCGCATCATGAGCAGGGACACCAGGGCATTGACCACTGGCGCACCGGCAAAGACGATGGCCATCACTTCCGGTGGCTTGCCTTTCGCGCCGAAGGCCAGCAACACGCCGAACGCTCCGATCGCGCCGGCGATCCCGGCAATCAGCGACCACCACGAACCGCCCGCGGTATAGCCGCTGAACGCCGCGCCCTTGGACAGAAGCAGCAGCAGCGGCGCCAGCACCGCGGTCAGGAAATAGGCAATCCCAACGAAAAGGAACGCTTTGTAGCGCCCGTTGGCCGGGTCGCCCATCGACACCTGGCCCTTGTGCAGAAGAATCCCGTAAACACCCCAGGTGACGACCGTGAGCAAAGTAAACGCCAGCCACGCATAACCGGGAGAAGTCGAACTATCATTCATACGTGTGCGGACAATAGTGACCCGATGGCTTTACTTCAACAGGTTTGTCAGCCATACTCGCCCGGTGATGCGTGAGGGCTCAACCCGTTGTCCGCCTTCGCTTGATCCCAGCCCTTCACACCATCATTTGTCGTTATGAAAACGTCGCTCTGGTTGCTCCTCGCTGGCCTGCTCCTCCTCACCGGTTGCGCCACCAGCACCCTCGAGGGCCGCAAACAGGAACGCCATCCCGCCTACGCCGCGTTGCCCCCGGACCAGCAAGCCGCCGTCGACTCCGGACAAATCAAAGTCGGCATGAGCATGGACGCCGTCTATATCGCCTGGGGCAAGCCTTCACAAATCCTGACCGGCGAGTCCTCCAACGGCTCGACCGTCACCTGGCTCTATCAAGGAACCTACCTTGAAGAGTATCGTTACTGGTCCTACCACCCCTATTGTTATGGTCGCGGCTACTTTGCTTCGCCGTATCTGGACTACGACTATTATCCTCGCAGCTATTTCAAGGCGGAAGTGATTTTTCAAGACGGCAAAGTCAAGGAGTGGCGCAGCCTGCCTCACCCGGGTTATTAATCGACTCGCCCGGCGACTCCTCCCTGGTCCTCCGCCATCGCGTCTTCCGCCTGTAAATGCGCGTGTGGCACATTGCTCAGTAACTGTTCAGGAGTCATAGACGCCCGCCCTCACCCCGGCCCTCTCCCCCGGGGAGAGGGAGCTTCCTTTGCCGCGCTGGGACGAAGTGGCGTTGTTCGGCGGATGGAGCGTCCGATGCGCATTCTACTAACGCGGCAACAGCGAGAGCAGCGTCAGACCTTTCAAGACGCTCCGACACAATCTCCCTCTCCCCGGGGGAGAGGGCCGGGGTGAGGGCGAAAGCAACCTCAGACCTGAATAGTTACCTTGAAATATTTTTTAACAGCGCGCAGTCTAGCCAAACGATGATCCCCACCACGAAAAGCGCGGCGGCGGCGGTTGGGACGCAGGTCGCCTCCCCGGCCACCACGCGACGTCAGTTCCTCCAGCAAACCGCCGGACTGGCGGCGCAAGCGGCCGTTCTGTCGGAATTGTCGCAACCGGCGCGCGCCGCGTCGGTGCCGGCGGCGCCGCTGCTGCCGACCATCAAGCTCGGGCCGCACGAGGTCACGCGCCTCATCATCGGCGGCAATCCCATCTACGGCTACTCGCATTTCAATCGGATCCTTGGCCAGTACCAGACGGCCTGGCACACGCCGGAACGTGTCGTCGAACTCCTCAAACATTGCGAGGCGAACGGCATCAACACCTGGCAAAACAGTTTCGCCGAACGCACGCTATCCGACCTCGACCGCTACCGCGCCGCGGGCGGCAACCTGCAGTGGCTTTGCCTGGGCAAGCCCGATTGGGACGAGAAACCCCACCTGGTCGATGCCGCCGCGCGGCGCAAGCCCATCGGCATCGCGCCGCACGGCGCGCTGGGCGAACGGCTCCATCGCCAAAACAAGCTCGGCGTCCTGACCGATCTGCTCAAGCGCATTCGCGACACGGGCGTGCGCGTCGGCCTCTCCGCGCACAATCCCGCCCTCATCGAGTTGTCCGAGGAGAAAGGTTGGGACGTGGACTACTACATGTGCTGTCTCTATTACCTGACTCGCCCGCGGGAAGAGTTTCAGAAGTTGCTTGGTGGCGAGACGCCGTTGGGCGAGATCTATTTGGCGAGTGATCCGCCGCGCATGTTCAAGGTGATCCGCGCCGCGCGCAAACCTTGTCTAACCTACAAAATCCTCGCCGCCGGCCGCCAAATCGAAAGCCCCGCTCAAGTCCGCCAGTGTTTCGCGACGGCTTTCCAGCAGATCAAACCGACCGACGCCGTGATCGTGGGCATGTATCAACAGTTGAGCGATCAAGTCGGCGAGAACGCGGCCATCGTGCGCGACATTGCTCGGACGTTGAAAGGTTAAATCGTTAAATCGTTAAATCGTTAAATCGTTAAATCGTTAAATCGTTAAATGGTTAAATCGTTAAATGGTTGAATCGTTGAAGTGTTGAACCATGGAAAGCGCTCCGCGGTGCCGCCATCGATCTAACGATTCAAGTGGTGTTGGCCTCATGGGGAAGGAATCGCGGAACGGACGCTCCGGTATTAGCGAGAATTAGCGAAGATTAGCGGTTGAACCCATTACCTGAACAACTCAACAAACTTTTAACCTTTTAACCATTGAACCATTTAACCTTTTAACCATTTAACCTTTTAACCATTGAACGATTTAACAGTTTACTGATGAGTGAAATAAAGGTGCCCGCCGAACAGCTCTCGGCCTTTTGCATCGCCTGCTTCGTCAAGCTGGGTTTGTCGCCGGAAGACGCCCGCGGGACGGCCGGGAATTTGATCTTTGCCAATCTCCGCGGGGTGGATTCGCACGGGGTCATCCGCCTGAAAGTCTATCTGGATCGGCTGCGGGCCGGCGGATTCAAACTGCAGGCGCGCCCCCAAATCGTTTCCGAGCAGGAATCCTGCGCGCTGATCGATGCGCAGGATGGCGTGGGGCAAGTCGCCGCGACTGTGGCGATGAAGCTGGCCATCGCCAAGGCCGGCAAAAGCGGCGTGGGCGTGGTGAGCGTAAGGAACAGCAATCATTTCGGCGCCTCGGCCTACTACGCGATGCAGGCTCTCGAGCACGGCATGATCGGTCTGGCCGCGACCAATGCCGGACCGACCATGGCACCGACTGGCGGCCGGGAAGGGCGACTGGGAAACAACGCCCTGGCGGTGGCGGTGCCCGCCGGGAACCGGGCGCCGATCGTTTTGGACATGGCCACCGGCGCCGTCGCCTGGGGCAAGATCTTCCTGGCCCAGCAGGAGAAACGAAGGATTCCCACGACCTGGGCTTTGGATCGATCCGGCTTGCCGACGGACGATCCCGATGCCGCGGCCGATCACGGACTAATTCAACCTTTCGGCGGCTACAAGGGTTACGGGTTAAGCCTGCTGATCGATCTGCTGACGGGAGTGCTCTCGGGCGGGGGGTTCTCCACGCACGTCCGGACCCTCTACCAGGAACTGGAGACTCCGTCGCAAGTCGCGCAGACCTGTGCGGCCTTGCGCATCGACGCCTTCATGCCGTTGGAGGAGTTTTGCCGGCGGGTCGACGCGATCATCGATGAGATGCGTTCCTGTCCGACCGCGCCAGGGGTCGAACGCGTTTTCGTGCCTGGCGAGATCGAGGAGGAAACCGAGCGGCGACGAAGGGCGGAGGGCATTCCACTTCGTGCCGCTTTGCAGGAAGAACTGCGGTCGCTCGGCGCGCAGTTGGGCGTCGCGGCGCCATTCTAGAGCTGATTAACCCGTATCTCATGAGCTCGCAAAGCATCACGGTGGCCGTCCCGGGCCTGATTTCAGCTCCGCTGGCGGTGAGCAACGCGCGCCGCTGGACGATTGTGGGATTGCTCTTCACCGCTTCGCTGATCAATTACTTCGACCGCGCGACCATCTCCTTTGCCCTGCCGTTGATTTCCGACGAACTGAAGCTGGGCCCGGTCGAGAAGGGTCGTTTGCTCTCCTCGTTCTTCTGGTCGTACGCCCTCATGCAGATTCCCCTGGGTTGGTGTGCGGACCGGCTGAATCTGCGTTGGCTGTATGCCGGGGCGTTTGCGCTCTGGTCGATTGCCCAGGGACTGACCGGCCTGGCGGCCGGGCTGGGGATGCTGATGGCCTTTCGGGTATTGCTCGGCCTGGGAGAGGCCATCTATCTGCCCGGCGGTTCGAAAATCGTCAGCCTGCTCTTTGCGCGTTCGGAACGAGGGCTGCCCTCGGGCCTGTTCGATTTCGGGACCCGGACGGGCCTGGTCATCGAGGGCCTGCTGGTGCCGTGGATGCTCAAGCATTGGGGATGGCGGGCGACGTTCGTGATCGTGGGCTTTACCGCGCTGCTCTGGCTCGTTCCCTGGTTGCTGGCCTTGCCTGGCCGGCTTTCGCTTCAAGGCGCCGTGGCAACACCCGCCGAGCGGCGCGGGACCTGGCCGGAATTCCTGACCGTCCTGGGTTGCTCCGCTGCTCTCCTGGCCTCGCTCTTTTTTTTCCTCTCGCTGGACAAGCTGCCGAGGCTTCCCATCTTCTTGCCCCTGGCACTCCTCTGGGGAGCGGCCCTGGTTTTCGGGATCTGGTTTTTGCCGCTGAAACCGCGCGCCCCGAGCGCCGGAGGCTCCGCGGCGACCCTGCGGCGCTTGCTGGCCGCGGCGCGCAACCGGAATCTGCTGGGCATCTGCCTTGGATTTTTCTGCTTTGATTATTACTGGTACTTGCTCGTGACGTGGCTGCCGGACTACCTCGTGACTGTCCGGCATCTGACCATTATGAAGGCGGGCCTTTCCGTGGCGCTGCCCTTTCTGGTGTTCGGGGTGAGCGAACCGATCGGGGGGTGGTTGGCCGACCGATTGATCCGCTTTGGCTGGGACGAATCGCGCACGCGCAAAGGCATAGTCACGGTCGCATTTCTCACCGGGCTGTTTCTCATCCCCGCCGCCCAGGTGGAGAGCGCCAGCACGGCCATCTGGTTGGTGATCGGCGGCTCGCTGGTGGGCCTGGCCACCGGCAACTTGCTGGTGATCCTGCAATCCTGCTCGCCGTCGGAGGAGATCGGATTGTGGACCGGGCTCTACAATTTCGTGGGGAACGTGGCTGGGATTCTCGCTCCACTGGTGACGGGTCTCCTGATCAAAGCCACCGGTTCCTACACGCCGGCGTTTGTGCTGGCGGCGGTGGCGATTGCCGCCGGCCAACTCTCCTTTTGGTTCATCGTCGGGCCGCTGCCCCGCGACAGTCAAAACGCGCTGCCTACTTCTTGAATTTCGCGGCGAGCTCCTCGCTCTGGCGCGCCAACAAACCCAAATCGCTCCCCACCGCCAGGACCACGCAGCCCATCGACAACCAATGGCGCGCCTCGGCTTCGATCGGGGCGAGAATGCCCGGCGCCTTGCCCGTCTGGCGGATGCGCTTCAGCGCATCCTCAATCGCGGCCCGGACTTCGGGATGGCCAAGGTCACCTAAATGACCGAGCGCCGCGGCGAGATCACTGGGCCCGATGAACAAGCCATCCACCCCGTCGACCGCCGCGATGGCTTCGAGGCTTTGCAGCGCCACCCGCGTCTCGATCTGGACCAGCAGACAGATTTCTTCGCCGATGCGCTGGAGGTAATCCTTGACCCGACCATAACGATTGGCCCGGTGCAACACCGCCACGCCGCGAACCCCGCCCGGTGGATAACGAGTGGCGGCCACGGCGGCGCGCGCCTCTTCGGCCGTCTGCACATAAGGAATCAGCAGGTTCTGCGTGCCCACGTCGAGCAAGCGTTTCAGGAGCACCAGGTCATTCCAGGCCGGGCGCACCACTGGCGCGGCGGTCCCTCCGACCAGGGCCTGCAACTGGCTGAATACCATCGGCAACTCGTTCGGCGCATGTTCCGTGTCGAGCAAGACCCAGTCGAAGCCGGCGCCGGCGATCACCTCCGCCGCCAGGTTGCTGCAGAGGCTGCTCCAGAGCCCAATTTGGGGCCGGCCGGCGCGAATCGCCTCTTTGAAGGGGTTGGTGGACACTCGGTTGTTCATGGCTGGGTGCAACGCGCGGCGCCCCTTATCCCGCAAATCCGGCCAGACGTCCAGCTCCAGATGCCAGGCGTGGCGGGTGCAGGGGAGCGGTAACTGTTTTGTGCCTTCTGGCAGACCGCCCCTTCTTCGCTTAGCAAGGAATTGCACATTGCTCATTGCTCATTGCTCATTGCTCATTCCGTTCCCCTTCGCCGCCCACAAGTGAGCAATGAGCAATGTGCAATGAGCAATGTGCAATGGACCGAAAAAGGCCGCCCAGTAGACGCTAAACACATCCGGGAAGGATTCCATCACTCCACTATCGACAAACCTCCTCGTTTAGGCCAGAGTGACTTCGGTTTTTCTCGAATCCCTCAAAGGCATGTGCTTTGTGTACACGTCGTGGTCTTTTTGTCACCGGACCGCGCCAGTTCCTGGCGTGTTGGCGGGTTCGCGCTCGGTGCCACCCCTCAATGCGGTTTAGCCTTGTGAAACTTTCTCCACAGCTCCCCCTGCTCTCGGCCCTGTTTGTTTTCGCGGCGACATCCGGCCGGAGCGGCGACGTCCTCATCAGCGAAATCATGTATCACGCTGCCCCGGCGGTGCCCGAAAGCAATTCCTGGGAATGGGTGGAACTGTACAACAAGGGGACCAACGCCGTAAACCTGGACGGCTGGAAGTTCACCAAGGGCATCAGCTTCACCTTCAGTCACACCACCCTGGCTCCGGGCGGCTACCTCGTGCTGGCGGCCGATCGCATCGCGTTCAACTCCCGTTATCCGGGGGTGACCAACGTGGTGGGCGACTGGCTCGGAACCCTCAGCAACAACGGGGACGAGCTGAAACTGGAGAACGCCACCGGCGCGACCGAAGACGACGTGAGCTACGCCTCGCAAGGTGATTGGGCCATCCGCGTGCGGGGCCCGTACGACCGCGGCCACTATGGTTGGGACTGGTTCACGGAGGCCGATGGCCTGGGCAAGTCGCTCGAACTGGTGAATCCCGCCCTGCCCAACCATTACGGGCAGAACTGGAGCGCCAGTGTCGCCCTGGGCGGCACCCCGGGAGCGCTCAACTCGGCCACAACCAACGACACCCCGCCCCTCATCGTCGACGCGACCCACTCGCCGGCCATCCCCGCGTCCATCGACCCCGTCGCCGTCACCGCCAGGATCCTGGACGAATCGAGCAACGGGATTGGCGTCACGCTGTTTTTCCGTGACAGCAGCTCCGCCACGCCCCCGCCCTTCAGCAGCCTGACGATGTTCGACGACGGGGCGCATGGCGATGGCCTGGCAGACGACCGCGTGTTTGGCGCGATCATTCCCCCGCTGGCCAACAACACGGTCATCGAATTCTACGTCCAGGCCACGGACAACGGCGGCCGCACCCGCACTTATCCGGGCCCCGCGCAGGAAGTCGATGGCAGTTTCGTCCAGGCGGCCAACCTGCTCTTTCAGGTCGACGACTCGACTTACGCCGGCAACCAACCGCTCTACCGGCTCATCATGACCGAGGCGGAGCGATTCGAGTTGGATCAAATCGGCCTCAACGTCGGCGGCGCCGCCGACAGCGACGCGGCCATGAACGGCACCTTTATCAGCGTGGACGGCGTCGGCACCGAACTGCGATACACCTGCTCCTTCCGCAACCGGGGCCACGGCAGCCGCACCGCCCGGCCCAATAATGTCCGGGTCAACTTCCCGAACGACCATCCCTGGAAAGGCGCTCGCGCAGCGGTTCTCAATTCCCGCTACACCCAGGTGCAGACCTTCGGCTCCGCCGTCTTCCAAAAGGCCGGCATGCCCATGGCTTTCTCCCGGCCGGTCCAGGTGCGCGTCAACAACCAGAACCTCGCGGTCAGCGGCTCGCCCATGTTCGGGTCCTACGCCCACAACGAGGAGCTGTCGTCGGAGTTCGTGCAGAACCATTTCCCGCTCGATCCAAGAGGCAATTGCTACCGGGGCATTCGCGTCGATCCCAACATGGCCTACGCCAATCTCAATTATTACGGCCCGAACTTTTCCGACTGCGCCGTCCCGCCCGCCTGCTATGCGAACCTGTACTTCAAGCAAAACAACGCCAGCGAAGACGACTTCTCCGACCTGATCGAGCTCTGCCGCGTTCTCGGCACGACGCCCGACTCGGATTACGCCGCCCAAGTCCGGCGCGTCCTGGACGTCGAGGACGCGATGCTCTACTTCGCCGTCAACACGCTCGCCGACAACCGGGAGACCAGCCTGAGTAATGGCGAAGGCGACGATTACGCCATGTACCGTGGCGGCATCGACCCACGCTTCAAACTTTTTCCCTATGACGTGGACACGCTCTTTGGCCAGGGCGACTCGGCCGGCCAGACCACCGCCAGCCTGTTCCGCATGACCAACACCCCGCCCTCCGGCGTGGACACGGTCAACACGTCCATCATCCGCTTCATGACCTGGCCGGAGTTCACGCCGATTTATTATGCCACGCTCAAAAAGCAGGCCGAATCAACCTTCTCGGCTGCGCAGTTCAATCCCCTGGTGGATCGCGTGCTGGGCGGCTGGGTGCCGCAAGGCACACGCGACGCGATGAAAGCTTGGATGGCGAACCGGGCGGCTTTTGTCCTCTCGCGCATCCCGACCAACCTCACCATCACGGCCGCCCTTTCCGTGGTCAACGGCTATCCCTACACCGCCGTGGACACCGTCGTGCTTGGCGGCACGGCGAACATCATCGAGACGCGCTCAGTGCGCGTGAACGGCGTCCCGGTCTCGTGGGATTACCTGAGCGGGAACTGGCTGGTGACCGACCTCGCCCTTCAGCCCGGGATCAACCGCGTGCTCGTGCAAACCTTTGGCACCAACGGCACGGAGTTGGCCCGCGGGACCATCGACATCTGGTATGACAACAGCACGGCGGCCACGCTCTCCGGCACGTTGCCGGGCGATACTTCGGTCACCGCGGCGGGCGGCCCTTACCAGGTCACCGCCAACGTCACCGTGCCGGCCGGCGTGACGCTGAATATCGAGGCCGGCACCACGCTCTTCCTCTCGCCCGGGGTGACCATTACCGTGAACGGCCTGCTCGTGGCTCAAGGCACCGACACGCAGCACGTTCGCCTCACCCGCCCGCCAGGAAGCCTCGGCAATTGGGGCAGCCTCGATTTCATCAACTCGAGCGTCCAGAGCCGCCTGGCTTACGTCGACTTCGACTCGTGCGGCGGCACGACCATCGGAGGACATAACGCGCAATTGCACGTCAACAACGCGATGGTCTTCATCGACCATTGCACCTGGCCCCCCACACCGGTGGTGGAATACATCTCTTTCGACGGCAGTTCGTTCATCGTCCAGAATTGCATCTTCCCCACCTACCCGCCCCCGACCGGCCCGGAGATGCTCCACGGCCTCAATGGCATCCCCGCCGGCGGCTACGGCATCTTTCGCGATAACTACTTCGGACACACCTACGGTTTCAATGACACGATCGATTTCACCGGCGGCCAGCGGCCCGGGGCCATTCTCCAGGTGATCAACAACGTCTTCGACGGCGCCAGCGACGACCACCTCGACCTGGACAGCACCGACGCCTGGATCGAAGGCAACATCTTTCTGCATGCCCACCGCGACCCGACCCGCACGGACGACGCGCGCGATACGGCCAGCGCCATTTCCGGGGGGGTCGATTTCGCCAATCAATTTTCCGAGTGGACGATTATCAACAACCTCTTCTACGACGTGGACCATGCCTGTCTGAACAAGGGCGGGGGATCCCCGGGCGCCGGACGGTTTGTCTTCGTCAACAACACGCTGGTCCATGTGGCCAAGGAAAACGGAGGCGGCCTGGTCAGTGA
>Ga0137373_10004029_pt1 | contig 16048 bp, 12 predicted proteins | sample SagtaG_5_FD_104912 | JGI IMG/M metagenome (GOLD analysis project Ga0137373, IMG submission 104912) | Vadose zone soil microbial communities from Sagehorn Ranch, Mendocino, California, USA - Sage1_R_80_16 metaG | ecosystem: Environmental > Terrestrial > Soil > Vadose zone | place: USA...
CGAGCCGGTCCTGGTTGACCGCTGAGGGCCGTCCCGGGCGCGACCCGGGCCGGGGGACGATTCCATGTTGCTGGTCATGCATCGTTGTTGCTGCTCATGCATCGTTCCCGACATTGCCGTGCGCACCAGCCGCCTCACTCCGACGGAGCCGGGCCGCTACCACGCACGTTCCTGCGCCGACTGTCGCGCAGAATGCAATCCGCGGAGCGGCGCAAGAACAGTGAGAGGCGTGACGGATCTCAGGAGCGAGCGGCAACCGCCTCCAGGCCGTGCTCCTCGGGCGCCAGCTCGCCGCGCTCGAAGCGATCTTGAAAGATCTCCACGGTGCGACCGACGGCCACCGCGAACGGCGTGACCGGGACGTCGCCCAATGCCTCGATGCCGGAGTCGTCGATGGCGTCCGGAAAGGGCAATGCCTGCGGGTCGAAGGTGATGAGACCGCGTGCCTCGGGCAGGCCTGCCTCGATCGCCTCGACCACCTCCTCCATGGTCACCAGCGAGCCACCCAGGTTGAAGACCCGCGCCCCGGTGAGCCCGCTTCGGCTGGCCGCAATCAGGCTCCGGGCCACGTCCTCCGCGTACTGCAACAACGTCCGGCCGCCGAAGCCGATCCGGTATGGCCGCCCGACGACGGCCGATAGGATCGCCTTGGTCGGACCGCTGGTCATCCCCTGGTCGCGGCCCGGACCGTACACGGTCAACGGGCGCAGCCCGATCGTGGACAGGCCGTCGTCGAGCCAGTACACACGAGCGTTGCCCTCGTTGGCCTGCTTGTAGACGCCGTAGTGAGTCCGCGGATGAGCCACCGCGTCGACGTGCAGGAGGCCGTCGCGGGTATCGGCATCGGCCGCATCGAACATACCGATGGAGCTCGTGTAGACGACCGGTGCCATCCGGTCCGCCCGGCGCTTGGCCGCCTCGAACACGTTGACGGTACCCACGACGTTGACCGTTGCGCCAAGGGCCGGATTGGCTCGGGCGAAAGGCACCTGAAGAGCCGCCAGGTGGATGAGATTCGTCGTGCCATGCTCGTCGAGCGCTCGCCCGATCGACGCGCCGTCCGTGATGTCACCCATGACGAACGTGACGCGCGCCAGCTCCTCATCCGACATGATCAGGCGGAGTCGTTTCCGGTCGCCGGCCAGGTCGAATGCCACGACCGGGACCTGCTCCTTCACGAGTGTTCGGACGGTCCAGGCGCCGATGCACCCCAGGGCGCCGGTCACGAGGTACCGTTCCGACTTGCCACCCGGAAGTGCGGTTCCGGAATCCGCAGGTGCCGCCCGATCTGCCTCGCTCACGAGGCAGCCTCTGTCCGGCAGCGGCTGACCAGCCGGCCGATTCGTTCGATCTCGACCACCACCTCGTCCCCATCGGCGAGCCAGACCGGTGGGGTCCGGAACGCGCCGACACCGGCCGGCGTCCCGGTCGCGATGACGTCGCCTGGCTCCAGCGTGAACGCCTGGGAGCAATGGCTGACGATCTCGGCGACGCCGAAGTACAGATCCGACGTCCTGGCCGACTGCCGCTGCTCGCCGTTGACCGTGCACCGGATGGCCAGGTCGCCCGCGTCGCCGAGCTCGTCGGCGGTCACCAACACCGGCCCCATCGGGCAGAACGTGTCGAGCGACTTGCCTCGCGTCCATTGGCCGTCGCCGAACTGGAGATCGCGGGCGGAGACGTCGTTCAGGCACGTGTAGCCGAAGACGAACTCGACGGCGCGCTCGACCGGGACGCGACGCGCATGCGTGCCGATGATGACCGCGAGCTCGGCCTCGTAGTCGACCTGGCCGGTGAGGGCCGGATCCCAGCGGATGTCGTCGCCGGGCCCGACGACCGAGCTCGCGAACTTGGCGAAGATGAGGGGCGCGCCCGGCTGCTCGGCGCCTTCCTCCGCCGCGTGCTCGCGGTAGTTGCGCCCGATGGCAACGACCTTGCCGGGACGGGGAACCGGGGCCAGCACGTCCAGCTCCGTGACCGGCCGCCCGTCCCGCCGAATCCGCTCCCTGTCGGCTGCCGCGCGGACCGCCGACAGGCCATCGCGTCCGCCTGCGAGCAGCTCGGCCATCGTTCGCGGGCCGTCGGCCGTGAGGTCGCTCGCCGGAAGCGCACGGTCCGCGTCTATGACGGCGACTCGCTCGCCCCGTGGGCCGTCCCGATACGAGCAGAGCCGCATCCGTGCTCGTCGCCTCCGCGTGGTGCTTGCTTGGGCCCTCGTCGTTCAGCATACTGGGCCGTGAACGAGATGTTGAACGGTACGCCACCCTGCTCGCGGGCGTCAATCCGCTCGGACGAAGCCGTCCAGGAGTGAGCGTGCGACGATCCGGGCCGGACGGACGGATCCTCCGGGTGGACCTGACCGCCGGTGACCTCTCCACCGAGCTGCTCGACGAGTCGACGTGGCGGCTGTACGCCGGCGGTTCGCTCCTGGGCACTCGCCTCCTGCTGACCGACACGCGCCCGGGGCTCCACCCATACGATCCGGAGGCGCTCCTCGTGTTCACGTCCAGCGCGGTCGCGGGACGGCGGGCGGCGGGCCTCGCGCGCTTTGCCGTAGTCGGGAAGTCGCCGCTGACCGGCGGGATCGGCGAGGCCCGGGCAGAGGGACCATTCGGCACCGCGTTGAAGTCCTCCGGCTTCGACGCCATCGTCATCGGCGGCCAGGCGGAGCGGCCCGTGACCCTGACCATCGCGGACGGCCGGCCCGCCCTCAGGCCGAGCGAGGAGCTCTGGGGACTCGACACGTCGGCCGTCGTCGAGGCCGCGACGGCGTGGCTGGGCCCATGCAACGTCGCGGCGATCGGTCCGGCGGGCGAGCGGACGGTGCGCTTCGCCAGCATCGTGTCGGACCGTTCGTTCGCCCTGCCGCGCATGGGTCTGGGTGCGGTCATGGGCGCCAAGCGCCTCAAGGCCATCGCCATCGCCGGCCGGGGAGCCGCCGCGCCGATCGCCGATCCGGACGGGCTCGCGGCGATGTCGGCGCGCTACGGGCGGGCCGTCCCCACGAACCCGGTCACCCGCTGGCAGCACGACCCGCCGGGCTTCGGGACGTGGCCTGGGAGCGCCACGGCCGGCTCGTTCAGCGTGCGCAACTACCGGACATCGGCCTTCCCGGAGGCCCGCGGCTACGAACGAACCGCCTTCCTGGCGCGGCTGGCCTGGAGCACCGGCGGCTGTCCCGGCTGCCCGAGCGACTGCATCAAGGGCTTCGCCGCCTCGGCCGAGCCGGCGGACGTGGAACGGACCCGAGAGCTGCGCGAGGGCGGCCTTCACCAGGAGGCGATCGCGGCCCTGGGTCCGAACCTGGGCCTGGCCACGGCGCAGGACGCCCTGGTCCTGAACGCCGCCTGCCTCCGCCTGGGCCTCGATCCGGTGTCGCTGGGGTTCACCCTGAGCTTCGCCATGGAGTGCCGCGAGCGCGATCTGATCGAGATGGGCGACCTGGACGGCATCGACCTCCGTTTTGGAAATGCGACGGCATCCGGGGAGATGACCGAGCTGATCGCCCGGCGCGAGGGAGCCGGCGACTGGCTGGCGGATGGCTCGCGCCGGGCCGCCCAGCGGCTCGGCGGCGAGGCGGCGGGCTATGCCCTCCAGGTCAAGGGCCTCGAGCTGCCGCCCTTCGACCCACGTGCCCAGGCCGGCCTCGCCCTCGGCTTCGCGACCGCTCCGTTCGGCCCGCGCTACGACGTCGCCGAGCACGATGCCGACTTCGATGATGTGGCACCTTCCTGGCCGCACGCTCTCGACCTCTCGCGCGCGCTGGGGATCGATCGGCTCATGCCGGCCCGGGCCCAGACCCCGGAGAAGGTCCGGAGCTACGCGATCCTGTCGCAGTTCTGGAGCGCGCTCGACGCGATCCTCGTCTGCCCGTTCGCCAGCGCCCCGGTCCGCATCCTGTCGCTCACCGACGTGGCGGCGGTCGGTCGCGCGGTCACCGGCTGGGACCTCACCACGGACGAGGTGCTGGCCTGGGGCGCCCGACGCCTGCAGCTGATGCGGATCTACAACCTCCGCGAGGGCCTGACCGCCGCCGACGACCGCCTGCCGGACCGGTTCTTCGACGAGCCCATCGACCACGGACCAGTGGCCGGCAGCCGCCTCGATCGGCTCGCCTTCGACGCGATGATCGCCGACTACTATGCGCTCATGGGCTGGGACGCGGCCGGCGTTCCGACGCCCGCGACCCGGATGCGTCACGATCTCGCATGGACGACGCCAATCACGATGGCAGCCGATGCGAACGGACAGCTGGAGTCGATCGATGGCCTTTGACCCGCTCGAGCGCGTGCCGATCGGCCGCACCGGCCTGGCGCCGACCCGCCTGGGTTTCGGCACCGCCGAGATCGGCGGCCTCTTCCGGGCGGTGTCCGACGAGGTGGCCGGGCAGGTGGTCGATCACGCCTGGCAGATCGGCATCCGCTATTTCGACAGTGCACCCCTGTACGGCTATGGCAACGCCGAGCGCCGGCTCGGCGCCGGCTTGGCGGGGCGGCCCAGGGACGACTACGTCGTTTCGACCAAGGTCGGGCGCCTCCTCGTGCCCATCGGCGAAGTGGCGCCCGACGCCGACATCGATCACCAGGCGCGCGACGGTGTCGACGACGCCAGCTACATCGGCACGCCGCCCGTCCGCGTCGTCTTCGACTACAGCTTCGACGGGGTCATGCGCTCCGTCGAGGACAGCCTCCGCCGACTGGGGCTCGATCGCGTCGACATCCTCTACATCCACGATCCCGACGATCACTGGGAGGACGCGATCCGGGGCGCCTATCCCGCCCTCGATCGGCTCCGCTCCGAGGGCGTGGTACGCGCCATCGGGGCCGGCATGAACCAGGCCGAGATGCTCGCCAGGTTCGCTCGCGAGGGTGATTTCGACGTGTTCCTGGTGGCCGGCCGCTACACGATCCTCGACCAGGCGGCGCTGACCGAGCTCCTGCCCCTGTGCGTCGCCAGGGGCATCGCGGTCGTGGCCGGTGGCGTCATGAACAGTGGCATCCTGGCCAATCCACGGCCCGGCGCGATGTACAACTACGTGCCGGCGCCGCCCGACCTGATCGAGCGCGCCCAACGTATCCGGGCGGTCTGCGAGCGGCACGCGGTCTCACTCCGAGCGGCCGCCATCCAGTTCCCCCTCGCCCACCCGGCCGTGTCGGCGCTCGCGGCAGGCGTCCGGACGATCGAGCACCTGGACGACTACCCTCGATCCATGACGATGGCCATCCCCGACGATCTGTGGGCGGAGCTGCGCGCAGAAGGCCTGATCCGGACGGACGCCCCCGTGCCGGCCACGTCCGGTTCGACGACATCTGCGCCGCAACCGCAATGATCAAGATCGACAGCCACCATCACTTCTGGGATCCCGATCGGGCCACCTATCCGTGGATGACGGACGATCTGGCGCCGATCCGGCGGCGATTCGGCCCGGCCGACCTCCGGCCGCTCATCGACGGCATGCGGATCAGCCGGACGATCCTCGTCCAGACGCGATCGAGCACAAACGAGACCGAGGAGTTCATCGCGACCGCCGCCGCTGAGCGGTTCATCGCGGGCGTGGTCGGCTGGGTGGACCTCACCGATCCCGCTGTTGCGGACGAGATCGCCCGGCTGCGGGCAGCTCCCGGCGGAGACCGCCTCGTGGGAATCCGTCACCAGGTCCAGGACGAGCCCGACCCCGAGTGGCTCGCCCGGCCTGATGTCCGTCGCGGGTTGGCCGCCGTTGCGTCCGCGGGTCTTGCCTACGATCTGCTGGTGCGTCCGCGCGAGCTTTCGGCAGCCTTCGATGCCGCCGCGGCGCTGCCGGATCTTCGGTTCGTGGTCGATCACATCGGCAAGCCCCGGATCGCGGCCGCCGAGATGGAGCCGTGGGCCGGCCGCATCGGATCGATGGCGGAGCTGCCGAACGTCGCGTGCAAGCTGTCCGGCCTGGTCACCGAGGCAGCCTGGGGCTCGTGGACCACGGTCGACCTGCACCCCTACGTCGACGCGGTGCTGGATGCGTTCGGCCCCGAACGGCTGATGTTCGGCTCTGACTGGCCCGTCTGCCTGCTGGCGGCCAGTTACGACCGCGTCGTGAGCGCCGATCGGGAGCTGCTGGCCGCCCTGTCTGCCGACGAGCGAGCACGGATCTTCGGCGTGACGGCGATGGAGGTCTACGGGCTGGACGTGGGCTGACTGGGGCCCTGCGCCAAGGCCGGCGTTGCCGTCGGCGACGCGCCGGGACGCCCCACCCGGACGACCGGGTTCTCGAGCACACCGAGCGGACCCGCATCGATCCGGACGACGTCGCCTTCCTGGAGCGAGAACGGGCCCCCGGGCACGATCCCGGTGCCGGTCAGCAGGATCGCCCCGTTCGGCAGCTCCAGGGCGCGGCCGAGGTAGCCGACCAGGTCGGCCAGCGGCCGCCGGATCCGGGCAGTCGTCGTTGCCTCGTCCACGATCGGCGCCCCGCCCCGCAGGATGATGAGTCGGAGAATGAACGGCGGCGAAACGGCGCTGGCCGGGACGAGGGCCGGCCCCAGGGCACACGATCCGTCGTACGTCTTGGCCTGTGGCAGGTAGAGAGGGTTCTCCCCCTCGATCGCCCGGCTCGAGACGTCATTGCCGATCGTGAACCCGGCGATCGTCAGGTCCGACGCCACGACGAGCGCGAGCTCCGGCTCCGGGACGTCCCAATCCGAGTCGGCGCGAATACCGACCGACTCGCCGGGACCGCGGACGCGCCACCCGGCCGCCTTGAGGAAGAGCTCCGGACGCGGCGCGTCGTACACCCGGTCGTACACCGACGCCTCGGCCGACTCCTCCATCCTGGCATCACGCGATCGCTCGTAGGTGACGCCCGCGGCCCAGACCTCCTGGCTGTCGACGGGCGCCAGGAGGCGCGATCCCGCGGGCACAGGCAGTCCCGACCCGTCGCCGTCCAGGGCGGCCGCCAAACCTCGGGCGCCGCGGCGCAGGATGATCTCGACGCTCAGGCCCTCCTCCAGGAGCTCCGCCGGTCCGCCGTCCACCGGGCCGCGGGCGAGCCGGATCGACCCGTCCGCGATCGCGACGCGGAACAGCCCGACGATCACCGGCTTGTCAGCGAGCGCGCCCGTCGCCGGCCGCGCGGTCGACGAGGAGCGGGTTCGACAGCTGGCGGGCCAGCCGCTGGAGGTCGGCGACGAGTGCCTCCCGCCGGCCCTCGTCGGCCCGAGCCTTGAGCAAGGTGACACTCAGCGCATAGAGCCCATCGTCCGGACGACGCTGCGGGATCGCCACGCCCAGGCAGATGATGCCTTCGGCGGTCTCCTCGTTGTCGATCGCGTAACCTCGGCGCCGGACCTCGTCGAGGTCGTCCAGGAGATCGGCCACGCGCCGATGGGAGCTGGGCGTCAGCGTGGGCAGTGTCTCCACGCCGCGCAGCCGTTCGGCCAGATCGCCGGGATCGAGCGAGGCAAGAGCCGCCTTGCCGAGTGCCGTGCACGACGCCGGCAGGCGGCGGCCGATCTCCGAGGCCAGCCGGATCGGCTGGCGCCCGTCATGGCGGGCGACGTAGGTCACCTCCAGCCCGTCGAGGACGGCCATCTGGGTCGTCTCCTCCGAAGCCACCGGCAGCCGGTCGGCCAGCTCGTAGAACTCCTGGACCTGGTCGACCGTGGCCAGGTAGGCACCGCCGAGCTCGGCCAGCCGGCGGCCCAGCATGAAACCGGCGCCGGCCCGCCGGATGAGCCGGGCCTCGGCGAGAGCCCCGCAGATGTTGGCGACCGACGACTTAGGGAGGCCGACCCTACGGGCGAGGTCGCTGAGCGCGGTCGGCTCGGCGGGCTTCTCCGCCAGCGCGTCGAAGATCGCCGCCGCCCGGGTGACGGCAGGCGCGAGAGACGCCGCGCCGCGAGCATCGGCCTCGAGGTCGGCAGGGCTGTTGACGGTCCTTGACATGCCTCGCAATACTGTTCAGCCTACGGAGTATCGTCCAGCATTCTGTACGATACGCCAGATGTCCAGACCCGAGGGACACGATCATTCCGATGGCCCCGCGGATCATCTCACTCGATGTCATCGACGTTCGCTTCCCCACGTCGCGCCAGCTCGACGGTTCGGACGCGATGAACCGGGACCCCGACTACTCCGCGGCGTACGTCATCCTGCGCACCGACGATCCATCGGGGCCGACGGGGCACGGGCTGACCTTCACGACCGGACGCGGCACGGAGGTCGTGGTCGCAGCGGTGGAGGCGCTGAGGCCGCTGGTCCTGGGGCGGTCGACCGGCGATCTGTTCGGCGACATCGGCGGCTTCTGGCGCGATCTCGTCGGAGACAGCCAGCTCCGCTGGATCGGTCCCGAGAAGGGCGCGATCCACCTCGCCACGGCGGCGGTCGTGAACGCCGCCTGGGACATGTGGGCCAAGGCCGAGGGCAAGCCGCTGTGGAAGCTGCTCGTGGACCTGCCGCCGGAAGAGATCGTCCGCGCGATCGATTTCAGGTACATCACCGACGCGCTGACCCCGGCCGAGGGGCTGGCCATCCTCCACGATCTGGAACCGACGCGAGCCCGCCGCGAGGCCGAGATCGTCCGCGACGGCTATCCGGCCTACACGACGTCGGTCGGCTGGCTGGGCTACGGCGACGACAAGATCCGGCGGCTGGCCGCCGAGGCCCTGGCAGCCGGCTGGACCCGATTCAAGATGAAGGTCGGGGCGGATGTCGACGACGACGTCCGCCGGGCGGCCATCGTTCGGGACGCGGTCGGCCCGGACAGCCTGCTGATGATGGACGCCAACCAGCGCTGGGATGTGGCGACGGCCATCGGCTGGATGGAACCGCTGGCCAGGTTCGATCCGTACTGGATCGAGGAGCCGACGAGCCCGGACGACATCCTGGGCCATGCGGCAATTGCGAGGGCGGTCCACCCGATCCGGGTCGCGACCGGCGAGCACGTCCAGAACCGGGTCATGTTCAAGCAGTTCCTGGCCGCCGGCGCCATGGACGTCTGCCAGGTCGACGCCTGCCGGCTGGGCGGGGTCAACGAGGCTCTGGCGGTCCTGCTGCTGGCCGCTCGCTTCGGGGTGCCCGTCTGTCCCCATGCCGGCGGCGTGGGCCTGTGCGAGCTCGTCCAGCACCTGTCGATCATCGACTATGTCGCGGTGTCCGGATCGCTGGACGGCCGGATGATCGAGTACGTGGACCACCTCCACGAGCATTTTCTGGATCCGGTCGTGATCCGGGAGGGGCGCTACGTCGCCCCGTCGCGACCGGGCTACGGCGCCGAGATGAAACCGGCCAGCCTGGCTCGCCACCGGTTCCCGGACGGCGAGGTCTGGCGGGAGGACGTGGAGGACCGCGCCCTGGCCGGGGTGGATGGGGGCTGACATGGGTGAGCATGCGGAACGGGCCGAGCGGTCCGCAGCCGCGTCACACATCGAGGAGGGTCACATGCGGAACGGTCGGTTCTTGCGGGGCGCTGGGCTCCTGGTGAGCTTCGCCCTGATCATTTCAGCGTGCCAGACGGCCGCGCCAACCACGGCGCCAACCAGCGCCCCGCCCGCCAGCGCCGCGGCGCCTTCGGCATCGGCGGCAGGCCAGAATTTCGCGGGGGTCACCCTCACCATTCTGACGTTCACGGGTCCGCAGATCGCCGAGCCGCTCCAGCGACACGCGCCCGAATTCGCAAAGTTGACGGGGGCGACGGTCAACGTCGCGACCGTTCCGTTCAACGAGCTCTACCAGAAGGTCCTGACCGACGTGTCGACCGGGACCAACAGCTACCAGGCGTTCGTCTTCGATCCGCAGTGGATGGGCGACTTCGTGACGCCCGGCTACCTGGAGGACCTGACCGACCGGGTAAAGACCGACCCCGTGATCAAGTGGGACGACATCGGCGCATTCTTCCGTGATTTCAGCGCGACCTACCAGGGCAAGGTCTACGCGATTCCCCTCGACGGCGACTTCCACATGGTCTACTACCGCAAGGACATCCTGGACAAGGACGGCGTCAAGGCGCCCGAGACCTGGGATGAGTACCTCACGGTCGCGAAGAAGTATCAGGGCAAGGATCTCAACGGCGACGGCAAGGCCGACTACGGCTCGTGCATTTCGAAGAAGCGTGGGGCGCAGGCCTACTGGTGGATCACCTCGATCGCCGGGGCGTGGATCCAGACTCAGGGCACCAAGCAGGGTGCGTTCTTCAACTCGACCGACATGACGCCGCTCGTGAAAAACGATGCCTTCGCGGCTGCGCTCGACTTCTACAAGGAGAGCACGAAGTATGCTCCGCCTGACGAGGTCAACCTCGACGTGGGCGCCACCCGCGGATTGTTCACCGCTGGGCGCTGCGCACTCTCGATGGACTGGGGCGACATCGGCACCCTGGCCATCGACCCGGCCACTTCGAAGGTCCAGGACAAGGTCGGCTCGATCATCCTGCCGGGCTCGAAGAAGGTCCTCGACCGGGCGACCGGGAAACTTGTCGACTGCAATGCGACCACCTGTCCCAACGCGGTGAACGGCGTGAACCACGCTCCGTTCGCGGCCTACGGCGGCTGGTCCGGCGCGATCAACGCCAAGGCCGATGCAAAGGTGAAGGACGCGGCCTACGCCTTCCTCGCCTACGTGAGCGCGCCGGAGCAGTCCAACGTCGACGTGACGATCGGCAAGACCGGCTTCAACCCGTACCGCACGTCACAGTTCTCGAGCACCGACCTTTGGGTCAAAGCGGGAATGAGCGAGGCCGCCGCGAAGGACTATCTTGGGGCGATCCAGGCGAGCCTCCAGAGCCCGAACATGATCCTCGACCTTCGCATTCCGAAGACGCAGGAATATCAGCAGGTCGTCCTCGACAAGGCGCTGGCCCAGTTCCTGGCCGGCGAGATCAGCCGCGACGACGCGATGCAGCAGGTCTACGATGGCTGGGAGGAGATCACGAACCGCGAGGGTCGTGATACCCAGCTTGCGGCGTACCAGGCAAGCCTTGGCGTCCAGCGATAGCCCGGAGGCATTCGAATCTCGAGGCTCGACCCGACCCGGGTCGAGCCTCGAGACTGGATCGCCCGGGGGACGCCTGTCGAGCCTCCGGACGATCCGCGGCGCGGGAACGGCCAAGAACGTCTTCCTGTGGCCTGCTCTCCTTGTGATCCTGCTCCTGTCGATCTTCCCCCTGCTCGTCTCGCTGTACCTCTCGCTGTCGCGTCTCCAGTTCCTGCCGGGCCGGATCGACATCCGTTTCCTGGGCCTGGCCAACTACCAGACGCTCTTGTTCGGAAGCGAGCGAACTCACCTCCTTGGCGTGCTGAGGACGCCATCGCCGCTCGGCTGGGCGGTGCTGCTCGTCGTCACGGGTCTCGTCGCGTGGGGGTTCGTGCGCGCGGGACGGGGCGGTGTGCGACCGCTCGGGCTCGTGCTCCGCGCCATCGGCGGCGTGCTCCTGGTGGGCCTGGTATGGCTGCTCGTGCAGGCGATGTTCAGCCCCGAAGGCCGGCCGGGAACCCTGTTCGTGACGCTGGCCTATGTCTTCGTCGGCCTCACGATCCAGTACCTGCTCGGCCTGGGGCTAGCCGTCCTGGTGACCGAGAGGTTGCCCGGCCGGCGCTTCTTCCGGGTGGTGTTCCTGCTGCCGATGATGATCACGCCGGTCGGCGTGGCCTACATGTTCCAGATGCTCACGGACACGTCCAAGGGTCCGTTCGTGCCGGCCTTTGCCGCACTCGGCCTGCAGAATTTCACCTGGGTCAACGACCCCTGGGGCGCTCGGATCGCGGTGATGATCGGCGACATCTGGCAGTGGACCCCGTTCATGTTCATCGTCCTCCTGGCCGCCCTCGAAGGGCTCGACGTGGAGGTCGTGGAGGCGGCGCTCGTGGACGGGGCCAGCCGGCGACAGGTGTTCACCCAGATCATCCTTCCCGCCTTGCTGCCGGTGAGCACCACGATCATTCTGATCCGCCTCATCGAGGCGTTCAAGATCATCGACCTGCCGAACATCCTCACCAACGGCGGCCCCGGCACGGCCACCGAATCGCTTACCCTGCAGGCGTTCATCGACTGGCGAACGTTCAACCTGGGCCGATCTGCCGCCATCGCCTACATTCTGCTCATCGTCGTGACGCTGTTCGCGACGGCGTACGTGAACCTCGTGCGTCGGCGCGTGACGACGGTGTAAGCGGCGATGAGGAACCCGCTCCGTCGGCGCTCGCCCCTGGACCTGTCGGCCGAGGCGAAGCTCGCGTCCTACGTGCTCCTCATCGGCTGGACGATCGTTGTCCTGTTCCCGCTCTACTGGCTTGCGGTGACGTCGCTCAAGCTGCCCATCCAGGTCAACGGCGGGCCCGTTTACGTGCCGTTCCTCGACTTCCAACCGACGCTCGAGAACTGGCGCTACATCTTCGTCGACCTCCGGAGCGACACGGTCCGTCCGTATGTGAACACGGTCGTGGTCGGACTGACGAGCGCTGTCCTCGCGCTCGCCCTTGGCTCGTCGGCCGCCTACGCGCTCGTCCGATTTCAGTACCGGCCGCGAATCGGAGTGATCGGGCTGTTCGTGGGTTGCGTCCTCTTCGCCGCGATCGCGACCGCGCTCGGAGCGCCGTGGCCGGTCGCCGTGGCCGGTGCGCTGGCGGTGTTCGTCATCCTCGTTCAGACGATCGGTCGCCGCTTCCACAGGTCGCTGGCTAACGGCGACATCGCGTTCTGGCTCATCTCCCAGCGGATGCTCCCGCCCGTCGCCGTCGTGATCCCGGTCTACGTCCTGTTCCAGCGGCTGGGTCTGCTCGACACGCAGCTCGCTCTCATCGTCACCTACGTCGCGACGAACCTGCCCATCGTCGTCTGGCTCATGCGCGACTACTTCTTGACCGTGCCGATCGAGCTCGAGGAGTCGGCTGCCGTGGACGGCGCGTCGCCCTACCGGATCTTTCGATCCATCGTCCTGCCGGTCGCCGTGCCCGGGCTCGTGGCCACCTTCCTGTTCGTTCTGGTGTTCGCCTGGAACGAGTACCTGCTCGCCCTGTTCCTGTCCTCGGCCCACGCCCAGACCCTGCCAATCACGGTGGCTGCCCAGAACGCCACGCGCGGCCCCCAATGGTGGTACATGTCGGTGCTCATCCTGATCATGATCCTGCCCGTCATCGTCATGGCGATCGTCCTCGAGCGGTACATCTCGCGCGGGATCCTCGTCGGCGCCGTCAAGGGGTAGCCCAGCAACCGCCCGACCCGGCCGTCAACACCGGATGGTCAGAACCCCAGGATGGCGAGCTGCGATCGGTTTGCGGCCGATGGACCTTGGTCATGACCTGTCGATCAAACGGCGTGCTCGCCTATCGTCCCCGACACCCATGGCGATCGTCCTTGAGCGAGGGGCCTGCTGATCGGGCGCTGAAGGGCTGATGAGCACGGGCTGGTAGGCCGCGTCGCCACGCGCAGGTGCAGCGCGCCGGAAACCAATCTGGTGCGCACATGCCACGAATCCTTCGTCGGCTGATCTCCGCGAGGCCCACCGGGTAGTACGATCGGGCCAGCCGCGATCGGTACTTTCGTGCCGGGCGTGTAGGGCGGGGCATGACCGCATCGACGATCGAACTGCGCGTTCAGCGAGAGGTCGACTGGCGTCGGCTGCAGTCGTATCTCCTGGTTGCGTGGTTCACGTTCCAGACCACCGCAGTTCTGGTGGGCCCGATCCTGGGCGGCCTGCCGTTCGGCTGGGATGCCGTCGTCTATACGAGCGCTGCGCGGGCGCTCGTCGACGGAGGCGACCCGTGGCGGGCCATGGGCTATGCGATCCCGTATGCCGCGCCGCCGCCGAGTCTGATTCCGTTCCTGCCGTTCGTCTGGCTACCCGATTCGCTGGTCTCGGTGGCATGGATCGGCATCGACTTGACGTCGGCCGTCTACGCGATCCGGCGCCTGGGCATGCCGCTGTGGTGGCTCCTGTTCCCCCCGCTGGCTCTCGGCATTGCTGCCGGTAGCGGCGCCGTCTTCGCTTTGGCGCTTCTGGTGCGCGGCGGCGTCGTGGCCGACAGCATGGCCGTGCTGACGAGGATCTACGTGGGGCTGCCGCTCGCGGTCCTCGGCCGGTGGCGGTCCGTTGCGGTATCGATCGGGACGCTCGCACTGACGGCGCCGTTCCTCGCCTGGCCCACGTTCATGGCTGAGCGCGAGCACGTGTCCACCGTCATCGTGGCCAATGCCGGCACGTCAGCGACGGCGGTGCCATGGATGATGCCGGTCGCGATCCTGTGTCTGGTCCTGCTCGGACGGCGCCGCGCGGGCTGGCTCCTGATTCCGGCGCTCTGGCCCTTCACCCAGCCGTACTACGCGGTGATGGCGCTGCCGGTCCTGGCCGAGCTCCCGCTCGTCGCGGTCGCGCTCGCGATCCCGATCCCGGGGCTCGTCGTCGCCGGCATGGCCGGTCACGCCGCGCTCGAGCGCATTGGCTTCCGCTCTCCCGTCCTCACCACCTCCGCGACTGCCCGGGCTCAGGCACCGGTATTTGCATCCGGCAGCGGGGATCACAGCGCATAGGGGCCCGCGGCCGCCGTCCGGCCGTGCATGCAATCAGGGCGACATCATTGGCCGCGACGAGCAGGAGCTGACGAGCTCGGCGAGGAGCCCTCAGCTTCGCAGCGTTCGTTGAGAGCCGGGCGAGCTGCGATGGGTTTGGGCCCGATCGAGCGCGGCCGTGGCCTGTCGCTGAAACGACGTGGTCGCCTATCGTGGCCGGGGCGGGCCGCCGGGGAGATGGCGGCAGCTCGCGATCGTTTTCATGCGGATCCGGACGGAGTACGACGTGGCCAAGGCCCGACGCGGCGCCCCAACGCGCCCGAAGCAGCCGCAGCGGCAGCCGCAGATACCGCATCGCGAGCCCGCCGGTGGCGTGGACGGCGGAACGGCGGGGGTCCGCGGCGAGGGCAATCCGATCAGGCGGCTCCTCTCGATCCTGGGCCCGGGCTTCATCACGGGCGCGGCGGACGACGACCCGAGCGGGATCGGCACCTATGCCACGGCCGGCGCCTCGCTCGGCTACGGCATGCTGTGGACAACCCTCGCGACCTTTCCCCTCATGGCGGCAATCCAACTGGTCTGCGCCAAGGTCGGCATGGTCACCGGGAAGGGCCTCGCCGGCGTCCTCAGGCAGCACTATCCGCGCTCGCTGCTCTACGGGGCCGTCGTCGCGCTGTTCGTCGCCAACACGATCAACGTGGGAGCCGACCTGGGAGCGATCGCGGCGGCCATCAACCTGCTCGTCCCGGCCGTTCCCATGACACCGCTCGTCATCCCGGTGGCGCTCGCCATCCTCGCCCTGCAGATCTGGGGCTCGTATCGGCTCATCGCCAGGATCTTCAAGTGGCTGACGCTGGCGCTCCTCGCCTACATTGCCTCCGCGCTCCTCGCCCGGCCGGATTGGGGCGCGGTCGTTCGCAGCACGTTCATCCCGGAGCTCTCGTTCGACAAGGCCTTCCTGTCCACGCTGGTGGCGATCCTCGGCACCACGATCGCGCCGTACCTCTTCTTCTGGCAGGCCACCCAGGAGGTGGAGGAGGAGGTGAGCATGGGCCGGGTTCAGCTCTGGCGTCGGAGGGGCGCCACGGACAAGGAGCTCGAGTACGCCGCGCTGGACGTCAACGCCGGGATGTTCTTCAGCTGTCTGGTCATGTACTTCATCGTCCTGGCCAGCGCGGCAACCCTCCACGCGGCCGGCAAGACCGACATCCAGTCGGCAACCGATGCGGCCGAGGCGCTCCGGCCGTTCGCGGGCGACCTGTCGGCCGCCCTCCTCGCGGTCGGGTTGATCGGCAGCGGCGTCCTCGCCGTCCCGATCCTGTCCGCGTCCGCCGCCTATGCGATGTCCGAAGCGTTCGGCTGGAGGTACGGGCTCGACACGAATCCGGCCCGCGCGAGGCAGTTCTACGCGGTCATTGCCACAGCCACGATCATCGGCGTCGCCATCAACTACCTGGGGATCAACCCGATCGATGCCCTGTTCTTCACCGCGGTCGTCAACGGCTTCGTCGCGCCGCCGCTGCTGGTCCTGATCATGCTCGTCGGCAACAACCGGTCGATCATGGGCGAGCGGACG
>Ga0137373_10004035_pt1 | contig 16037 bp, 12 predicted proteins | sample SagtaG_5_FD_104912 | JGI IMG/M metagenome (GOLD analysis project Ga0137373, IMG submission 104912) | Vadose zone soil microbial communities from Sagehorn Ranch, Mendocino, California, USA - Sage1_R_80_16 metaG | ecosystem: Environmental > Terrestrial > Soil > Vadose zone | place: USA...
CAGATCCACTCGAGCGACGCATCGCACGCGATGCCGACGCGCTCGACGAGCGCACTGCGCGCGCGATCCACGAAGCGTATCTGCCCCCTGTTGCCTCGGGGACGGACAACGCTGCGGGCGCGTACTGGAGCGGGCTCGAGAAGCGGATAATGGCGCGTGTCGCGAGCGCTGGCGTGGCGGAGCGAGAGCAAAACTTGTGGTCGGTGCTCAACGGATGGGCGCAAATCGGATTGGTTGCAGCGGCGGCGCTGTTCGCAGTCGGTGGAGTCGTGAGCAGCCGTTTTGGGGAGCCCGAGGAGCAGGTTGCGTACGAATCGGTGGTTCCCAGCTCGACGCCCGACGCGATCTCGGCGCCGGCGGCTCTTATGACCGCATCCGACAAGTCTTCGCGGCGCGATGCGGCCCTTCAATACGTTCTCTCCTACTGACCGGATCAGATGATGCAGCGCTCGAAGTGGTTCGCTCTACTCTTCCTGCTCGGCGCCTTCGTTGCAGGTGCCGCGATTGGATTCGCCGCCGACCGTGCGGTGAGACACGATCGTCCGGGACGCCATGGGTCGCGGTCGCCGCTCGATCACCTGTCGCGCGAGCTCGATCTAACCCCGACTCAACGCGCGGCGTTCGACACGATTCTCGAGGAGAAGCAGAAGCAGATACGCCAGCTCTTCGCCCCGATCAGACCACAGATGGATTCGCTCATGGCCCTCAGCAAAGCCATTGGCGACAGCACTCACGAGCAGCTCAGGCATGTTTTGACTCCTGAGCAGCGGGCGAAGTTCGACAAGAAGCACGAGGAAGCAAAGAAGCGCGGCGCCGACGAGCGTCGCAGATGGGATATGGACAAAGGACCGGGGCCAGCAAGCGGACCTGGAAAAGGAAAGTCGTAGCTGATGAATCGAATGAAAGCAGTAATTGCGGCAATGTTCGTGATTCCGGCGATATCGGGCGCGCAGGGTATTCAGGGTGGTCAAACACCGATCGATACAACGGCGACTCCGATAGCGCTCACCGATGCGATCCGCCTTGCACAGCAGAACGCGCCCGCGACCGTGCAGGCGCGAGGCGCGATTCAGACATCGTCGCTCAGCGTGAAGCAGGCATACAGCGCGTTCCTGCCGAGCATCAACCTTTCGGCCGGCACGTCACACCAGAGTGGCGACCGTTTCGACACACAGGGCAATCTCGTTCCCTTCACCGGGAATCCGACCAACTATTCGACGGGACTGAACGCGAGTCTGCAGCTGTTCGATGGCGGCCGGCGATTCTTCGACATCAAGAGGACGAAGGCGGATGTCAACGCCGCCGAAGCCACCGAGGTAACGCAGCGGTTCCAGATCGCGCTGCAGGTGAAGCAGCAGTACTACAACATCCTCGCGGCTCGCGAATCACAGAGCGCAGCCGAAGCGCAGATCGACCAGGCGAACCAGCAGCTGCGCGCCGCGGGTTTGCGACTTCGCGCGGGCGCGGCGACAACGTCGGACTCACTCCGCTCCGTGATTCAGCTTGGGAATGCAAGGCTGGCGCTCCTCACTGCGCAGAACAATCTGAGCCTGGCGAACGCAACATTGACGCGACTCGTGGCTTCTCCGCGAATGGTGACGGCGACGGCAGCGGATACGCTGGACCAGCGGGCGGTGATTCCAAGTCTGGCTGAGCTGGAGCCGCTCGTGGAAAAAGCACCGGCGGTGGAGCAAGCGCAGGCAGAGCTCCAGTCGGCTAAAGCTGCATCGCGGTCCGCGAAGACCGCGTATTTCCCGACGCTCAACATGAATTTTTCGAGAGGCGGAAGCGGCCTCGACCCCGCGTTCGGACTTGGTGACAAGCGGTACGCGTACAATCAGAGCCTGAACTTCAGTCTCTCGTTCCCGCTGTTCAACAACCTGAGCCGCGAAGTGTCAGTGCTGCGCGCGTCGGTGGCCGAAGACAATGCCGAAGTGCAGCTGCGCGACGCCCGCCTCGCCGCGCGACAGACGCTCGTGCAGGCGCTGGGTCAGATGACGACTGCGCAACAACAGGTTGACATACAGGCGGCTTCGGTCGCGGCGGCGCTCGAGGATCTGCGGGTGCAGCGGGCGCGCTATGAGCTCGGAGCGAGCACGCTGCTCGAAGTCCTCACGTCGCAGACCCAGCTCGACCAGGCGCGTACTTCACTGATCAGGGCGCGTTACGACTACCGCGTGGCGAAGGCGCAGCTCGAAGCGCTCATCGGGCGCGATCTCTAGGAGACGATTTTGAAACGCAAGACATTACTCGCGCTGGCTGGCATTGCCGCCGTCGCGTGCTCGCGAAACAAGGAAGACACGCTCACGATCCCGTTGGAGCGGGTCACCCGCCAGACGATTGTCGTGCAGGCAGAGGCGACGGGGGTCGTCGAGCCTATCAACGTCGTCGAAGTAAAGGCAAAGTCCTCAGGGCAGATCGTTGCGATGCCTGTGGAGACTGGAACCTTTCTCAAGCCCGGCGACCTCGTAGTGCAGCTCGACACGCGCGACACGCGCAACTCGTACGCCCAGGCGAAGGCCGATCTCGACGCCGCGAACGTGAATCTCACAGTGTCGAAGCAGGCAAAAGACCGTGCGGACCAGCTCTTCAAGGACCGGATCATCACGTCGGTTGAGCACGAAGCGGCGCAAGTCGGCTACGCCAACGCACAGGCGACAGTGCTGCGTAACCGCGCCGCGCTCGACATCAGGCTGCAGAACCTTCAGGAGGCAACCGTGCGCGCGCCCGTTGCCGGCACGGTTATCGACAAGCCTGTCGCGCTCGGTCAGGTGATCGCGTCGGGAACCGGCACCTTCGGTGGGGGCACGACAATTCTCAAGATGGCAGACCTGAGCAAGGTGCGAGTCCGCGCGCTGGTAAACGAAACGGACATCGGGAAGGTGAAGCCGGGTCAGACGGCAACGGTGACTGTAGATGCTTTTCCGGATCGCCCGTTCATCGGCACGGTAGAGAAAATCGAGCCTCAGGCGACGATCCAGCAGTCGGTGACGATGTTTCCGGTATTGATCAGCATCGACAATCAGGCGCGTCTGCTGATGCCGGGGATGAATGGCGAGGTGTCGATCGAAGTTGAGCGCCGGGAAAACGTGCTTGCGATTCCGAATGACGCCGTGCGGAGCATGAACGAGGTCGCGGCCGTCGCACCTCTTCTTGGCCTGGATCCGGATTCGGTTCGTACAGAGCTCCGGAACCAGGGGCGGGGAGCCGCGGGACAACGCGTCGGCAGCACCCAAGGTGAGGGTGCAACTCCGATCGACGGTACCGCTGGGTCGAGCGCGCCGAGCGCCGAGCTTGCGAGCACTGCGACGGCGCAAGGTCAGGGTCAGGCGGGTGGCCAGCGCGGCGGATTCAACCTTCCCGAAGTGACTGACAAGCAATGTGAGGCAGTGACTGCGACCCTGGCGAAGCATCCGGACGTCGAGACGAAGATTTCCGATCTTCGAGCGCGTGTGAGATCGGGTGAGATCGACCGTCAGGCCATGCAGGCTGAGACGCAGAAGATCTACACGGCGATTGGGCTCGACGGTGGTGTCGCGCGCGCCTGCGCCTTCAGACAGCGTGGCGGCAGTGGAGCGGGCGGAGCAGGATTTGGCAGACAGGGTACGGGCGGCGCGGCGGGCGCTACCGGCGGGGCAGGTGGTTTTGGCGGGCAACAGCGTGCCGGGTCTCGCGGCGGCTTCGGCGGAAGCGGGAGTACCGGCGGCACCGCTGGAGGCCGCAGAGGACGCGTGTTCGTTGCAAGCGATACGACGACAAAAGGGAGGAAGTACGGCCCGCGATCGGTTCGACTTGGCGTCAGCAACTTCGACTATTCCGAGGTTCTCAGTGGTGTCAAGGAAGGCGAGCTCGTCGCGATCCTCAACGTCGCGGCCCTTCAGGCCAAGCAGCAGCAGGACCTGAATAACGTTCGCGGGCGGGCCGGCGTCCCAGGTATTCAGCGTCAGCAGACGCCGAGCGGCACGGGTGGCGCAGGTGCTCGTTCCGGCGGTGCGGGCGGCCAGCGTGGTGGAGGAGGCGGTTGATATGAGTCTGCCAGCCAGAAGAGTCGAGCGTCAGGTGCAGCAACCCGTCGGTACATCGGCCGCAGTCGCGAGCGCGCTTCCCGAAATCAAGAAGGGCGCGAACGAAGTGATGCTGATCAAGGAGATCGTGGTCGTCGCGCTGAGCGCGTTGCGCGCTAACAAGATGCGATCGTTCCTCACGATGCTCGGCATCGTCATCGGCGTCGCGGCGGTGATCGCAATGGTGGCGATCGGCAAGGGCGCGCAGAAGTCGATCAGCGATCGCATTGCCGGATTGGGAACGACGCTTCTCACGGTGCGGCCAGGTGCGGCTCGCGGCTTCGGCGTCGCGACCGATGACAATGCCAAACTGACGGTCCGGGATGCGGACGCGTTGCAAAAGCGAGGAAAGAATTTCGCCGAAGTTGGCCCGGAGATGGGCAAGCGCTCGATGTTCCAGTACGGCAGCACCAATGCGATGACGCAGATCACGGGGGCCAAGCCGAACTATCCCCAGATCCGAAAGTTCACCGTCGCCGCAGGGCGCATGTTCAATGAAGCGGAGGAAGCAGGGATGCGGCGCGTCGCCGTGGTCGGCTCGGCGGTCATCGACAACCTCGGCCTGCAGACACCCGAAGCGCTGCTCGGTGAGAATGTCAGAATCGGCGGACTGCAATTCGAGGTGATCGGAGTTTTTGCCTCGAAGGGACAAACGGGCGGCTTCGGAAACAATCCGGACGACTTCGTGCTCATTCCGTTGTCGACGGCGCAGTTTCGCCTGATGGGCGCCGACCGCCTGAACAACATCGGTGTACTGGCGATCAACGAAAAGAAGATTCCTGAGGCGCAGGCGGAGATTCAGACGATTCTTCGCCGTGAGCACCGGCTCGGCCCGGAAAAGAAGGATGACTTCGACATCCGCAACCAGGCCGAGTTTCTGAATACGTTCGCGGAGACGACCAAGACGTTTACGTTCCTGCTGGCGGGGATCGCTGCCGTGAGTCTCCTGGTGGGCGGCATCGGTATTATGAACATCATGCTCGTTTCGGTGACGGAGCGGACACGTGAGATCGGCGTGCGAAAAGCGCTGGGCGCAACTCGCGGTGCGATCCTGCTTCAGTTCCTGATCGAGGCGGTGGTTCTGTGCCTGCTCGGCGGGATCGTCGGGATTCTCGTGGGCGGCGGCGGAGCGGCGCTGCTCAACAAGCTCGGTGGATTCAATACGACGGTTGATCCAAGCGCGGTAGCACTGGCCTTTGTGTTCTCGGCGGGAGTAGGAGTGCTATTTGGCGTATGGCCCGCCCGTCGCGCGGCCTCGCTGGATCCGATTATAGCGCTGCGCTACGAATGACGGATTACTCCTTAACAGCACACGCTAGTAGCCTGAGCCTTACAGCGTGAGCAGCTAGCAGGCTCACGCTGTAAGGCTCAGGCTACTAGCGTGTGCTGTTTAGAAGGCTTGTGCTGGATACGACTGAAGCGGGCCCCGCGCAAATGCGCGGGGCCCGCTTCTATTCCCGTTCAGTTGTCAGCCTGCAGGGGTCAGACGTTGTCCGGGTCGAGGTTGCGCTCGGCCTTGCCGAAATTCTTCTGAATGTTGCCCTTGGCCTGCTCGGCTCTTCCCTTGATGTGCTCGCTCCTATTGTCGGTTGCGTCACCGAGGTCGCCGCGAAGATCGCCCTTCATCTCCTTCGCTTTTCCCTTGATCTCATTCTCGGTTCCGCGGGTGTTCAGGTCTTTGTCCATGTGATCCTCCCAACGTGCGTCTAATTCATTCCCGGCGCCGCGGTCGCGGCGGAGGTATTGGGTAATAAGGCAAGCGATATGCCATGTTGAACTCTGACTTTCTCATGGTGGACGATTGACCGGCACGGTCCTTGACTTTGGCTACCTCTCACCAGCTGGCAGTTCGTGCGCTGCATTGTCAGTGTCAATAGATTCCAGCCCCAGTGTATATGACAACGCTGAGCCAGTTTGATCGGCTTCCAACGCTGCTCCATCCGAGGATCAGCAACCTCCAGCTCTGCCGATCAACTGATTGATGCCAGACAACAAAGACGGGGCGGAGCAGCCACCGAATCCCGCGCCTGAATCGCCTCAAGGCTCTGAATCGCAGGAACCCGCCACGGTTTCGCCAGCCGAACTTCCGAGGGACGAGCCGTCCAGTGAAGCCTATCCCGCCGCGACGAGCGATCCGGGCGGGCATCGCCCCGAGGAACGTCCTCGCGGAAAACGGCTCGGCCTCCTCACGTTGACAGCTCTCGGGGTTGTCTACGGTGACATCGGGACCAGCCCGCTTTACACGATCAAGGAATGTTTTTCGCCGACCTATGGCATTGCGCCAACGGCCGCGAACGTATACGGAATACTCTCTCTTATTCTCTGGTCGCTGATCCTCGTAGTCGCGATCAAATATCTCGTCTTCATTTTACGGGCTGACAATCGCGGCGAAGGTGGCGTGCTGGCGATGCTCGCCCTCCTCCTCCAGCAACGTCGACGCTCAGGAGAGCTTGGCACACGTCGGTTGCTCATCATTCTGGGGCTGTTTGGCACTGCGCTACTGTACGGCGACGGGGTGATCACGCCAGCAATCTCTGTCCTGGGAGCAATGGAAGGGCTGGAGGTCACGTCACCGACGCTCAGGCATTTTGTGGTGATCCTTACGGTCATCATCCTCTTCGCGCTGTTCATGTTTCAGAAACACGGAACCACGAAAGTCGGAAGAACTTTCGGGCCGATCACTTTGGTATGGTTTGCGTCGATCGGGACTCTGGGTTTTCTCGAAATCGCCCGCGAACCCGAGATACTCAAAGCGGCGAATCCGTGGTACGCCGTCAGCTTCTTCCGGACTCACGGGTTCATCGCGTTCGTCGTGCTGGGGGCCGTGTTTCTTGCCGTAACCGGCTCCGAGGCGCTGTACGCCGATATCGGTCATTTCGGAAAAAGGCCGATTCGGCTCGCGTTCTTCTCCCTTGTGCTGCCTGCGCTCTTGCTGAACTACTTCGGACAGGGCGCTCTGTTGCTACGGAGTCCCGGCGCTGTCGTGAATCCGTTTTATCTTCTTGGACCCTCGTGGTTCCTCTATCCACTGCTGATAATTTCTACAGCAGCTGCGATCGTTGCTTCCCAGGCGTTGATTTCCGGCGCATTTTCGCTGGCACAGCAATCCGTGCAGCTAGGGTATACGCCGCGCCTCACGATCGTCCACACATCCGAGCGGGAGTACGGTCAGATCTACGTTCCGCAGGTGAACAAGGCACTGATGGTGGGTACCCTGCTGATCGTGCTCGGCTTCCGTTCCACCGCCGCGCTCGGCGCGGCGTACGGCATTGCGGTCACCGGCACCATGTCGGTGACGACGCTGCTATATGCCGTAGTTGCACGGACACGATGGAACTGGCCTATGTGGCAGGTGGTGGGACTGGCGGCATTCTTCTTTACGTTCGACTTCGCTTTCCTCGGCTCCAACGCGCTGAAGATCCAGAGCGGAGGCTGGGTGCCACTCGTAATTGCTCTCGCGGTTCTCGTGCTCATGACAACGTGGAAGCGGGGTCGCTTCATTCTCTCCGACAAGATGCGCCAGGCGTCGCTACCGATCGAGATGCTTCTCGAGGATATTTCCCACCATGAGCCGTATCGAGTGCCCGGCACTGCGGTCTTTCTTACTTCCGATCCGGCGGGAGCTCCCCTCGTACTCCTGCACCACCTCAAGCACAACAAATCGCTCCATAAGCAGGTAGTGCTCCTTTCTGTGACCGCCGCGCAGGTTCCGTATGTGGCCGAAGACGAGCGTGTGAAGGTCAAGCCCCTCAAGTGCGGCTTCTTCAGAGTCCTCGCAACTTATGGCTTCATGGAAACGCCGAATGTTCCGGAAGTGATGCGCGGTGCCCAGTCCCACGGTGTAAGCGCAGCGCCGACGGAGATCAGCTACTATCTCGGCCGCGAGCGTTTGATTCCGCTGAGGCAGGGAGTACACATGTTGCGCTGGCGGAAGTCGCTCTTTGCATTCATGGCTCGCAATGCCGTGTCCGCAACCGAGTATTTCCAGATCCCGCCGAATCGAGTAGTCGAGCTGGGAGCGCAGATCGAGTTCTAGCTTCGGCCTCTGATTCTCTCGATCTCGCGCCGGTCTTTCTTCGTTGGCCGCCCGCTCTCGTATCCAGTATTGGTGTTCATCGCTCTGACGTGGGCGGCCATCACCTCACGCTGTTTCTTCGACTCGGCGTCTTCCTCATACAGCTTGGATGCAACGGGCGCTGGTCCGCGACGCTCTGAAATGCCTCGCACGGTAACTATGTGCTCGTAGGGTCCCATTCGAATGCGAATTCTGTCGCCGGCCTGGACGAGCTTCGCGCGTTTCGACCGCTCGCCATTGGTCTCGATCTTCCCACTGTCGATCGCATCCACAGCCAACGCGCGGGTCTTGTAGAACCGCGCCGCCCAGAGCCATTTGTCGAGCCTTACACGTGAAGGATCATCGGCCAATCGGATGTCTCCTTAGCTGAAGAGGAAGCGACCACGAAGATCGAGGCCGTGGCCGCACGAGCTGTTCCCCAAGAAATGCAGTTCTCCGTGTCCTTCGTCCTCCGTGGTCCCTTCCTTCTAAGCGGGATGTATGTTTTTACGTGAGATGACTGCCAGAAATCTGCTCGTTCTTCTCGCCCTTGCACCAGCATCGGCGAACGCACAAGTCCCCTCGACGAAGCCCTCCGCCTCTCCCGGTATTCAGGACAACAGCTTCCTGATGGAGGAAGCGTACAACCAGGAGCAGGGGATCGTGCAGCACATCACCACTTTCCGCACACGCCGGGGCAGCTCCGATTTTGATGCGTCGTTCACGCAGGAGTGGCCGGTGGGCGGAATCACCCACCAGGTGAGCTACGACCTCCCCTTCATACGCTCGGCGCGGGAGACTGGGCTGGGTGACCTGCGGATCAACTATCGTCATCAACTACTGGGCAGCGGGGAAACGCGACTCGCGATTGCTCCGAGGCTATCGGTGACGTTCCCAACGGGCGACTGGAAGAAAGGACGCGGGACCGGGACAGCAGGAATCGAGACGATGCTTCCGGTGAGCTACGTTCTCTCGCCGTTGTTCACGACGCACTCGAACGCGGGGCTGGCTTTCACGCCTTCTGCCCGCAACGACGCCGGAGCCCGCGCAGACAGCTACGCGCTCACGCTCGCTCAAAGCGTGATTGTAACGGCGCATCCGAACATTCAGTTCCTGGTGGAGACTGTCTACTCGCGCGAGCAGAGCGTCATCGCCGAGAATTCGACTGAGTGGAGCGACGACTTGGTGATAGCACCCGGAGTACGCGGCGCGTTGAACTTTGCGTCGGGGTTGCAGATCGTTCCGGGATTGGCGATCCCCATTGGCGCCGGGCCGAGCAGCGGAGATCGCGGTGTGTTCTTTTATTTGAGCTTCGAGCACCCGTTCACCAGGACGGGCCGGTAGGAAACTGAGAAACAAAAAGGAAGAGCTGCCAACTCGCCGCCGGCAGCTCTTCCTCGTTGTTCCGGGATGCTATTTGGCCTTCTTCACGCTATCGGTGCGAACCTTGGCCTTTTGCTCCGCTTCCACTTTGGCGCGGAGTGGAACGACCTTGTGCACCTCCTTCGGGCTGCGAATACGGTAGGTCGCGCGAGGCGAAATGAGTGTCCGGTAGCCACCTTCGTTCATTCTCATCGGCGGCAGCCCGCGGATGTCCATTCTCCGCAGCTCCGGCATGCTTTCCTGCAATTTCCGCCACTCCGGCGACATTTCCATCCTGCGCAGCTGCGGCATCGCCTCCCTCAGCTTCTGCATCTCCGGCATGGATTCCATCATCCGCATGTGCTCCATCATCTGAGGCATATGCTCCATCTGAGGCATATGCTCCATCCTCATCATCGGCTCCATGTGCGCCATCGGCGGCATCGGAGGCATCGGAGGCATCTCCATTCCATCGCGGAAGATGAACGAGCTGCCCGGTCCATCGCCGAAATTGATGAACGCTCTCGACCGCAGGAGATCCGAGGCGCGGCCAGTGGTCACCTGAACGTCACGAATGCGGCCTCCCGAATAGACTCTGATGCTCACCCTTGAGCCGGGTGTCAGCTTCGCCACTTCACGCTGAAGCCGATGTGAAGGCAGGCCGCTGGCGTATCCATCCTCGACGTCACCGGGTGCGACGCGCAGATCCACGCCGTTGATCGAGACGATCCGGTCGCCCTCGATGATGCCGGCCGTCTCCGCCGGTCCTTTCGGCGTCACAGACGACACGAATACACCCAGCGTGTCGCGCGCCGTTCCCGTCGGGGAAAGTTGAAGTCCGAGGGCCGCGCGCTTCATCATTGCCGAGTCCATCCGGGCGCCGAATCCGCGCTCGATGGTCTTTCGACACTCGATTCTCCCCTCGCCAGTAGACGTGCATTCATCGCCCGGCGCGCGAATTTTGGGAGTTGACGGCTTGGGCACGGGTTCGGTCTTCTGTGCGACAGCCGTTGTAGCAACCCCTGCGCTGCCGAGTAGGGCCGCAGCGCACGCAAGTATTGATAAACGCCTCATTCTTATCTCCGTTATGTCTGGTTTCCGTCTCGTATGACAGCCGGACCACGGCCAGGGGTTGCCGGCGCACCGCCGACCTTCCCCAAAGCTGCCGAAAGCTGAGGGCGGGCGCGATATTTCGGAATGTCCACCACGCTCGAAGCCCCCCGGCGCGACACGCCCGAGCCCGACATTCACGCCTTCGAGCACCATTGGCAGGACGAAGCGGATGCGGCCTACCTCTACCGGATCCTCGCCGCGGCGGAGCCGGATCAGCACAAAAAGGACATTTACGCCCGCCTCGCAGAGGTCGAGGACCGACATGTAGTTGTCTGGAGCGACCTGATGAAAAGTCACGGCCACCCGCCGAAGGCTTTTCAGCCGAGTGGCCGGGCGAAGCTTCTGGCCCGCATCGGGAAATTGTTCGGGCCGGGATTTCTCCTGCCGATGCTTCTCCAGGAAGAAGGCCGCGAGGTAAAGGCTTACCTCGACATGCACCGCGGAACCCCTCAGGGAGCGCCGGGCGGTGGCGAGGCGCTGGCCCTGGCCAAGGAATCGGCCGAGCACGCGACGACGCTCGCCGGAATCGCGGGAAAGCATGGCGAGCCCTGGCACCGGACGGAATCGGGTGGATTCCTGCGCAACGTGGTGTACGGATTCAATGACGGTTTGACGGCGAATTTCGGTCTCGTCGCCGGCGTGATCGGCGCGACAGTCTCGGCGCAACAGGATCACGCGGTGATCGTCGCGGGAGTTGCCGGTCTGATTGCCGACGCGATGTCGATGGGATCGAGCGGGTATCTCGCCGCGAAGAGCGAGCGCGAGGTCTACGACTACGAGATCGCGATGGAGAAGGACGAGATCGCGTTGATGCCGGAGATCGAGCGCGACGAGCTGGCGCTTATCTACGAGGCGAAGGGCATGGACCCCGCGCACGCCCACGAGCTGGCGACGCGGATCATGGGCGACCCGGCACTGATGCTCCAGGAGCAGGTGCAGGAAGAGCTCAAGATTGGCGAGCAGACGATCTCGCCCTTCCGTGAGGGTTGGGTTACCGGTCTCGCGACGGCGTTCGGCGCGGTGATTCCGGTACTTCCATTCTTCTTTGCGAGAGGGTCAACGGCGATCGTGATCTCGTTCAGCGTGGCGATGCTCTCGCATTTCCTGGTGGGTGCTGCTCGATCGATCTTCACCGGACGAAGTGTTTTCCGATCGGGGCTCGACATGTTCGTCGTCGGAGTCGGGGTGGCGGCGATAGGGTATTTCGTAGGGGGATGGATCGGAAGTCTCCTCTAGCAATAGCAACAGCGCAGCGAGGCGCTGTTTGTTGCTTCACACGACGATGTTGAGTAGCCGGCCCGGTACGAAGATGATCTTCTTCGGTGATCCATTCACGAACTTCGCGATGGACCGATCCGCCATCGCCAGCTCGAGCACCTCGCCCTGTCCGATGTCACGCGCAACTCTCATCCGTCCCCGCAGCTTGCCGTTCACCTGAACCGCAACCTCGATCATTTCCTCGGTCGCCAATGCCGGGTCGAAGCTCGGCCAACCCGCATCGAACACACTTCCTTCGTGGCCCAGTCGCTCCCACAGCTCCTCTGCGATGTGCGGAGCGAAGGGAGCGACCAGCTGCACCACCGGCTCGACTTCCTCCCGTCGCGGAGTGCGCTCGCCGCGACGGAGAACGTTCATGTACTCCATCATCGCCGCAACGGCGGTGTTGTAGCTCAACCTCGGAAGATCATCGCCGACTTTCTTGATCGTCTGATGAAGCTTTCGCATCACCTCGGGAGAATCGGCGTGCGGAGAATTCTCAATCGAAATCGCCGTCACTACCGACGCCCACAGCCGGTCGAGAAAGCGCCTGACCACCGAGATGCTGGCATCGCGGAAATCGCCGCCCTCCTCGAACGGCCCGAGAAACATCAGGTAGCCGCGGAATGCGTCGGCACCCCACGTCGCGATGTACTCGTCCGGGATCACGACGTTTCCTCGACTCTTCGACATCTTCGCGCCATTTCTGATGATGAGACCGTGCGCCCGGAATTTTGCGTACGGCTCCTCGAAATCGAGATAACCCATGTCGTGGAGCACCATCGTCACGAAACGCGAGTAGAGCAGGTGCAGCACTGCGTGCTCATTCCCGCCGATGTATGAATCAACGGGCAGCCACTTCCGCGTCAGCTCCGGATCGAATGCGACATCGTTCTTCCCAACGCTCGGATAACGCAGGAAATACCAGGCGCTGTCGAGAAAGGTGTCGGACACGTCTGTCTCACGCCGGCCCATTGCACCGCACGTCGGGCAGGCCACTCGGTACCAGTCCTCGTGGCGTGCAAGAGGCGACAGCCCCGAATCATCGGGCTTGAAATCCTCGACGTAGGGAAGCACAACCGGCAGATCCTTTTCCGGAACAGGGACAGCCCCACACTTGTCGCAATAGATGATGGGGATTGGCGGACCCCAGTACCTCTGCCGAGAGATGCACCAGTCGTGCAGCCGGTAGTTAACCACCGGCTTGGCGAGTCCCTTCTTCGACAGCACGTCGACGATCGCTTTCTTCGCGGCCTCGACGGCCATTCCGTTGAAGTCACCCGAGTGCACCAGCCGAGCGTTTTCCGATCCCGTGTACGCCGACGAAAAATCCGCGTTCGGATCATCGCCCTCGGCACAGACGACACGCGTGATCGGCAGACCGAACACCATCGCAAACTCGAAATCACGGTCGTCGTGCGCAGGCACAGCCATAATCGCGCCCGTTCCATACTCCATCAGGACGTAGTCCGCGATCCAGATGGGGATTTGCTCATCCGTTGCGGGATTGATCGCGCATGATCCGGTGAAGACACCGGTTTTCTCGGTGCTCGTCTTCCGCGTGACCAGATCCTGTTTCGCCGTTCGCTCGAGATAGTCCTCCACCGCTCTATGTTGCGACGGCGCCGTCAGCTTCTCGACCAGAGGATGCTCGGGAGCCAGCACCATGTACGTCGCCCCAAAGACCGTGTCGGGACGCGTGGTGAAGACGCGAATCGCCTCCTTCTCACCGCTCGCGGTAGTGACTGGAAACACGAGCTCGGCGCCATTCGACCGTCCGATCCAGTTGCGCTGCGCGGTCTTCGTGCTTTCCGACCAATCGAGACGATCGAGGTTGTCGAGCAGGCGCGGCGCGTACTCGCTGATTCGAAAGAACCATTGCTCGAGCAGCCGCTGCTCCACAGGAGTCTCGCACCGCTCGCAGCGTCCGCCAACAACCTGCTCGTTGGCGAGAACTGTCTTGCAGCTCGGGCACCAGTTGACCGCTGCCTGCTTCTTGTATGCGAGTCCCTTTTTCAGAAGCTGCAGGAAAACCCACTGCGTCCACTTGTAGTAGTCGGGGTCAGTCGTGGCGAGCGAGTGGCCCCAATCCACCATCAAGCCGGCGCGCTCAACCTGCCGGCCGAAGTTGGCGATGTTCTGCGGGATCAGCCTCGTCGGATGCTGCCCGACCTTGAGAGCGTAGTTCTCGGAATGGATACCGAATGCGTCGTAGCCAAACGGCTCGAAGACATTGTGTCCCTGGAGCCTCTGGAATCGTCCATATATGTCGTTGCCGACGAAGGCGAAAAGGTTGCCGACATGGAGCCCTTCCGCCGACGGATACGGGAACATCATCAAGGCGTAGTACGGATCGGGCGCTCCGGTGACGTCGGTGGTGTTCCTCCCCCGCTCGCGCCATCTGTCCCGCCATTTCGCCTCGACGATCTGAGGATCGTACTCGTCGAGCGGCGGGCGCTGGTCGTTGGTGTTGACCGGGTTGTCCATGATTACAAAGTAGCGCGCCTGTAAAGCACTTTCACCTTAGCCGCCGCAGTGCACGATGCATCCACAGTTTCCGTTGACCGAGACAGAGCGCAGGATGACTCCGACGTGGACAGGTATTCCCAGAGTCGAAGTCAAAGCGCCGAGCTTCTTCTCACCTGTCCTCGGCATGCTGCAGCGGAAGGCGGCGGCGGTGATGGTCGTCTCGCTGACCGTGTTCCACATCGGAATCGCGTGGATTCTCTATCGGCTTTTTCACGTACTCTCGCCCGGAGTGCGGCAGTCTTTTCTCGCCTCGACCGAAGTCCGCAACACGTTGATCGTAGCAGGAGTCTGGATCGTAGGACTGCTCCTGCTCGCAAGTCTCTTTGTGCTGCGGCTGATAGAGCGACAGGTGACCCAGCCAGTCGCGGAGCTGGCGCGGCTCTCCGAGGCGGTTGCGAGCGGAGAGCTCTCGGTTCCGTTCTCTCCGTCGCGCGTAAACAGCGAGGTTGGACGGCTCAGCCGGGCGACGTCCGGAATGATCGTCGCCCTACGCCGCCTAGCCAGCACCATGCGCGCATCGGCGCGCGACACCACAACCCTGTCGGCGCAGATCACGGCCGCTTCCGAAAGTGTTGCCACAGCAGCGCAGCAGACGGCGGCGACATCGAGCGCCCTGAGCAAAGAGTCGAGCCTGATGGCGCGCACCATCAAGGAGATCGCCGACGACGCGTCGAAGCTCGAGGAGATCTCGACGTCGCTCCGCGGAAGCGCACAGGAGAATCTCCGACGGGAGCGGCGACTCCAGACTCTGGCGCAGGAAAATCGCGCCCGTCTCGATGAGAGCTCGCGCGCACTCCAGCTTCTCACTTCCGACGCCAGCGCGAGCGCCGAGTCGATCGAGGCTCTGGCAATTGCGGTTGACGAGATTCGCGCGTTCCTCACCCTGGTTCAGAAGATCTCCCGGCAGTCGAAGCTCCTTGCGATCAATGCGGCGATGGAAGCCGCGCGCGCCGGTGAGCAGGGAGAAGGATTCGGCATCGTCGCCGACGAAGTCCGGCGTCTCGCCGCCGATTCAGCCGAAGCCGCCGAGCGTACGGATCTGCTTGCGCGTGCGATGCTCGAGCGCGTCGGCCGATCGCGCGAGTCCGCGGCGCGCACTCTGAGCACTCTTCAGACTGTGAACGACGCGACTCACCATGGACGGCAGTCGTTCATGCAGGTGGAGCAGGGTGTCATCGACGCCGAGAAGTGGAGTGCGGCGATCGAATCGGCCGTCGAAGAGTCGAACCGGCTGGTGGTTGATATGACCCAGCGCCTCGACAATCTCTCGGCCGGCACCGAGGGGTTCGCGAGCGCCATGCATCAGGTGGCGACGGCGAGCGAGGAGCAGAGCGACAGCATCGACGAGATCGCGGGCGCCGCGAGCTCACTCTCGTCGGCGGCGCGCCGGGTGGCTCAGCTCGTCGGGACGTTCAAGCTGGGCGACACACCAGCGCGGGGGACGCCGGCCGTTCAGCACTCCTGAACAGGTAGGCCGAGTCCATAAGTCGCGCCCCTGAGACGTCGGCGACCGCGTAGCGAAAACCGGAATACGCGCTCGCGCTGCCGAATCGCCCATCCTTGGAAAGCGCGTAGTAGCTCATGTCGTAACGTGGTCGCCCCCGGTCGTCGAGCAGTCGCTTCGGGGTCATCGCAACCATTCGCTCCAGGGCCTTCAG
>Ga0137373_10004039_pt1 | contig 16024 bp, 15 predicted proteins | sample SagtaG_5_FD_104912 | JGI IMG/M metagenome (GOLD analysis project Ga0137373, IMG submission 104912) | Vadose zone soil microbial communities from Sagehorn Ranch, Mendocino, California, USA - Sage1_R_80_16 metaG | ecosystem: Environmental > Terrestrial > Soil > Vadose zone | place: USA...
AGGGTTAGCGGGCGACGTGCGCCCAGCTTCGAGCGAGCGCCGCGAGGCGGGGGCCTTCTTCCGGCCAGTCGTGAAGAGTGGCTGGATCGAAGTCAGCGCCGTTAGGCCAGACGAGTGTTTGCGCCTCGGTGTCCAGCCGGACTTGATCGAAGATCTGGGGCTCAGAAAGAGGGCCGAATACCTCTCCCGCCAGCACGGGCCGAAAATCGATCTCCTGGGTCGTTCCGTCCTGGAACTGGACCCGCAGGGTGAAGGGTGCCACCCTCTCGAATCCGATGACTACGTGAATTGCATGGGCCATGCTTGCTACCTCAACGGATCAATTCTAGCGGGGTGCCGGCCCGCCTGCAAAGCCTCCCAGTTCTCGAGCAGTTCCGCCCGGTGGATCTCCGCCCATGCGGTGACGAGGCGCGCCTGCCGGGCCGGAAGGTTCCCGCCGATGATTTCAATGTCGTCAACCCCAAATACTCCAACACCGCCCTGGTAATAGGCGTGGAAATGGGGCCGATGGTGTGGAGCGCCAGCCTCCACGAACATCCGGACAACGATCCCAAAGAAGCGGCTGATCTCAGGCAACGCGCTTGTTCCTCCCAACACGAGCTTCTCCTTTGCGGCGGACAACTGATGTCCGACTGCGAGGCACTGGGCTCGCGGATCCAAAAGCACGGCGGTGAGAGTCATGTCGCGACCGGTGGACCGATGATCCCATGAGCCACAGACGACCCCATCAGATCCCACGATTAACCGCCCCTTCTTAGGTTGAACTGTCCCTGGCCGGCAGTCAACCTGAGCCCAGCGGGGAGTCAGCCCGGATAATTCACGGACACCCAGCCGAAACACGTGCAGAGCGTTGAGAGACGAACCATCTCTCGCGCCGAGATCGAGTAACGCTGCGGTTACGCCTTGCTCCCGCGATCCGCGGGACGGCTGGAGTCGTTCGTGAATTATGCGGGCTAAACTGCCGGCATGAAACCTGCGCCGGTCAAGAGTTCTGTGTCCATCGAGGCCCTGGAGCAGCTCGACATCCGGGTCGGGACGATTCTCTCCGTCGAGGACGTTCCGGGGTCGCGCAAGCTCGTACGCTTCACCGTTGACTTCGGCGACCACACGCGCGCGATCCTGTCGGGTCTGAAGGGAGAGCGGAAGAGCCTTCAGGAGTTCGTCGGCCGCCAGACCCTCTTCGTAGTCAACCTCAAGCCCCGAAGAATGGCCGGCTTGACCTCCGAGGGGATGCTGCTCGACCCGGGCTTCGCCGACGGCCTCGCCCCCGCCCTGGCCATCCCCGAACACCCGATCCCCAACCGCGCCCGCGCCGGCTGACTCCTGCTCCTTGTTTCGGACGCCGTGGTCGCGAAGTCCTCCGTGCCCACCCCGCAAGCAATCCCTAAGGAATCGCGACGGGGAGGCTCGAAACCGGCTTCAGGCACCTGTCGGATGGGCTCTCTCCTTGACCGAGGAGTGAAATCCGATCTATATTGATCGCGTGAATGGTCAACCGCTCTCATCCGAGGTTAGACGCAAGAGACTCCTGGTCGTACTGTTTATTCCGAGCGTTGAGAGGGACGGCTTCACAGAGATTGACCAGGACGATTGGGTGGACGAGGCACTTGACCTCTTCGGCCGGGTCTTTGGTGGGGCGACTGCTTACCCAAGGGCGAAAGGTGTCTGGCGGGACGACGAGAACGCTGGGAGGCTGGTCAGAGACAACCCCGTTGTCCTGCACTCCTACATGGAGCCCGAAGCCATCGAGAGTCCTGAGAATCAAGCTTTGCTTGGGGCATTCTGCAGGCGAATGGGAAGAAAAACAAATCAGGGCGAGGTCGGCCTTGTGATCGCGGATGAATACCTCGCGATAACTGATTTCGAAGAGGAGTAACCATGAAGGCACGTGTCGACATCGACAAGATCGCCAAGGGTCTGGGCGCGAAGCGGCGGGGCAGGGTCTCCGTCAGCAGCGGCCATTTCGGCGCGGCGCAACTCGTGGCCGAGATTCAGGCGCGCTTCCGAGTGCCCACCGGCGGAGGAAGGGCCACTGATCCGTCATGGAAGAAAAAGAGACTGGTTCCCCTGAAGGAGCAAACCCTGAGCCGTCTCGAGCGCCTCGCCCATGACATCGAAAGGAAGCGCCAGATTCACATCGAGCCTATGCAGGTTGCGGCCATGCTTCTCGAAAGGACCCTGGTGGACATTACCGAAGAAGATGCTGGTGAGATCGTCGAATCCGCTACCAATGAGAACCGACCGGAGCGCTGAATTGCAGTTGCTTGCCAACCTGAAGGAACGGCTGGGAGACCTAAGAACTCTTCTCGACGAATCGAGCAATCACTGGGGATACGAGGATCCTGTTTATCGCTTCTATCACCACAGCTTCAAGGTGTTCGCGCTGCAGAACCAGACCGAGAGGATCGTCTCCACGCTGAACCAGCTACTACCGAACCATCCCTTGAACACCCGGTTCCTCCAGATCGTCGGCGAAGGCACGGGCAAGGCTTTCTCACTTGAAATGAACGCTGCCTGGGAACACCACACGCGACCAATCCTCGAGGCCTTCTTCCACGCTCGCTTCTTCCTGGAAATGGCCGTCCGCTACGCCGACCTTCCTGTCCCTCCCAACCCCCTCCCAAGCGGCTGGGCCGCACTCCTCTACTTCTACGGACTCAGGTGACCTGCCACCAATTCCGATCAGGCATCGTTAAACCCATTTCGCCCAAAATGCCATTTGTGCAAGACTGACCCTGCTAGCACCCCACGGTTGACCCCATTTCCCTTCCACATGATGCCAATATACAAGACTGACCCCGCCAGTTCCCCTCCGCCATGAAGAAACTCTCGATTCCACGACACCCGGAGGCCCTAACTACGGCGATTTTGGACAGCAGTGTTCCGCCTGGGACGCTTGGTCCCCACGAGACTACGCCTTAACTGCATTGCCTTTCGCCCTGGCGGAACAGACGGTCCCGCCGCCTCCACACGCAACGACGGCAGGATAACCTTAACTCAATAATACAGGAAGCACACGGTTGACCCTATACCCCCCTATACCCGGGGTCTCTGATCACGGGGAGCCCTCGCGAGCCTCGCACCTCCCGGCTCGCAAAGTGTGGCCTTCCGCCGATCGTGGACGGCGTCGGCGCTCCCAAGACGGCCTTTTCGAGATCCCATACCCGGCCCGCAGGTTCCCCTGTCAACGCTTCGGTTTGACCTCTCGGTTCACCGCATGACTCGGGAACCAGCGAAGCGCTACCTCCTTTCTCGTCGGGGACTCTCACCCCTCTCCATGATGCCGGTCTTCCCGGCGCACCACGGTTGACCCCAATACACTACGGACCCCATCCATTTCCCGAGACATCGATATTATTCTGGGAGAGAACTGGAGGCGGACCATGAGCCAAGTCGCTGTCTACGGCATCGATGTGGGGGTGTACCGAGCTGGCAAAAGAGGTCAACCTCTTGCCAACAGTTCGTTCGCGTGGGCCAGGGTTCCGCCCCGCGCCAAACCCAACTACGGAAATATTAGCAGCTTGATCGATTCTATGCAGCATGATTTGGATAGCAACGCTAGGATCGCAGTAGGCATGGAAGCGCCTATGTGGATTCCACTAGCTAATTCTAGCCCTGACCGCGCGGCTGGCCTTCAGGACCTTAGTAATAACGTTTTCCAAGATCGATTCCGCCGCGAGGCGCGCCATAGATGGCATCTTCAGGCCGGTGCGGGTGCAGCATGTAAAGCCGTCTCTCTCGGCTGCTTCATATTCTCTAATCTAGGGAAGAACGCCAGGTTACGACTCACTACGTCTCCCTATAGGTGGAGGGGAGGGCATTCGATTCTCTGCTACGAGGGTTTCGCTGCTGGCGCCTATAGGGCAAGTAGTTCGCGTAAAGGTAATCGCCGGCGCCAGGATCACTTTAATGATGCGCGAGCGATCGCCCTCGCCTTCTTCTACCTTCAACCCGGTTTAAGAAGATCCGCGCTGAAGACCAAGCCCGAGACTCTTCATGAGTGCGGGAAGCGCCCGAGTGCAGCTTCGCTGTGGTCCCTGATTGCTGGCGTCTGCAACTTGAGGTTTGAGGGACCGGCTGACTGCTGGGTCGTGGGTGCAAAGAGGGGGTTTCTTACGCAATTCCCCAAAGTGAGTACGAAGCTCTGAGTAACTGGGTGGTCGGGCGCTCACCTTTAACCGCTTGCAGGATTCGGTAACAGATTTGTACGTCAGGACGCTCGCTGGCCGCTGAACAATAGGGCATCGGCATGCGATCGACCACAAGGGATCGTGAACCGCGGACTACTAATTAGGCCTGCCGCTCAACCTGATCAAGGGTCTGCTGGAGTAGCTCGTATAGCGCCGGGGCGACTTTCGCGGCCTCATTCGATGGCACCCTTGGATACTCCATTCTCATGGCGTTCGGCAGAAGCTGCTCTAGGCGTCGGCGATATTCGGCGCCGATTTCGTCGCCCAGGGCGCGCGCGAATTTCGGGGGACGGAATCTAATCTGTCCCGAGGCGTAGACTTCGATGAGGCCGCCGTCGTTCCGTTTGACTATCATGCAGCCTTCGTGGCCGGTACCCCAGGCCAAGGCGACGGAATCTGGATAACGCTGCGCAAGATCGAGCAATTGTGACGCCAGCTCGCGAATCGGCTTGGGCGTGTTGCCTGCCTCGATGTTCTCGAAGAACCGCTTCTCGTCCCACTTCTGCCGCGCCGACGCCATATCGTCGTGTGTGATTCGCTTGACCTCCACTCGAGCCCGCGGAGTTTCGCCCGCGACTACCACGCGGACGACCTGCCGCGGTTCGCTTTCGACCAGGCTACGCAGGTGGGGAACTACGATGTACCTCCCGGGCGTGTCGCCGAGGGGTCGGTATAACGCCACGTCGACGAGGGCTAAGTCCCACTGGTTGACGAGGTGATCCGACAGCAGGCCGCGGCTCAACTTGGCGACGCGAGGATCGATCTCGTCGCTGGCGATAATTACGAGCGCGTCCCTCTGCGAAACTGATTCCTGAATGTCCTCGGGATCGGCGACGAGGTCTCCGTTCTCGTCTTTGGGTATGTCAGGTACGTGCGCTTCCAATGTTTCTGGCAAATGCGTGAGGTAGTCCAGTGCCTGCGCGAGTACGCGCCGCCGCAGGTCGGGATTTGAGGCGAGCTTGGTCTCGACGACAGCCACGCGGCCTTGCGAAGACAGGAGAAGGACGTCTATCGGACCGACGTCAGTTCCGAATTCACTTCTCCAGGGGTACCACTCATCGTCAGTCAGACCCGCCGCCCGGCAAGGTCCAATGACGAGATCCGGCATCGCGAAAATCGCGTCGCGAAGCCAGGATTCTTTCAGACCGAGATCCGCTGCCGAGCAACGTTCGTGGCTGAGCCCCGGCGTTCCGGGGTGATCGAAGGCAAATAACTGGTCGCTGACCGGCTTCATGGTTGAGAAGGTTCCTTCTTCCCGTCTGGCAGCGGCGAAGAACTCGTCAGACTGAACTTAACCTCGTAGAGCTGAACGTCTACATTCGTGGTCACGGATAGCGCGTATCGAATCGAGTCGTCGACATCGTGCGCGATTACAAGACCTTCGACGGACTCGCCCGGGCCAGCCAACTTGTTCTTCACCCACCCCATGTAGCGGAGGAGCTGGCCGACGGTCTGATCGCCGGTCTGACCTCGCTTTAGCTCCACTACCAGCCAGCGAGGCTCCTTCCGATGTTTAGTCAGAAGGTCGATCCTGCCGATGTCGCAAGGATACTCATAGCCAGCTTCTATATCGCCATCCTCTTCGTAGATTTGCCAATCATGCCCTAAAACGGCATGTTCTGCCAGTTATCGCGTAGGAACTTGTGTAGGTGTCTCTCCAAGCCGAACCGTTGCCGAGGTTCGACGAGCCCCTCCGGAACCAGGGATCCAGAAGCTACGATCGCTGCTTCCGTCCCCTGAGCGGTCTCCTCCTCGCCTGGGTCTGCATGAGCCGGCCTCTCGATGCCCCACCAGAGCCCGTCGAGTGTCCACAGGTCCACCCCAACCATTGCAGCCGTGGTCACGAGGACTGAGTTGATCAGCGCGTACCGATTCCCGAACGGTGAACCCCGTTCGGCTCCGGCCATATCCGGAGCGTCTTCGTACCAGCCTCAGATACCTGATTCCAGACGCCGTATCGCTCTGGAACCCGAATCATGAGGATTGGTGTTAACACGGCACGGCTCAATCTGTTGACAAACGGCTTTCCATGCGGAGGAACGAGCTCGTTCAAACGTTCGCGGATGGGGCGAGACTTGCGTCGACGAGTATTTGAAGTGCGCGGCGCAACCGGGGCATGTCCTTGCAGATCGCCGACCCGAGCCTGTCGAGCGACTTCCAGTGACGGTTGTTCCGAAAACTCAAGAAACCACGAAACTCTTCCTCGGATAACGCGGGAAGGTGCTCGTCGCCAAATACCACCTGGTACCTGGCGAGCACTTCAGGGCGAGCGGCGAGAATCTCGCGGATCTCCTGAGACAGAGATTGAGACATCCCTTTTAGAACCTCAACTGCATGCGCCATCTCGTAAGACATCATTCCTCCAAAGCTCTCAACCTTTGAACACCGTATCCGCGTGCCACTCGAGGAACTCCAGGTGAGGCCGAGCATCGGTTCGCTTGGGAAGCCAGATCCTGTGGCCGGCGAATGGGTAATAAGGCTCGCCGTTCTCGAAGTCCTCTTTGAGCTTGTGGCTGACGAGGAAGCGGTGGTCTGGAGTGACGGTGACGTAGCCGCGGTCGAAGAGCCGATGGACGTCGGCGCGGAGGAGAAGCCCGTTGTCGACACGATGCTGACCTCCCTGGCTGACCGAGCGAATGTGCGCAGCCTCGAGGACAGGGAGAGCCTTCTCTTGCGTTACCGCGCAGCGGCGTTCATAGGTGTCGGTGATAACGACCCGAAAGCCTCCCTGGCCGAGCCTTGGACGAACTAGGGCCGGAGCTCCGTACATCGGCGCGTCTGCCAAGGCGTACGCGCCTCTCGCCCCAGCTAGTCGTAGCTTGATCTCTTCCCAGAGGGCTTGGCCTTCTCCCAGTTCCGCCGGGTACGTCTTCCCCTTTTGGATACTGAGGCTGAAACTTGGCGGAATGGGAATCCACGAGGCATCGTCGAAAAAGAAAGGGTCGCGAAGGACCAGGCAACCGACCTGATAATCGTCGTGTGGTGCCGAGGCTGTGCGGCGATACTTCTCGATCCGAGCGCGCATCTGCTCGAAGCTGGCAACCCCGTTCTCTTCGCCAAAGACCGCCCCCCACGCCAAGCTGCAGGGCAGGCGGGACGAGGTTTCGAAAAAGCCACCACCAACGACAAAGTTCTCCGGGCTGTGCAGCTTGAAGAGCAGCGGTTCTCCGGGCAGCAACACTCGAAACGTTTGCCCTCCACCCGGCTGCCAGAAGTTGACTTCATCAAGCTCCGGCCTATTTCGGAGGAAGCGAAACCAGTCGTTGTCGGTGACTGCGACGTAGAGCTTCACGGTAGGCTTCGATCCACTCACCCTCTTTATCCGGTACGGGGATTATCTCAGAGGCGGCCAGTCGGCAGTCATCGAGGGCGCCAGGGCGTACGCTGGCCACGCAGCGGAGGGTCGTCAGGTCTTTCTCGAAAGGAAGGGACTGAACCCGATTCCGTGGCCCACGCCCCGAGTTGCGCTGACCTATCCCACGGCGACTTTGGCTTCGCGGTAGAAGTCGGCAGGCATGGAGTGCTCAAGGCGCCAAGTGATCGCCATCGGGCGTTCGCCGACGTGGGAGACGTAGGTTACGGGGCCGAGGAGCATGTAGGGGAGGGTACGGCCCGAGGTTTCGCGGCGTTCGCGCACAAAGAGGAGGACTGTCACGCCCTGCCTGGTATGGTTGATGTGACGCTGCCCGGTGGGAGACGCTTCGCTGACCGTGCTTCGGGATTCCCAGTGGAAGAGGTCGGGAGAGATGGCGTAGTCGCGGTAGAGAGTCGTCGGCGAATAGTACTTCTCGGTCTTTTCGAGGGTTACGAAGAAGTTATCCGCATCGGTGTCCTTGTCGAAATAGAGGCCCTCTCGGATTCGGTAGGGCTTTTCGACGGTGGAGCGTCCGAAGGCGGCGAGAATATCGTCGAGGCTGTAGCGGCAATGAATCGAGAGGGGTACGTTGCGGGCCCAACTCTGATCGAGAGGGATTGGCAAATGTGCCGCCTCGGATTCGAGAATGGCCAGGAGCTCGAGGAGTTCGTGGCGGACCGCTTCATTCGCCCAGATGCGGGAGAGGGATTCGGTGAGGCTGGAAGGGCCGCGCGATCCCCAGATCCCGAGATGGAAGGCGGTCAGGATTCGGCGACCCCGCTCGGTCAGGCCGGAAACGTCGGGAGGGATCGAGTTCTGGAATGTCCGGGTGAGAAAGCCGATCCATTCCGGATCCTCGAGATCGATCAGCCTCCGCAAGCCGCCGGACAGCGTCTCCTCGTCCGGGCCGGTCGCTGGTGTCGGCAGATTGGCAGCTCGCCGGAGGCTGGACCAGGACCAGCCATGGCTGCGATAGAGCTCTGCCAACGTTACGTTCGCTTCAGCGAGAAACTCCGAAAGGGTCACGTCCCGGTCGAGGGATCGAAGTTCTGAGACGAGGCTCCTGAAGGACGAACCGATTGAGCGGCTGACGTTCTCGAGGACGATTGCGGAAGCGACGCGGTCCAGTTGAATCGAGCAGCCGGCCGGCAGGTACGGAAACCCTTCCTCGATCTGGCGTCGAATTTCCGACCGCGAGGCACCCGTGAGCGCGCGATAACGAAGGTCGAAACGGAACCTGGCCGACGCCTGCCCGATGAAGTCGAGGGCGGTCAGGCAGTTCTTGCCTTGAGAGCGCCGCAGACCGCGGCCGAGCTGCTGGAGAAAGACTGTGGCGCTCTCGGTCGGTCGCAAAAAAAGGACCGTATCTATTTCCGGGACATCAATGCCTTCGTTGAAGAGATCGACAGCGAATACGACATTGACGTCACGTTCTCGAAGACGGCGGAGCGCGTTATCACGCTCCTCATCGGCCGAATCGGCTGATACGGCGACGGCAGGAAGCCCGAGGGCACAGAACTGCTCGGCCATGAATTTGGCGTGAGCGATCGATACGCAGAAGCCAAGAGCCCGCATCTTCCGGAGGTCAGCGACCTTGTTCTGAGCCTCCTTAAGAATCAGGCGGACCCGGGCATGGTTTGCGGTATAGAGATTCTGAAGCTCCGTCACGTCGTAGCCCCGGCGCGACCAGCGCACGTGCGAGATGTCGGTTCCGTCAGCGATACCAAAATATTGAAACGGGCACAGCAGATCGCGTTCCAGGGCTTCCTAGATTCAGATTTCGGCTGCGATTCGTCCGTCAAAGCGATCCAGGATTGTCTGGCCGTCCGCGCGCTCCGGCGTTGCCGTGAGGCCGAGAAGTTCCTTCGGACGGATATGGTCGAGAAGCCTGCGGTAGGTGTTCGCCGCCGCGTGGTGGAACTCGTCGACAATGACTACATCGAAGAAATGGGGACTGAGCTGATCGAGATCAAGCTGGCTCAACGACTGGATCGAGGCAAAGACGTGATGGCCTTCCTCTGGACGGTGGCCATCGACGTGGAGCTCGCCGAAGGTTCCGTCGCGAAGGACGTGGCGAAAAGCCTGCAGGCTCTGAGTCAGGATCTCACGTCGGTGAGCGACGTATAGAAGCTTCGGGTTCTTCATCTCGTGCCGCAGACGCTTGAAGTCGAAGGCAGTCACGAAGGTCTTGCCGGTGCCAGTCGCGGCGACGATCAGGTTCCGGTGACGGTCATGAAGCTGTCGTTCGACTTCGAGCTTCTCGAGGATCTCGACCTGATGGTTGAACGGCTCCAGGTCGAGGGACAGGAAGGGCACTTCAGGCGAGGTCACACCCGCGCGGACAGCCCGATCGAACCTATCTCCATCGCGTTTTGGTTCATAGGCTTCGAAACTCGAGTCGGCCCAATAGCTCTCGAAGTTCGCCTGAAACTTCTCGAGAAGCTCAGCGGCGTCGGCCTGGGAAAGCCGGACGTTCCATTCACGCCCCTCAACCATGGCGGAGTGCGAGAGGTTCGAGGAACCGATGTAGGCCGTGGAGAAGCCGGTGTCGCGGTGGAAGAGCCAAGCCTTGGCATGAAGCCGGGTTGATTGGGTGTCGTAGCTGACCTTGACCTCTGCGCCGAGTTCGCACAGCTTGTCGAGCGCTCGTCGTTCGGTTGATCCGGTGTAGGTGGTCGTTAGAACCCGCAGGGGATGCCCGCGCTGACGAAATGCACGTAGCGGTTCCTCCAGGACGCGAAGGCCGTTCCATCGAATGAATGCGCAGAGCAAGTCAACCCGGTCAGCGGACGGGAACTCCCGTGCCAGAACGTGGCCGAGAGCAGGCTCACCGCGGGCATTGATCAGGAGGTCGCTCGTCCCAAGCGAGATCGCGGGGCGGTCCGGAATGCTCCGAGTGCCAGGCAGCGGGGCTGACCGCTCGACCAGCGCCAGAAGAGCTTCTGCCGGAAGCGCGATCCGCTCCGAGTCCCAACCCTCGGCTTGGTCGTGAAGCTCGGCATCGATGATCTCGAGGAGACGGTTGCAGAGATCCGACTGGTGTCTAACTCGTTCTTCCGCCGGAAAGGAGGTCAGCACCCTTGCCAGAACATCTCTGAGGTGCCGGACGAAAATGATGTGCGAATCGCCCGGATCGAGACGGACTCGTAGGATCTCGTACCGCTTGGCGTCTAGCCTGCGCAGCTCTTCGGCGAGGCCTTCCGAGACGAGTGTTTCGTACAGTCCCTGACCCAGTTTCATTGCCGCCGTTTTCTGAAAGTTTAGGCCCACCGGACAGGAGGGCGCCGGATCTTGTAGCTCATCAGACCCATCGGATTCCTCCATCGGCCGTGAAGAGAAGGCCGGAGCGGAGTTTACCGGTTCCGAAAGCGCCGGTTAGCTGAAGGAATTCGAGCGTCACGATCACATAGACACCGGCGTCTGAGCGTTCCGCGTCACGGGTACGACGATTCCCATCGTCGGCAGGTGAATGAACGCCCCGAGGAACGGCTTGCCGGTGGCTGCGGAAGCGGCTTCGCCGTACGCCCAGAGCTGACCTGCGTGAGTGCGTGCCCGTTCCAGCGCCTCGTCCCATCTGCCCGGGAAGCTCTTGTGATCGACGATGACGAGCCCGTCCGCCGTTTCAAGGACGAGGTCGGCGGCTCCCGCCAGGATGGTGCCGCTCGCCAGCCGCTGCCTGATCGGCCATTCCCGGCGCCAGAGAGCTTCCGGCCATTTCGCCAGCACCCATGCATTGAAGGCATCGGAGCATGCGAGAAGTGAATCCGGCTCGAGGGAGGCTCTGACGCCCCACCCAACGAGCAGGGATTCAGCCATCTGTGTCCGGTCGCTACTGTCGAACTCCTGGCGATCTGCCGCAAGGAAGCCATGGAGTGCCGAACCGAGGTTGGCCATGTCGGGTTTGCCTCCAATGGGAAGGCGTGACCCGATCGTGGTCGGCTCCCCGCACTCGCCACGGACGTCGACGGCGGAGGGGCGAAGGTACGCCGCAGGGTGCTCTCGTGGGCCGGCAGCAACCGGGCCACAGCCGGGCTCTCTCTGAGCCCTCTCCTCAAGCCCGGATACGCCGCGCCTCACGAACGGCTTGACGCGCTTACCCGCGACCGTCAGACCGTGCTCATCCTCGATGATGAGCGGCTTGCCCTGGTCGTCCACCAGGTTCGAGAGGACCCCCGCGCATAGCTTCTCTCCCGGTGCGGCGAGTACGAGACGATCGCGCGCGCGAGTGAAGCCGACGTATGTAAGCCGCACCTCCTCGCGCCTCTTTCGAACTTCATGGGCTTTGTTGAGAGGGTGGTCGGACAGCCTCGTATAGAACGGCGTCGACTTACTGCCGCCGTGATAGATGCCCGGCCAGAAGCAGATCCATCGCTTTTCGAGGGGCGCGTCGAGTCGGATCGTCGGTGCGTCGCTCTCGACGGAGACGTCGTAGCGGCTCATGTTGCTCTTGGAGTCAAGCTCGAAAAGCACCGTCACCGGCCACTCGAGCCCCTTGGCTCCATGCCATGTCGACACGACGACGGCATCGACTCCGTCTGCCGGCTGGGGGCCCTGGTCGGTTTCAGACTCAAGAGAGGTGACGAAGCTCAAGGGTGTGGCCGCCGCGCCTGCCTCGGCGCACACGGCCGAATGCCGGACCGCGCGGGAGCGAAGCGCCTCCACGGTGCGCATGCGCTCGTTGAAGTTTCCCCATCCCAGGCAAAGCTCGCGAAGACCGAGATCCTCGGCGACGGCATCAAGAGCGGCCACCGGCCCCAGAGTCGGCGTTTCCGCCCTCCGCGCCGTAATCCGCTCTACGGCTGGCAGCTTCGCAAACGCGGCTCCGGAGGGCTCTCGAAGGACCGACGCCAGCCACGCGTTCCCGTCGTCTGTCGCATCGAGGAGCCGCCCGAGCTCCGCCAGGGCAAGCGCATCCCTGGAGTCGACCCATAGCCTGAGTCCCGCAACGAGGATGCGGCCCTCAATCCTGGAAAGAACATCGGTCTGAGCAAGAACCGCCCGGATGCCGGAGGCTTCCAGTGCCGCGGCCACGGCCTTGGCGGTGGCATTCGTGCGGCAGAGCACGGCGATGTCTCGGGGGCCAGCCGGCCGAGCATCGCCCGTAGCCAGCTCGCGTACACGCACGCTCGAATCGGCCAGAAATTCGCGCAGCGCCTTTGCGAGGCATTCGGTCTTTTCGTCCTTGTTTTTGCCTTCGAGAACCCATTGCTCGAGCGTCGGTCCAAGCCCGGCCGCCTCAGTGCTGCGGGCCGCCTTCAGCTCGACACGGCGGGCAGCGATTCCATGAGGCGCGAAGGCGGCGATGAAGAGGTCCGACGTCAGGCTGACGAGGTCGCTCCTGCTGCGCCAGGACTTCGAGAGCGTCTCTGGATCGCCGTTTGCGAGCAGGGTCTCGATCGCTGCATCCATCAACGCCGGATCACTGCCACGGAACCCGTAAATCGCCTGCTTCTGGTCGCCGACCCAGACGCTGCGTTTCACGATACTGGCGAGTTTCAGGAAGAGCGCGAGCTGAAGCGGGCTCGTGTCCTGGAATTCGTCGACGAGAACGAGATCGACTTCGTCGGAGATCCTCTCCCTGACGGCAGGCTGATCCAGGAGGTCCAGGGCCAGAACCTCCTGGTCGGTGAAATCCGTGGCTCCGATCTCGCGCTTGTATTGCGCGTACCTTTCAAGTGAACGGGCGGCGATGTCGAAGCAGAGCTCGATCGCGCGTTCCCCGTCCCTGCAGAGGTCCGGATGGCGGTCGTGAGCTGAGGCTGCCAGACAGACAGCCACTTCCAGGCCGCGTTCATCTTTTCCTACCGTGATCGACGCGAGGCTTCCCCAGTCCGCCCACTTCGGTCGCGACCCGCCATCGAAGAACTGAAGCGCAAACTGGACCTTTTTCAGGGCGTCTCCCGTTTTCTGTGTCAGGCCCTTCCGAGACGCCACCTTCTTGACGAACTCCCGGCAGGCTTCCTCGAGCGCCCGGTCCAGCGCTGCCCCGTCTTTTGCAGGACTCCCAAGGAGCCCGAGGAATGACTCGACACTCCGCCTGGCCGACTCCTTCAGTTCCGGGCCGCCGAGACCGTTCGCGCGGGCGAGGTCCTGAATCTTGTGGATCCGGGCGGGTCCGTCGAATTCGATGAGTCGGTTTTGGAGAACTGCCAGTTCGTCCATCTCCTCGAGCGTAATGACGTTCTCGTAAGCCTTTCGTAGGGCTGCCGTGGCCTGGTCGCCATCGAGGACTCGAAGATCTGGTGAAAGCCCAAGCTCAAACGCCGCATCACTGACAAGCCGCGCGCATACCGAGTTGACCGTGCCAATCCGCGAGGCAGCCAGGCGCTGGGCCGCGTCGTTGAGACCGGCCTTGAGGAGGGCCCGACGCGCCCGTCCTTCCAGCTCGGCGGCAGCCTTCCGGGTGAAGGTCGTCGCAATCAATCCCTCGGGGCGCGCTTTCCCGCTCGAAACGCACTCGACGAGAACTTCCGCTAGGCGATAGGTCTTCCCACTTCCGGCGCTCGCCGAGATGATCTGGATCGGGTTCATTACGTGGCCACCCGAAACGAGTTGCCGCACAGAGCGTCGAATTTGCAAAATTTGCAGCCGGCGTCGAGGAGGAACGCCCCATCCTCGAGGGAGTCCTTCTCGGGGCTTGAAAGGCCGTCAGCATCGGGATTCGCTCTTGCCTCAAGGAGACCCTTTTCCAGCTCTTTCCTACGCTCGCTGACCCCTGCCGTGAATGCAGCCCACGTTTCCTCAATGGCGGGCCCTGCCTGGGTCGTTGCGCCTGGGATCGATCCGAAATTGAGGGCGAGCATTTCATGACGCATCAGGATGAAGTACCCGACGGGTGGAAGGTTCTGGTCGTTGCCCGGGCTCGAGGCCAGGAACGCGTAAGCCGCGAGCTGCAGCGCCGTTCCAGTCTTCAGGTGGTCAATTTGGAAGTTCCGACCGGACCACTTGAGATCGATCACGGTCGTGGGGTCCAGTATCAAGTCAGGCCGCCCCTCGAACTCCACTCCGAAAAAACTCCTCTTGAGCGGTGTCTCGATCGCCGCAACCTTGTAGCCGCCTTCCTTCAGACGAACAGCGAGGAAACGGGCCGCGCCCTCAATCGCCAGGCGGGCTTTTCGGAGTTCTCCCGCAGAGCCGGGGAGGTAAAGGGCCGCCGCCATTCGCGGGAGATCCCGGTCGAAGATCTCGACCGCTCGCGAGGCGACCGCTTCGGGCTCGAGGCTTCCCTCCAGGAAGGTCCGCTCGAGGATCTTGTGTGCGACGCTCCCGAGAAGTTGATCGCCATCGGAAACTGAAGCTGAGAGGCCCTGCTTGATCTTTCCCGAATGCGTGAGCGCCCATTTGAGCGGACAGCGAATGAGGGCTTCGAGACTGGACGGGGACTCTTTCGGACGCAATTCGATGATTGTGTCGGCGGTTGTCCAGACTCGCTTGGGGGACACGACGGGGCGAAGAGGCCGCGTCGTTCGCAGGCCCGCCGGGAGTTGGACCTGAGTCCTCACGAGACGAACCTCGTCGGCTTCGGTCGGCATCGCGGCGCGCAGTTCTTCCCAGAGGGGATGTGGAAATGAAGGATCACCGTTGTCTCCCCGTCGCGGAGAGACGAGAAGCATCCGACTCGAAACCTGTTCGAGAGGGCGTCGCCATCTCTTTGTTGCGCGGGCGGCACGGGCGGCCGGATCCGGGAGCTCGACTCCTCGGGACGTGAGCTCAGTCCGTTCAAGACGACTGAGCGGAAGCGATCGAAATGCCAGAACCGACTCGCGCCGGAACGCCCACCAGATGACGTTTCGCACGGAACCCACGATCCCTCCGGGTTGACCGACCAGAGTGAGGCCCGCCTGCCCCGGAAAAACGAACGGACCGCTGACCTCACCCAGCGTCTCTGCGAGAAGTTGTCCGAGCTGGCTCGCGCTGAACGACTGAAGACCCGATGCCTCCAGGATTTCCCGGAATGTCGACACCTGCCGAGTTGCTTGGAGCCATTCGTCGGTAACGGCGTCGGCTTTCGCGGCTACGTGCCGGGAGATCCAGTTCTGCACGATACCGGCGCGCGCCCTGATGCGATCCACGGGAATCGGTTCGCCGTGAGGAGCGCCTTCGAGGGAAACAAGAGAAGCGAGAGTCTCCGTAACCTTTGTTCGCTCTTCGTCTGTTTCGAGCTTGGAGAGGGCTTTGTCGAGCGCCTCGACCCAATCGTCGCTGCCGACTGCGGGCCACTCCTGGAGCGCTCGCGCGAGGCGAATGGCGACGTCCTTTCGGAGAGGCCCGACGGGGAGCGTCAGGAGCTCGAGGACTCGCTGAGGGTCGGGCGGCGACCAAAGACATGCGAGCGCCAGCGGAAGCACCTGGAGGAGCACGTTGTCGTCCACCGCCCCAGGACACCCCACCGTTGGAAGGCCATGGCGCCGCAGGGCCCAGTCGAGCACCGGATCGGCTCCAATGACGATCGTGGAATCCAGTGAAGGCAGCGCGGCAA
>Ga0137373_10004046_pt1 | contig 16006 bp, 8 predicted proteins | sample SagtaG_5_FD_104912 | JGI IMG/M metagenome (GOLD analysis project Ga0137373, IMG submission 104912) | Vadose zone soil microbial communities from Sagehorn Ranch, Mendocino, California, USA - Sage1_R_80_16 metaG | ecosystem: Environmental > Terrestrial > Soil > Vadose zone | place: USA: California...
AACCCCCACAACAACTTAATATTCAAATCAAGCGAGCTACTGCGCGATGCTTCATAGTCCCTCCTTTGGAGGGGTTTGGGGGGGCCTTACTCTGTTCTCAAACTCTTCACCGGATTCGCCAGCGCAGCTTTTATCGCCTGGAAGCTTACTGTCATTAATGTTATGGCAAGCGCCCCAACTCCGGAAACAATAAAGACCCAGGACGACATTGTTGTCCTGTAGTCATATTGTTTAAGCCAGCCATTTAAATAATACCATGCTAAGGGAATTGCGATAAAGCATGAAATAATTACAAGCAACGCAAATTCTTTTGAAAGCATTTGCCATAAATTGTATGTTGATGCACCGAGCACTTTGCGTACACCAATTTCTTTTTTGCGCTGTTCTGCAACAAATGACGCAAGCCCGAACAATCCCAGGCATGAAATAAATATGGCAAGTATAGTAAAGAACGTTGCGAGATTGCCTATCCGTTCTTCATCAGTAAATTTCTTTGCATAGTCTTCATCGTTAAACGTATAATCAAATGGTGCCCCGGGATTGTATTTTTTAAAGACTGCCTCGATCTTACCTAAAGCGCTTTTTACTGGTGCTCCCGGCTTTACTGCAATCGTTATAACATTTGCCCAATTCCGGTCGTATAAAAAAACAGTTGGTGTTACAGGCCTGTAAGGCGATTCCATGATCATATCTTTTATTACACCGATAACTGTATAATTTTTATCGTTGAATTGAATGGTTTGTCCAACAATATCGCGTTTCATCCCGACCTGCTTCACAGCAGATTCATTTAAGACCATCGCCAAACTATCTGTTGCAAACTCTTTTGAGAAATCACGTCCTTCTTTGATCTGCCAGCCAATTGTTTTACCAAAATCTTCTGTTACTGCAATGGTCCCGAAACTGGGTAACGAGCTGGGATCTTTTCCCTGCCAGTTAAAACCAATCTGGTTGCTCCACACATTTGTTGTGGGGCATGAAGATTCAGCCATATTATCTACAACACCTGTTGCAATCAGGTCAGATCTTATGGCGTCATAATGGCCGTACAGATCAGGTGTTGACATCATCACGGTGATAAGTCCCTGATTCCTGTAATTCACAGGCCTGTTCTTTGCGTATTGAATTTGTTTAAAAACGATCACGGTACCAATGATCAGTGCAATGGAAAAAGTAAATTGAACAACAACCAAAATCTTGCGTGGTAATGAAGCGAACCTGCCAACACGAAATGTTCCTTTCAAAACTTTTATTGGTTCAAACCTCGATAAATACAAAGCAGGATAACTGCCCGAGATTAATCCGGTGATAAAAGTAAATGCTAGTGCAATTGACCAGAAGAAAGCATTGTTCCACGGCAATTCGATGTTTTTATCAGCAAGCTTATTAAACATCGGCATTAACAGAACTACAAAAATTATAGAAAACACAAACGAGATAAATGCTACTAAAACAGACTCGCTTAAAAACTGTTTTATTAATTGACTTCGAACAGAACCAACTGTTTTACGAATACCAACTTCTTTTGCTCTTTTCTCACTGCGTGCAGTTGACAGGTTCATGAAGTTGATACATGCAAGCATCAATACAAACACACCAATTATTGAAAACAACCAGATAAATTGTATCCGGCCACCGGCTGCTTTACCATCTTTAAAATCACTGTACAAACGCCATTTATCCATTGGAAATAAAACAGCTTCTTCCTGGCCTTCGGTAACTGCATTTTTATGCACCATCACAACATTCTTTATCTTCTCTGTTTCCTTATCCATGTTAATGTTATCGGCAATCTGCACGAATGCCTGCCATGAATGATTGTTCCATTGTGTTGCTGCATTTTTTAACCATTCTTCTGTTGTGATATATTTTTTCCAGGGCAAAAACATTTTCGCATCGTATAAGGTTGTGTTACGCGGAAGATCTTCAAATACACCGGCAACTTTATAATTATCCTTGTTATCGAGCCGTATCATTCTATTGATCGGGTCAGCATCGCCAAACAATGTTTTTGCAAGCGAAGCATTTATTAAAATCGTGGAAGGATCGGATAAAGCATTAATATTTCCTTTCAACATTTTAAGAGAAAACATGGACGGGAAATTTGATTCAACCCACATGCCACTGGCCGTAATTTTTTTATTACCAACAGCAAGCACATGACCGAAATTCCACGATGCCATTGATATATTTTTAAAATCACTACCAAACTTGCTGCTCAACTCCTTTCCAATGGGCATACAAACTGCCTGTCCTGTTTCTTTCTTGCCGTCGTTATCAGTATAAGTGGTCATCACTTGTGCAAGTTGCTCATGCTTGGTGTGGTACCTGTCGTACGTAACCTCATCCCAGATCCAGAAAGCAATCAACATGGCTACCGCCATGCCTGCAGCAAGACCGAGTATGTTGATAATTGAATAAAATTTGCTTTTGAGAAGATTTCTCCAGGCGATCTTTAAATAATTCGTAAACATAAAGAAGTATTAAGTGTTAGCTGTGACTTCCGGGCACACTTTAGGCCCCGGGCAAAAAGGGCTTCAACGCCTATGCCAATTACTAAAACCCTTACTGGCTATAGATTTGCGTAAATTAACCCATAAAAAAAGTGTGCGGAAACGAACACCTAATGTACGTTCTTGGTATATGCGCGGACTATCGTTTTATCAACACAATGAGGGGGAATAAACTTATTGAAAAGTGCGTTTGGTTGTCGCACTCGTTTCAAATATCAGTTTCAAAAGAACGTTTTGTAAAGTTGCCGGCGAAAATGATAAATTATGAGTGATGAGTGATGAATGAATTATTTACTTAACATCTTACATCTTACAACTTACAACTTACCACTTACAGCTTCTCCAAACCCTTTGTTTGCGTTTTATCAGCTTCAACAAAACTTATTGCATAGCCGCCGCCGGGGGCGCAAAACTGTGAGAGTTTTGATTTGTTGCTTACCGCCACTTTGCGAATGGTATATGCCTGGGGGTTGGTTTTATAATTTGCATCCTTCGCATCCGCATATATCGTAGCGATATATATTTTACCGGCATCTAAAAAATCAAATGTAATTATTGATGTTCTCGAATTATAACCGTTCACACTTCCTAAGAACCATTTGCCGGTTACTTTGGCTTCACGCGCAACAGTAATGTAATAACCCGGCTCTGCTTCGAGGTATTTGCTATCCTGCCAGTCAACTGCCACATCTTTAATAAACTGGAAGGCATCAGGAAACCTGTTATAATTTTCGGGAAGGTCGGCAGCCATTTGCAACGGACTGTACATAGTAACATACAAAGCTAATTGGTTGGCAATGGTGGTGTTTGCGTGTGATTTATTCGAAGGATTGATCTTACTGATATCCATTTCAAAAATGCCGGGCGTATAATCCATCGGTCCACCTAATAATCTTGTAAATGGAAGAATCGTAACATGATTTGCTTTAGAACCGCCAATCGCCTGGAATTCTGTCCCCCTTGCTGATTCGTTCCCGATAAGATTTGGATAAGTGCGTGCAATTCCTGTGGGACGCACAGCTTCATGTGCATTCAGCATGATGTGATACTGCGCAGCTTTTTCGATAGCATATTGGTAATGGTTCACTGTCCATTGGCTGTAGTGATGTTCACCCGCAGGAAGAATGTTCCCTACATAACCGCTCTTCACCGCATCATAACCATACTGCTTCATAAACTTATATGCCGTATCCATATAACGTTCATAATTTCTTACAGAGCCCGAAGTCTCATGATGCATGATGAGCTTTACTCCTTTCGACTTTGCATAATCAACCAGCTCCTGCAGATGAAAATCCGGGTAAGGCGTAACAAAATCGAAAACATGATCTTTACTATGCCCGAACCAATCTTCCCAACCTATGTTCCATCCTTCTACCAGCACCGCATCAAAACCATTTTGCGCAGCAAAGTCTATATACTTTTTTACGTTGGCAGTAGTCGCGCCGTGTGTGCCGTTTGGTTTTGCTTTTGAATAATCCGTAACACCAAGCTGAACGGAAGGGTATTCATCTGTATAAGACCAGGAACTTTTGCCGGTGATCATTTCCCACCAGACGCCGACATATTTTACTGGCTTTATCCATGATGTATTTTCAATCTTACACGGCTCATTTAAATTGTATGTGATCTTCGATGCTACAATATCACGCGCATCATCGCTCACAATAATCGTGCGCCACGGAGAAGTGCATGGCGCCTGCATGTTGCCTTTGTCGCCATTTGCATCGGGTGTGAGCCACGATTGAAAAATAAAATTCTTATCATCAAGGTTAAGGCTCATGCATGAATAATTGATGAGCGCCGCCTCATGCAAATTGATGTACAATCCATCTGCTGTTTTCATCATTAATGCAGTTTGAACACCGGTTGGAGAGAATTGTGTTTGCGATGCATTCGATGTAATAGTTTTTGCCATCAAACTTCTTATTTCAGACAGCTTTGATTCGGTGTAATCATATTCCTGCGTATCGTAGTCACCGGGAATCCAAAACGCAGTATGGTCACCAGTCATCGCAAATTGTGTTCTCTCTTGCCTAATGGTGAAGTAGATTAAATTTTTTTGCGATGGAAACTCATAACGAAAACCCAGCCCGTCATCGAAAAGGCGAAACCGGATAACCATTTGCCTGTCGGTTTCTTTTTGATTGAGCGTAACCGCCATTTCATTATAATGATTGCGGATAGTTGCTACTTCACCCCAAACAGGCTTCCACGTTTCATCAAAAGAAGACGTGTCGATCTTTGTAATTTCAAAGCCGTTTAATAACGATTGTTTATCATCCTTTAGTTCCATTCCCAGCTTGCTCGGTTTAATTACATCATGATTCTTATAACTAAGCGTGTACGTAGCCGTGCCGTCGCTTTCAAGGGCAAAGACCATCATAAACTTTCCGCCGGGAGATTGTAATGTTTGCGCATTGACTAAAACAAAAAGAGTAAGACAAACAGATAAGCAGAATATTATTTTCTTCATGTTTAAAGTTGCTTGATGATATTTTAAAAGTAAGAAAGTTTGGAAGAATGCGTGTTAGGGTTTTTTATGTACCGAGCAGAATTACTACTATGATGCTTGGGTTGCGTCGCACTCTTCTACATCCTGAACTTTATTGAGCAAATCAACATTCAGCTTTTGTGCTAAACATGCGCGGGGTCTCACCCCCCACATGAGGCCATGCAGTGAAGATCCCCGCGAGGACTGAAATTTTGCTTTTGAGCAGGTTTCTCCAGGCGATCTTTAAATAATTACTAAGCATAAAAGAAGTTTAAGTGTTAGCTGTAACCTCGAGACACACTTCAGGCCCGGACAAAAGCGGCTTCAACGCTTATGCCAATTACTAAAACCCTTACTGTTCATTGGTTTGAGTAAATGAGCCTGTAAAAAAGTGTATGGAAACGAACACCTCATGTACGCTCCCGGTATATGTGGGCACTATCGTTCTATCAACGAATGAAGGACGATAAACTTATTTGCAAAACTGTCTTTAGTTGTACACCAGATAGAAATATTAATCTCAAAAGAACTTCTTATAAAGTTGCCGAAAGAGAAGAATAGGTTTTCTGAATCTTTTTATGATACCAGTTTTGGTTTTTCATAGCATCGCTTGTTATGTCACTCACTTGTACGTTCTGTTTTTCATGGTGGCAAGCGTGAGTCCGAGCACTCAGTATTCTGCAATTAACTTTTCTAAAAACATTTTAGTAATTAAACACTATATCACTATATTGTAACACACATTATCTTGATTGCTTAATATTGTCGCTAAGATGAATGTTTCAACAGTTGGAATAAAGGGATATGAATACCAGTATAAGTCTACCGTTTTAATAGCCTTATCAATGGATTTTGAAAATCGTTCGGAACTTTACGTTGAAAAAGCAGGAAGCGAAGACGCAACTCTTATAATAAACAAGAATTCAGGGAATGAACCAGCGGAAATTCAAATTAAGAGAGAATCTTCCAATATCGATATCAACAAACTTTTAAGTTGGTTATGTCATTTTCAAGAAAAATCAAGCGATAACAATTTACTGTATCGAATAACGAACTACTCATGCATTGCTCTTTTTGTTACTCAATCCAGATGTTGGATGAAACAGTAATGTTCAAAAGAAACTTGCCGGGTATTACACCGCATGAAAAGTTAATAGTAACGAAAGAATGGAATGAGAAATTCATAGACAGCTTAAATAATAATGATTATTCTAAAAGTGACACTGACCTTGGGATGCAACGCGATAAATTTTGCAAACAGCAAGCAAAAGAATTTAAACTTTTATCACGAACAAGTAGCGTATTAAAGAGAGTAATAATTTGGGAGGAAGTTTCGGATGAAGATATTGATAATGAAATTTTGAGTTTATTAAATAAAAAATTTAAGGTACCTCAGTCCCAGACTGAGGATACATATTTAAATCTTTTAGAAGTAATAAAGAAAGGTCGAGATAATCATATAAACGTACTTCCACTATGTAAGCAAATTATAAACGAAAAAGCGGTAGGAAGACCGTTACTTGATTCTAATTATAAAACAAGAAAAGAGGAATATCAATTAATAGCACATTTGGAACGATACAATGTGCTATTGCTTACTGGCATTTCACTTTGTGGAAAGACTGAATTAGCGAAAAGAGTATCGCTGCACTTTTTTGAGAAGGGTTTTAATTATAAAATTTCGGATGATATTCCTGAAATAAGTCATTTTTTTTCTTTAAGTCCATTAGAAGACAAAATCGCAATTCTTGAAGATCCGTGGGGACACTCGCAGCCGGAAGAAGGGAGCTTAGATCGCTGGAGAAAATTGGAGCAGCTAATTTCTAATCTGTCCCGCAATCACAAATTAATTGTTACATCAAGAATTGAAATAATTCAAGAGATACATTCTTTCAAACCTTTACAAAAGTGTAAACTAAAACAGTATGATTGGATTGACTTAACAATAACAAATAGAGAAACATTAATTGGATTTTGGAATGATTTTGCAAAAGAAAATGTTTTGCCAAAGGGCATTGTAGAAAAAATCGAAAAAAATATTCAATCACAAGAAATTGAAAGCTTATTGCAAATTGGTCAGTTGCAGTATATCGCTAACACGGAAATAGAGGATTTAAAAAATAAAAACATTGACGAGTTAGAACATTTGGCTAGACAAAATTCTCAAGATATTTCTGAGAATTTAAAATTGAAAAAACCAGATATTGCGGAAGTTCTAACAGTTTTGGCACTTTGTGCGACCCCCATCTATAGTATATCAATAACTGATCTTTCCTTTATTTTTTCCGACGATGATAAAGAATATTCGATTATAGAAAAGGAGCTTTGGTCATCTTCAACTAGAGACGAAAAAATTACCTTTCCTGCATATGAAAAAACTCATCGTTTAAAAAAAGAGATAGAAAAATGTTTAGAGTATTTAGAACATCGACATTTTATAACGATAAAAAATAACAATGTAATTTTTACGCATCCTAATTATTATGAGGCGGGTAGGTGTTTATTTTTTACGAGCAGCAGCCTACAGCAAAGACGTTTCTTTTACTATTTAAAGAAAATCCTTTCTTGCTTAAGCCCTCAAAATGTGTTTTTAGCCACTAAACAATTTTCGTTTCTGATTAACAACAATACGGATTCTGATTATCAGCATAAAACTAATGAATTAGCATTCTATGGGATGAATTCTATATTCCCTGCCGTTGAAGATAGTATACTTGTTTTTCTAATTGCCAATATTGAAAGATTACCAGAAGATCAAAGAGAAAAGGTAGTTCAAAAGTTAGATTCCGCAGATACTCCAACTTCTCACGTTTTTTGGTATAAAGATGAAATTCCATTTATATCAACTGAAGGTTCTTTTTCTTTCTTTAATCCATACTTCACATTGGACGAAAAGAATTTGGAAAACATAGAAATGCAATTCAAAACGGGAAATTCAGTTAAGCCTTATGATGCATGGAATTATGTAATTTCTTTTCAGAACACACCATCAAAAAAAATCAAAAAGGAAATTGCAAAATTTTTATTACAGTATAATGAAGTTTTTATTAGAAAACGAGTAGCTCTACTTTTTTTGTCACGATCCGTCGATGACGATAATACAGATTTGGTCAAGCAAATATTTTTAGATGACCACCCTTCGGTAATATTTAATGCAATTAGAGGAGCTTTTTTATCATGGAAAACTCATTCAAAAGAAATTAAAGAATTTCTTTTCTCTTTAATAAAAGCGGCGTTAGGACAAGAAGCTATTGCTATCAGGTCAAACCAACTAATGACAACTTTTGCCAAAGAGCACCAAAGTGAATCAATGAATTGGGAAGTTCTAAATCAAGAAGAAAAAACAGAATTATGGAATGTATGGGGTGAATTATATCCGGTATTTGTCAAACACTTACCTCCTAATGTTTTTATAAATACTGGAAGATTTGGAATGACTATGGACGAAGCTTTGAAATTTCTTACTTTGGATAAAGGAATGAAAGTTTTATCTGCATGGTATGATAGAATAGATTATAAAATTTCAAGTGGATATTTTTTGGATGAGTATGAACTAGCGATTGCTGACAACTTACTTGCTTTCACCGGAAAAAATTTTGAGATTCGTAAAAGCCTTTTTGATCAATTAATTAATTATTTAGATACCAATTTTATTCTTTCAAGTCTTAAATGGACTGTTGAATATTGGGAAGATTTGGATCAAACAGAGAAAGATAAAATTTTGATTTTAATAAGATCTAAAAGAGAGGATATAAGAGGATTAAGGCAGTTTTATTAAATACACGTTCATCCCCCCCAAGTGATATTCAGATTGAAATTCTCGGTGACAAAGACTTTTTTGAAAAAGACACACAATTTGTCGTTTCTAATTTTCCGAAACATCTTTTAGAAGATTGCTTAAATGTTTATTGTGGACATCCTCAACCATTATGGTGGTTGGCAGTTCATCATAAAAACAACGATTTTTGGGGAAAAGTAATTCGTTACATTCTACTCAATTATTTACAACCTTATTTTCTCATCTGTTTACGGGAACTTCTATCTGATGGAGTTAATGGCTTTTCACCGCTTTGGGAAGATGGTATTGAAATTTGGAAACAATTATGTGATAAAGTTGAAAATAAAAAAATTCTTGCTGAAAGATTAATATATGATACATCTCGATGTACATGTAACTTAGACACTGCGAAAGAGCTATGGTCAATACTAATAACAGCCTACAAGAAAGAAGGCAAGTTTGAAGAAGTCATAAAATTGATTGCTGAAAATATAGAATTAATACAGCAAACCGGGCACGAGGAAGATGTGATTGAGATTTTCGATAATAAATTTTTAAATCAAGTATACAAGTTGCTCAATCCAGATTTTATTATAGTAACCACCTTAGATGTTTATGTTAAGAATCCGGAATTGCAGTTGACTGAAAATGTATCCAGAGTTTTAGAAGCAATAGTAGATAATACAAATAGCATTAGATTTTTTTTTACACAACTGCTAGTTAAACAAAAACTCAAAAAGCTTACTGTTGACAACGATCTCAAAATAAAATTAGAGAACTTACCAAACAAAATTGAAATTATTGGTAAGGGAAGGATGGAGGAGTTAGATCTGCAAGATGATTATAAATTACCTAACTGGATTGGAATAAACTAAAACTTTTCCTGCCGACTTTTAAAATCTTACTTGTTTGCTCAGAATTCTGGCGCAAGGTATGCCGCTTAGGTATGTGTGTGGCGTACTTGTGCCTTCGCAAAACGAAATCATAGTTCAAAGGCACAAGTACCCTTTGCTCAAATCAACGCTGCATAATTGTGCCAGCATCTGAGGTATTTTATTGAGTTGGTTCAAGTTCTGCGTCTATACGGTCATTTGCTGACTCAAGCATTTCCTTCCATTCTTTTATTGCTTCAAGTAGTGGGAAAATTTCTTTCATACTCCCCAAAATGGCATTAAGGCAACCCATCAAACCTTTAAAAATCGGTCTTATTTTCTTGTTTCCAAAATCAACGATTTTACTCGGGAGATCCTTTACAATATCCGATAGTTTATTCCACCAACCTTTAAAATTTTTCCACTTTAGTCTCAGACTATGCCCTGTCATACCAATTTTTTTTAATCTTGAATGCAAATCTTTAGAACGTGCATCTATGGCAGAAGGTAATGGAGGTTCAGATGTATAAGGTTGAGGAAAATCAGCTAAAATATTCTCATATCCGTAAAAGGATTCGAAGTATGACTTCTGATATAAAGAGCTTAACATCTGGTCTTTTGTAACTTCTTGAAGCTTATCAATAAGGTTAGAATTTTCACTTTTTATGAAGTACTCCATTCCCTTTGGAAGATCCTCTAAAAAATGTCGGACGAGATTAAGATCCGCTTCAATCTTGTAGACAGGTAGTGGCGGATCTTCGAAGTGAAAGTTGAAAATATTTTCCATAATTTGTTGTTTATATTTTAAGAATTAGTGAATTAATGCAAAATTTTTATTCGCTTTTTATTTTAGAAAAATACAAATATTTTATAATTGCTTACAACACCGATATATTTAATTTATTATTACCGGTGTTAATAAGAACGAGATATAATTCGCCGCGAATGACCCACCGCTATCACAAGACTGAGGCCGCTTTGTGCAAAGCTTCTTCCCGGGACAAGTAGTGCGGATTATAAAACGAAATGCTTAAGATGTCAACTCGAATAAACTTCGCCTCAAGCCAGCGATAAGAAGTTTAATTTTGATATCAATATGTCCCTCGCTAGTGCAAGACAGACGGCATTTTATTCTTACTCCGTAGTGTACGGGCGGCACACCTACAGAGAGCGTGATAAAACCAGATAAAACCAACACGTACTTCAAGAATGTCAATGCAAAAGAATAACTTGCCAATAGGTGTGTTTGCACCCGATGCAAGTTGCAGGGCACAAAAAAGAACATTAATTCACCAATAAAAACGCTCCAATGCGTTTTGCTAATCAACACATCCAAAGAGTAATCACCATTTTTATGGGCACCGCAAGTGTGGTTATGCTCTTTACTCGTTGCAGTACGGCAACACATCCGGTTCCTGAAGATGAAAAAGCTGTTATTACAGCGATCAGCGCGTCGAGGGCTAAAGCTTTCAATGCCGGGGATGCTGCGGGTATTGCCGTTCATTTTACAGAAGATGCCATATTAATGGCTCCGGGCAAGCCTGCAACTACCGGCAGAGCGGCTGTACAAGCTTATTGCCAGGCGATCTTTGATGAATACAACACACGTCTTGAAAGTCATTATGACGAAGTGTATGTATCGGACAGCCTGGCTTATGGCAGGGGTCAGCAAAGGTCACGCTTTTACCTAAGAAAGGAGGTAAAGCATCGGTCTCTACTGCCAAATACGTGAACATTCTACAGAAACAAGCTGATGGTAGCTGGAAAACAACACATGACATCTGGAACAGCAATGAAACGCCATAGTGATGCCCGGCTAAAAAAATTATTTTCCAAAAAAAATACTCACTCCTACCAAATCTTTATCCGATCCTTCTCTGGTAAAAACATTTTATCTGTCGCTGAGCCTTCGTTGGTGTTGTCACCAATGAAGATTAAATATTGCAGGTGACAACTCCCTTTCACCATGGTGAACTTGGTTCAGCATCTCCTGGCAAAAAATCGAAGCACAACAAGAGACCCTGAACCAAGTTCAGGGTGACGTGTTACAATGATGAATAGCGAACAGAACATACATGTGAGTGATGCCGAAACAATCCTGAAACAATCCTGGACAGAACGCAAAGGCTTTACGAAAGCTTTATTCTGCAGCCCGGTTCATAAAAAAGTTTTTTCTTTCTCACGTTTGACGTTTCACATCTCACGAAAAATTATTCCGTTCTCAAACTCTTCACCGGGTTTGCTATCGCTGCTTTTATTGATTGATAGCTGATCGTCGAAAATGCAACCAATACAGATAACAGTCCTGCCAAACCGAAGATCCACCATGCTATATCGGTACGATATGCAAAATCCTGCAACCACTTGTTCATTCCAAACCATGCAATAGGAAAAGCAATCACCAGTACAATCAGCACTAATATTATAAAATCAATAAATAATAAGTATACAATACACTCCACATTTGCGCCCAGTACTTTGCGAATGCCAATCTCTTTTGTGCGTTGCATGGTGCTATATGATGAAAGGCCCAGTAATCCTAAGCAGGAAATGAAAATGGCAAGCACAGCAAAATTGAAAAACAAGTTGCCAAAATGATCTTCCGACCTGTATTGCCTGTCAAAAAATTCATCTAAAAAGTTATACTCGAATGGGCGGTTAGGAATAAGCTGGCTCCATTTATTAGTGATTGCTTTTAAAGTAGCAGGCAAGTTCGCAGCAGATAATATCACAGAGATCATGCCCTTTCCCCAGGGCTCATAGCGCATAACCAATGGTGGTATATTCGACTGCAGGGATTTATAATGGAAATCTTTCAACACGCCAATGATCTGTCCCTTTTTCCCCCATTGGTCAAATTTTCTTCCGATTGCTTCCTGTGGTGTGCTATAACCCAGCATTTTTGATGCGGCTTCATTGATCACCATTGCCTGTGTGCTGTCCGTTGGAAAATCTTTGGAGAAACTTCTTCCTGCCGCAAGTTTCAGATCATATTGTTGCACATAATCGAAGTCGACAAAATATAAATCAAGATTGCTTTTCTGCATTTCCCCTTTTTTATTCTCCACTTTGGAATAGGCAGAATTGGAACCACCGCCCGGCACATGCGATGAAAAAGTTGATGATACTACGCCGGGAATAGAGGATAAGGATTGTTTAAAAACGTCTTTGTTTTTATCAAAATTGGTATTGATTATAATGGTCTGTTCTTTGCTGAAACCAAGGTTCTGGCTACGCATATAATTCAATTGCCTATACACGATAATAGTTGCGGCAATCAAAACAATCGAAATAGTAAATTGAAAAACAACAAGGCTCTTTCTTAGTATCGATCCTTTTGTTCCTGTGGAAAACCGTCCTTTTAATACACTCACCGGTTTAAAAGAAGATAACACCAGTGATGGATAGAAACCGGCAATTAACCCTATGAAAAGAGAAAGAATAAACAGGCTTACAATATGCAATGAATTGCTGAATATGCTGTTGCTGATTTCTTTACCCGCCAGTTGATTAAACAACGGAAGTGCTACAGCCGATAAAATGATTGATAAACAAAATGCAATGAGGCATATGATGATACTTTCACTGATGAATTGTCTTGCTAATTGAAATCTTAATGCACCCACAACTTTTCGTATGCCCACTTCTTTTGCACGTTCTGCACTTCGTGCTGTTGCCAGGTTGATAAAATTTACGCAAGCAATTAGCAATATAAATACAGCAATGGCGGAAAAAATATAAACATTATTAATATTGCCGCTTATAAATCCACCACGTGTTGAATGAAGATATACATCCCGCAATGGTTCAAGGCTTAAATAATCCTGCATCTGAAGCTTTTTTGCTTCTTCACCATGATGAAATTCCTGGAAAGCGGGAAACTTTGCAGCCAGTGCTTTTACATCCGTATGCGGTTTTGCGAGGATATATGTATAGTTGGTATGATTGGTCCATTCACTATCTGACAAAGGGAAACCGCTTACCTGCTTCGAGGAGGATAGAGATATAATCATATCCGCTTCTATCTGCGAATTTTTGGGTATGTCTTTCATCACACCGGTAATCTTTGCATTGATCGCTTCACCGGTAAGTTGTAATTCCTGGCCCATCGGGTTTGTATTGCCAAAATACTTTTTTGCGGCAGTTTGGGAGATAACAATACTCATTGGCTCAATGAGCGCTGTTTTTTTATCGCCTGCTATCAGCGGAAAATCAAATACATTAAATAAAGTGGAATCAGCCAATACGGATTTTTCTTCCTGGAACTTAACGGTCCCTTTCTTCACAAGAAGTTCTTCTGGTGCAATACGCACCGCATCTTCAATTTCCGGAAAATCCCTCTTCATGTTAATAGCGACCGGCGAGGTTACCGCTCCAGACCTGATCGTTTCAGTTGGTGTCTTTACATCAGCTACCACGCGATAGATGCGATCAGCCTTCGAATGAAAATTATCATAACTCGTCTCAAAACTCACATACAGGTAAATAAGGAAACAAGCAGAGATGCCCACCGCCAGGCCAAGTATATTAATAAACGAAAAAGCTTTGTGCCGCCATAAATTGCGCACTGCTATTTTGAAATAATTTTTAAACATAAAAGGATATTTTTGATGTCTGATTTATTGATTTCTGATTTACTGATTACTCATCATTTATTAGTTTATTCACGATTGACCATTCACGAACATCATTCCGTTCTCAAACTCTTCACCGGGTTTGCTATGGCTGCTTTGATAGATTGATAACTCACCGTTATCCACGCTATCGCAAGCGCTGCTATTGATGCTGTAAGAAAAATAACCCAATCAGCATTTACCCTGTATGCAAAACTTTTGAGCCAGCTATCAATAGCAAACCATGCAATTGGAACAGCAATTACAACTGCTATTAATATCAATCTTGTAAACCCTGTTGATAACAGATACACTACGTTGAATACAGAAGCGCCCAAAACTTTTCTTACACCGATTTCTTTTGTTCGCTGCTCCGCCATGAATGCTGATAAACCATATAATCCCATGCAGGAAATGAAAATGGCAAGTATTGCGAATACATTGAACAAACTGCCCATTTGTTGTTCACCTTTATAAAGGTTTGCAAGATCCTGATCAAGAAAGCCGTAAGAGAAAGGATAAGCAGGGTTTAAATCTGCGCTGATTTTTGCTAATGCTTTTATTGTTGCTTCAGTTTTGCCAGGCTGCATTCTTACAACTGCTGTGCCGCCCCAACGATTCAGCCCGATTATTAATGGTTCTATGGATTGCTGAACTGGTTTAAAATTAAAATCTTTTACTACATCAATGATGGTTCCCTTAGTATCCCATAAACTTAACGGTTTACCTACGACATCAGAAACTTTCATCCCCATTATCTGTACTGCTTTTTCATTAAGAATATAATTATTTGAATCAGCTTTGAAATCCGCAGAAAAACTTCTTCCGCTCAGCATTTTCATTTGGAATACATCCATAAAATACTCGTCAACAAACAGTGTTGGAAATACAGTCTGCGATTTAGGATCTTTTCCTTCCCATTTTACATTTACGGTTCCACTGGTAAGATTTGTAGGTAAATCATTTGTAATAGTATAGTTTGCCGTAAGAGAATTTTGTTTTAGCTCCGCTTTAAAGGCTTGTTGTTTATTCCACATTTCTCCCGCCATCGACATATAGAGCAGGTTCGATTTTTCAAAACCAAGATTCATGTTTTTAATAAATGTAAGTTGCCTGTACACAACAGCAGTGCCGGCAAGTAATATTATCGAAACAACAAACTGTACCACAACAAGTGCATTACGAAAAATTAAATTGCCACCCATCGTTTTCATGTTTCCTTTCAAAACTTTTACCGGTTTAAAACCCGAAAGGAATAAAGCGGGATAACTGCCGGATATTAACCCTGTTGCCAATGCTATACTTAAAAGTGTGATAATAATTTTTCCACTAAGAAATTGAATAGAAAGTTCTTTCCCTGCCAGTTCATTAAATGGAGGCAACAGTAACCACACAAGACCAACTGCAATTAGCAGAGCAATGAATGATATCAATAAAGATTCTCCAAGAAACTGACCAATGAGTTGTTTGCGCCCGGCGCCTACTACTTTACGAAGACCCACTTCCTTTGCACGTTGTGCAGAGCGTGCAGTTGAGAGATTCATAAAGTTGATGCAGGCCACAGCAAGTATAAAAAGTGCGACTACGAAAAAAATATTTACATATTGGATATTGCCGTGCCCGGGCAAATCGACTTGGCAATTGGAATGCAGGTGAACAGATGTTAATGGCTGCAGGTGAAAATCAACTTTTAGCGTTGCTTCATTCACATGTTCTTTATAAATTTTATTTATCTG
>Ga0137373_10004075_pt1 | contig 15957 bp, 16 predicted proteins | sample SagtaG_5_FD_104912 | JGI IMG/M metagenome (GOLD analysis project Ga0137373, IMG submission 104912) | Vadose zone soil microbial communities from Sagehorn Ranch, Mendocino, California, USA - Sage1_R_80_16 metaG | ecosystem: Environmental > Terrestrial > Soil > Vadose zone | place: USA...
AACAGCGACAGCTGCTCGCCCAGCTTTTCCGGATCTATGGGCGTCTGACCCACTCTCCGCTGCAGGTCGCGCGCAGTAGATGGGCTGTGACCGGTGAAGGTGTTGGCGATGTAGCAGAAGACATCCTTCACCTGACCGGTCATCTCCAGCATCGTTTCCGTCCAGAGGTCGACCTCGCGTGAGCGGTCGATTTGAACGCGTGAGTAATCAACCAGGTCACGGTGAGGTCCCATCCATCTCATGTACAGAAAATCCGATGTCGGCCGCCGAGCGAGCGCCAGCATCGTTCGTCGCGGAATCCAACGTCCTTCGACGACTGCAAGAGCGATGTTCCGAGCACGGAGCAGTGCGATGACTCCCTCCGTGATCCACCCGCGATGACGGAACTCCACAGCAAATCGAAGGTCGCGTGGGACCTTGCGTATGAAGTCCACCAGCGCCGGCAGCTCGCCCGGGTCGAAGTCAGGGCCGAGCTGCACCAGAATGGGGCCGAGTTTGGGGCCGAGCTCGCGAACCAGCTCGAAAAACTCCTCGGAGGCTCCGGTGGAATCTCGGAGCCGCTGCTCGTGGGTCACCTCCTGCGGCATTTTGAGAGAGAAGATGAATCCCGGCGGAGTTCGCGCGGCCCATCCCTCGAGCGTCGTCGGCGCCGGAATCCCGTAGAAAGTGGAGTCCACTTCCACCGTCTCGAACGCGCGCGAGTAAACCGACAGGTAATCGGCCGGGCGCGTGTTCAGTGGGTAGAACGGACCGACCCAATCGTCGTAGTTCCAACCCTGGGTTCCGACATGAATGTTGTCGCTCACCGTCGTGAATCGGCTCGCCACCTGGTGCGATGTCAAGGGAGAACTCTGGTCTCGAAATTGCCCTCATTATTATGGTTGTACGACACACAGGTTTGACAAAGGGGGAACCATGGACCGCAAAGACGAGCTCGAGCCGCGTGAGGACGGCGCGCTTCACAACGACGAAACACCGGGCGTTGGTGACGAGGTTGGGGAGGCTGTTGGCGGTGTTTCCGGTGTAGTCGCGGGAGCTGCGATCGGCTCGGCCGGCGGCCCGATTGGAACTATAATCGGCGGTATCGCGGGAGCCGTCGGCGGTTGGTGGGCGGGACATGCTGTGGCCGAAGCCGCGCACAAATTCACCCACGAGGACGACAGCTTCTATCGCGAACGCTTCGAGAACAGGCCCGACCGCCTCGCCGATCGTCGCTACGACGACGTCCGGCCGGCATACCAGCTGGGTCACATCGCAAGGATGAACCCCGACTACACGGGTCGCACATTCAACGATGTCGAGCCGGAGATTCGCCACGGATGGGGGAACGATCTTCGCGCTCGTCACGGCGACTGGTCGATGGTGCGTCCTTACGCAGAGGAGGCGTACAACCGCGATGGGTCGGTGACTTCGCGTGAGTATGCGAATCGAGGCACGTCCGAGGATCTCTCCGACACGCTGGGCGAAAAGACACGTCGGGGCGCCAATCGCGTGATCGATGCGGTTGACGACGTGAAGGATCGCCTCGACAACAATCCGGAATCAGTGCCAGGGCCGGACCCCACCGACCGAAGGCTGTAGCAGCCCGGTAACCGGTGACCGAGACCCGGTGACCGAGACCCGGTAACCGTTCGTCGTTTCGGGTTTCGGTTACCGGTTACCGGGGCTATCTGTACGTCTCGAAAAAGCCTGTTCCGGTTCCGCTGACGCGCGCGCCGCCGACCCTGCCCGAGACGCGGGCGATCCCTTTCATCTGGATGAAATACGGGTGCTCGGCATTCGATAATCCGGTGGGATCACCGCGCTCCTCGCCCGCCGCAATGCCACCCCCGAACAACGACCCACCCGCAGTTTGTCTCATATCGGTACCGATCGCATCCTCGATTGCGAGGTCGATGCGCAGAGTATCGGAGCCGCGTGCATCGACGAAGGTCGCGCTCGATGGAACACTCAACGTATGGCCTCCCACTACGATCTGACGATTGTCCGTGTAAGACGCCTGCCTCGGCCGGAACACGGCGCGGAAGCCGAGTGAGTCCACGAGATAGACTAGGAGGGGTGCAGTCGTATGCCCGCGATCGGGTCCGAGTACGCGCCCGTACAGGATTGTGTAGCCGCCCGCACGGGCGGCGCCCCAGTCCCAGGTCACACCGTGCCACACTCCCCAGTTGTGGTCGTGATAGGATTGCGCATCGTCGAAGCGCTCACACGCCGCCGCAACGCAAATCTCCCCTGTTGCAGACGCCCGCAACGCCGGGACGGTGTAGCCCGAGATGAAATTGCCGGAGGTGAGCGTCACGCCGGGGAAATACGCGCCGGCTGCTGGGTTCACAACGAGCGAGAGGCGAAGCGCGGCACCTCCACCCTCTTCATTCGCTACCGCCCGCACTGCATAGCTTCCATCCGGCCTCACAGTTACAGCGGATTTTCCCATTAACAGGTTCGCGTCGGTCGTCGAGTAGCGAACATTCCGGTGCGGAACATACGACACGAATCGGCGTGAGCGGCCGCCCTCCTCCCGCAGGGTGACAGTCACCTTCCCGCCCCACTTCTCGGTTCTTACGTCGCCCGCGACGATGAAGGAGATGAACGCCCACCGTTTTCTGTCGGCGGAAAGAACATTGAAGTAATGCCACTCCGCCCAGCTTTCCGGGTTGGCGACGCTGTCCGGCGGGAGGTGAAAATGATCGATCTCATGTCGCAGCTCCGCCGGAGTCGGATCGATCCACTTCCGGTCGCCCTCGTCATCCATCCACGTCCCGGCGTTGACATCCAGCGGCGCGTGCACCTTCGCGGTCGTCGATGGAATCTCCCCCGCCGCCCGTACGGTGTATTCCCGTCCCGGCCCCGCGACCATGTAGAGCACCCGCCCCTCTATCTGTGGTGCGACGCCAGACACGAGCGGGGCGAGCCGCGGCGACGCCAGCAGCTGACGGTAGATAACCCGGCTGTGGTCGATCGAAAAAAAGAGACCGCCAACTCCTCCAGTCTTCATCACTTCGACGTCGATGCCCTGGGGGAGCACTGTGATCGAGCCGCCGCCTACGAGCTTCTCGTCCCGCGCCTGCGACAGCAGAGCTTCGCCGACGGAGAGAAGAGCGATCATCACCGCCACACCCACACCGTAGCCGAAGAAAAGCAGCACGGACCGCCACGGTCTGTAGACGATGTTCCTCAATGCGAGTAGTGAGATCATTGCTTACCCATCCACGATCACGCCATCACGCATGTGGATTTTGCGCTTCGCGGTGCTCGCCAGCTCCTCGTCGTGCGTCACGACGATAAGCGTCGTCCCGTCGCGGTTGAGCCGTCCGAACAGCCCGATGATCTCGGCCCCGGTTCGCGCGTCGAGCTCTCCTGTCGGCTCGTCGGCGAGCAGAATGGCGGGCCGATTCGCCAACGCCCGCGCAATCGCGACCCTCTGCTGCTCTCCGCCTGACAGCTCCGACGGCCGGTGCCGTTCCCTCGCCGCGAGTCCCACATAGGCGAGGAGCTCCTTCGCTCGCGCTCCGCGATCGGTCCTTGACTTTCCAGCCTCCGCCATCGGGAGCTCGACGTTCTCGCGGGCGGAAAGTGTAGGCATGAGATAGAAGCGCTGAAAAACGAAGCCGATGTTGCGGAGTCGGAATGAAGTTGCTTCGCGATCCGACATCTGCGCGACGTCGGTGCCGTTGATCGCTACCGAGCCGCGAGTGGGCCGGTCGATCGCGCCAAGCAGATTCAGCAGCGTGGACTTGCCACAGCCCGAAGGCCCGACGATCGCCACGTAATCGCCATCCATGATCTCGAACGTCACGCCGCAGAGGGCGTGAACGACTTCCTTCCCGAAGGAATAGTCGCGCGTCAATCCGCGCGCTTCGACTACTGTCGCTCGCTCGCCGACTTCATCTCGCGACCGCGCATCCGCGCTCCTGATTGTCGTCACGCGATCGCTTCCTGGCGGAGAGTCGTGGCGATCGGAAGTGACGACGCGCGGAAGGATGGATAGACGCCGGCGGCAATTCCCGAGAGCGCGAGAAGGCCAAGCGCGGTCCACGCCGCCTTCGGTTGAAAAAGAAAGAAGTCGATCGCCTCGGGCAGTCCCGGAAACGAGGAAAGAATTCCGTTCAGGTAACGCCCGGTGACGAGGCCCAGGAGCAGTCCCGCAAACGCACCGACGAGGCTGATCGCAACGCCCTCGAGGACGATCTGCTGAACGACATGAGCGCGCGACACGCCGATCGCCCGCATCACCGCGATCTCGCCGATTCGCTCGTTGACCGAGACTGTCACCAGTGTCGTGACCAGCAGAAATCCAACGAACAAACTGACGCTGCCGAGTATCACCGCGAGCTGGCGGAAGTATCGCAAGCGCTCATCTACCTGATCGAGCGCGGACTCGGTGGAGATGACGTTCACGGTGAACACCCGCTCCTTGATCCATCTCCCCGCCGCTTCGACATCCGTCCCTTTCCGCACGCGGATCATGAACAACGACGAAGCGTCGGAGCGATCGGGGCCGCTCATCCCCTGGAGAGTCGCGAGCCGCATTGCCGCTCCCCGCTGGTGCGACGCACCGTATAAGAACCGTATCGTGCCCGTGAGGACGAGCCTTCGCGTTCCTGCGTACTCCCGCGTCTGTGGGTCGTACCCACTGGCGACGGCGAGCGTATCACCGGTGCGCGCGCCCGTCGCGCGCATGAACTCGTCATTGCCGGCAATCTCGTCCGGGGCCAACGGATCCTTTCCCGAGAGAAGCTCGTAGTCTCCCTGAATCCGCGGATCGAGCCCGAGGGCAGACGCCGTGATAACGCTGTCCCCGCGCAGGACATGTATCGTGCCGCCAAGCACGGGACTGATCGTGGTGAGATCGGGGTTCTGCCGGAGGATGCGAACGATTCCGCTGGTGTTGGTCATCGTCGCATCGGTGTCGAACGGGAGCGTTCCCTTCGGCGCGAGCCGAAGCTGGAATCCGCGTGAAAGGAGGAGATTCCGAAAGGACTCCCGCATTCCGGTCGACATCATCACCATGTCGAGCAGCATGGCTGCCGCGACGGCGACCCCAAGCATAGCGAGAAGGGTCCGTGTGCCATGCCTCTTGAGCGAGGCCCACGCGAGAGCAACAGGCATCAGCGACCGAAGAGAACGAGTGGAGGCGTCCGGACCAGTCGGAGCGAAGCGAGTATCCCCGCGGCAATACCCAGGACGAGCGACAGCGCGACAGCGAGGGTGACGATCGAGGGTGTGACGATCGAGAACGCGAGCGGCGTCCGGTAGACACCACGGTAGTACCAGTTGATGAACTGCGATCCGGCCCAGCCGACGCCGACGCCGAGTGCGCTTCCAACAAGGGCCAGGAGTGCTGCCTCGATGACCACCGCGCGCATCACTGTCTTGCGGGAGATTCCGATTAGACGCAGAGCGGCGACGTCGCGACGCCGCTCTTCCACCTTGAGCAGCATGATGCAAAGCAGAAAAATCGCGCTTGCGACGATGGTGATGACGCCGATCGCCTTGTGAAAGCGGCTCACGACCTGGAACGTCTTCGAGGTGCCGACAGCGATGTCCTTCGACCGATGCGCCTCGAATCCGAACGCCGACGAATTGATCTCCGCGAGCGCTTTTGCGGTCGCTGCATCGCCACGGGTTGCGACGGCGAAGCGATCGACTCTGTCGCCGTACCCGGCAAGCGACTGGAGGTGATCGAGATGCAATCGGATCCGATACTCGCTCCGAGCCACCTCGGCGGGATCGGTCCCCCGCTTTACAATCGCCGAAATGATTACGGTGTCAGCCGTTCGCGACTCGGGGATTGCGGACAGGAGCACGCGGTCGCCAACCGCGAGGTGGGCGTCTGCGGCGAGCCGCTCGTCGATTGCGATTGTCCGGGGAATTGCGTGCTGAAGCAGGGCTAGGATCACGATGAGGTTGAACACCCGTGAAACCTATCGACTCTCACGACCTTCCCGGATGCTCCGGCAATCAATGTGCAGAGTTGGATCGGCTAAGCTGGAACGTTCGCGGGATTCGCTTTCGGTGCGCCGCTCCCACCGAACGTTCAGCACGCCAATGGAGTGCTCAATATCTACTTTCACGAAGCCGAGCTGGTCGCTCTGCTGGATACGATCCGGAATGAGCGGCCGGTCTTCGTCAAATACAATACCGACTTGAAATGGGGTTCGGTGGGAACGAACAGCGAGCCCGTCGGTGAGGAAGAGTCGCCCGCATCGCCCTGATGTTTGCGGACGCGCATTGCCTTTCGATGCTGGCTGCTTCCTGAGCGCCATCATACCTTAGGCGGTCACCCACAAAGGAGCACGCGTTGGAGCGGCAGGACCTGTTGCAGGGGACTATCGCCGAACGCTACCAGATAGAGCGCGAGATCGGCTTCGGGGGGATGGCGATAGTGTATCTCGCCCGCGATCTGCGGCATCATCGCTCCGTCGCGCTCAAAGTCCTCAAACCACAGCTCGCGGCAGTGCTGGGTGTCGAGCGTTTCCTCAGCGAAATCAAGGTCACCGCCAACCTGCACCATCCCAATCTCCTTCAGCTCTTTGATTCAGGAGAAGCTGACGGCCATCTCTTCTACGTCATGCCGTACGTCGCGGGTGAATCCCTTCGCTCGCGGCTCGACCGTGAGAGGCAACTGCCTGTCGAGGAAGCGATTCGCATTGCGTCGGCGGTAGCATCAGCGCTCGACTACGCTCACAGGCACGGAGTGATCCATCGCGATCTGAAGCCCGAGAACATCCTGATGCACGAAGGCCAGCCGCTCGTGGCCGACTTCGGGATCGCCCTCGCGGCGGCGAATGCCGCCGGCGATCGCCTCACGCAGACTGGCGTGAGTCTCGGCACTCCGAGTTACATGTCGCCGGAACAGGCAGCCGCAGACCACCAGATCGATGGTCGCAGCGACGTCTATGCCCTCGGCGCGGTTTTGTACGAGATGCTGACAGGCGATCCGCCACATGCTGGAAAGACTGCGCAGGCGATCATCGCGAGACTCCTCACCGAGAAGCCTCGCGGCGTCCGGGCGACGCGAGCGTCGGTCCCGCCGCACGTAGAAGCCGCGATCGAGCGCGCCCTCGAGAAGTTGCCCGCAGACCGTTTCAGCAGCGCTCAGGATTTTGCGAACGGGTTGAACCGGGAAGTGATTTCCGCCGGCCGGAATGGTGCCGGGAGGGCGGCGAGCGACGCGGGCGCACGACCGCGGCTTCGCGCTTTGCTGAGGACGCGTGGCTTGCGATGGGTCGTGGCAGCGATTGCCCTGGGCGCCGCTCTCGTCGCGGGCGGATGGGTCATAAAGCATAGTGCAACTCCGCGTCACACCGTCCGGTTTCAGCTCGAGCTGGCGCCCGACGAACGCGTGGTCGATCCAGGTGGAATAGTCGTCGCGGCCTCCCCAGCAGGCGATCGCTTCGCGTACCTCGCAACCCGCGCGGGTGGAGCTCGGAAGCTTTTCCTCCGCGGCCTTGGCGACGTCGGCGGAAAGGAAGTGCCCGGGAGTGAGGAGGCCTCCGGCCCGTTCTTTTCCCCTGACGGAAAATGGATCGGCTTCCTGTCCCGGGGACAGCTGAAAAAAGCTCCGGTTGCGGGAGGCGCTGCCGTCAGTCTCTCTGAAATTCCCGACGCCGTCTACGGAGTGGCGTGGATGCCGAACGGCGAAATCGCCGTATCCACTGGCGCTCGGCTCCTGCTCGTCCCCGGAGGCGGCGGCCCCTCACGGACCGTTGTCAGAGTGGATTCTTCCAGGGATGAAGTAGCGCAGCGCTGGCCGCTTGCACTGGGCGATGGCGAGCATGTGTTGTATGCAAGCTTTCCGCGGGCCGGAATTCTCAGCGCCAAGATTGGCATCGCTTCGATCAAGACCGGGAAAACTCAGATACTCGAGCTCGCGGGCACATGTCCCGTGGCGGTGATGGATGGGCTGCTTATTTATTCGACTGCCGGCGGCTTGCTCCTGGCAGCTCCATTTGACGAGAGGGGGCTCCGCGTCACCGGATCACCGGTAGCTGCCGTCGATGAAATCGTTGTCGGGCCGGGTGGGGGAGCGGCGAAGGCAGGTGGATCGAGAAGCGGAAGTCTCATCTACCTCAAAGCGAGATCACCGACCCAGGTAATCGTAGCGGCTACTGGTGGAACCTTCCGTCCGCTTATTCCGGGTTCGTCGGATTTTGGCTACCCCCGTTTTTCTCCGGATGGAAAACGTGTAGCACTGTCGCGTACGAGTTCGACTCGAACGGATGTCTGGATCTACACGGTCGCGTCTGCTACGGTGCAGCGGCTGACAACAGAAGGGACTCTGAATGACAGGCCGGAGTGGACGCGCGACGGCAGCCGCGTTGTTTTTCGATCCAATCGGTCGAGCAGGGACAAGAAAATGGCGATCTGGTGGCAGCCAGCCGATGGAAGTGGCGCGCCGGAGCTTCTTTTCAGCGCTCCCGGTTCAGATGTGAACGAAGGAGTCATATCGCCGGATGGCCGCACTCTGATCGCGCGGGTGACTGACTCGCGAGGGAGACAGGTTGTTTGGGCCCACCCACTGACAGGTGACACGACTTCGCGAGTGCTCATCGGCTCTGACGGTCTTGGCGCCCGCATCTCGCCCGACGGCCGCTGGCTTGCCTACGCATCGGAAGTGTCCGGCAGCTTGCAGGTTTACCTGACTCCACTAGACGGACCTCGAGCGCGGTATCAGGTGTCGAGCGACGGTGGTTTTTCCCCGCTCTGGTCGCCGGATGGACGACGACTCATGTATGCCAAGGGGCAGCAGATCATCGCGGCGACGCTCATGTTCAAACCATCATTCGGAGTCGTAGGTCGCAAGACGCTGTTCGACGGGAGTTTCGAGTTCAACGCCTCACACGCAAGCTTCGATATTTCTCCTGACGGCAAGGAATTCCTTCTTCCCAGGTCCCAAAGCGCCGATGCACGAATGATCGTGGTCTACGATTGGCAGGACGAGCTTGCAGCTCTCGTTCGTTCGGCACAGCGCTGACGGCAGTGTCCGGCGGTCTGACCGCCGGGTTCTATTCCCTGAAGCCAAGGGCGCGTGCGACGACTCGTTGTCGTTCGTCTAATGTGAGAAAGCTGATGGAGCCAACCTCGTTCGCCAGGTACAGGGCGGCGGCAAGATGCCAACAGTCGGCACCGCGAACGTAGCCGGCGGAGAGAACCTTTTCGATTTCCCCACCGAGGGTTCGGTTCGGGATAATCCATCGAACGCCTTTTAGTAAATCGGCGCCCGTGAGGATCTGCTCGCGAGCGATCACGGACCGGATTTCCGCTTCAAGAAGATTCGCTGAAAAAAGCTCGTCGAAGCTGCGAAGCTTCCTGATCGCCGCAGCGAAGCCAGGTTGCTTGAGTTTCGTGCATACCAGAAAGGAGGTATCCACATACGCGACGTTCATTAGTCTCGCTCGTCAAGGAAGCGCTTCAGCGCGCCCGGCCGGCTGGCAATGGGTCTAGGATCGAAGCGGCCAGTGGCGGGAGTGATAACGCCTTTACTCTCCAGATCCATGAGGCGGGCTGCGATGCCCTCTTCGGTCTTCGCGATGGGGCGGATTTCTGCCACTGGTTTACCGTGGAGTGTTACTGTCACGGCCCGCCCCTCACGGACCTGTCGGATTATGGCCGACAATTTCGCCTTTGCTTCATAGAGCGAATAGATGTTGCGCATCCTCGGAGTCTAATTTGACTAGTCAGACTAGTCAATTGCCCCGGAGCTCTAGTGCGCGGGGGCTTCCAGATCCATCAACGGCTCGACCATCACCTGCGCCGCCAGCGCCGGCCCGATGGAATGAAGCGTCATCCCGATGCGAAGTGTGATCGGGCCGCCAAAGGGCGCCTTCGACACGATCAGCAGCTCGGCGCCGGGGACGATCTCGAGCTCGCCCAGGTAGCGGAGCATCTGGGGATCCTCGTCGCTTACTCGCACAACACGCACACCGAGGCCAGCGCCGAGGTCGGCCAGGGGAAAGTATTCCGTCTCGTCCATGAATCCTTCGCGGGACGGAATCGGCGCGCCATGTGGAGCGACTGCCGGCTCGCCGATCGCTGAAGCCATGCGGTCCACGAGCTCGTCGGACGCGGCGTGCTCGAGTCGCTCCGCTTCGGCGTGAACGCGATCCCAGGGATACGAGAGCGCCTTCGAGAGATATGACTCGATCACGCGGTGCCGGCGTAAGGTGCGGAGCGCAGCGCGTCGGCCCCTTTCGGTCAGCTTGACGCCACGATACCGCTCGTATGACAGCAGTCCCTGTTCCGCGAGACGGCGCACCATTCCGCTCACCGATGCCGGCGCAATAAGAAGTCGCTGCGCGATGTCATTCGTTGCCACCGCGCCCGTCCCACGCCCGAGCGCGTAGATCGTTTTGAGGTAATCCTCCACCGGCCCGGTGAGCGAATCGCCACCCGGCGCGGAATTCAGTAGCTGCAGCTCTACGCGCCTGACGTTCTTCAACTGTGATCCTTGCCCTTCTCGGGCGGCCGGCCACGCACCATCAGCACCGGCACCAGCGACTTGTGACGCACCGTATTGGCGACGCTACCGCGAATCAGATCGCTGATGAACCGGTGTCCATGCGTCGCCATCGCGATCAGATCGCACTTCTCGCGCTCGGCAGCCGCCACGATCTCATCAGCCGGATCGCCCGACGCCAGCACCGCCTCGGCGTCGAGGCCGACTCCCTCGAGTAACGCGCTGACCTTCTCGATGTACTGAAGGTCGACGTGCATCTCCTCGCTCTCGCGCAGCTGAAGTGGCCCGATGTTGCGCGCAGCCCATCCGTCGGCAACGTGGATCAGCACGATGGACGAGCCATTTTCGTGCGCCAGCCGCTGCACGTGCGTCAGTATCGCTTCGTCGTACGACGAGTTCTCCACGGGGACGAGTATCCGCTTGTACATGGGATCAGCCTCCGCGGAAGATTTGGATCAACAGCCAGATGTTGAGTCCGGCAATTACGACCGCAACCAGATAGGCCAGCAACTTAAGCCAACGTCGATTCACGAACTCGCCCATCTTCACTTTGTCGGACGTGAAACGCACCAGCGGGAAAACCGCGAACGAAAGCTGCATGCTGAGAATCACCTGACTCAGCACCAACAGCTTTGCCGTCCCGCTTTCGCCGTACATCACGGCGACGATCGCCGCTGGAATGATCGCGATTCCGCGAGTAATGAGCCGCCTCAGCCAGGGGCGGATGCGGATGTTGAGAAATCCTTCCATCACGATCTGGCCGGCGAGTGTACCGGTAAGAGTCGAATTCTGACCCGAAGCGAGGAGTGCAAGCGCGAACATCGTGCTCGCACCCGCGCCGAGCAACGGCGTCAACAGCTTGTACGCGTCCTGGATCTCGGCCACCTCACTGTGGCCCGACGTGTGAAACGTCGCCGCGGCGACAATCAGAATCGCCGCGTTGATGAAGAGCGCGAAGCTGAGAGCGATCGTCGAATCGATGAAGGCGAATTTCACCGCCTCGTGCTTCCCTTCCAGTGTCTCCTCGTACTGCCGCGTCTGTACGATCGAGGAGTGGAGGTAGAGGTTGTGAGGCATGACCGTGGCGCCGAGTATGCCGATGGCGACATAGAGCATGGACGGGTCGGTCACGACCTGCGGAGTCGGAAGGAATCCGGCGAAGACGGCACCGAACGGCGGGCTGGACTTGATGATCTCGAAGAGAAAACAAAGTCCGACCGTTGCGACGAGCGCGATGACCAGCGCCTCGAGCAGGCGGAATCCCTTGTTCTGGAGGTAGAGCACCAGCAGCACATCGCAGGCGGTGATCGCGATTCCGACGGGCAGCGGAATGTGGAAGAGAAGGTTCAGCGCGATGGCGGACCCGATCACCTCTGCGAGGTCGCAGGCGGCAATAGCCAACTCGCAGATGACCCAGAGGAAATAGACAACCGGAGTCGAATAGTTATCGCGACAGGCTTGCGCGAGGTCGCGTCCGGTTACGATGCCGAGCTTGGAGGCGAGCCCCTGAAGGAGGATCGCCATCAGGTTCGACATCAGAATTACGCTGAGAAGCGTGTAGCCGAACTTCGACCCGCCAGCGAGATCGGTTGCCCAGTTGCCCGGGTCCATGTAGCCGACTGCAACGAGATAGCCGGGGCCGGCGAAGGCGAGGATCTTTCGGCCCCAGGTCCCTCGCGCCACCGGCACAGACCGATAGACCTCGGCAAGCGAAGGTGTGACGCGTACCCGCTTCCACCCGGGCTCGGGTTTGGGAGCCGCTTTTTCGCGCAATCTGGTTACAGGGGTTGCCACTGTTTTGAATTCTTTTCGGTGAATGGAAAGAGATATTACGCTTCAGCTAGCTGAGATGTTAGGAATTCCTAACTATCCGCGCAAGGGCTAGCTTATCTGTTTGGGATGAATGGCCTACCTCGCCATCGCCAGAAAGCCCGAGAGAATCCTCTCAGTCATTCCCCAGACGACAAACCCGCCGTGATGAAACGCCCGGCGCGTGAATTCGATGCCGCCCGCGGTAATGATGGTGTCGCGCCATCCCGTGTCGTCGTGCAACGTCCGCAACGGTACCCAGAAACCTTCCGAGACTTCGTGACTCAACGTCGGTTCATGGTGCCTGCCGAGCAGCGCGACGAAGGGCCGGACTATTACTGCGGGAAGACGCGTGGTGCGGGGGCGAAGATCGTCCAGCTGGCCGATCACTTCGCCATCAACGCCAAGATCAATCGCAGTTTCCTCCCAGGTTTCGCGAATTGCTGTGTGCATCAGCGACTCGTCGCCAGGTTCTTCGCGTCCGCCCGGAAACGCGACTTGGCCACTCCATGGATCCGTCTCGTAATGCGCGCGCTGGATGAAGAAGATTTCCGGGTCGTGAGTCTCCTCGCCCAGGCGAAGGATCAGAGCGACGGCAGCTCGGCGAACACCCGGCTCTTCCACTTCAACCGGTTCATGACTGGAGATTCGTTCCGTAAGCCGCGCGATGTCGGGATGCTCGCGCAGCGGGTCGAGCGAGCTCACACGGACGCGCGCGCGAGATGCTCAGCGAAAAAGCCGACTGTGCCGCGGACAACGAGGGCGAGCGTCGGCGGTGCGTCGGTCACGGGATGCGATGCGCCGAAGCCGTGGTTTCCGCCTTCGACCCGCCACAATGTTGCGAATCCCGGAGCGAGATCCGCGAGACGCTCGCCTTCTCTGACGCTGACCGTCTCGTCGGCATCCCCGTGGACGATGAGCCACGGCACGCCAATTCGACGCGCCGCCGCGGAAACATCCAGCTTCGTCTTGCCAAGGGACTCGACCTCATCCAGCAGTGCTGTGCCAAGCCGCATGTCCTGACCCGTTCGGGAATTGTGGATGTCAGTGTAGCCGGCAGCGCGCCACTGACTGATGTCCTCGTCGCTCCAGCGATGGGTGCTCGCGATCGCCGCCCAGGTGACAAGCACTTTGACGTCGGGATCGTTCGACGCATGCAATATCGCGACACCACCTCCGCGAGAGTGACCGAACAAGCCGAATCCGCCCTCGATCCAGCCGCGCCGCCGTGACTCGGCGATTACTTCGTCGAGGTCAGTGAGCTCCTGCGTGAATGTGTTCGTCTCGAACTCTTCGAGCGCCGAAAAATTCTCGCGGTCCGAACCGACGCCGCTTCCCGAGAAATCGAACGTGATCGCACGCAATCCGCTCTCTGCGAGCTGACGCGCCAGATATGGGAAGAACGCCCAGTGCGCGAATCCCTTGAATCCATGGCAGATCACGACCGTTCCGGTTTCGCCCGTCGCCTCTCGCTCGCTGGTGGTGGCGTTCGGATGATACGCTTCGCCGCGAACGACCAGCGGCCTGTCACCGCCACCTGGACGCTCCCGCGTCAGCTCGAATGATTCAGTGCGTATCATCCTTCTACCTCACCGCCTGCGTCGATCCACCCACCGAATCCCTGCGACATCGAAGCGACGTCCTCGTAGCCCATCTGCTGCATCGTGTCTGCGGCAAGCGCCGAACGATTTCCGCGCGCGCAGTAGATGATGATTTTCTTTTCTCGCGGGATTGTCGCCTCCACGCGGCTCTCGATATTCCCGCGGGCAATGAACAGCGCGCCTGGAATGCGGCCGAGGTTCCACTCGTTTGGCTCGCGACAATCCAGGAAGACTACAGAAGGATCAGCCTCGCTCAGCTTCATCGCTTCGGTGGGCGATACCTCCTTGATTCGCGTTTTTGCTTCCGCGATAAGATCGGCGCCGGTTTTGTGAGTCACGGATTTTTCCTCGCATCGATTGCGACATGCGAATCATTCCTCCGCCGTGGAAAATTTGCCAGTTCCAGTTCTGAGTTCGCAGTTCCCGGTTCCCGGTTCCCGGTTCCCCCACCTACCAGCCATCTGTGAATCGCTCAATCGGTCAATCGGCTGCGTCCGGGCCGAGCACCCGCAGCGTTCGCGTGCCCGTATCGAACTCCGCGATTGCGCCGAGTGGGATTGTCCACTGGTCGGTGATGTGTCCGAAAGGCGCACCGGCAAGGCACGGGATTCCGGCGCGAGTCGCGGCCTCGGCCAGCACCTCATCGAGAGTGCGATTGTCTTCCGACTTTTCGCCCCGCGGCGGGCGGAAGTCTCCCGCGATGAGCCCGGCGCATTGCTGCAGCGCCCCGGAGAGGATCAGTTGCCGCAGCATGCGGTCGATGCGATAGATCGCCTCGCCAATGTCCTCGAGAAGGAGAATGGCTCCCTCGAAGTTCGGGGCGAATGGTGTGCCGAGGAGCGCTGTGATCAGCGCGAGGTTTCCGCCGACGAGACGTCCCGTGGCACGACCGGGTCGCAGCACGCGCGCATCGGGGATTGCACCACAGGAGTCGCGTTGATCGATGAGCGCAGCGGTGAGTGACGCACGAGAGAATGGACTGAGTCTCGCGCGCGCCGTCGGACCGTGGAACGTCACGAGTCCGCACTTGCGGTGAATTGCCGAATGTAGCGCCGTGAGATCGGAGAATCCGATTACCGGCTTTCGTTTGCGACGGAGCGATGGATAATCGAGGTCGGCGAGGAGCCGCATCGAGCCGTAGCCGCCGCGGATGCACCAGATCCCGTCAATCTCATCGCTCGCGAAAGCACCGTTGATGTCCTTCAGCCGGTCCGCGTCGCTGCCGGCGAGGTATCCCAGCTGCGACGAGGCATGCTCCGCGAGGACTGGTGTCCAGCCAAAGGAGCGGACGTTGTCGATGGCGCGATCGATATCTTCGGCGCGACTGACGACGCCTGACGGAGCAATGAGGGCAACGCGCGCGCCTTCGCGGAGCGGCTTTATGGCACCGAAGAGGGTGGCGGATTGCATGGGCGCCGCAAAGTAGGGGGCACAGTGTCATCGCGCCAATCAGGGAATCGAGCAGCGCCGTCTATGGCACAGCCGTTGCCCCTTTTTTCGGAGAGAATCTCATTAGCGGAGCGACCAATGGCCGACATCAGGAAAAACGACAAGGGCGTTAACGATCCTTCCAGAAAAGACGAGGACGAATCGAAGGCGAGCGGCACGCTCAACTCTCGTCATCGCGAGGAGAGCATGACCGAGCCTGAGAAGGACGAGCTCGATTCACAGAATCCACAGAGCAGCGGTACTACCGGATTGACGGGCGAGTCGAGCGAGGGCAGCTCGGTCCGCGAGCCGGGTGGTGTGGAAGGCGCGGGCGGAACTGAATAACGGAAAGATCAGATTTGCGGAGCGGGAGAGAGCTTGGGGGCGGTAATGTCGGCGGCGTCCTGCCTTTTCTTCTTAAGCTGAGACCGTAGCAGAGAGGACGCGCGAGACCAGAGAGTCTTGCGCAGTGTGTCCAGCTCGGCCTCGGCCGCCATGAGAGCATCGGACTCGTTCTCTATCAGCGACGATCGCGGCTCGACCTTTCCGGCGCTTCGCAGAATCGCCGCGAAAGACCGATAGCAGCCGGGATCCGTCGCAATGTGGAAGGCAAGCTCCTGACCGGTTTCGCGGAGGGCCTGTGGCAAGAGATCCTCCGAG
>Ga0137373_10004076_pt1 | contig 15955 bp, 10 predicted proteins | sample SagtaG_5_FD_104912 | JGI IMG/M metagenome (GOLD analysis project Ga0137373, IMG submission 104912) | Vadose zone soil microbial communities from Sagehorn Ranch, Mendocino, California, USA - Sage1_R_80_16 metaG | ecosystem: Environmental > Terrestrial > Soil > Vadose zone | place: USA...
AGTGATTGAAGCGCAAAACTATCAGACAGTAGAGCAAGTGTCATATTAGTGAAAAAGAAAAGAGATGGATCGTGTGCGAGCGAAACCTGTTCCTGCGTGGACGACTTCAGGACTACTGCTGATGGTATGGCTTTCTATTTCATGTTTGTCCGCCGAGGCACAGAGTAGGGGTGTGTATCCACTTGGGATGAGCGCCACCAACTCCGGAGTCACGCCCGAGTCTGGGTTCAGCTATTCGAATGCGCTATTGATCTATTCACGCAATCAATCAAAGGGTGCTCATGGCGAGGTTTTGGCGACGGGCAGCAATTCGGTTGTGATGGACATGAATTCTTTAGTTTGGGTCAGCAAGAAGAAGATTCTGGGCGGAGCCAGATTTTCAATGTCGGCGACACTTCCCATTGCGAAAAACTCGCTGACCTCAGACGAGGTGGGCGCGATCAGCGGTGGTGGGGGATTAGCCGACTCTTATTATCAGCCAGTTATCTTCGGCTGGCAGACGAAACAGGCTGACATTCGGGCGATTTATGGTTTCCTTGCGCCAACTGGAAAGTTTAGGCCGGGCGCTAATGACAACGTCGGTTCAGGTTATTGGACTCACGTTGCGGCTTCGGGACAAACCTTCTTCCTTACCAGGAGCAAAGCAACAGCTCTGTCTGCTTTCCAAATGTACGAATGGCACACCACCCAGAAGGGCACAGAGATTCATCCGGGCCAAACACTGGATCTCGACTACTCGCTGACACATGTGATTCCGTTGCGTGATGCTGTCCGACTACAAGTAGGCATGGTTGGATATGAGCAACGTCAGACCACCGCGAAAGGAGGACCAAGCGTAAGCCTTGAACAAGCAAAGACTCGCTATGAAGTCAACGCACTGGGCTTTGCCGCGAACGTGATACTGCCCAAACGGAAGACGAGCGTAGGACTAAAGTACTTCAAGGAATTTGCGAATCGGTCCACGTTCCAGGGTCACTCGCTGCAATTCTCGGGGTCGATCAAATTCTAAACCGAGGAGTTGCTCTCTCAGCGATGGTGCAAGGTGGGGTGTTCGGCCGGAGCGAGAAGACATGAGCAAAGCTTATCCTGGTGAAGAGATCATCAAGAAGTTTGAGCTTGTGGCCGTGATCGCTGTGGAGCTATTGCTCGTGCTGGCGGTCGCCATCTCCATCGCCGTGCTTTACGCGTTATTCATCAATGGAGTCAGAACCAATTTAGGCGCGATCAGCTCCGTGGGTGACATGCAAAGCGCGCTACAGAGAGCCTTCGCAGGTGTCCTGCTCGTGATGATGGGACTGGAGTTGATCGAAACGCTCAAGACCTACTTCTCGGAGCACTACATACGGATTGAAGTGATTCTGATTGTGGCGATGATTGCCGTTGGACGGCACATCATCCAAATCGATTTGGAGCACATGGGCGGACCTGCACTTCTTGGGATTGCCGCGCTTATGGTTGCGCTTGCACTTAGTTATTTCCTCGTCAAGAGAACTCATGTCCAAATCCGTCTTCCTCCTCTGGAAAACGGAGTTGATGAGCGGCAGCCCCAATCCTAATTTCAACCTTCGACACAATGGTAATCAAGCGGGGTTGTGTGAAGTTGCGAGCGCAAACTTGAACAGGGACGTCAGCACAATGATGACCGAAGCCGTGTTCGATTCTCATGAAGCACCATTGTTAATTTCCAGCCTCTATTTTCCTTCATCCCCTGTCAAAAGTTACAGGCGCCACACCCAACTGATCACGCATATGATGCCACTACTAGTCAACTTACCTGCGCACCACCGTGCGCTAATCGGTAGTTTGAGTTGCACAAGGAGGACAAAGGTGTCATGCAACGAACTGTCATTTCCAACTCAATCATTCTGCTGGTTAGTTTGTCATTAGTGCTGTCGTCGTCGGCTCTGGCGAATAGAAGCTCAGCAAATCCACGGACCCCTTTATTGCTCCAGCCAGGTAGAGTCGGCACGCAATTAGAGCAGCCGGGAGAGAAGGGCTGGCCGCGCGGCTACAGCATAGCGAACGAAGCGCAAATTGTCCTCCATCAGCCTCAGATTGCCAGCTGGGAAAATCAAAAACATATCGTTGCGTACGCCGCTGTTTCCTATCTGTCTAAAGGCGCTCAAAAGCCCGCATTAGGCACCATCAAACTTGAGGCCGACACACAGGTCTCACTGGAAAAGCGCCTAGTGAAGTTTTCACCGTTAAAGATAATCGAGATCAACTTTCAGACGCTCTCCAAAGATCAGACACGCGAGATTGCTACTGAATTGGAAAACATCATTCCTGACGAGGACCGGATCATTGTGCTGGACCGTGTACTCGTCAACTTGGACAAGAGCCAAATCATTCCGAAAAACGTTGATGGCTTGAAAAGCGATCCGCCGACAATATTTCTCAGCAGGACCCCTGCGATACTCGTTGGTTTTGATGGCGACCCAATCTGGAGTCCCATCAAGGAAAACGAACTGAAGTTTGCCGTCAACACGAACTGGGATGTCTTCCAGGACGGGCGAACCGGTGTCTATTACCTACGTAATCAATCGAGCTGGCTGAGAGCCGCAGATTTGAATGGACCATGGGGACCGGCGGGTAAGCTGCCTGATAGTTTTATGAAACTGCCCGCGGATGACAATTGGAAAGATGTCAAAGAATCCCTTCCCGGTAAACCCACTAGTTCGGTGCCGACAGTTCATGTCGTCTATGCGCCCGCGGAATTGATACTGATTGAAGGTGAGCCAAAGTATGTTCCTGTTCCCGGAACGGGATTGCTTTGGATAAGCAACACTGAAAGTGATCTCTTCCGCCAGGGTCGAAACGGCCCGGTCTACTATCTCGTCGCTGGCCGATGGTTTCGGGCACCGAATCTCAATGGAAACTGGACCTTTGCCACGCCGAACCTGCCAGAGGAGTTTACGAAAATGTCGCTCGAGCATCCGCGCTCACGTGTGCTGGCATCAGTTCCGGGAACCCAACAGGCAGCGGAAGCCGTCGTGATGGCGCAGGTTCCGCAGATTGCGCGCGTGAACAAAAAGGAGCTCAAGGCTCCTGAGGTAATTTATCAAGGCGAACCAAAGTACGACTCGATCGACGGAACCAATCTGCAGCGCGCAAGTAACACCGACAAGGACATCATCAAAGTCGGAGACACGTACTACATGTGCTATCAGGGCGTGTGGTTTATGGCCAACACGGCGAAGGGTCCATGGACCATCGCCAGTTCGGTTCCGGGAGAGATATATGAAATCCCGGCCAGCTCTCCGTCCCATAGCGTCACCTACGTGACTGTCGAGCAAGATGATAACAATGACGATGACTGGGTGACATATGCCGCGGTCGCGGGGTACACCGGCATGATGATTGGTTGGGGCTGCGCCGTCTGGGGCACAGGCTGGTATTACCCACCTTACTACTGGTATGGCGGATATTACCCTGTCTACTATCCCTACTGGCGAACATACGGATACGGCTCATGGTACAACCCGTACACAGGAATGTATGGGACTGCGGGACGGCTCTATGGTCCATACGGCGGAGTCGGATTCGGCGCGAGATACAACCCGAGCACAGGTACCTACGCGCGCGGCGCTTTTGCGTATGGTCCATATGGAGCGCGCGGCGCAGCGCAGGCGTTTAATCCACGCACGGGCACGTACGCGGCGATGCGTCAAGGTTCAGGGGTGTACGGAAGCTGGGGCTCTACCTACGTGCAACGGGGCGACGACTGGGCCAGCACCAAACGCTTCACGAATCGAAACACGGGAAACACCACGCGCGTGACGCGTGGCGATGAAGGGGGAATGATCCGCCGTCGAGGGGAGGATGGCAGCGGCTTTGTCGGCAAACGCGGGGACAACGTATATGCCGGTAGAGATGGCAATGTTTATCGGCGGGATGAGAATGGCAACTGGAACAAATGGGAAAACGGCGGCTGGAATCAGGTTCAGAAACCGGATCGTGGCAACTCAGTGCGCGACAGCATGCTCAATGAAAACGCGAAGCAACGCGAACAGCAAAACAGAAATCTTCCAAGTCAAAAAGATACGCCAAGAGGCGACCGCGCAAGTCAGTCTGCCACTACCCGACAATTAGACACTTCCACGTTTCGTACCCTGGAGCGCGATCGTGCTGCCCGTAAGGAGGGAGTTCAACGCTCACGCGATTTTGGAACTTACCAACGAAGTGGTGGTAACGCGGGCGGCTTTCGGTCTGGGGGTGGTTCCCGAGGAGGCGGTGGTTTTCGGGGAGGCGGTCGCCGACGCTGACGGAATATGGGGCGTTCGGAGGCGAGAGGCGACTCGCGAGTGTTGTGGTCGCAGAACTGAACAGAGAAGACTGCCTCATGTCTGCGGCCCGCACTTCGATCCTGAGAAGACATCAGGTGGATTGATCGCCATGGTGCTTAATTGAGAAATTGGACCATGAGGTAAGGCAAAGCGATGGCGAAGTGTGATCAAATTGCTGGTCTGTTCTCGTGGGCAACGATTGCGCGGACACTTCAGTCTCTCCGATTGGGGCGCGCGCTGCTGGCTCTTGTCCTACCGCTAGCGCTTTTCATTACACAAAAACCAATTGCGTTTAGTCAAAGCCCCTCTCCTACGCCGGCGAAGGTTGATGATAAACCAGCACCGAAGAAGGAAAAGCGCGGCTCGCTCGTGATTGCCCCGATCCCGATCTCAAGTCCCGCATTCGGATCAGGTCTTCTCCTGATTGCCGGTTACGTTTTCAAGTTGAACGAGCAGGATAAGAGCTCGCCTCCTTCGTGGCTTGGAGCTGCGGGCGCGATCACTAACAACGGCTCGCGCGGGCTTATCCTGGGCGGCAGGTTATATGTGAAGGAAAATAAATATCAGACGACATTTGCCGTGGGGAAGGGACGTGCCAACCTTGACTTCTTTGGCATAGGCCGCATTCCCGGACGGCCGCCAATCTCGGTTCCTCTCAGCATATCTGGCACGATCTTCTTCGGGGAAGTGATGCGCAACGTAGGGAAGAATATCTTCGTCGGTCCACGTTATCAGTACCGTCGTCTGTCATCGAGAATTGACGGCGATCCGGTGGAAGGTGGTTTCGTAATTCCGGATATTGACTTGAAGTCGAACTCAGCAGCGCTTGGTTTTCACATCCAGCGCGACATGCGCGACAGTACTTTCTATCCAACCAAGGGAACGCTGTTCGACTTGACGGGAGATTTCTTTGATCAAGCTTGGGGGAGCCGGCGCGAGTATAAGACCTACAAGATAGCCTATAACGGTTTCCGCAAAATCGGAAATCGCCAGGTCCTTGCCTACCGAGCCATGGCCTGTTCGGCCAACGGCAGCGTTCCTTTCTACGATCTCTGCCTCTATGGCTTTAGCAATGACCTGCGCGGATATACCACTGGTGAGTTTCAAAACCGGCGTATGTTTGCGACCCAAGCCGAGTACCGTCGCGAACTGCCAAAGAGGTTGGGTGTGGTGGTCTTTGGCGGCATTGGTGGAGTTGCTCGCCGTTGGGGAGACTTCCGTTCTGATCAACTTCTCCCAGCAGCAGGTGCAGGTCTACGATTTAAGCTGGATAAAAAAAACCATATCAACTATCGAATCGATTTTGCGTACGGACGTGAGGGGAGAACGTTTTCGATTGGAGTGGGTGAGGCGTTTTGAGCGGCTTGAACCGGAATCGTCTTTCCCCGAAAAATCACGGATGCCTTTTGCTTACCAAAAGCATATAATGCTCATTCTATCCAGCAGATTCGGGTTCAAGGAATGAGGTCTCCCTAAAATGATCGTCACTATTAGCTAAGTTCTAAAGCCAAATTTCCGAATCTTACCTCGGGTCACAATGCTGAGTGGTGCGCCGTTCAATACGGTTTTGGAAAGACTCCTCTCCCCCGTAGACTTGGTGTTTCTGGTTGAAGAGACTCTAAGAAGTCGAGGAGCCCGATGTTCAGCAATAGAGTGGTACGATGGGATCCCCTTCCTCGTTCGCCCCCTTTTATGTGTTTGGGGCGCGTGTTTTCACAAGGTCGTCAAACGTGCGGCTGTCGACCAGTCGGCTCCACCTGAACGTGTGGAGTTCGGTGCGGAGCACTGCGACTAAGCTCTTCCTTACACTCTCATTATTCATAGTTTTCTCCCTACCGGTTTACTGTCAGTCCACAGGTTCAATCGAAGGACAGATCGTAGATGAGCGTGGTGCTGTCATCGAGGGCGCTGAGATCACAGCGAGCTGTCCCTCGATAGGAGTAAAGCGCGTCACTACGACTGACGACGTCGGCCGCTATCAGTTCGCAAGTTTGCCGGTTTGCGACTATCAACTTCAGATCCGGGCTAAGGGATTTAAGGAACAAATACTTCAGAGCAGTCGCGTAGAAGTCGCTCAAAGGCTTACTCAAAACTTCCAACTTCAGGTGGGAGATATATCGGAACGAGTTGTCGTAGCCTCGACGAACAACTTGACTGAGCAGACGACTATTTCTGTCGGCCATGTCATCGATCAGCGAATGGTCCACGATCTGCCGCTCAATGGGCGCTACTTTCTCGATCTAGGCCTTCTCGTGCCTGGTACAGTAACGGCAGCACAAACAGGATTTTCTACTTTCCCCAGCAGAGGAGTAGGGGCCCTCGCGATGAATACAGCGGGCAATCGTGAGGAAACGGTCAACTACATGATCAACGGAATCACCCTTAACAACATGGTCTTTAGTTCAATTACTTTTCAGCCTTCGATTGATTCAGTGGCAGAGTTTAAGGTGGACAATTCGACTCTGAGTGCAGAGTACGGACAGAACTCTGGGGCGGTTGTGAACATTGCAACTCGGGGTGGCGGCAACGGATTTCACGGAGAGGTTTTTGAATTCTTCCGAAACGATGCACTCGATGCCCGCAACTTTTTCACGCTAACTTCATCACAACCGCCGCCCTTCAAGCGAAATCAGTTCGGCGGACATGGTGGTGGTCCAATCATCAAGAACAAGTTATTCTTCTTTTCCTCTTACGAAGGCCTTCGACAGCGGCAATCAGTTGATCTAAACAGTTTGGTTCTGAGCGACAGTCAGCGCGCTTCAGCAACTGACCCTAGTGTTATCAAGCTAATCGCACTAATCCCGCGAGCAAACTTCATCGATTCTGCCGGAACACCGCGTTTTGTGGGCTCTGCAAGGGCACCAGTTCGAGTTGACCAGTGGAACCTGGACATAAGCTCCAATCTGAGTAAGAACGACCGCTTGCATGGATATTACGCATTCCAGCACCTCGATATCGTTGAACCCAATCGTAGCGGCAACACGATTCCGGGCTTCGGACACTTCTTTAAAGTAAGGCGCCAGATTTTTACGCTAAACGAGATCCATACATTCAGCTCAGCGCTAGTTAATGAGGCGCGCTTTGGGTTCAATCGTCAATTTGGTGGAAACACACCTGGCAATCAACTCAACTCCGTAGACTTCGCGATCCGCAACGGTAAAACAGACCCGATTGGCCTACCGCAAATCAGTATCGGCGGTGATTTGAACTTTGGTGGACCGTCCAACTTTCCTGCTGGGCGGGGTGACACGACGTTCATAGTTTCGGACAGTGCGAACTACTTATTCAAAAACCATTCGTTCAAGTTTGGCGGGGAGTTCAGAGAATTTCTAAATAACAACTATCGAGTTGGTACAGGCACTTTTAAGTTCCCATCAGTTGCAGCCTTTCTCACCGGCACGGCGAACTCTTTCGCCGTGACCCTGGGCAACCAGTCCAGCAGTATTTCCCAGGGGGCACTAGGCTTCTTTGTGCAGGACAATTACAGGCTTCGCAGTAACCTCACTCTCGAACTTGGTCTGCGTTACGACTGGAACATAACTCCGACCGAGCGATACAACCGGTTTATTGTCTTCGATCCAAAAACCGTTTCGCTGATACGAGTAGGTACTCAACTTGACGATGTCTATCATCAGAACGACAAGAACTTTCAACCTCGAGTCGGGTTTGCCTGGGATCCGTTCAAAAGCGGCAAGACTTCCGTGCGTGCTGGCTACTCCATTCAAGTTGATCAACCGATGACGAGTGTCGTGACCGCACTGGCCGCAAACCCACCGCTAGCCATTCCCCTAACGTTCTCTGGAGCAATCAGATTTGATAACGCACTCGATTTGGCTCAGGCCGCCGGACTCGCTCCGCAGACCGTAGATCATAATTTCGATAATGCTTACTTACAGTCGTGGAGTTTGAATGCTCAGCAAGAGCTGAAACGGAACCTTGTTTTGTCGGTTGGTTATTTTGGATCGCAAGGCACCAACCTCATTACACGGCGCAACATCAACCAACCAATCAATGGGGTGAGACCGTATCAGACTCTCTCACAATCGAGTCCAATTCTCCCCGGAACAACTGTCGGCAACATCATACAGGCTGAGAGCACGGGTAAATCAAGCTATAACGCGCTTTGGGTTTCGTTAAATCAACGGCTCACTAGTGGACTGCAATTCAATTCGTACTACACCTGGTCGAAATCAATCGACTACAACTCACTCAGTTCACAGGGAGTGGTTGCGCAAAATAGTTATGACGTTCGCGCCGACCGTGGACCGTCTGATTTCGACGCCCGCCACCGATTCGTTATTAGTGGGTTGTATGAACTCCCGTTTGCTGGCAACCAACTAATCCACGGGTGGCAGCTGGCATTGATCTTTCAGGCGCAAAGCGGTAATCGAGTAAACATAGTCACCAGTAACAGCACGATAAACGGAGTTCCGAACACAATTCGACCTGACGTGACTGGGCCAATTACCACGATTGGCCGTGTGGAGAGTTGGTTCGACACGTCCGTGTTCAAATCAGTTTCCGGCTTTGGCAATCTGGGTCGAAATGTCGTTATAGGCCCGAGCTTTATTAACACTGATTTTTCAATCATCAAGAACACTAAGATCGGTGAAGGGATGCGCTTGCAGTTCAGGGCGGAGTTCTTCGACATATTCAATCATGCGAACTTCGGTCAACCAGGTAACCTGGTTGGCAATGCAGCATTTGGCCGAATCATCAATACCCGTTTTCCTACTGGCGAGTCGGGTTCGTCGCGGCAGGTACAGTTCGCGTTAAAGCTCTTGATGTAAGTAAGCGGGGATCAGCCTGGAGATTCTTCAGATCACTAATGAAATCAGCCCATCGAATCAAGGAACATCGACACTCAAGCAAAGTCAGGATACTTGTGCTATTGGCTTGCACTGTACTTTCTTTGTGTGCGGTGGGGCACGCCCAAACTACTGGCGAACCGAAGCGAGTGTTGGTGCTTTATTGGTACAACAAAGACTATCCAGGCAACGTCGCTTTCGATCAGTATTTTCAAGCTATTCTCAAATCTGCGGGTACAGAACATATTGAATACTATCCAGAGTACCTTGAGTCGAACCGATTTCCAGGCGACGAACAGTCCGTCGCACTCCGTGACTATCTCCAGCGCAAATATGCAAACCGCTCCATGGATGTAGTAGTTGCAGTTACCGACCCAGCGCTGGAGTTTCTCCTCAAGCACCGCGATGATATCTTTCCTAAAAGTCCGATCGTTTACATAGGAATCAAGCGACTCACTCCTGAGCAAATCAGCGCGGGACCAGGCATTACGGGTATCTTGGCCGCAAATACTCATCGAGAGACCCTCGACCTGGCACTAAAGTTACACCCGGGTACACAACAGGTGTTTGTCGTAAGCGGGACTCCAGAGCACGACAAGAGATTCGAGGTGATTGCGCGGGAACAATTTCAACCATATGAAAACAGGCTTACCTTTAACTACCTGACTGACCTTCCGCTGGAGGAGTTAATAGCGACAACGAAGAACCTGCCAAAGCACTCAATTATCTTTTACCTGTGGCAGCAGACGCGTAACGAGCGCGGACAGCTTTTGGAAACTTATGAAACGCTCGCAGCGTTTGCGCCGTTTGCATCAGCTCCAATCTACGGGATGGGAACGGGGAACCTGGGTAAAGGTATCGTCGGAGGTTATCTTGGTGGTTCTGAAGCGAACGGTACCAAAGTGGGAGAGATTGCGCTCGAGATCCTTCGTGGCAAACGAGCCCAGGACATCCCGGTGGGCAATGCTCCCGCATTTTATATGTTTGACTGGCGCGAGCTGAAGCGGTGGAAAATCAGCGAGGTCAACCTACCGCCTGGCAGTATCGTAAACTTCCGCGAGTTCACATTCTGGCAGTTATACAAATGGCGCATCATCGGTGTTCTCGCGCTGATTGCCTTGCAAACCTTACTAATTGCATTCCTCCTTATTGAGAGGCGACGGCGACGAATCGCAACGGAGGGTCGGCGTCACCTGGCCGCCATCGTCGAGTCTTCTCCCAACGCCATTCTAAGCACGTCTCTGGACGGAAGAGTCCTCAGCTGGAATTCCGGTGCGGAATTGATGTACGGCTACTCGGCTGACGAGATAATTGGCGAGGACGTTTCGAAGCTCGCTGGGGCTGACAAGAAAAAGGAAAGCTCAGCAATTATCGACAGGATCAAGTCCGGTGAGAGCTTCGATCACTTCGAGACTGCACGCATGACAAAGGACGGCCGGCAGATTGAAGTGTCTCTTACGATCTCGGCACTCAGAGATGAGCGTGGGAGGATCGTTGGCGCGTCAAGCATTGCGCTTGACATTACCGAACGCAAGCAAGCAGAAGAGGCTTTGCGTCAGAGTGAAACTCGATTCAGAAATATGGCTGACAATGCACCGGTGATGATCTGGATTTCAGCCACAGACAAACTCACTACTTATGTTAACAAGCAATTGCTGGATTTTACCGGGCGCACTATGGAACAAGAAATCGCGAATGGCTGGACGGAGGGAATTCATCCCGATGATTACATCCGTTGCCTTGATACTTACACCACAAGCTTTGACAGTCGGAAGCGATTCGAAATGGAGTACAGACTGCGCCGTGCAGATGGTGAATATCGCTGGGTTTTTGCTAATGGCACACCACGCTTTGCGTCTGATGGGGAATTCCTGGGTTATATCGGCTCGTGTATCGATATAACAGAGCGCAAGGAATCCGAAGTGGCATTAACCAAAGCCCACGAAGAACTCAGCCGGTTGAAAAACCAACTGGAGGCGGAGAATGTTTACCTGCAGTCAGAGCTGCAACTGAACCAGGCGTTTGGCGAAATCGTGGGACAAAGCGATGCCATCAAGCACGTCCACTTCAAGATCAATCAGGTGGCGGCAACCGACTTGACGGTTCTGATCATGGGTGAAACCGGCACTGGAAAAGAGTTGGTGGCTCGAGCGATTCATGCTGCCAGCAACCGCAAAGATAGGCCGCTGATCAAAGTAGACTGCGCCGCCTTATCAGCTAGCCTGATCGAAAACGAATTATTCGGACACGAGAAGGGCGCGTTTACTGGTGCCGGAACGCGCAAGCTGGGACGCTTTGAACTAGCCAACCAGGGAACGATCTTCCTGGACGAGATTGGTGAGCTGCCGTTGGAGTTACAGGTGAAACTGCTCCGGGTGATCGAGGAAGGCGAACTGGAACGAGTGGGCGGCACGAAAACCGTCAAGATAGACGTTCGCATCATTGCGGCGACGAATCGTCACTTACAACAGGAGGTCGAGAAGGGTACCTTTCGCGAAGATCTCTGGTATCGGCTGAACGTGTTTCCGATAACTGCGCCGCCGCTCAGACATCGAAGAGAAGACATCCCCTTGCTAGTAGAGCACTTCGTGAAGACGGCAGGAAAAAAATTCGGCAAAACGCTAAACTCGATGGCCGCCGGCACAATGCAAAATCTGCAAACTCACTCTTGGCCGGGAAACGTCAGGGAGTTGGCAAACGTCATCGAACGATCTGTGATACACAGTCAGGGAAGCGTTCTTCGAATAGTAGATCGCTTTGAACAGACGCTCGATGAGCCTTCCACGTCGGTTAAAAGTCTTGAGGAAGTTGAGAAGCACCACATCATTCGCGTCCTTGAGCAGACCGGTTGGAAAATCGAAGGGCCTTCCGGTGCGGCCCACCTCCTTGACCTCAAACCCAGTACCCTCCGCGCTCGCATGGCCAAGCTCGGCATACAACGGCAAGTAGTTAGTTTGTCTGAACGTATGCCCACCAAATACGGTGGGTTCCGCAACATTGTGTGACCCGCACTAGCTCAAACCGCTTCTCCGTAAATCTCAAATACAACAAAACCAACCGCTTAGAACCGTCTTATAAGGTTGCCCGTTGTTGTGCATACGAATTGCCAAGGCAATTACCTGTCAGCCAAATAAACTAGTTCAATCAGTCAGGTGATTTAGCTCTCAGTCCATAAAGAGAAATCGACCAGAAACTGAGCGAGTCAATAGCGAGGTAGCTTGCCTCCAAATAGGAAACGTGTGTCTCACTAAGGTAAACGTGATCGTCACTACGACATCAATCTCAGTACAGCCCGAGAAACGTCGGGAGCTATTTCAAACGATCAGTGTACTGGTTGATCAGATCAATAGAGCCCATGGCTGCGTGATGTTTCGCCACTACGTAGATGCTTCAGACGAAAACTCGTCATTGTTACTGGCGGGGTGGGAGACAGACTCCGACTTGAACAACTACCTGCGTTCGAATGACTTTGCCATCTTGCGAGGCGCTATAACTATGTTGAGCACTCGCACTACCGATTTCAGAGCCCTGGTCATATCTCGAGAGGGTCACCCTCAACGAATGAAGAGCTAAAGCTTATGAGCAAAACGAAGTCGTCACAGGAGTTCAAATTGTTCCTTCGAGCAGGGAGTCAGCCTTCGCTGCATCAAAACCCTCGAAGGTCGCCCCACTCTGCTATTTCCCTCTGTGGTGCCTTCGAACATTTGTCGCGTCAAAGTGAGACCGCTTTCGGCAACACTGATGAAAATCTGGGTAAGCTCCTGGAAGACGCCGGAATAATAGTGTGGGAAGCAGACGCAGAAAACTTCGAATTCACCTACGTGAGCGAAGAGGTGTTGAAGTTAGTTGGATATGAAACCGAAGAATGGTACCGGCCTGATTTCTTTGCCTCACACATTCATCCCGATGACCGTGAACGAGTCCTGGCTATTCGCTGGAACCATCATCAGCCTGATCATCATTACGACTTTGAATTTCGCATGCTGGCAAAGGATCAACACATCGTCTGGATCCGCACTCTGGTTGAGGTTGTTGCGGAGAATAACAAACCTTGTCGAATGCGGGGCTTCATGATTGACGACACTGATCGAAAGCGGTTGGAAGAAACGTTGCGTGAGCTTGGCGGTCGCCTGATCAGTGCTCAGGAAGAAGAGCGCAGTCGCGTCGCCAGAGAACTGCATGATGACGTGAACCAAAGAATGGCGGTGCTCTCTATCCAGTTGGAGCAGTTCCAGCAGGATCTACATATGTCATTCGATCTTTCTCAGCGCTTCCAGAATGTGCAAGAGCAGGTTCGGGAAATCTCAAGGGATATTCGTGGCCTTTCATACAGGCTTCATCCTTCAAAGTTAGATTATTTGGGGTTGGGAACAGCCGTAGAGAGTTTGTGCGCCGAGCTGAAGGAAAGCGGAAAACTTCAAATCGAATTCCAACAGGCCAGAGTGCCGGAAAGTCTTCCCCAGGATATTACCTTGTGTGTTTTTAGAATAGCGCAGGAGGCCCTGCGCAACTGCGTCAAGCATAGCGGCGCGCGAGCTGTCAAAGTCCTCCTGGAAAAGACCAACAATGAAATTCACCTCTCGGTCTCTGACAATGGATGCGGGTTCGATCCAGAGGCGGAGCTGACCAGAAAAGGGCTCGGGTTCATTAGCATGCGGGAGCGATTACGCCTGGTCGACGGCTCCATTCACATCCACACAAGGCCTTTCCAGGGCACGCGCATTGAAGTCTCGGTACCACTGAGACGCGAGGTTCAGAGGGGTGACCCCCAAGGAATTATTGGTGCCGCGAAGAGAGACTCGTGAGACGAGACCCAAGACAATTACAAACAGTCGCCATATTTTGACGCTTTGGTGGAGGAGTGATGACACGGACACGCGTTGTACTAGCGGATGACCACACTTTATTACTTGAGGCCCTGAAGAACTTGATTGAGCCTGAGTTTGAAGTCGTAGGCATGTTTGCCGATGGCCTCAGGGTCGTTAATGAGGCGCCTCTGCTTAATCCCGACGTGATAGTTCTAGATATCAGAATGCCAACCATGAATGGGCTAAATGCAGGAGAACGTCTGAAGCTGTTAATGCCGTCGGTCAAGCTGGTCTATCTAACACAGGATCAGGATCCCGACATCGCCGCCCGGGCTTTCCGGTTGGGAGCATCTGCATACCTCTTAAAGAACTCTGCTGCTTCAGAGCTAACCCACGCAATACGTTTGGTGATGCGGGGAAGCCCTTATGTGACCCCACTGATGACAAAGGGTATGGTTGGATCTGTGATTCACAGTTTCAAGCGCAGGAAGAGCTCCTCGCGCTTAACTCTGCGTCAGAAAGAGGTTTTACAACTATTAGCAGAAGGTCGCTCGATGAAAGAAGCAGCCTTTATCCTTAAAGTTTCACCGCGAACGGTCGCTTACCACAAATACATTATGATGGAGCACCTTAAAATACACAGTAGCGCTGAACTGATCGAGTATGCCTTGAAGAGTTCGCTGTCTGGTGGCAACCAAATAACAACAGCTGCAGTTTGACCCCGCGTTCGGATCGTCGCCGCAAAAACACCCTGTCATTTTTGCTAGTACTTCTGGCTGTCAGATCTTCTACCATTCCGTAGTTTCCCAAAACGTGGGATTGACTCGCTCCAGGTTTGATAGGCCCAGACACAACTACCGGGAAAGAGGAAAAAGGTGGTGGCTCGCGCTCGTATTCTGTTGGCCGACGATCATAATGAGATACGCAAGATCGTCGTACATCTGCTTGAGCGGCAATTCGAAATCCTTGACGCCGTGGCAGACGGGCGCTCTTTTTTGGAAGCAGCTTCAAAGTTGAAGCCTGATGTGTGCTTGCTCGACATTTCGATGCCGATCATGAACGGCATAGAAGCCGCTAGTCAGCTGAAGGAGCGCGGCTCAACCGCGAAGGTAATATTTCTGACGGTGCACGAAGACCGGGATTTCATTCAGGCAGCACTTCGAATCGGGGCCTCCGGGTATGTATTTAAGCGGCGAATAAGATCGGACCTGAGTCTTGCGGTAAGTGAGGCATTGGCAGACCGCATTTTCATCTCTCCAACTCATGCCTGAGGTGACTGTGTGTTTCACCGATCTAATTAGTCTTTCTCGAATCAGCTAGTCTGTTCTGCCTCGACGACACAGAGCGTGATCGTCCTTCGAAGGAAGACCGTCGGAGAATTGCTCCCAAGGTCTCGATGCGGGCGGTCTATGTAGTGAACTGTCGTCAGCTTGGTTAATCCGAAAAAAAGAGTCATGTTTGCAGGAAACGAAGAAAGGGTTTCACCCCGCCTGCTTTCCCCCCTCAAACGGAACAATCACCAGCCGCAGCGTGAATCCGAGTGAAGTAATCGAAGCTAACAAGGAATTGATGCGCGTAACCGATTTGTGAACTGTATGGTCTCAGTCGCGTCGGTTTCTCGCCAGAGAAATTCCCACGCGTATGGACCATTCTTGCGCTTAGTACATCTGAGATGACCACGTTCCAAATGGTCCAGGTTTGCCACTTTGGCCAGCAGCTACAAGTGGAGATGGAGTTCAGGTGATGCGTATCGACGTCGACTCAGGCGCTGAGGTCGAGAAACATCGATCTCGATATGTGTTTCTGGATCAACTTTCGCCAAAGCAATAGGATGTAGTTTTGCCCTTACATGACCTCCGTGAAAACACGCAAAACGCGCGGTCAAAGCAAGTAGACTGAATAAATGACCGGTTGGGCTGTGCGGCAGGTTCAGGAAAAAGTCTCTAAGATCATCTGACCGCAAGGTCTCAATGAAGATCTTTTCGAATGAGAAAGTGATCTCTTGAGCAGGAGTGTGATCCTGACTCTCGTAATCCGGTCGCGTCTTTAGCGC
>Ga0137373_10004077_pt1 | contig 15954 bp, 16 predicted proteins | sample SagtaG_5_FD_104912 | JGI IMG/M metagenome (GOLD analysis project Ga0137373, IMG submission 104912) | Vadose zone soil microbial communities from Sagehorn Ranch, Mendocino, California, USA - Sage1_R_80_16 metaG | ecosystem: Environmental > Terrestrial > Soil > Vadose zone | place: USA...
CCGCGAGCGCGACGCGCTCCTCGACGCGCGGATCATCGCCTCATGTCGGGAGCTGGGCCTGCGCTGCGAGCGCATGGATGGCTCACGCGATCTCGACGACAACATGGCGCTACTAGAGGATCAGTTCCGGCCATACCTGCCAGCGACGCCGAACGTCTAGTTACGCGACGATTGCCGGCGCCAGCGGCGCATGCGCCAACCCGAGAGCACGCTACTCGGCAGCCGGAACCGGCCGCGCCGCCGTCGCCGGCCCGATCCAGACCGTCTGGATGTTCACGAACTCTCGGATACCGAACGAGGACAGCTCGCGTCCGTAACCGCTCCGCTTGATGCCACCGAACGGCAGGCGCGGATCAGAGGCGACCATGCCGTTCACGAACACCGATCCGGATTCGATCTTTCGCGCCAGCGACTCGCCGAGCTCTACGTCGCGGGTCCAGAGGCTCGCACCGAGGCCATACGCGGAGTCGTTCGCCGCGCGGACGGCATCGTCCGCGTCGCGCACCCGCAGCACCGCGGCGACGGGTCCGAAGGTCTCCTCCTTGAACACCGGCATGTCCTCGGTGACGTCCGCGAGCACCGTCGGCTGGTAGAAGTAGCCCTTGCCGGGCACGCGCTGCCCGCCCGTCACGACGCGCGCGCCCATCCCGACCGACTCGCTGACCTGGCGCTCCAGCGCGTCGCGCAGATCAGCGCGCGCGAGCGGACCGATCTGCGTCTTCGCATCGAGCGGATCGCCGACGACGAGCGCCTCGACCGCGGCCGCGAAGCGCCGCTCGAAGTCCTCGGCGACGCTCTCGACCGCGATGAAGCGCTTCGCCGCGATGCAGGACTGCCCCGCGTTCTGATTGCGCGCGCGGGCGCCGACGGTCGCGGCGGCCTCGAGGTCGGCATCGGCGAGGACGATGTAGGGGTCTGAGCCGCCGAGCTCCAGGACGGTCTTCTTGAGGGCCTTCCCCGCGAGCTCGGCGATGCGCGAGCCGGTGGCCGAGCTGCCGGTCAGGGTGACCGCGCGGATTCGGTCGTCGGCGATGAGCGGCTCGACCTGCGCGCCGGCGAGGAGCAGCGTGCGCAGCAATCCCTCCGGGAATCCGGCGTCTCGCACCGCCTCCTCGATCGCGAGCGCGCACTGCGGCACGTTCGAGGCGTGCTTCAGGAGCGCGGCGTTTCCGGCCATGAGCGCGGGCGCGCCGAAACGAACCACCTGCCAGAACGGGAAGTTCCAGGGCATGACCGCCAGCACGATGCCGAGCGGCTCGAACGCGACGAGGCTGCGCTGCGCGGTCGTCTCGATCGTCTCGTCGGAGAGATAGCGCGCGGCGTTGTCCGCATAGAACTCGCAGCCCCAGGCGCACTTCTCGATCTCGGCCTTCGCCTCGGTGATGGGCTTCCCCATCTCGAGCGTGATGAGGCGCGCGTAGCGATCCGAGCGCTCGCGCAGCAGCGCCGCGAGGCGCCGCATCGGACCGGAACGGTCGGCGAGCGATCGTTCGCGCCACGCGCGAAACGCGTCCTGCGCCTCGTCGACCGCGCGATCGACCTGCTCCTGGGTGAACGCGTCGAAGCGCCCGAGGATCTCCTCGTTCGCGGGGTTGATGCTCGTGATCGCGCCCACGGCGGTGCTCATCAGCGCACGTTGCTCTTGAGGAACGGCAGGATGTTCGACCACGCGTCCTTCGCGTCATCAGCGCGGTGAGCGTCGTTTCGCTGCTCGTTGAGGAAGGCGTGGCCCGCCTCCGGATAGACGTGCTTCGTGAACGGCGCGCCGGCTTCCGTGAGCTGGCGCTCCAGCGCGGCGATCGCATCAGCCCCCGCCCCGTGGTCCTTGCCGCCAAAGATGCCCAGGACCGGAATGCCTTTCAGCGCGCTGAAATTCGGCTTGCTGCTTCCGACGCCATAGCAGTCGACGACCGCGCCGATCGCGTCCGAAGCCTCGCCAGCGGTGAGCAGGGCGAGCAATCCACCCATGCAGAAGCCGATGACGCCGAGCTTGCGACTCGCCACCTCCGGCCGTGAACGCAGATACCCGGCCGCGGCCTTGCCGTCCTTCGCCGCGGTACCGGCTTCCTGGAGCTCCATCATCAGCTTGCCCGCCGCATCCGGTTCGCCGATCTTCGCGCCCTTGCCGTGGTAGAAGTCGGGTGCGAGCGCGACGAAGCCCTCTCGCGCGAGCATGTCGGCGACACCCTTCACCTGATCGTTGAGGCCCCACCACTCCTGGATGACGACGACCCCCGGTCCCCTACCCGATGCCGGTGTGGCGAGATAGCCGTCGGTCGTTCCGCCGTTCGCCTGGAACTTCACCATCTGCCCCGCCATGCGACGCCTCCCCTTGTGCGTTCGGTCCGAATCTAACCCCTGGCCCGGACCGTATTACGGAGGACGCCGATCCCCTCGATCTCGATCTCCATAACGTCACCGACCTTGAGGTATTCCGGCGGCGTTCGCGCGAAGCCGACGCCGGACGGCGTCCCGGTAATGATGAGATCGCCCGGCCAGAGCTCGCATCCCGCGGAGAGCTCGCGGATGAGCCGCGGGATCTTGAACACCATGTACTTCGTGCGCGAATCCTGCTTCGTGACCCCGTTCACCCGGGTCGCGATCGCGCGATCGCTTGGATCGAGCTCGTCGGCGGTGACGATCCACGGTCCGAGCGGCAGGTGGCTGTCGAAGTTCTTGCCCTTGAACCATTGACCGCCGTGGCGGCGCTGGACGTCGCGGACCGAGACGTCGTTCGCGCAGGTGTAGCCGTAGACGTGCCCGAGCGCATCCGCGTCTTGGATATCGCGCCCGCCGCGGCCGACGACCACCGCGAGCTCGCATTCCCAATCGAGCTGCGCCGAATGAGGCGCTGGGTACCACACCGGCGCGTCCGGTCCTGTGACGGTGGCCGGGTTCTTCGAGAAGAGCGACGGGAACTCCGGGATCTGCTCCGGGCCGGACGTGCCCTGTCGCGCGCGGAAGTCCGCACCTTCCTTGAAGTGCTCCGAGTAGTTCCAGCCGACGCAGAACACGTTGCGACGCGGCCTCGGGATCGGCGCGAGCAGCCGAGTGTTCGCGAGGGGCTGTCCACCGCGGGCGGTGGCGAGCTTCTCGCGAACATGCGCGAGCAGGGCGTCGCCGGCCTCGATGACGCCGATCATGTCGCCCGGCGCGCCGGATACGAGATCGCCGACCGCGACGACCGTGTCGTCACGCGCGATCACGCCCGCGCGCGGCCCGCCGGATGCCTCGAAGCTGACCAGGCGCATCAGCCGACCTGCGGCGCCGGCTTTTCCTCCGGCCAGGCCGCGTACGTTCGTCGGTAATACATGAGGGGCACACCGCCGAGGACCTCTCCGCCTTCGACGCGGGCGATGAAGATCCAGTGATCGCCGGCCTCGATGAGGTCCGCGACCACGCATTCCGCGTACGCCACGCTCGCGTCGCGCAAGATCGGCGATCCTTTCGCGGCCGTGGAGGGCTGCCAGCGCACGTCGCGGAACTTCTCATCCGACTTCGAAGCGAAGAGCGTCGCGAGCGCTTCGCTGCCGACCTTGAGGAAGTTGATCACGAAAGCGCGCTGGTGTTGCAGCGCGGGGAGCGTGCGCGACGTCTTGTCGACCGAGATCATCATCAGCGCCGGCTCGGTGGACAGCCCGACGAATGATTGCGTCGTGAGCCCCTTCGGCTCGCCGTTCGCGTCGATCGTCGTGACCACCGTCACGCCAGTGGGAAAGGCTCCGGCCACGCTGCGATATCGGTCGCGGTCGATCGGCATGGGGTCATCAATATAGGGACGTTCGGCCCTAGTGAGTCGCGGGGGTACGGTCGGTAGCATTGAGAACATGTCCCGCAGGACGACACGTGCCGAGTCGCGGCGCGCCCAACGCTCGCGGCCGCGCCCCCGTCGCTCGAGCATGCCGTCACGCACGCGGCTGGCGATCGCGGGCGTCGCCGCGGTCCTTGCGGTGGCCGCGCTCGTCGTGTTCGGAAACAGCACCGGCCAGCCGGTCGCGAGCAGCTCGGCGCCGGTCGCGCAGAGCAGCCACGTCCGCGGCCAGCCGACCGCGCCGATCACGATCGAGGAGTGGGCCGACTTTCAGTGTCCCGCGTGCGGCGCGTTCGCGCGCGACACCGAGCGCCAGCTCCTGTCGACGTACATCGCGAAGGGCCAGGTCCGGCTCGTCTTTCACCATTTCGCGTTCCTCGGGAGCGAGTCGCAGTGGGCGGCGGAGGCCTCCGAGTGCGCGGACGACGAAGGCAAGTTCTGGGATCTCCACGACAAGCTCTACGCGTCACAGGCAGGTGAGAACCGCGGCGCGTTCTCGAAGGACAACCTCAAGCAGATCGGATCCGGCCTTGGGCTGGGTTCAAGCTTCGCGGCATGCGTCGATTCGGGGCGCTACGCGCAGCGCGTTCGGGACGACGCGAACGCCGGCAAAACGCGCGGCGTCTCCGCGACGCCGACGCTTTTCGTGAACGGACGCAAGATCGAGGGCGCGATCCCGTTCGATCAGCTGAAGGCGATCATCGACCCGTTGCTCGCCGCGGCGCGGTGATCCCGCGGGTTCGGCTCGGCGTCGTCGCGCTCGCCGCGATCGCTGTGATCGTGTCGGCCTATCTCACCTGGGTGCACTACTCAGGGCAGCTCGCGCTCTGCATCGGCGTCGGCGGATGCGAGGCCGTGCAGGCCAGCCGTTTCGCCGTGGTCGGTCCGGTGCCCGTCGCGGTGATCGGGCTCGGCGGGTCACTCGCGCTGCTCACCGTCGGCCTGTGGCGGCTGTCGAGCGATACGCCGGAGTGGACCGCGACGGCGGCGTTCGGGCTATCGCTCGCGGCAACGCTCTACGTCGCGTACCTCACGTATCTCGAGCTGTTCGTGATCGGAGCGGTGTGCCCGTGGTGCGTGAGCGTGGCGATCGCGGTCGTCGGCGTCTTCGTGCTGACGGTGCTGGAGCTGCGCTCGGGCTAGGCGGCGTACGGCATCGCGTCTTCGGCGAGCCCGAGAAGGCCTTCGTGGTGATCGAGATCTCGCACGCCGGGGTGGACCTCGCGGTGGCAGTTGGCGCAGAGCATCACGCACCTCGCGAGCTCGGCGACGACCTTCTCCCAACGTCGCGGGATACCGTCTTGTCCGATCCCGAAGTCCTTCTGAGTGGCATCGCGGTGGTGGAATTCGAAGATCGCGGGCACGCCGTCGCGTCCGCAGCCTGCGCACGTGCCGCCCATATGAGCGACGGCGCGGACCTTTGACGCTCGCCTGAAGCCGACTACCGGCCCACCCTTCGCGTTGACATCCTCGGCGGCATGACGGATTCGATGGCAGTTGGCGCAAAGCAGATCGCACTTCTGTGACTCCGCGAGCAGTCGATCCCAGCTGCCCTGAAACGAACTGATCGAGAAGTCCTTCGTCCGCGGATCCCGATGATGAAAGTCCAGTGCCGCAGGCGCTGCTGAGTAACCACATGTCTCGCACCGTCCGCCACGTCCCTCGACAAGTCGGTGCTTGAGCTGTTTACGTCGTTTCTTCTGATAGCGGTAGAACTTGGCGCGACGCCGTTTTTGCCGATGCGCGACGAGTTCATCGGCCGTTAGGGCACCTGGCGGGCACTTGGAGGTGTTGTGGGCACCGAACGGCGAACAATCGAGACAGAAACGTCGCCTATACAGCGATCGCATCTTGCCGTTGACAATCTGCTTGGCCGCGAACGGCTTGCCGCACCGATCGCACCGCTTCTGTTCGACCGGGCGCGATGCAACGAAGCTTGGACTCCGCCGCGGACGGAACGGCAGGCACTCCAGGCACTGCTTTCGGCCGTGAAGATGACGCTCCTTCCCATGGATCACGGGACGATCCGAGAACGAGTTTCCGCACGTTCCGCACACCAGCGGCACGGTAGAACATTAGTTCTAATGCGTCCGGATGTCAAACGCAAAGCGCAACGTACGCGACACAAAAAGATCAGGTCGCTCGCGCGCGACCTGATCTTCTGCTCCGGTGGGAGGACTCGAACCTCCGACCTGGCGGTTACGAGAACCCCGAGGTTTCCCTCGGGCACGGACTATCTCTTCGCCATAGCCCTGTAGGCGTTAGGCGCCGGGCGCATAGTCTCTGAACCTTCCCGAAGCGTGCTTCGGGCTTGGCTGCGGATTGCCATAGCGATGACACGCCGTAGGTTTCCCGCAATTCACCCAGTTACACCCCTGAGTTTCCCCAAGGGGCTGCCCTTAACCATGAGCCGCTCGCTCTACCACTGAGCTACACCGGACCGCGACATCTAAGTCTACGGTATTCATCTCGTCGCAGGCCAGCCTGTCCGTGAATTCAAACGGGAATCGCTAGCGTATCGACGACATGACCGCGACCGCCGTGGCCGTCGAGCCCATCCGCGAGGAAGCGAGCGTTTCGACCGCATACCGCCTGCTCTGGCTCGCCGTCATCTTCGATCTCCTCGCATTCGGCATCGGGTTCGATTGGGACCGCCGCTGGCACGCGACGCATCCGTTCGAGGACTTCTTCTCGCCGCCGCACCTGTTCATCTACTCGATGCATTTCTGCGCGACGCTCACGCTCGCCTACATCGCCTTCGCGCCGGACCTGCGCCGCTGGTTCGGCGCGGCATTCCGCCTCTGGCCACTCCCATTTCCGGTACCCGGGCCGATCGCGCTCGCCGGCGCCGGCTTCGTCGTCATCGCCCTGGCCGGCGTCTTCGACTCGATCTGGCACACCCGCTTCGGCCTCGACGAGACGGTCTGGTCGTTCCCCCACTCGATGCTCGGGTGGGGACTCTTCGTGTCCTTCCTCGGTGTCACCTCATGCCGGCTGGCCCTCCGCCAATGGCGACCGATCGGCTGGGTCAGCGCGGTGGTCTTCAGCTTCCTCATCTTCACGGTCGCGGCGGAACGGTTCGCCGGGCCGTTGGCGAACAACTTGTCGCGCGAGACCGTCGAGCTCGTCGCGCGCATCCCGGTACTCGCCGTCGAGCCGGCGTTCCAGCACACCACGCGCATCTATCTCGCGGAGGACCTCACACGGCACAACCCGCTCTTCGTGCCGCTCACCGCCCTGTCGGCTGGCTTGGCGCTGGGGCTGCTGCGCTCATTCGATGCCCGGCCCTGGGTCACGGTCGTGATCACCGCGCTGGTGAGCTGAACGAGCACGCTGATCCCGTTCCTGGTCCCCGGCCTGATCCTCGCGATCCGGCGCGAGCGACCGGAGGGCGCCATGACCTGGCTTCTCGCCGGGGCCGGATTCGCGCTGACGACGGCGGCGATCTGGCAGGGGACGCCCGGGAGCGCGCTACTCGGGATCCCGTTGTTCATGGTCGGCGCTCTGCTCGCGGATGGCATCTGGTCGGTCGTCGCCGCTCCGAGGCGCGCCGGCGTCATCGCGCTCGCGTGCCTCGCGGGCATCGCGATGCCGGCGCTCACCGGCATCGTCGATCTCTCGCTGCGCACCCGCATCCCGTAATGGATCCGCGCTCGTTCCTGCGCGCGATCCCCAAGGAGCTACCCGATCGCCTCCCCGCCGAGCTCCGCGCGTTCCACTCGACGACAGGCTTCGGCCTGGCCAAGGTTTGGTACGGAAACCGCGATCTCCACTACGAGGTCTGGGTCAGGCCGCGCCTCCGGACGCTCGAGCTGGGCCTGCATTTCGAGGCCAATCCGCTCACGAATGCTCGTCTCCTCGCCGCGTTCGGCGCGCACGAGCGGAAGCTGCGTCGCGCGTTAGGGGCGGGAGTCCGGATCGAAGAGTGGGACCGCGGGTGGGCGCGCGTCTGGGAGCCCATCACGCCGATGACACTGGACGCCGAGCTGCTCGAGCGCGTGAGCGCGCGGGTCGCCGAATATGTAAGAGCGCTCGAGCCCATCCTGCGCGACGAGCTGCCGCGCGACGTGCCGTGGTCGCTCGCGCACGAGCGATCTAGTGCGCGACCGTCCCGAAGACCGCGATCAGCACGACGATGAGAATGCTGACAAGGAAGACGGGGATCGCGAGCAGCGCGTAGACCAGGTGATCTTCGTGGCGGGGCTTCTCGGCGACAGGACCTTGACCTTCCATCCTTCTCTCCTCAGCGATCGCGCTCATATCGAGTATGCAGGGTCCCACGTGCCTGCTTGCGCTCGGTCCTACTTGCGCCGGGCGGCGTCCACGGCCTCGTTCGCGTTCCCGACGAGGCGCTGCGCGCCGGCGATAGCGCGCGGGACGTCGAAACGCCGGTCGAAGTTGCCAAGATTTTCCGCCGCTTCGAGCGCCTCTTCCAGCGCCGACTCCGCAAGACGCAGGGCCGACCCGAGTCGCTCGAGCTCCCCCTGGTCCATGTCACTCACGCGCTGCATCATCGCACCCCCGCCCGCACGTATGCTCGTGTGAGGATCCCCAAAGGAGCGAGGGAGTGACGCGTAGCGACCCGGCAGCCGCGCTCAAGCCGATACGCCGCGTCTCGCAGGTCCGGCAGTACGCGCCTGAGCGGGTCCCCGATGAAGTCGTCGACGCGCTGATGGAGCTCGCTCGCTGGACCGGGAGCTCGAAGAACGGCCAACCCTGGCACTTCATCGTGGTGCGCGACAGGGAGAGCCTCCGCAAGATCGCGGCGCTCCGTCCGAACATCAACTGGGCCGCCGCCGCGCCGCTCGGCATCGCGATCGTGTTTCCCGCCGGTAGCTCGCTCGGAGAGGCGTACGACGAGGGCCGCGTGACCGAGCGTCTGCTCACGGGAGCGAAGCTGCTCGGCTACGGCGCGGGCGTCGCATGGTTCGGCGAGCCACCGCTCCAGGCGGAGGCCAAGCGGATCCTCGGGATCCCTGAGGATCGGCATGCCCGCCAGATCGTGATGATCGGGCGCGCGAGCTCGACGAAGGATCCTCGTCCCACGGGTCCGCCACGCGGACGCAAGCCGCTGTCCGAGCTCGTCAGCTACGAGCGCTGGGGTAGCGCGAAGACCTACTCCAGGTAATCCTTGAGCTTGCGGCTCCGGCTTGGATGGCGCAGCTTGCGCAGCGCCTTCGCCTCGATCTGGCGAATCCGTTCGCGCGTCACGTTGAACTCGCGGCCCACCTCTTCGAGCGTGCGGGTGCGGCCGTCCTCGAGACCGAAGCGGAGCTGCAGCACGCGGCGCTCGCGGCCGGTGAGGCCCTCGAGCACGCTCTCCACCTGCTCCTTGAGCAGCTTGTGCGACGCGGCGTCGGACGGCGCCAGGGCCTGGTTGTCGGGGATGAAGTCCCCGAGGTGGCTGTCCTCTTCCTCGCCGATCGGCGTCTCGAGCGAGACCGGCTCCTGCGAGACCTTCACGATCTCGCGGACCTTGTCGGGGGTGATCAGCATCCGCTCGGCGATCTCCTCCGCGGTCGGCTCGCGACCGAGCTCCTGGAGCAGGCCGCGCGAGACGCGGATGAGCTTGTTGATCGTCTCCACCATGTGGACCGGGATGCGGATCGTCCGCGCCTGGTCCGCGATGGCGCGCGTGATCGCCTGACGGATCCACCACGTCGCGTACGTCGAGAACTTGTAGCCCTTGCGGTAATCGAACTTCTCGACCGCGCGGATGAGACCGATGTTGCCCTCCTGGATGAGGTCGAGGAAGCTCATGCCGCGGCCGATGTACTTCTTCGCGATCGACACGACGAGTCGGAGGTTCGCCTCGGTGAGGTTGTGCCGCGCGTCGTCGCCCTTCTGGATGAGCTCGTCCGCAAGGCGGCGCAGCGCGCGCTGCTCGTCGGGGTCGGACTCGGCCAGGCGATCAAGGTTCTTCACCAGGGTGTCGCGGATCTCCTGGCCGAGCATGACGAGCTCGCCCAGACGCTCGGCGCCCTCGGCCGGTCCGTGGATCTTCGCGTACTGCGGGAGGATGCGGAAGGCGAGGCGCTCCGCATCGCGGCGTGCCGTGTCGATGAGCGCGACGGTCTCGTCGATGAGGATCTTCGCCTCGGTGGAGATCTCCTTGCTGTTCGCCTCGGCCTTGAGCGGGTCGCGCAGCTTGAGCAGCCGATTCGTGAGACGCCGGAGCTCCTTGCCGCTCTCCTCGTCGCCGAGCGTGCGCCGGAGCGACTTGTTCGTGAAGCGCGTGGCCTCGTCGACGAACTCTTTCGGTCGGCCAAGCGCCATGCGCTTCTTGACCTCGACGCCGAGCTCGTAGAGGTGGATCGCGGCGAGCGCCGGTGACACGAGCGCCTGCTCGCCCAGCTCGATGGACTTGGCGAGGTTGACCTCCTCCTCCGCGGTGAGCAGAGGGACCTTGCCGATCTCCTTGAGGTACATGCGGACCGGGTCGTCGACGCTGATGAGATCGCTCGCGAGGACGGACGCGATCGCGTCCTCCCGCTGCATCTCCTCGGTCTCTTCCTCTTCCTCTTTGACCTGGGCCCAGTTCGGGCCACGCTCGGCCTCGAGGATCTCGACGTTGTTGTCGTCGAGTGCGAGGAGCAGCTCTTCGACCTCGCCCGGCTCGGCGTCGGGCATCGCGCGGACGATGTCTTCCTGCGTGACGTAGCCCTGCTGGCGGCCGCGCGCGAGCAGACGCTCGGCCTGCTCCTTGTGCTCCGGGTGGATCCCGGTGCGCTCGGGGGCGGCCTTTTCGGTCTCTTTTTCTTTCGTCGTCGTCTTCATCGATCCTCTTCCCGCTCCATGTCGCTATGCAGCACCGTGCGGCGCTCACGCCGCTTCATGAGGGCGTCCAGCTCCTCGCTCAGCCGCGTGACCTCGCCGTCGAGCCCACCCACGTCGCCGCCATCGGCGGTGGCGAGCTGTGCTCGCAACTCGTCGAAGCGACGCCGCAGGTTCTGTTCCCGCAGGCGCAGCGCGGCGATCTCGATCGCCTGACCCGGGTCCACCCCCTCGCCGAGCTCGGGCGCTGATGCGCCAAGTGCCGCGACGACGGCGGCCAGCTGAGCCGACAGATCAGAGGTTGGACGCTTCCCCGCCTGGAGCTGTTCGTAGAGCGCACGCAGGTCGGGGCTTGCGAAGTCAGTGGGAGCGAGGTCAGCGCGCGCGATTTCCTCCGGAAACTGGGTCAATAGTGCCATGACGTAACGCTCCAGGACAGGCGTTTGTTTCGTTGCCCCTGAAACGCCCGCTCCGGCGGCCACCGGCTGTGGCGCCGGCGCCTCCGCCGGGCGCGGCGCCGATCGCCCGGCGGTCGCGACCCTGTCTCTTCCGGCGGTCGCGACCCTCTCTCTAAGGAACGCAGGATCGACCCCGGTACTTCCCGCGACCTGCGAGAGGTACACCTCGCGCCGAACCGGGTCGGGTTCGTCAGCGATGAGCGCCGCGGTCTCCTCCAGGAAGCGCAGGCGTCCCTCCGGCCGATCCAGCCGCGACCGAGCGCGCACTCGCTCGATTAGGAATTCCAGCAGGCCTTTTGCGTCGGCCAGCAATTTGCGCAGGCGCTCGGGCTCCTTGCGCGCGAGGTCGTCCGGGTCGGTCGCCTCCGGGAGGACGGTCACGAACAGCGTCAGCCCGGTGCGCGTGCCGAGCCGGCCGGTCCCCGCGCCCGACCCGAAACGGCTGATCACGCGCAGCAGCTCGCGCCCGCGCGACTCCGCCGAGCGCTGTCCCGCGACGTCGCCGTCGAAAGCCACGATCGCGCGCTCGATCTTCATATCGTCGAGCACGCGGTACTGGTCCTCGGTGAGCGCCGTCCCCATCGATGCCACGACGTTCGCGAAACCCGCCTGGTGACAGGCGATCGCGTCGAAGTACCCCTCGACGATGACCGCGGCGCCCTCTTTGCGGATGGCCTGGCGCGCGGCGTCGAGCGCGTACAGCACGGCGCTCTTGTTGAAGAGCGCGGTTCCCGGCGAGTTCACGTACTTGCCGGGCTGGTCCGCGCGCATCGCGCGTCCGCCGAACGCGATGATGCGGCCACGCGCGTCGCGGATCGGGACCATCAGGCGATCGCGGAAGCGGTCGAAGGTCCCGCGCTCGTTGGTGAAGAGGAGGCCGGAGGCGATGCCCTCTTCCTCGCTGAATCCCTTCTTCTTCAGGTAATTCACGAGGCCGTCGCGCAGGTCGAGCGCGTAGCCGATCCCGAACTTCTCGACGGACTCGGGCGTGATGCCGCGTTTCGCGACGTAGGCCGCGGCGGCCTTGCCGCTGTCGGTGCCGCGAAGTGCCTGCCGGAAGTAGAAGTGCGCGGTCTCGTTGGCCTGGAGCAGGCGCTTCTCGCGCTCGTTCTGTTCGGGCGCGCGTCGCGTGAGCTCGACGCCGGCTCGTTCCGCAAGTCGGTGCAGCGCCTCGGATGGCGTGAGGCCTTCGCGCTTCTCGAGCCAGGTGAAGCAATCCCCTCCCTCGCCACAGGCGAAACACTTGTACGTGCGCCGATCGGGATCGACCTGGAACGACGGGGTCTTCTCGACATGGAACGGGCAGAGGCCCTTGTACGCGCGGCCCGCGCGTTTCAGGGGGACGCCGCTCTCGCTGATCAGCTGAACGAGGTCGATCCGCTCCTTGACGAGATCGAAGTCACCTGGCATCAGCGATATGCCTCGCTTCGATGGCGGATGGTCTCCACGATGAGCAGATCCCTACGTGAGTCGAATCGGTAGACCACTCTGTACACGCCGACCCGAAGCGAGCGCAGATGCCGCAACCTGCCGCGCGAAGGCTTCCCCCTCGACGGATCGGCCGCGAGCGTCTCGATCGCGGCACTCACGGCGGTGGAATAGGCGGTCACGAGTCGCCGAAGCTCCCTCTCCGCACCGGGAGCAAGTTTGACCCTAGCCAGCGCTCATCGCTTGAGCCGTGCCTTCACGTCCGCCCAGTCGCGCAGCCGACCCGCCTTGATGTCTCTGTCGGCACGCGCGATCGCGGCCATCGCCTTCTTGTCCGCCATGATCTCCAGCGTCTCCTGCCAGCTCTCGAACTCGTCCGGAGACATCACGACGGCCTTGGGCCGCCCCTGCTTGGTGATCACGACATGCTCGTGGTTCGAGGACACCTCGTCCACGATCCTCGACAGGTCCTTGCGTGCCTCGGTGAACGCCAGCGTCTTCATGCATGGCAGTGTACAGGATTCTGTACAGCCGCTAGAGGTGACTCCAGGCGGCCGGAATGAAGAGGCTGGTGTACGTGTCCAGTGCGTACCCGTCGGTCATGCCCGCGATGTAGTCGGCGACCGCGCGCTTCGTCTCCTCCTGCGCGGCGATGCGCTGGTGCTCCGCCGGCATCCGGTCCGGATGGGCCTCGAAGTACTGGAGCAGCTCCCAGAGCACGCCCTGCGCCTTCTCGTCCTCGGTCTTGGCCGGACCCGCGAGGTAGACGTTCTCGAACATGTACTTCCGCAGGGCGTTGGTCGCCTCGAGCACCTCGCCGCTCATCGTCACCTGCGGTTTCCCGTACGACGCGACGATCACGTCGTAGATCATCGTGTCGAGCCGCTCGGCACGATCCTGTCCGAGGGCGGAACGGATCTGCGTCGGCAGGTCGGCCTCCGTGATGATGCCCGCGCGCATCGCGTCGTCGATGTCGTGATGCAGGTACGCGATCTTGTCCGCGTAGCGGACGACCCATCCTTCCGGCGTCTCCGGTTCGCCCCAGGCCGCGGTCTCGACCCCACCGGAGGTCGGCGCGCTGTGCTTGAGGATGCCATCGCGCGTCTGCGCGGTGAGGCGGAGACCCTTGCCGTTGTTCTCCAGCTTCTCGGCGATGCGGACACTCTGCTCGTTGTGCCGGAACCCTTCGGGCAGGAACTTCGCGAGGAGCTCCTCGCCGATATGCCCGAACGGCGTGTGCCCGATGTCGTGGCCAAGCGCCATCGCCTCGACCAGATCCTCGTTGAGGCGGAGCGCGCGCGCCATCGAGCGGCCGATCTGGTTCACCTCGAGGATGTGCGTGAGGCGTGTCCGGTAGTGATCGCCCACCGGGGCGAGGAACACCTGCGTCTTGTGCTTGGTCCGGCGGAACGCCTTGCTGTGGATGATGCGATCGCGGTCGACCGCGAACGCGGTCCGCGTCGGCGAGGGCTCCTCCGGCACGTCGCGCCTGCCGTCCACGCTCCGCGTCGCGTACGGCGCGAGGTCGGTCGTCTCGAGCTCCTCGGTCCGCTCGCGGATACGGAGCGCCGCGACGCTGCGCGCGCGGGACAGCTTCGCATCGCGCTCGACCTTGGTCGCCATATTGGCGGTAAGACTAATCGGACGGCCCTAGCGGTCGCGCTCTCCGCCCGCGATCACGGCCTGCGCGGCGGCGAGACGCGCGACCGGAACCCGGTAGGTCGACGGCGAGACGTAGGTGAGCCCGACCTGATGGCAGAACTCGATCGAGGACGGGTCGCCGCCGTGTTCGCCGCAGATGCCGATCTTCAGATCGGGTCGCGTCTTGCGTCCCTTGTCGATGGCCATGCGCATCATCGCGCCCACGCCGTCGCGGTCGAGCACCTGGAACGGGTCGTTCGGGATGATCTTCTGCTCGACGTACTTCGTGAGGAACGACTTCTGCGCGTCGTCGCGCGAGATGCCGAGGATCGTCTGCGTGAGGTCGTTCGTGCCGAACGAGAAGAATTCCGCCTTTGTCGCGATCTCGTCGGCGATGAGGCACGCGCGCGGGATCTCGATCATCGTCCCGAACTTGTACGGCACGCGCCTGCCGCGTTCCTTGAACACGGCCTCGGCGACGGAGACGACCTGCTCCTGGAGCCGGTCGAGCTCGCCCATGAGCCCGACGAGCGGCATCATGATCTCGGGCTTCGCCTTGATCCCCTTCTCGGCCGCGTCGATCGCGGCCCCCAGGATCGCGCGGATCTGCATCTCGAGGATCTCGGGGTAGACGAGGAGCAGCCGGCAGCCGCGCAGCCCGAGCATCGGATTGTCCTCCTGGATCTGCTCCAGGCGGTGGAAGATCTTCTCCTTGCGTGCCAGCTCGGCGCCGTCTTTCCCGGTGGCGCGGTCGACGGCGATCTCGATGTCGATGTCGGCGTACTCGCGCAGGAACTCGTGCAGCGGCGGGTCGATGAGGCGGATGACCACTGGGAGGCCGTCCATCGCCTCGTACATCTCGCGGAAGTCGCCCTGCTGGAACGGGAGAAGCTTCGCGAGCGCCTGGCGACGGCCCTCGGTCTCGTCGGCCATGATCATGTCCTGGACGATCGGCAGCCGCTCGGCCTGCCGGAACATGTGCTCGGTGCGCGCGAGGCCCACGCCCTCCGCGCCGAGCTCGCGCGCGAGACGGCACTCCTCGGGCGTGTCCGCGTTCACCCACACGCCGAGGCGCCGCCGCTGGTCGGCCCACGAGAGCAGCTCGATGAGCTCCTTCTCCTCGCGGAAGTTCGGCTGGATCGTCGGGAGCTCGCCCGCGTAGACCTCGCCGGTCGTGCCGTCGATCGAGATCGCCTCGCCCTCGCGCACGATCTTCCCGTTCACGCGCATCTCGCGCTTGCGCAAGTCGATGTCGAGCGCCGCGCAGCCGGCGACGCATGGCAATCCCAGCCCGCGCGCGACGACGGCGGCGTGGCTCGTGGATCCGCCGCGCGCCGTGAGGATGCCGGTCGCCGCGACCATGCCGTGGAAGTCATCGGGGCTCGTCTCGGGGCGGACGAGGACCACCAGCTGCTTCGCGCCCTTCAGCTCCACCGCGCGGTCCGCGTCGAACACGGCGCGGCCGGTGGCCGCACCAGGTGACGCGTTGAGGCCCTTGGCGAGGTAGCGGCCGGCCTTGCGCGCGCGCTCGACCTCGGCCTCGTCGAAGCGCGGCAGCAGGAGCTGCTCGACGTGCGCGGGCTCGACGCGCTGCAGCGCCTCGTCCTTGGTGATGAGCTTCTCGCGGACCATGTCGGTCGCGATCTTCACCGCGGCGCGCGCGGTCCGCTTCGCGCTGCGCGTCTGGAGCATGTACAGCTTGCCGCGCTCGATCGTGAACTCGAGGTCCTGCACGTCGCGGTAGTGCTTCTCGAGGCGTTGCGCGATCTTCTCGAACTGGGCGTACGCCTTCGGCATCTCGCTCTTCATGTCCGCGATCTTCGACGGCGTGCGTATGCCGGC
>Ga0137373_10004081_pt1 | contig 15945 bp, 8 predicted proteins | sample SagtaG_5_FD_104912 | JGI IMG/M metagenome (GOLD analysis project Ga0137373, IMG submission 104912) | Vadose zone soil microbial communities from Sagehorn Ranch, Mendocino, California, USA - Sage1_R_80_16 metaG | ecosystem: Environmental > Terrestrial > Soil > Vadose zone | place: USA: California...
ATGGGCGAGCGTGTAGCCGGCCGGGCCCAGGCCGACGATCAGGATCTTCTTGCCGTTGTAGGGGAGCGCGTAGGGCCGCGCGGGGGAGAGCGGATTCCACCGGGTCAGGAGCCCGTAGATCTCGACTCCCCACGGAAGCGCCAGGACGTCGGTCAAGACCCCTGTCTCGATCTGAGGGATGTTGACGGGCTCCTGCTTCTGGAAGATGCATCCCTTCATGCAGTCGTTGCAGATGCGGTGGCCGGTGCCGGGGCACATCGGGTTGTCGATGCAGATGAGCGCGAGCGCTCCGATCGAGTCACCTTCGCGCCGTAGCTGGTGCATCTCGGAGATCTTCTCGTCGAGCGGGCAGCCTGTCAGAGCGATACCCAGAGGGTTTTTCTGGAAGGTGGCCGTCTTCTCGTCGAAGAAGCCCTTCGAGCAGGAGTCCTTCTCCCGCTCGTGGCAGAGGATGCAGTAGTGGGTCTGTCCGAGCACCTCGCGGCGGGTCATCCGCCGGTCCGTCAGCTCGAAACCCTCGCGGCGGCGGCGGCGGGACCAGGGTCCCACGCGCTCCTCCGGAAGAGCGCGGTTGGGCCGGTCGGTCTCTACGAGGGCGTCGTAATTCATGGGCTCCGGCAGGTGAAAGGAGGTCCAGCCGCGGATTTCCGATGCCAGCTCCGTACGCCGCAGGCGAGCGTGCGACCAGAGGGCGTAGGTTTCAAGAAGGGCTTCCAGGAACGCCAGAAGCGCCTCGTCGGATTCTCCTTGCGGACGGGGGAGCAGCGGGACAGAGCACTCGAGCGCGCGGCGAGCCAGGTCGCGCGCCCTGGCCCGGGAAGCGTCCGGAACCTGCGGGATCTTCTTCTGCCGCACCGCCGAGAGGAAGTCGCTTTCGAGATCGAGGAGTCCCGCCGCGAGTTTCGCCGTCGCGAGCTCCGGATCCTCTCTCCAGGGCAGTTCCGGGTGGAGCTCCCGCTCGATCGATTCGGCGGCTTCGCGAAGAGGGCCGATATCGCCGCCGGCGGGGTCGTCTGGCAGCTTCGCCTTGACGGCCCGCCGTTGGAGAAAATCCCGCCGGAACCGGAAGAGCACGGCCTCGGGTCCGGAGGAGGCACCCTGCTCGCGCCACTCCTTTTCTACTCCGAAGAGACGCGCGATAAAGCCGCCCAGCGGCCTCGCGGCGTCCACCAACAGGCGGGAGCATGAGAGGGGATCGAAGGACGCTGGGTCGGAGCGGTAGGCAATCAGCCGGGCGTGGAGCGCGGCGTTCTCCCGCCCGAGCTCTTCCAGGAACGCGCGATCCAGGTCCACCAGCCGCTCCTCGCGGTGAAGATCCTGGTAGGTGAATCCGTCGATGCCGAGAGGGAAGTCCTTCTCGGCGAAGGTTGGCGGTGGGCCCGTGGTCTCCAAGGCGGCGGATTCTACCGCGTCCGAGCCGCCGCTCGAGCCTCCGACGGTTCGTTGCCGGGGCGCAAGCATCGCAGGCCTTCCAGGATCACTCGGGCGACGCTGCTAGGAACGCCCGGTGTCTGCCTAGCCGGGGATCGGAGGCGGAGCGAGGTCCTCGTTCGATCCGGCCGAGTCGCTCGCCGGCACACCCGCTGGGCGTGGATTCCTCGCGGATCCGGAGCGACGCTCTAGCTTCGGATCAGTCCGGCGAGCGGGAGCAGGAGGAGACGTTGAAACCGATGATCAGGAGCACGGCGGCCCAGACGGCGAGCCTGCGGGCGCCGGAAAGGACGAGATCGCCCATCAGCTTCGGCGAGCTTACGAACCGCACGAGCGGAACCATGGCGAAGGGGAGTTGAAAGCTCAGCACGACCTGGCGGAAGACCAGGAGGGCCGCCAACTCTCCTTCGCCGCGCCAGAGAACGATCGCGAGCGCCGGAACGATGGTGATCGAGCGGGCTCCGCCGCCTGGAAGGAGGGGTCAAGGGGTCCTTGATCGGCTTGCCCTCGAGGGAGGGGTAGTCGCCCATCGCGGTCTTGGCCGTGTCCTTGCGTTCCGCTGAAACCGGTCGTTAGCTGACCGTTTTTTCGCCGTCCTGTCAAAAGCCCTCGAAGACGTATATGCCACGATCAGGCGAGGTCGAAACGGTCAAGGTTCATGACCTTGTTCCACACCGCCACAAAGTCGTGCAGGAACTTCTCCTGGGCGTCCTCACATGCGTAGACTTCGGCCAACGCCCGGAGTTGGGAGTTCGAACCGAAGATTAGGTCGACACGGGAGCCGGTCCACTTGAGTTCCCCGGTTGCGCGATCACGCCCCTCGAACACGTCCTCGTCTTCCGCGGTTGCCTTCCAAGTCGTCCTCATGTCGAGCAGATTCGCGAAGAAGTCATTGGTGAGCGTCTGTGGCCGCCTGGTGAAGACGCCGTGCTGGGACCGTCCGAAGTTGGCATTTAGGACTCGCATGCCGCCAAGGAGAACCGTCATCTCAGGAGCGGTCAGCGTCAGCAATTGCGCCCGATCAACCAGCAGTTCCTCTGCCGATAAGGGGTATCCGTCATTGAGGTAGTTACGGAACCCATCTGCAGCCGGCTCGAGTACGGCGAATGACTCCACGTCGGTCTGCTCTTGCGACGCATCCGTCCGTCCCGGCGTGAAGGGGACGGTCACATCGTGACCGGCGTTCTTCGCGGCCTGCTCGACAGCGGCGCAACCACCCAGGACAATCAAGTCCGCGAGCGAAACCCTCTTTCCTCGCGACTGCGCGCTGTTGAACTTCTTCTGGATTCCCCCGAGGGTCTGCAGCACAGTCTTCAGTTGGGTCGGCTGGTTGACTTTCCAATCCTTTTGCGGCGCAAGACGAATGCGCGCCCCATTCGCACCGCCGCGCTTGTCGGAGCCACGGAAGGTAGAGGCCGACGCCCAGGCGGTCGAGACGAGTTCCGGGATCGACAGCCCGGAGGCGAGGATTTTGGCCTTCAGCTCCGCGATGTCGGCCGCGTCGATCAGGTCGTGATCGATTGCGGGGACGGGGTCTTGCCAGATCAGCTCTTCTGCCGGGACCTCCGGGCCGAGATAGCGCGAGCGGGGACCCATGTCGCGGTGCGTCAGCTTGAACCACGCCCGGGCGAACGCGTCTGCGAGCTGATCCGGATTCTCGTAGAAGCGCCTTGAAATCTTTTCGTAAGCAGGGTCGAACCGCAGGGCGATGTCCGTGGTCAGCATGGATGGCGCGTGACGCTTTGACGGGTCGTGCGCATCCGGCACCGTACCGGCGCCTGCGCCATGTTTCGGTTTCCACTGGTGCGCGCCGGCCGGACTCCTGGTCAGCTCCCATTCGTAGCCGAACAGGTTCGCGAAGTAGTTGTTACTCCACTTCGTTGGCGTCGTGGTCCAGATGACTTCCAGGCCGCTGGTGATCGTGTCGTCGGCTCTGCCCGTACCAAATTTGCTCTTCCAGCCGAGGCCTTGCTCCTCGATGCCGGCGGCTTCCGGCTCCGGGCCCACCAGTGACGCATCGCCGGCGCCGTGGGTTTTGCCGAAGGTATGGCCGCCGGCAATCAGCGCAACGGTTTCTTCGTCGTTCATCGCCATGCGCGCGAAGCTCTCGCGGATATCCCTGGCGGCGGCGAGCGGATCCGGATTGCGGTTCGGCCCTTCCGGGTTCACATAGATCAGGCCCATTTGCACGGCGGCGAGGGGCTTCTCGAGTTCCCGGTCACCGGTGTAGCGCTTGTCGCCAAGCCACTCGCTCTCGCTCCCCCAGTAAGTGTCCTCTTCCGGCTCCCAGACGTCCTCGCGCCCGCCGCCGAAGCCGAAGGTCTTGAAGCCCATCGACTCCAGGGCACAGTTGCCGGCGAGGATCATCAGGTCGGCCCACGAGATCTTGTTGCCGTATTTCTGTTTGATCGGCCAGAGCAGCCGGCGCGCCTTGTCGAGGTTCGCATTGTCGGGCCAGCTGTTGAGGGGCGCAAAGCGTTGGGTGCCGGACCCCGCGCCCCCGCGGCCGTCCCCGATGCGGTAGGTACCCGCGCTGTGCCACGCCATCCGGATGAAGAGCGGCCCGTAGTGACTGTAGTCGGCCGGCCACCAGTTCTGTGAGTCCGTCATTAGCGCGAAGAAGTCCTTCTTCAGGGCCTCGAGGTCGAGCTTCTTGAATTCCTCAGCGTAGTTGAACCCCTTGCCCATGGGATTGGACAAGGATGAGTGCTGGTGGAGGACCGTGAGGTTCAACTGGTTCGGCCACCAGTCCCGGTTCGACCTGCCTCCGGCCGTGTGTTTGTGAAACGTGCCGGTTACCGGGCACTTGCTATCGTCAGGCATAATGTCTTCCTCCTCTCGTTATGTGAACTGTTGAACAGTGCTACCCGGAGCGCCCGCGGCGGCGACCAGCTTCTTCAACAGCTCATCCACGTTGATCCCGGACTTTCCGTTTCCCGAGCGACTCTCCCCATGGTCTTCTCCGTTCAAAATCTTCCTGCGGAGGCAGGTTTCGAGAGAAGCCGGACGCTATCGCCCGGAAGCTCCGTTGTCAATATTAGTAATAATTATCTTTTGGCTTCCAGGCGGCCTTCGGGCATACTGTCGGGCGGCCACGGGATGGGCGGCGGCTTCCCGGGCTCCGTGGGGGCGATCGCTCGAGGGCGGCGTCCCGGCCGCCGGAATACGGGAAGGAGACCGGCTATCGACAGGAAGACCGCGGTCGTCGGCGGAATCGTCCGGAGGCAGACGCTCCAGCGGCGCGTGATCTGCGAGACCGTGCGGTCTTCCCGGATCCATCCCACCGCCGAGCGTGTTTACGACCAGGTCCGCCGCCGTCTCCCGCGGATCTCGCTGGGGACCGTCTATCGGAATCTGCAGCTTCTGGTCTCGGAAGGAGAACTCCGGGTCTGGTCCCGCGGCGGGAGGGCGCGCTTCGACGGCGACCTTTCCGATCACGACCACTTCATCTGCGAAGCCTGCGGCCTGCTGCTCGATCTCGAGCGTCCGACGGCGGCGCTCTCGACAGAGAAGAGGCTCCGGGCGCGCGGTCACGAGGTCAACGACCGGGTGCTGGATTTCATCGGGCTCTGCCGCGACTGCCGGCGGCGCCGAAAGCAAGCGCCCCGGCGAGACGGCGCACGGAGGGCGCGAGGCAGACCGTGACTCCGGGGTCGCGCCGGCGGATCTCGCGACGTCATTCCGGCCTGATCCACAGACGCGTGCCGGCGGGCAAGAGATGCTTCCAGCGGGATCGGGCTTGCGCCAGGCGCGGGGATGCGAGGACGGCGACCAGGATCACCGGGTCGAGGGCCAACCAGCGCACGCCGGCTTTGTGCAGCCTCTCCATGAGGGGCCGATTCACCCGGACGCGTCGCGGATGCTCGACGATCCACAGGCGCGCGTCGCTCGCGAGAGCGGCTCGCGCACGCCCGGAAGTCACCAGACCCTCGAGAAGCAGCACGGCGTCTCTCTCTCGCGAGTGGCGCGCGCCGCGGCGGCCCCGCGCCGGAGGAGGAGAGATCCAGCCGAGCAGTCCTTCGATGGCGTCGAAGACGATCTCGCCAGGCGGCTCCCACAGGGCGCGCTCGCGCGCCGCCCGAAGGAAATCGATCTCTCTCTTCAGAGACCACCCGACGGGACAGAGGACCATTCGTCGCGGCGCGCGCGCAAGTGCGAGATAGTCCGCGAGCGAGCAGGCGGTGACGGCGCCGGCGAGGCGTTTCTTGAGGAACGCCGCCGCGGATCTCGCCGATGCCGATGTCGGCGCGACGACCGCGACGGGATTCCGGTTCCGAGCCATCCTTGAGCCGTTACCCTTAACCTTTCCCAGCGGCCAGCGAGTAAGATTCTCCCCGACCTTTGCGCCAGACATGATGCCGGTTTACGAGTTCTCCCTGCTCATCCAGGCAGCAGGAACCGCCCTTTTGTTCGTTCTGTTCCTGCTGGTCTATCAGAAGATCCATCTTCGAGCGCTGCTCGATTGGATCGCTTCGTGGGGGTTTCTTCTGGCAGGACTCGCCGTCCTCTGGTTCGCCCCGGCGCTGGGACTTGGCCGGAGAGTCTTTTTTTTCAGCAACGCGGCGCTCCTCCTGCACGCTTTCTTTCTTCTGCGCGGAATCCGCCGATTCCGCAACGAGAAGGCGGCGAGCGGTGCCGATATCGTGTGGGTCCTGCCGATCCTCGGTGTCGCGTGGATGACGGCGGCCGGAGGACAGGCCGGCCTCTCGGCTTTCGTCGCCCTGATTTTGGCGGCGGCCTACATCGCGGCCGCGGTCTCGTTCGCAATGACGCCCGGGTCCAACGTCGGGCGGCTCCTGCTTTCGGTTTCGTTTCTGCTCTGGAGCGTCGAGCAGGCGGTCGTCGGCGCGGCCCTGCATTTTCGCGAGCCGGCGCAACTGCCGGGAACGCTTCAATACTCCGGGTTCGCGGCGATGCTCCTGGAGATGATGGTCGCGGTCGGCGTGATTCTGCTGCTCTTCGAAGCGAGCCAGACCCGGCTGGCCTCGGAGATGGAACAGCTTCGCCATTCCGATCAGCTTCTCAAAGAGAAGAGCGTGCGGGATCCCCTGACGGGTCTCTACAATCGCGGGCACTTCAACGAGGTGCTCCGGCGCGAGCTCGTGCGCACGCGCCTGGCCGGCGCCACTCTTTCGGTGCTGCTGGCCGACGTGGACCGCTTCAAGCAGATCAACGACAGGATGGGGCACGCGGTCGGCGACGACGTCCTGAAGTTCGTCGCGAACTACCTGACTTCTTGCGTGAGGGAATCGGACTTCGTCTTCCGATGGGGAGGCGACGAGTTCCTGATCCTTCTTCCGCGGACCGAAGAGGAGGTCGCCGCGCAGAAAGCGGAGGAGCTTGGCCACCGGCTGCCGCACATCCCCGGCGTGGAGCGTGTGCAACCGTCTCTCTCCGTCGGCTGGGCCACGCACCGCCCCGGCCAGGAGTTTTCCGCAACGCTCTCGGTTGCGGACTCCCGGATGTACGACATGAAGCTCAAGGGGCGCTGAGAGCCAGGCGCGCCAGAGACGCGTCCCCGGACTCCCTGAGCAGGAGATAGACGCTCCGTGCCGGCAGGCCCATGACGTTCGTGTAGGAGCCGGACACCGATTCGATAAACCGCGAACCCAGCCCCTGGACTGCGTAGGCGCCGGCCTTGTCGCGCGGCTCGCCGATCGCGACGTACCAGAGGATCTCTTCGGGCGAGAGTGGCGCGATCCGCACCCGCGAGGTCTCGATCCTCTCCCGGCCGGCATCCGCGCCGCGCGCAAGGCGCGTGGCCGTCACGACCCGGTGCTCGCGTCCGGCAAGCAATCCCAGCATCCGCCGGGCATCGGCGTCGTCCCGCGGTTTGCCCAGGATCTCTTTGCCTAGCAGGACGAGCGTATCGGCCGCGAGCACCCAGGAATCCGGATGGCGCGCCGCGGCATGCGCCGCCTTCTCCGACGCCAGCCGCGAGGTCGCGTCGCGCGCCGATTCGCCCGGCCGGATCTCTTCCGGGACATCCGCCGGATCCACGACGAAGGGGATGCCGAGCGAAGTCAGGATCTCGGCCCGGCGCGGAGAAGAAGAAGCGAGGATGATTCCTTCTGTCATTCTGAGGGCCCGCAGGCCCGAAGAATCTACTCCAACGCGACAGCCCGAGCTGGAAGACAAGAATCGAAGCAAACCGGGGCAGATCCTTCGCTTCGCTCAGAGCCTGCCCTGAGCAGGAAGACACCTCTCGAACAGAAAAGAGCAGATCCTTCGCTTCGCTCAGGATGACAGGAAGAGAGCGAAGGGATGACAGGGAGAAGGCGAAGGGATGAGGCGCGACGGCTAGGGGTAGTAGCCCGAGAGGGTCCGCGCCTGGAGGGACGTCGGTTCGACCTTCACTTCGACCTTGCGCCACTTGTCCTTGCCGCCGGCGTTGGTCGAGTAGTAGGTGAGCAGGTACTGGCTGCGCAGCTCCTCGTTGATCTGGCGATAGACGGCGTCCAGGTTCTTTGCGGAGTCGATGTAAAAGGTCTGCCCGCCCGTCACCTGCGCGAGCTTGTTCAGCTTGTATTTGACGTCGAGCTCCGCCCCCGAGAGCTTCAGCCCGACGCCGTAGATCGCGATGCCGGACCGGCGCACGTAATCGAGCGCGGTCTCGAAGTCGAATTTGGAGGCCGTGTCCTTGCCGTCGGTCAGAATGACGAGCGCCTTCTTCCCCTTCACGCCGGTGAACTGGTAGAGCCCGTAGACGATCGCGTCGTAGAGGGCCGTCGAGCCTTCGGCGCGCATGCCCGCGAAGGAGCGGAAGAGCTTGTCCTTGCGGTTAGTCAGCTTGGTCAGCAGGTACGGCTCGTTGTCGAAGGAAATCGTGAAGGCCCTGTCCTTGGGTCCGATCGAGTAGTCGAGAAATCCCATGGCCGCCTGTTCCGCGTCCGGCAGCGCCTCGAGCATGGAGGCCGAGGTGTCCACCATGACGCCGAGGGAGAGCGGCAGATTCTTGACGTACTCAAACGACTCGACCTTCTGGAGAACCCCGTCCTCGAAGACCTTGAAGTTCGAGGCCTGCAGACCCGACACCGGCCGTGCCTTCTCCGTGACGGTCGTGTACAGCTCGACGGCGTCCACCGAAATTTCCGAGATGTAACTCGGCGCGTTGACGTAGCGCAGATCCTCGGCGACGGTCCCGTCGTCGAGAGTCCCGACGATGCGCACATAACCGAGCGACCCGGTCGAGCGGACGTTGACGGTCTGTTCGTAGGGTGCCTGGTAGAGGGTCGCGACACGCGACTCGTTGGAGTAGAACTCCAGCTTCTGAAGAGTCTTCCCCTCGGGCACTGCGACGGCGGCCACGACCTTCGTGGGCCCACCCGCCTTCGCCCCTTTCTCGGGCGACAGGATCCGGACGCGGAAGACTTCCTTCCCCTCGTTGACGATGTATTCGTCTTCCCCGACCGCGCGTCCGGTCTCGCCGTAGGCGACGACGCGGATGGTGTGCTTGCGCGGGAGCGGCCCGAGGTTCAGATCGGCGTCGAAGGGGGCCCGGGTCTTCGTCATGACCTTGGCGCCGTTCAAGTAGAAATCGACCGCGCGGATCCCCTCGGCGGCTTTCGTCTCGAAGCGTTGCAGCCCGGTCACGATCTCCTTGGCGACCGGCAGGAGCGTGATGGCGGAGGGGACGAGCCCGGTCTCCCGTGCCTTCTCGACCGCTGCGCGTCCCTGCGTGCGCGCCGCGAGCTCGGTCGGCGAGGGGGGGTCCGCCTGATCGGGGACCTTGAGCTTGTCGGTGATGCGCCCCTCGGCGCTCTGGTTGCCGTCGGAGACCTTCAGGATCAAGTTGTAATCGCCGGGGTAGAGATAGCGCCGCACCGTCAAGGGGATCTTGTCTGCGTTCACCTCGGTCGTCGGGATGTCAAAGCGGTACTTGAAGTTGTCGATCAGGCGGTCGCCCTTGACCACTTCGCCGATGACATCCACGTTGTAGAACCTTTCCTCGCCGAGCTCGCGCGGCTTCAAGTCGCTCTTGGGCACCAGCAGCGAGAGGTCCACGCCGATCTTGTTGGACCGCATCTCCGGGAACCGGACGAGCTTGACGAGGCCGAGCGGAACCGAGCCCGCCGCGAGATCCGTCGTCATCGTCAGAATCTGGTCCACGCCCTCGGTTTCGACAGAGGGAGGCTGGAAGAGCTTGCTCGCGCCCACCATCGCCATGGCACCCGACCCGAGCACGGCCGTCGTGTACGCGATCGCCTGCTGCACCGTGCGCCACTCGGTGCAGCGCGTGAAGTCCACGCGCCGCCCGGACATCCGGCCGCCAGCGCTCGAGCTGCCGCCGACTTCCAGGACTCCCTGTCCGTCGAGCGGCAGCCACATCTTGTATTCCCCGATACTGTAGGGCTGATAGAAGATGAGATAGACCTTGCTCTTCAAGGACTCGATCCTCTCGTAGAACCAGATCTGGATCGGGACGTAGATGTCCTGGCAGTCGATCGGGATGACCGCGTCGGGCGGGCCGTTGATGACGAAGACCTTGGCGCGGTCGTTATTCAGGTTCTTGAATTGCTCCTTCGCCGTCTCGATGCGCTGGAGGTAGACGCGCTGGAAGTCGGTGCGCAGCCCGTGGGCGTCGATCGAGCGTCTCTTCCAGAAGGTCTCGATGAACTTATCCTTCTGGTAGTTGTCGCCGATCTGCAGGAAGACCTGCCGCTCGTCGTCGGTAATGATCATGTCTACGGCCTGGAGCCACTCTTTGTACTTCTGCTCGAGTCGAGCGGTCAGCTCCTTGACCTCCTTGCCCGACAGTTTTCGGCGCGTCGGCGCGGGAGTCGAGGACTTCGACGCTTGCGCCGCGGGCCCGGTCTGTCCGGAAGGGCCTTCGAGGTTGAGCTTCTTCGCGTTCGGGTCGGAGATCGCGAACCGATTCTTGAACTCGCCGAGACCCTCGGTTGAGATCGGCTCCGCCTGGAAGATCTTCGCCATTTCCGCCACCGCGCCGGCCTCGCTGCCCTGGCGCGCGGAGATTTCCGACCAGGCGGTGAAGACCTCGCAGGCCTGAGCGCAGACGGGCGGAGTGCAGCGGTCCCCGACATGCGGGTGGCAGTCGCCGGAGAGAGACGCGAAACTCTGGCGGCAGGCCACCGGCACGAACACGTCCTCGTTGCGCGTGCCGACCCTCCAGAGCTTTCTCGGGCCGGCGGAATTGGGCCGGTAGAAGATGTGGGTCGCCCTGCCTCGTCCGGTCGCCCCGAGGCTCTCGTATGTCCAGATCTCGAGGCCTCGGAAGATCTGCGAGCAGTTCGCCAGGTTGTTGACCGAAGCCGGCTCGCCATAACGCAGAACCATGCGCCCGGCGTCCTCGCGCCAGCCGTCGTATTTCTCGTCGGCCAGCCGGCGCAGCTCCTCGTAACGGGTCTTGTAGCCCGGACCCAGTGGAGGCGGCAGGTTTGGCTTCTCGCGACGCGCCCAGAACTCCTGCTTGAAGGCTTCGCGCTGGTAGGGCTCCGTCAGCTCGAGGAAGACCTTCTCTTCTTCGGGGAGGATGATCGGAGCGATGTGCTCGGTCAGCCACTTGCGCTCTTCTTCGGGGAGCGCCTTCATCCGTTCTGACTTCGACGGCGTCGCGGCCGGCTCCGCGGAAGGCGGAGAAGAAGCCTGAGAGCTCGAACTGGGCGCGGTACCCGTTCCCCCGTCAATGTGGATCGCCTTGGCGTTGGGTGTTGAGGAGGAGGCCAGCCGTTCCCAGAGCGCGTTGAGTCCTTCCGTCGAGACCTTCGGCGCGGCGCCCATCGCGAAGACCTCCGCCGCGCCGCGGGTGGAGATCTCCTGCGCGATGCGAGCCAGGCCGCACGAGCAACTCCCCGCGTTCTGGCTTATCGCGCAGAGCTGGTCGAAGCCGGTGACCCTCGAATCTTCGAAGATGCCCCGATCGCCCTGGGTCCAGAGCTTCCTCGGCGCCCCGAAGCTCGGGCGATAGAAGAGATGACGAACCAGGTTCGAGCTTCCTCTCGAGCTCTGATAACTCCAGACTTCCGGTTGCCGGAAGCCGCCGCACGAGGAGAGGTTTTCGATTCCCGCCGGCTCGCCCAGACGGACGACTGTCCGGCCGGCGTCGCTGACGAGCCCGTCGTATTCCGTCGCGGCTAGGTCCCGGAAACGCTCGTAGCGAAGCTGGTAACCCGGCCCATAGGGGGAGGGCAGGCCGGAAAGCTCCCGTCGCTTCCAGAACTCCGCCTTGAACATCTCCCACTGGTGCGGCTGCGTGAGCTGAAGGAAGAGGTTCTCCTCCTCGGGAAGGATGATGGGCTCGACGTACTCCGTCAGCCACTTGCGCTCCTCGTCGGGAAGAGCCTTGATCCGCTCTTTCTTCTGTTTCGAGGTAAGCCTGGGCGTTGTCTGTCCGATGGCGGTCCCGGAGAGCACCAGGGAAACCGCGACGAAGAGCGCGACGCGGACCTTCGCCGTCATCAAGTGATGATCTTAACTCCCGCCGACGCGAGAGCTATTCCTTGATGCAAGATTTAGATGCATCAATCGATGGATAATTCGCAGCGGACGTTAACGTGATCTATCTCGACAACAACGCCTCCACAAAAATGGATCCGGAGGTCGAGGCCGCCATGCGGGAGGCGAGCGGCTTCTATGGCAATCCTTCTTCCGTTCATGGCGAAGGGCGGCGGGCGCGGCGGATGATCGAAGAGGCCCGTGACGAGACGGCCCGCCTCATCGGGGCCTCGCCCGAGGAGATTTTCTTCACCTCGGGAGGCACCGAGGCCAATGCCATGGCGATCTTCGGCGCCACGGCCGGCCGGCGCGGACGTGCCGTTCGGTCGGGTGCCGAGCATCCTTCTGTGCGGGAGACAGTGGACTCGCTTTGCAGCCAGGGGATCCAGACGGCTGTCGTGAACCCCGAGCCCTCAGGTGTTCTGGATCCCGCGCGCGTGGAGGAGGCGCTCGCCCCGGCGGCGCTCTTAGTCTCGGTCATGGCCGCCAACAACGAGTACGGCGGTCTCTTCCCGATCCCGCGTCTGGCCGCTGCGATCCACGGGTGCGGCGCCCTCTTCCACACGGACGCGGTTCAGGCCGCGGGCCGTATCCCGATCGACGTCGAGGCATGGGATGTGGATTTGCTGAGCCTTTCGGCGCACAAGTTTCATGGCCCCAAAGGCGCGGGAGCGCTTTACGTCCGCAAGGGCGTTCCACTCCAGGCTCGCACGGCGGGCGGAGGACAGGAGAAAAAGCTTCGCGCCGGCACCGAGAACACCGCGGGGATCGTGGGACTCGGCGTCGCGGCCCGGCTGGCCTGCCAGAGACTCGATGAGGCGATCGGGATCGCGAGCCTGCGCGACAGGCTCGAGAAGGGAATTCTGGAACGCCTCGAGCGGGCTCGTGTGGTCGGGTGGGGGGCACCGCGCCTGCCGAACACGTCGGCCCTTCTCTTCGAGGGTCTTTCGGGGGAGGCTCTGCTCGCCCGACTCGACCTCGAGGGCGTTGCGGTTTCGGTCGGGAGCGCCTGCTCGAGCGGAACACTGACCCCTTCGCCCGCCATCCTTTCGCTGGGTCTTCCTCCCTCGGAGGCGAAGAGCGTCGTCCGTTTCTCACTCTCCCGGCTCACCACGCAGGAGGTGATCGACTCGGTCATCGAGATCGTCGCCCGCGTTGTGGGTGAAGCGCGGCAACTGGGAGGGCCATCAAGCGTAAGGCGTGAGGCGTAAGCCGCCTTACGGCTCACGTACAATCGTGGCATGCGCATCGCGGTTGCCATGTCGGGCGGCGTGGATTCCTCCGTTGCCGCTCTGCTCCTCAAAGAAGGAGGGCACGAGGTCATCGGTCTCTCGCTGCAGCTCTGGGATCACTCGGGCGAGGCCGGGCGCACCGGACGCTGCTGCACGCTCGACGATCTGTCCGACGCCCGGCGGGTGGCCTGGGCCCTGGACATCCCTCATTACGTCTTGAACCTCGAGGAGGAATTTCGCGCCGGTGTCGTCCGACCCTTCGTCGAGTCATATCTCGCCGGCGAGACTCCGATCCCCTGTTCGTCCTGCAACGCGAAGGTGAAATTCGCCACGCTCTGGGAGCGCGCCCGCGTGATGGGCTGCGAAGCCGTCGCGACCGGACACTACGCGCGCCGCGGGAGAGACACGATCTCGGGACGGACAGTGCTTCGGAAGGGGAAAGATCCCGACAAGGACCAGTCCTACTTTCTTTATGACCTGACCTCAGAACAGCTCGAGGCAGCGAGATTTCCGGTCGGAGAGCTCAGCAAGGGCGAAGTGCGCGCCCACGCCCGGCGCGCCGGGCTGGCGACGGCGGAAAAGGAGGAGAGCCAAGAGATCTGTTTCGTGCCGCGGGGCGAGCGCGCCGGTCAGTTCGTGGCCCGCCACGCCGGGGACCTGGGCCTGGCCCTCCCGGCTCTTCCCGGTGCGGTCGAGAGCGTTCGCGGCGAGAAGCTCGGCGAGCACGAGGGCCATTTCCGTTTCACGGTCGGACAGAGACGCGGCCTCGGCATCGCCGCGGCGGAGAGGCTTTACGTGCTTTCGATCGATCCCGCAGCCAATCGAGTGATCGTCGGCGCCGCGCGGGAATTGGACACGCGGGAGGCGGAGGTCGCGGATCTGCGCTTCCTCTCGGAATCTCGTGACTCCTCCTTCCGCGCGCAGGCGCGGGTGAGGCATCGGGCCAGGGAAGTCCCGGCGACGGTCTTTCCCGGAGACGATGGCTCCGCCCGCGTCCGTTTCGACACGCCGGTGCGAGCGGTCGCGCCGGGTCAGTCATGCGTCTTCTACGATGGAGACGTGGTCATCGGCGGCGGAGTCATTCGCAAGTCGAGTCGGAGGGCATGACCGTCATCGCGATCCTCGCCTTGGCCCTCCTGGCTGCTTCGCAGCAGAAGGTGGAGGGTCCCGACGCGATCCGTTTGCCGGACAGGAACCCTCTGATCGTCGAAGCGGACGCGCATTATGGCCGCCGGCAGGAGGGAAGAGTCGGCGCGGCAGCCAATCCCAGGGAGATCGCGCAAGCGGTCGCCGGATACGACCGGGCCGCGCAGGCGCCCGACAGCGCGGAAGCGCGCTGGAAGCTGGCCCGGGCCCTCTACTTTCAGGCGTCTTACACGGGGCAGGACGCCGATTCCCAGCGTGCGATCTATGAAAAGGCGCGCCGGGTCTCCGAGGAAGCGGTCCGGATTCTCGAGCGGCGAGGGAAGGCTCGCAACGCGCCTTCGATGGAAGGACGATCCCCGGCCGAGGTGGCGACTCTCGTCGGCTCGGACCGCGATGCGTCGCCGACGTTTTTCTGGGCGGCCGTCGCCTGGGGGCAGTTCGCGCTCGCTTCCGGGAAGATTCAGGCCGTCCGGACCGGCGCCGCGGAGAAAATCCGCGACTATGCCGAGACCGTCATCGCGATCGATCCGGAGTTCGAGGACGGGGGCGGTTATCGGGTCCTCGGCCGGCTTCATCATCAGGCGCCGAAGATCCCGATCCTGACTCCCTGGGTCTCCCGCGAAAAGGCGGTCGAGAACCTGCGCCGCGCCGTCGTCGTGAATGGGCGAAACCTTGTTAACCGCCACTTCCTGGCCGAGGTGCTGGCCGACGGGAATTCCGCCGAGCGCGCCGAGGCGATTGCGATCGAGGAGGCCATCGTCGCCGATGCTCCTTCCCCGGGACATCTCGTGGAAGAGCTGGCGATCCAGGAAGAAGCGCGGAAGAACCTCACCAAATGGAAAGGTTGATCAGGACCGAATCCTGCTGACGCCCGGTTTTTGCGGCAGCGTCGTGAGAATCTGCTTCGCGGTCAGCCCGCTGACGGGATGGCGCCATTCCGGCGCGATTTCCGCCAGAGGCGCCAAAGCGAAGCGGCGCCCGGCAAGGCTCGGGTGCGGAAGGATGGGATCGCGTCTGCTCCTGACCACACCCCCGAGGTCCAGGATGTCCACGTCGATCTCGCGCGGTCCGCCGGCGAAGGTGCGCCGGCGGCCGCCGCGGCGTTCGATCTCTTTGACGACTCGGAGCAGGGCCTCGGGAGAGCCGGCCCAGCGGACTTCGGCGACGGCGTTCCAGAATTTCCTTTGTCCGGTGTAACCGACGGGATCGGAGCTGTAAAAGGAAGAGAGGCAGTCTATCGGCGCGAAACTTTCGATTTCCGCGAGGGCGGCGGTCAGATGAGCCCGGCGGTCGCCGACGTTGGAGCCGAGGCCGAGGTAGGCAACGCGAGGGCGCGAGAGGAGCTGGTCAGTACTCCTCCTCTTCGCGCCGGCCGTTCGGGACTTCCTCGTCCTCTTCGAACTCGTCCTCGTCCTCACCCTCTTCTTCTTCCGTGGCCGGAACCTCCTCGCCGAACTCATTCGGGTTCTCTTCGGGGATCGGCTCCATGATCACCGAACGCCGGGGCGGCCGAGGCGGGGGAGGCGGAGCTTCGTCGGTCCGGGCGTCCTTCTGGTTTGCGCCGCACTTGGGGCAGATCGCCTCGGGCTTGCCGAGGTTGTAGAATTTTGTTCCGCAATTGAAGCACTCGTATTTCTTGCCGAGATCGGGCATCTGACCCCCGGAGGCGGACCGTAGCACG
>Ga0137373_10004084_pt1 | contig 15942 bp, 13 predicted proteins | sample SagtaG_5_FD_104912 | JGI IMG/M metagenome (GOLD analysis project Ga0137373, IMG submission 104912) | Vadose zone soil microbial communities from Sagehorn Ranch, Mendocino, California, USA - Sage1_R_80_16 metaG | ecosystem: Environmental > Terrestrial > Soil > Vadose zone | place: USA...
ACCTGGTCGGCTCACCATCCTTGCCGGGACTGTCGCAGGGCCATCGGGCGAGGCTTGCGGGATAGACCCGGCGCCCGAGATGGTCGACTTGGCTCGCCGGAATGCGGAGCGAGCAGGCGTGGAGGTGCGCTTCCAAGTCGGGGCGATCGAGGCGCTTCCGTACCCGGATGACTGCTTCGACGTGGTGCTGAGCAGCCTGATGCTCCACCATCTACCCGATGGACTGAAGCGTCGGGGGCTCGCGGAGGTCCGCCGTGTACTCAAGCCGGGTGGGCGCTTTGTAGCCATCGACTTCGGCGCGACACCCGGGGAGGGATTCGGCCATGTCCTGTGCGTGCTGGGCCTCCGGACGGGGTGGGACCACGCCGAGCACCTTCGCCAGCTGCTCCGCGAGCAAGGTTTTGGGACGGTGGAGATGGGGCCCACAGGTCATCGAGGCCTGGCGCTCGTGCGAGGCCGGAAGCCAGCCGGACAGACTTGAGACGGTAGAGTGGATCGTCATCGCGGGGTAGCGACGCCGGCGCGCATTTATCGCGACGGCACGATTTACGCCACGCTCTCACCGTGTGCCATGCGCAGCGGCACCATTCTCCTGTATGGTCTTCCATGCGTAGTGGTCGGTGAAAACCGCGGCGAGGAAGACCTGCTTCGCAGCCGTGGGGTGGCGGTGGAAATGCTTCAGGACCCCCGGTGCCAGAAGCTGATGGCCGAGTTCACTCGAGCCCATCCTTCCCTGTGGGCGGAAGACATCGGGGAGATCGGTAGAGTTCCGTAGCGGCATGAAGAGGCTGAGGATGTGAAGACTGGCGGGCCGGCCACCGAGAGTACCTCACCATAACTTCTCAGGAGGGGATCGACCATGGAGACGGACTCCGAACACGGGCGCGAAGCAGTTTCCCCTGTCAACCAGGACGCCGACCCCGTTGTAAGCGACGGACGCCGGGACTTCCTCAAGGGCGTGCTCGCGGCCGGCGGTGCGGCGGTGTCGCTGGGAAAAGCCGCGGTGCCTTTGGCCCAGGCGCAACCAGGCATGGTTCCCGGCACCACGAATCACTATTACGTGCCGGCCACCGACAAGACGGTGCACTGGGGATACTTCAGCAAGTTGCTCAAGCCACTTGCGGAGGTCGACTCCGGCGACTTCGTCACCATCGAGGTTCTCACGCACCACGCCAACGACGACGCCGAGCGGATGATCCAGGGTGATCCGGGCGCCGAGAGCGTCTTCTACTGGGACAAACAACGCAAGGGTGTTGATCGTCGGGGTGCTGGACCGATGCAGCCGACGCTGTTCGGCCGCGGAGCCGGTGAGGGTCTCGGCGTTCACATCTGCACCGGTCCTGTGTCCGTGCGCGGAGCCGAGCCCGGCGACATCCTCGAGGTGCGCATCATCGATGCCCGCCCGCGCCCGTGCGCGAACCCCAAGTACAAGGGCAAGAGCTTCGGCAGCAACGCCGCGGCGTGGTGGGGATTCCACTACAAAGATCTCTTGACGGAGCCAAAGCCGCGCGAGGTGATCACGATCTACGAGGTTGATGCGTCGGGCGAGCGGAACTGGGCCCAGGCAGTGTACAATTTCCAGTGGACCCCGCAGACGGATCCCTCCGGCATCGTGCACAAGATCATCGACTACCCCGGCGTGCCGGTCGACCACGGGACCGTGAAGGAGAACCACGGAATCCTCAAGAATGTCCGCGTGCCCATCCGCCCCCATTTCGGCGTCCTCGGCCTGGCCCCTGCTGAGGCGGACATTGTTGACTCGATTCCACCCAACTACGTCGGCGGCAACATTGACGACTGGCGGATCGGGAAAGGCGCCACGATGTACTATCCGGTGGCGGTCAGGGGTGCGCTCCTGTCGGCCGGCGATTCGCACGCGGCTCAGGGCGACTCCGAGCTCGCCGGGACGGCCATCGAATGCTCGCTCACCGGGACCTTTCAGCTCATCGTCCGCAAGAAGAACACGCTGGCCGGTACGGCGCTCGCCGGACTCAACTATCCGCTCCTGGAAACACAGGACGAATGGGTGCTGCACGGCTTCACCTACCCCAACTACCTCGTCGACCTGGGCCCCAAGGCGCAGAGCGATATCTACAGCAAATCTTCGGTCGACCTCGCGATGAGAGACGCCTTCCGGAAGATGCGCACCTTCCTCATGACGACGAAGGGCCTGAGTGAGAACGAGGCGATCTCCTTGATGTCGGTCGCCGTCGACTTCGGCATCACCCAGGTCGTGGACGGCAATTGGGGCGTCCACGCCACCATTAGGAAAAACATCTTCGCCGGCGCCTGAGCTCCGGTCAGCGGGCAAGAACAGGCTCGAGAATGTCCCTCGATGTTTTGAATTGCGTAGAGCGCAGCGTGGAGGTGACTTGCCGAAGGAAGCACTGAAAGGCTAAAGCGTGACGGCGCCCTCGAGGAGGGCGCCGGTTGACATACAGTAACACGCTCGGTCGAGGTCGACGTGCAACATCGCACGATGGAGGTGCGGTATGAATACCTCAACATGTGTTTCGTTAGTCGTCATGGCCACGCTGTGTGCATCACCAGCACTGGGGTCGGAGAGGCGGTGGGCGGGGCGGTAGGCACCGACGCTTTCGTCTAAGCCCACATTTTCGATTTGAAGGCTGAACGTATCGGCGCATAATCGTGTAACACCCGCAAGAAATGCAGCTCTCAGGGGCTCCTCGCTGACGCGGAGGGCACCACCCAATGGGTGACGCGACATGTCGCCCGGTTCGGCTCTCGTTCAATCCCCAACTTCGCGTCGAGTTCCGCGGCGCCACGGTGACCTCGGATGCGGGGCTGTTGCTCCCGCGCGAGCTGGACGATCAGCTTGGACTTGACGCGCTGATCGAGCATCACCTCAGCGATCCGCGCACCGGACACAATCGCCAATTCCCGCTGCGGGACCTTTTCCGTCAGTCGATCTACAGCCGCCTGGCGGGCTACGAGGACACCAACGACGCCGAGCGGCTGGCCGAGGATCCAACGTTTCGGATGCTGGCCTCCCGCGAGCGGCGGGAGACAAGCGTCGCGCTCACCTCGACACTGCATTGGTTCGAGACGGACGTCCTCACGGAAGCGCGGAACTACCAGGGACTGGCTCGCCTCAATACGGCCCTGATCCAGCACGCGGCAGGCCGCTCAGCGACCCGGAGGGTGACGCTCGATATCGACAGCTCCGAGAGCCCGGTCCACGGGGCGCAAGAGCAGTCGGCGTACAACGGTCACTTCGAATCCGTCTGCTATCACCCGCTCTTCGTGTTCAACCCGGAGGGCGACTGTCTCGCGGCCAAGCTCCGGCCGGGCAATGTTCACAGCGCTGACGGATGGGACGAGGTCCTGCTGCCCATCATCGATCGGTATCGCCGGCGCGGCAGACAGTCGTGGTCCGGGCGGATGCGGCGTTCGCCCTGCCGGCGCTCTACGAGGCCATGGAACGGCGCGGCGTGCGCTATGCGATCCGCCTCCCGGCCAACGACGTCCTGGAGCGGCGCATCGAGGATCTGCTTACTCGGCCGCGCGGCCGACCGAGCCACGCTCCGCTGGTCCGTTATCGGAGCTTCGAATACCAGGCGGCCTCGTGGGACCGACCTCGACGGGTCATCGCCAAGATCGAACATCACCTCGGGGAACTGTTTCCCCGGGTGGGCTTCATCGTCACGACGCTCGCGGGGACCAACCGGGCCGTCGTCCGCTTCTACAATCAGCGCGGGACGGCCGAGCAGTGGATCAAGGAGGGCAAGACCGCCACGCACTGGACTCGGCTCTCCTGTCATCGCTTCCGGGCCAACGAGGTTCGCCTCCTGCTTGGGGTCATCGCCTACAACCTTGGCAATCTCCTACGGCGGCTGGTTCTGCCCGTCGCCATCCAGAGCTTGTCCCTCACGAGTCTCCAGCAACGGCTGTTCAAGACCGGCGGGCGCCTCATTCGGCACGCTCGATACTTCGTGCTCCAGCTGGCCGAAAGCCACTTGACCGGCAGGCTCTTTCGGCAGATCCTCGGCCGCATCGAGCGACTCGCCTGGCACCCCACGTGATCGACAAGGCCGGACACGGAGGGACAGAAAAACGGAGCGCTCTTGGCGGGAGTATCTCTCGGCCGCATGGTCGCCGAGGGCGACCCTTCGGAAGATGGGCCGTCAGCCTCGCGGGCGCCGTGGGGACAACCTACTGTGACGCCTTCCGAACGGCCGCAGGGGCTCGTGGCGGTCACATAGTCCGTTCAGCAACGCGAGGGAGCGAGGACGTGGGTCCAAATCGCAAATCCCGGCTCAAACGATAGGAGGGGGGCATGAAATTTGGCACGATCGGCGCCGGTGCTGTCGCGCTCGCATTCGGGCGAGAGGCGCTGGCCAGGGGCCATGAAGTAGTTTTGAGCAGCCGGCGTGGTCCAGATGCACTCGGCGACAAAGTCGCCGAGCTCGGTCGTGGTGCGTCCGCGGCCTCGGTCGAGCAAGCCGCGAGCCTCGACTACGTGCTGCTCGCCGTGCCTTGGCGAAACGTCGAGTCAGCGTTGAAGAGCATACCCGCCTGGAACGGCCGGGTGCTCATCGATGCGACGAATCCCTTCGTCGAGACGAGTCCGAAGCTCGTCCTCGCCGATCTCGGCGGCAAGGGCGCGAGCGAGGTCGTAGCGGCCCTCGCGCCAGGTGCCCGCATCGTCAAGGCGTTCAATTCGATCGTCACCGCCCGCTTCAATGAAGGGCCGGTTAAGAACGGAGGACGTCGCGTGATCTTCGTCTCGGGGGACCATCCCGAACCGACCGCATTCATCAAACAGCTCATCGAGAGTTTCGGCTTCACGGCGATCGATCTCGGCGGTCTCGTGACAGGCGGCCGCCTGCAGCAGGCCGGGGGTCCGCTCGCCGGTCGCGACCTCGTCGAATTCGGTCATCACTAACACGGGAGGCGCAGAATGCGTGCAGTGCAAATCAGAACTTTCGGCGAGCCGGGAATCGTCCTCGAACTTGCCGACCTTCCCGAACCTCCAGCACCGGCCGCCGGCGAGGTGCTGATCGGTGTCGAGCACGCGCCGATCAACATGAATGACTTGTATCTCATCCAAGGTGTATATCCGGTCCGGCCCTCGCTGCCGAGCGTCGTCGGAAATGAAGGGGTGGGGCGAGTGTTGGCCATTGGCAGGGGCGTTGACCACCTGAAGGTCGGGGATCGCGTGCTCGTGCCGCTCTACAGCTTCAGTTGGCGCGAGCGACTCGTTGCACCCGCCGCGGGCCTGTCCGCACTGCCCGAGGCCGATCCGCGCCAACTCGCCATGCTCGGCATTAATCCGCCGACGGCGGCTCTGCTGCTGAACGAGTCCATCGACCTCAGGCCCGGCGACTGGGTCGCGCAGAATGCCGCCAACTCCGGCGTCGGCCGGTCACTCATCGCAATTGCCAAGGCCCGCGGCCTCAAGACACTCAACTTCGTTCGCCGCCCCGAGCTTGTTCCCGAGCTGCAAGCCGTCGGCGGCGACCTCGTGATCGTCGATCAGAGCGGGGCGCTCGACAAAATTCGGGCAACGATCGGCGACGCCCGCGTGCCGCTCGGCATTGACGGGGTCGCCGGCCAAGCCAGCGCAACCATAGCCGGCGTTCTCAGCGAATCCGGGACGCTCGTCGTCTATGCTCTGATGAGCGGCGAGCCAGTCACTATCGCCCCGTTCGACCTGATCGCGAAGCGTGTCGTCGTCAAGGGGTTCTTCCTTAACCATCCTGATGTCGAATTGAAAATACCGAGCGCACTACGCGAGACGGCGCCGCTCGTCGCTTCAGGCGTGATTCGAGTACCTATCGCAGCGACCTATCGGCTCACCGCCTTCCGCGAAGCCGTCGCCCACGTTCAGCGGGGCGGCAAGGTGATGTTTGACGTCGATGGAGCCAGTGAGTCCAGGTCAGGGTAGCTTGTCGAAAAAGAGATAAACGGCGGCAATCCGGCCGTCCCGGACAATGATGAAATCAGTCCCGGCGTAAGCTGGCGCCTCACCAGGACGGCCCGATACCCATTGGATCCGCCCGCCATTGCCCAATTCCTCGGGCCCGGCAATCGGCTGATATCGAAAGTCAGGGTTTATACCTGACCGCGTTCGGCCAGTGACACCCAGGCCCCGCTGCCGTTCCCGATGATCACGTGGTCATGGAGGCGGAGATCGAGGAGCCGCGCGGCGTCGGCCAGCTGCCGGGTCAACCGCAGATCCTCGCTAAGGACAGATTACAGATACCGAGAAGGAGCAGGTTCTGGCGCAGCAGCCTCGAAATGGAGTGCTTTTACTGCTTCGTCGACGACCGTCTGGTTGAGAACGAGGGAGATGTGGAGTTTCATCATATCAAACCGTTCTCCGAAGACGGCCCGACAGAGATGGCCAAGATTGGAGCGGTTTGCAAGGAGCGCCATCGCCGCATCCGCACCTTGTCGCTCTCGGAATTCCGCGATCAGCTGGCCATGGACCGGTTCTTCTCGCATCCTGACCGGCGGGGGCTGGACGACCTGCTAGGGTTCAAGCTGTCCGCCAATGGGGTTTGGGCGACAATTAACCAGAATCATCTGTTCCAGGTCCTGACCAACCTGGCCATGGAGCCTCCCGTCAGGACCGACAGCGAGGCTATCCGGGATGAAACCGGGAACGTTGGCGGCTCAGTCGGAGTCCGCTGCCCGGCGAGGCTCGACGATGACCTTGCCGACCATCGGAGGGTGCGGCCCGCAGGTATACGGATAAATTCCCGGCTTGTTGAACTCGACGATATTGGCGCCCCCGGGCATCAGCGTTCCCGTGTGAAAGGAGCGATCTACGGCGACAGCGCTATGCTCGATCCCGTGGACGTTCACCCATCGCACGCAGTCTCCCACCTGGATCACGACGGTTGGGGGCTTGAAGCCCGTAGCGCCTTCGAAGGTCATCTCAACCTGGTGAATCTTTGCGCACTGATCGGGTTCAGAACGGGCGAAGAGTCCCAGCAACCCGAGAAAGAACGCTACCGATGCTACAAGTGAGCTGACCATGCATCGATTGCCGAACATCCTCACAGCCTCCTTCCCGGACGGGCAACACCGTCGGTGCATCGCATGCTCTCGTGTGTGAACCTGACGTGGCCGATTCGCTTGGTCAATCCGCCGAATGCCTCAATTAACCCGTCATTTTGAACCAGCCGTGGTCTTCATCTGCTCGATACGAGCACCACGGCGCCGCGGCGGCCGGCTCCCGTTCCCAGCTACCACGCTGCTACGATTCCACCCTGCACGAGGGCGGAGCAGCCATGTCAGCGCCTATGGCGCCTCCTCGTCTTCTCGCGCGCTTAGGTCGTCCTGATGCTGCTGAGTTAGCGAACCGCCCGGATTGGTAATCAGTAGGTCGCGGGTTTGGCGGGTCGGACCTCCCCGACGCTGGCGTCTGCTACCACGCTGCTACCAACCTCACACAAACTAGGGCGCACGACGGCAACCATCGCTCATTCCTGTTCTCCAGTTTCTTGCGAGCTTAGGTCGGCTGCGGGTGCCTCAGGTTGCTCGGGGTCGCTCCTTTTAAGCAGGGAGTCCCGGGTTCGAGTCCCGGACGGCTCACCAGATTTTTCAGGACCTTCCATCGCAACCCTTTGTCCTGCCTGCGTGTGAGTGCCGGTTGCGCTGCCGGAATTCGCTCTCCCCGTATCTCAGCAGCACCTTGTGCATCGTTCTCTGACTCCCGGGCGCGTCCCTACCGGGGCAGCGCCGCCAGCAGCGGCTCCAGGTTCCGCGGATCCGGCCGGAGGGTGCCGACGCCGTGCCGGTGAATCAGCTCCACCACCGCGTCGTTGACGGGCGTCTTGATCCCGCGCTTGCGTCCCTCCTGCGAGACGTAGCCGTTGAGGTAGTCGATCTCGGTGCGGCGGCCCTTCAGCACGTCTTGCAGGAGCGACGGCCGGCCGCCGGCGACATGCTTGGCGCTGGCCTCCAGGTCGCGCTCGACGGCCTGGAAATCGTGTCCCGCCGCGGCGTCGACGAACCGCTGCGGGTCGATGCCGTAGATCGGCTCCACCTCGTGGCCCGAGGCGCGGCCCACCGTGATGGCCTCGGCGGCGAGGTGGATCGCGATGCGACGCGGTACGGGCTCGCTCCGGACCTCGGCAGAGCCGAGCCCGCTCAGGCCGGCCATGGGGTTGGCCATGCAGTTCACGGTGAGCTTGGACCAGCGCTCGCCCCAGAGATTGGTGGTCACCTTGGTGGGGGCGACGTCACCGAGGATCCTGGCGAGTTCGCGCGCCCGCGCGGAATCCGACCCGTCGTGCTCGCCGATCTTGAAGCCGATCGCCCCCGTGTCCGTGCGCATCGCGTGACCGGGCTCGTACATGCCGGCGCCGATGGTGATGACGCAGCCGAGCGAGCGCTCCCGACCCGCCACCGCCGCCACACGCTCGTCGTTGATCCCGTTCTGGAAGTCCACCAGGACGCCGTCCGGCTGCTTGAGGTAGGACAGGCCGAGCTGGGCCGCCCACTCGGTGTCGTACGACTTCACGGAGATGAACACGGTGTCGAAGGGCGCGGCGAGCCCCTGGACCTCGTGGATGTGGAGCGCCTTGACCGGGATGAGGTGCTCGCCGCAGGTGCCGCTGAGCTTGAGCCCCCGCGTCTTCATCGTCTCCACGTGCTCGGGCCATTGATCGATGAGGGTCACGTCGTGGCCAGCCTTGGTCAGGAGCCCGCCGACGACGCATCCGATGGCACCCGCGCCGATGATCCCGATTCTCGTGCTCATGTCTTCCCCCTGTCCCGCGGCATATTACCACCGGGCCTGGCGCCTCTTCCATGGTCGCGTGAGCCGCCGCCGGCCGCCATGCCGGGTACCTCGTGCGCGATGGACCAGTCGCCGAAAGTCACGGCCGTTGACGCCGGCCGTCCGTTGCGGCACACTGGGTGCCTGGTGAACGAGATGACGAGCTGCGGGTGTTGTCGGGCGCCTGGGCCCCTCACGGCCCTCGCGCCGTGGCGTGAAGCCGAGATCATGGTCTGACACCTCGCGCAACGCCCGGTAGTCGAAGGCCCGGGGGGCATCGCCCGCCGGGCTTTTTCTTTTCGCGTGACGGTCGATCGCCGTCAAGGGAGCCTGTTGTCATGGGCAAGCGCGCCCCCGTTCGCGACACGCCGCGGGCCGCCGTCTGGTCGCTGATCGGCAACACACCCCTGGTGCGCCTGACGCGGCTCGAGCCACATCCGGGCGTCGAGATTCACGCCAAGCTCGAGTCGTACAATCCTGGTGGGTCGGTGAAGGATCGGGCGGCCGCCTCCATGATCCTCGACGGCCTGCGCACGGGCGCGCTCCGGCCCGGCCGGACGCTGCTCGACGCGACGTCCGGCAACACTGGCATCGCCTACGCGATGCTGGGCACCGCTCTCGGCTATCCGGTCAAGCTGTGCGTCCCGTCGAACGTCACCCCGGAACGCAAGCGGTTGCTGGACGTGTACGGCGCGGAGGTGGTCTGGACGAGCTCCATGGATGGATCCGACGGCGCGATCCGGCTGGCGCGGCAGCTCTACGCCGAGAGCCGTGATCGCTACTTCTACCCGGACCAGTACAACAACGCGGCCAACTGGCTCGCGCACTATGAGACGACGGGCGTCGAGATCCTCGTTCAGACCGACGGCCGGGTCACCCACCTCGTCGCCGGGCTCGGGACGAGCGGGACCTTCATGGGCACCGGACGTCGGTTGCGCCTGGCCAAGCCCGAGATCCGGCTGATCTCCGTGCAACCCGACTCGCCGCTCCACGGCCTCGAGGGCCTCAAGCACATGGCGACGGCCATCGTCCCGGAAATCTACGACCCGACGCTGGCCGACGAGGACGCGCGGGTCGAGACCGAGGCGGCATGGGACATGGTACGGCGGGTCGCGCACGAGGAAGGCATCTTTGTCGGTGTCTCCGGCGCGGCCGCCCTCGTGGTCGCGGTGCGGCTGGCCCAGGCGCTCGATCAGGGTCTCATCGTCACCATCATCCCGGACGGGGGCGAGCGCTACCTGTCGGATCGGATGTTGACCGCGTGACCGGTGACCCGGACGGGGGCGGGGCTCGGGCCATGCATTCCGACAGCGAAAGCCTGGTGACGGAGGGCGAGATGGGATTGCTCGACGGGAAGGTCGCGGCGGTGACGGGAGCGGGAAGCGGAATTGGCCGGGCGGTGGCGTTCGGCCTGGCAGCCGCCGGGGCCGCCGTGGTCGTCAATGACTACGGTGTCAGCGTCGACGGCCGCGACCCGTCGAGCGCGGCCGCCGAGGCCGTCGTGAAGGAGATCCAGGCGCGCGGCGGGCGGGCGGTAGCGAGCGCCGAGAGCATCGCCACGATGGCGGGCGGCCGCGCCGTGGTCGACGCCGCGCTCGGCAACTTCGGCGACCTCCACATCGTCGTCTGCTGCGCCGGCATCCTGCGCGAGCGGATGATCTTCAACATGAGCGAGGAGGACTGGGACGCGGTGATCGCCGTGCACCTGAAGGGCCACTTCACGGTCATGCAGCCGGCGACCGCCCACATGCGGCAGAAGCGCGCCGGGCGCATCATCACGTTCACGTCCACCGCCGGGCTCGAGGGCAGCCCGGGCCAGCCGAACTACTCGGCGGCGAAGGAGGGCATCGTGGGGCTCACGCGCTCCACCGCGCTCGCCATGGCGAAGTACGGCGTGACCGTGAACTGCATCTCGCCGACGGCCGACACGCGGATGACCCAGCGGCTGCCGGACGAGCGGCGGGGCCAGGCCATGGCGCCGCCCGAAGCGATCGCGGCCGTGGTGGCCTTCCTGGCGAGCGACCGCGCGGCCCACGTGACCGGCCAGGTCATCGGCGTGCGCGGCAACCAGGTGACACTCTTCTCCCACCCCGCGCCGCTTCGCCAGGTCACCAGCCGCGAGCCGTGGACGCCCGAGGCCTTCGCCGACATCTACGACGGCGCCCTCGGCCAAGACCGGCTCCGCCGCCTCGACGCGCTCAAGATTCCCTGGCCGCCCCAGTCCTGATCGGCGGGACTGTTACTCCGCTCGCTCCCGCGAGAGCGGCGGCGTGAGGCTGGCAACGGCCAGGCTCAGCGCCTGGTGGCGTGCGCAGCCGCACTGGCGGCCGGCCGTGGCGGAACGCGTTCTCGCGAGGCCAATCGGCGGTAACAGTCGAGGTGTTTTCGGGGATCAACGGACGAAATCGGTGATCGCGGGAATCACCGTCCGGGGCGCTTCCTCCATCAGCCAGTGACCCACGCCCGGGACGACCTGGCCCCTGACATCGGAGGCCACCAGCTTGGCCTGCTCGATGAGGAACGTGCCCCCGGCCTTCTCGCCCGACAGCACCAGCATCGGCATGGAAAGCCGCGTCCTGCCCATCCGGGCGAAGTCCTCGGCGTCGCGCTCGAAATTGCGGAAATACTCGAAGCCAGCGCGCATGGCTCCGGGCTGCGCGTAGGCCTTCGCATAGATGCGGCGATCGGCCTCGGGCACTGAGTGTTTCGGGTCGGCCGCGAAGTCGTTCCAGAAATGCTCGAAGTAGATTCGCTCGCGACCCTTGACCAGCCGCAGCGGGACGTCGCCGTAGAAGTGGAAGTGCCACAGGTCGCGCAGGAGCCAGACGTTCTTCCAGTTGGCGATGCCGGGCAGGAAGGCGTCCATCAGCCCCACCCGCTCGGTGGCCTGCGGGAACTGGGCGGCGTAGGCGTAGGCGACCATCAATCCGATGTCGTGGCCGACGATACTGACCCGATCGAGCTTCAACGAAGAGGTCAACTCGTGGATGTCCACCGCCATGGTCTTCTTGTCATAGCCGGACGTGGGCTTGGCCGATCCACCAGCGCCGCGCAGGTCGGGAACGACGACCGTGTGGCGCTGAGCGAGCGAGGGCAGGATCGGGTGCCACATGTGGCTGGTCTCGGCGTAGCCGTGCAGCAGCACCACGGCGCTGCCCGTACCGCCGATCAGGTAACGCAGTCGTACTCCGTTGACCTTGGCGAAGCGCTCGGCAAAGTCGGTGGACGATCGGGTCTTCCTGAGCTTCGTCACTGGGACTGCCCTTTCATCGGGCGGGGTGCCACGCGAGTCTCTCGACACGCCCCAGAATCGGCCCAAAGAGGCGCCGCGTCAAGTGGCGCCCCCTCGAAGCCTGAGGCCCGGCCCCGGGGGCGACCTCACCCCAGGGACCGGACCGGGCCTGTCATCTGCGAAGCCGCCGGCGCTCCCGGACGCCGTCTGGATCAATCCCCCGGCCCCGATCAGCGGGCCGCGATCGCAAATCGTGGACGGCGCGGCTCCTCAGCTCGCGCCCGAGCCCCTCACAGCCTCTAGGATCGACGTTGACCCCCCAGGCCTCATCCTGGGTTGCACGGGGTTGCACGGTTGCGGCCGTTTCGAGGGGTGTAAGCCCCCCTCCCCGCAGGACGCGCATCGATAAGCTCCCTGGGGGAGGGGTACCTATCCCCCTGAGAATGGATGCAACCGTGCAACCCTCTCAAGAATATCGGCCCACGGTGAGATGACGATCTCGATTTCCAGAGCCGCATCGGCTGAGATAGAATCGACCCGTCGTGAGGCAATGGAGAACCTTGTGAAGCGACTCGTGCTCGGTGCGCTGCTCGTGGCGGCACTCGCGGTACCCGTTCAGCCGCAAGTGCGGGTGAACGTCGACATCGGGATCCACCTTCCGAGTCCGCCGCCACTCGTGGTCGTCCCCGGAACGCCGGTCTACTACGCTCCGCGCGCCCCCGCGAACGTCTTCTTCTACGCCCATCAGTACTGGGTCTTCGCCAACGGTGGATGGTACGTCGGGCCGACCTGGCACGGTCCGTGGGTGGTCGTGCAGCCCGCCTACGTGCCGGCGCCGATTCTCCAGATCCCCGCCCGCTACTACCCTGCCCCTCCTCCGACCTGGAAGGCGTGGCGGCGGGATGGGCCGCCGCGGTGGGAGTCACACTACGGGCGCGAGTGGCGCGAAGAAGCCCACGAGCGCAACTGGCGCGAGCGCGAGGAGCGCTGGGATCGGGGCAAGGCGAAAGGTTGCCCGCCTGGACAGGCCAAGAAGGGACGCTGCTGACACGAAGTGAGTGCCGGAGAGATCGTCGCGCAGCAGACGTCAGAACGGGTAGCCGAGGGTGGCGAAGACGGCCGGTCCTTCCTTGCCGAAGCCGATGTCGACGCGCCCGACCACATTGGGTCGGACGACGGCCCTGAACCCGACACCGGGGTTCACGGCGAAGTTCCGGGCCGTCACGTCCAGCAGATTCTTCGCCACCTCGCCGAGATCGAGGAAGGGGGCAATCTCCCAGTCTGTGTTCACGTTGAAGAGTCGGTAGCGAAACAGCCGGATCCGCTCCTCCACGTTGAGGAGCAGGTAGCTGCTGTCGATGAACCGGTTTTCTCCATGCCCTCTCAGCGTGTTCTTGCCCCCGAGGATGCTCCGCTCGAGAAACGGGACGTCCGGACCCAAGGCCTGGTTGTAGGCGGTCCGCACGACAGTCACATAGCGACCATCCCCCAGCGGAAAGAAGCCCTTCAGCTCCAGCCTGTAGTGCCGATAATTCGCGGTGCTCCCCAGAGCCTTCGTGATCAGCTCGAAGACGCCCGTGCCGTACAGCCCGCGGGTGGGCAGATCGGGATTGTCCAGCGTGCTGAATGTCGCGCCCATCCGTTGGACGTGTGCCGTGAAGCCGTCGATTCCCGGGACGGCGGCGGCGCTGAATCGGTCCTGAAGTGATGGGAGCGCGGTCACGGCGCCGCGGCCGATGTCGACTCGGCGAAACCGGTCCCCGACCATCAGTTGAACGTGCGGCCCGAACCGGTATGCCACCGAGGAGGTGAACCCCTTTTCCTCGTCCGCATAGTTCGTCTCGTTTCTGCTCGAGCTCTGCGACTGGAAGCCGAAGAAGCGGGCCGCACCGTCCGTGAACGCCGTCACCTCTCCCGTGAGCTCCAGCCTCCTGTCGAGCCGTGTGCTGTCTCGGAACTTGAGCGTGTAGTCTTCGTTGACGTGCGTGGACTTGGACAGGGTGATGTCCCAGCGCCGGCCCGGCTCCGGGTAAAAGGCGCCGAACAATTGCGTCGTGAGGCCGAAGTTCCGGTTGTAGTTGACCTGCGGCACGATCATCGTGCCGATCTCATCATTGCTATTGTGCAGGAGGAACGCGGAGAGCGCGCCCAGGGACAACCCCTCGTTGGGATCAGTCTTGATGACCGGCAGCGGGATGTTCACCACCTTCACCGGATCGCCAAACGTTTCGTTGGCGAGCGGATACGGGAGGTATTGGCGCGGGACAAAGCCGGTGCATGCCGCTGTCAGGACACAGCCGACGACGGCAAGGAAAGCGGAGACACGGGGGCGACCCACCCGCTCACAATAAGACCTCTGGGCGGCGGAGTCGAGTCCCAGGGTGATCACCCTTCTGAACAACGAGAGACAGACGATCCAGAAGAGGATTACTCGTGTCGAACATTCGAGTGAGACGGCCGTCACGCGTCGGAGCTGCCTGGTGGTCATCTTTGGCAGATGGCGGCTAAGTCCGTGACACAACACTTCGTGCCACCTCGGCAGCCGATAGGAGTGACACCCCTTTCGGGCAGATGAGGTTCGACCACACCCAATGATGGTACGCGATAGTTCGCGCCGCCGCCAAAACGGGCCGATCTCTAGTCGTATGTGCGTCCGGCCCCACGATGATGTTGTACTCTCGACTCGCCGGGCTGCGAATGGTCGTGTCTAGTCGAGGGGCGGCAACTACCCGACGAGCCGGAGCTCCTACCTGACGGGCTCGGGCTCGCCGGTCGCCTCGCGGATCCGCCGACGGGCGAGGCGCTCCGCCGCGGCCTCGGTCGTGATCCGCTCGGCATCCGCGGTGCGGAAGATCTCGGTGAGCGTCCGGCCGATCCCGGCGAGCTCGTCGCCGAGGCGCGAGCGCGACCAGCCTTGCATCTCCAGGGCCACGACGTGAAGCACGCCGCCGGCGTTGATCACGAAGTCGGGCGCATAGAGGACGCCCGCATCTTTCAGCCGGTCGGCGTCCTCGGGCGTCGCCAGCTGATTGTTCGCGGCGCCGGCGACGATGCGGCAGCGGAGAGACGAGATCGACTTCTCGTTGAGGATCCCGCCGAGCGCACAGGGAGCGAACACGTCGCACGGCTCGCTCAACGCGGCGGCAGGGTGGATCACGAGAGCGCCCGTCGATACGGCAATCGCGGAGGCGCGATCCGCATCGAGGTCCGCAACGGCGACCTCTGCTCCAGCCTCGGTCAGCAGCCGCACGAGCTCGCCGCCGACACCACCGGCGCCCTGGACGACGACGCGCCGGCCATGCAGGTCCTCCGTGCCGAACACGTGGGCGACTCCCGCCCGCATCCCGTGGAAGACACCGACCGCCGTATCCGGGGCGGTCGATCCGGCGCCACCATGCGCATCCGATCGGCCGTAGGCATGGCGTGTGCGCTCGGAGACGACATCCATGTCCCGATCATCGGTGTTGACGTCTGGCGCCGTACGGAAGGCGCCATGGAGGGACTCGACCAGGTCGCCGTACGCGAGCAGCAACCGACGCCGTTCGGCCCCTTGCGGGATCCGGGGAACGGCGAGAACAGCCTTACCTCCGCCGTTCGGCCCACGAGCGACTGCCATCTTGAGGGTCATCGCCCCGGCGAGTCGCATCGCGTCGGCCAGGCCGTCCGCCGGGCTGGGATAGACCTTCATCCTCGTCCCGCCGCCGGCCGCGCCACCACGCGTCGAGTGGAGCGCGATGAACATCCAGGTGGCGCCCGGCGCGTCGTAATGCATCACGACGGCCTCGCCGTCCCAGCTCCGAATCAGATCGTCGAACACGCTCCTGCTCCGCTGCCGTGGCGCTTCACCCGCAGGCCACGCTTGCGCGCGACCAGGAGGTGGTCATAAAGAACCGTGGCCCTGAACGCACCCTCGCCGGCGGCGTTCGCGTCGCGCCGGGAACGACCGTCGAGCTGAGTC
>Ga0137373_10004095_pt1 | contig 15922 bp, 13 predicted proteins | sample SagtaG_5_FD_104912 | JGI IMG/M metagenome (GOLD analysis project Ga0137373, IMG submission 104912) | Vadose zone soil microbial communities from Sagehorn Ranch, Mendocino, California, USA - Sage1_R_80_16 metaG | ecosystem: Environmental > Terrestrial > Soil > Vadose zone | place: USA...
CCGCTCGTATCGCGCCGCGATGCCGATCGAGGAGGCGATCGCGCTTATTCGCAAGGGCGCCGGCACGCATTTCGATCCGCAGATCGTCGAGCTTGTGGTCCGGCTGCACGAGGCTGGCGACCTGCTGCCAGCTGGGTGGGAGTCGTAGCCGGGGTGCGGGATGCGGGGTCCGGGATCCGGGATCCGGGATGCGGGGTCCGGGATCCGGGATCCGGGATCCGGGATCCGGGATGCGGGATCCGGGATGCGGGATCCGAGATGCGGGATCCGAAACCATGAGAACTGTTATCGCCGGCTTGTTGCTGCTTGTGCTTGCCGTTCCGGCGAGCCAGCCCGCCGCACCATCCGCGACGTTTCACCATTTCCACTTCCGCGTCGGCGATCCGGCGGCCGCGATGAACCACGGCGCGTCAGCGCTCAACGGCACGCGCGTGCTGCTGCGCGGCCTGGGCGTTGGCGTGCGCGTCGGCGGCGTTCACGCGCTGTTCGATCGCGCGGACGCATCCGAGGCTCCTACGGCGCGAAGCGCGACCCCTGATGCGGCGTACGCCGCCGCCGCGGCGTGGCTGCGATCGCATGGGGTCGAGATCAAAGAGGAGGCGAAGGGCTCCGCGTCACGTGAGGCGCTCGCAGAGATGTTCCCCTCGGAGATCCTCGATCACGTCGGGTTCACCGCGTCCGATCTGCCGTCAGCCATCGCGGCGCTGTGAGCCCACAGCGCGGCGCCGGTGCGGGAGACACCTGACGCCGCGGTGTTTCAGCCGCCGGACGGCCCGTCCATCGAGCTCCTGCGGGATCTCGACGCGCCGGATGCGTACTGGTGCCCGATGCACCCGGACGTCCGATCGAGCGCGCCGGGCAAGTGTCCGATCTGCGGGATGGCGCTCGTGCCGATTCCGCCGCCACGGCTCGGCGAATACCGCATGGACGTGGCGGCCACGCCGGCGCGCGGCGGCGGCATCTCGAGACTGCGCATCACGCTGCGCGAGCCCGACACGGATCGCCGCGTGGCATCGTTCGCCACGATACACGAGCGGCTGCTGCACGTGTTCATCATCGATCGCAGCCTTCAGTTCTTCCGCCACGTGCATCCGGATCCGCTCGGCGACGGCGCGTTCGAACTGCGGGAACAGATTCCGCCGGGTGAGTACGTCGTGATCGCCGACTTCCTCCCGCAGGGAGGCGTGTCGCAGATGGTGCAGCGCGCGATCGTGACGCCGGGCTACACAGGGCCGCTGTTTCCCGCGCCGCCGGATCTGTCCGGCGATACGGCGGCGGAGCGGACCGTCAACGGCATGCGCGTGCAGCTCGACGCGCGCAATCTGAAAGCTGGAAGGGAAGCGGTCCTGCGGTTCACGCTGTCCGATGCGGCAACCGGAACGCCCGTGACCGATCTCGAACCGTTCCTCGGCGCACCGGGGCACATGCTGATCGTGAATGCCGATCTCACGGAAGCGGATCATGTCCATCCCGAAGAGCCCACCGCACGCGGGACGTCGATCACCTTCCAGCCGCTGCTGCCGGCGGGCGGCTTCTATAGGCTGTGGCTGCAGTTCCAGCGGAAGGGCGTCGTCAACACCGTGCCGTTTGTGATCTCAGTCGCGGAGCGGTAATCGGACGGCCCGGCCGCGCTCGAGCAACGCATCGTCAGTTGCGACGAACTTCGTCGGCGGAGATGTTCTGGGACTTCAGCGAGGGCAACGCGAGAGCACAGTGCTTGCGACCATAAACCTTGTTTGCGGACGCGATGCATCTCTCTGGTCGATTCGTCGCCGGAATGGGAAGAAGGCAGCGGAACGGGTGGAACTGTGGATTCGCACGCGCTGAATCACGGAGCTGAGACTGCAGGTCGCAATGTCCGGCGCCGCCGGAATCGCCGCAGCAGGCCCCGCTCGAGCAGCACGACGATGAGTGTGATTGGGATGATGTTGAGCGGCCACCGCAGAAAGTGGCGCACGTCGTCGCGCCCGACTGCTCCCTGTGTTGCGGCGATCAGCGCCGCCGGATCGTAGCCGACGCCGTCCTTGAAAACGATCTCCACGTTCCGCACATCCGAGATGTTCGCGGAGGGATTGCCCCGCACCAGCACGAGATCCGCCTGCTTCGTGGCCGCGATGGTCCCGATGTGATCGCTCTCATACAGGAAGTCCGCCCCGTTCGATGCGGCGACCTGGATCGCCGCTTCCGGCGTCAGGCCCGCTTCGACGAGCAGCTCCAGCTCGCGCTGGTCGCCGAATCCCGCGACGATGCCGCCCCAGCCTGTCGGATCGACGCCGGCCAGCCGCGACGAACGCTCGCTCGAACTGCATCTCCTTCGTGCGCATCGCCGCCCACATGCGGGCCCTCGGCGTCTCGCGATCGATCCAGTCCGGTCGTTTGGCGTCGTACACCTTGCGTACCCACGACGTCAGCACGCCAGGCATGCGCGGATCGAATGCGGACTCGTCGCCTGTGAAGCTTTCATAGACCGCGAGCGTCGACGTCACGGCCACGCCGTGGCGCACCAGATCCGAAATCGTACGGTGAATGCCGCTATCGGTGGCAATGTCAGCGCGGGTCAGCTGGTCCACCGTCGCACCCTGGTTCGGACAGACATCGGGCTGCTTGTCCCAGTAGAACTCGGTGTCGACCGCGAGGCCGTGTTCGAGGTTGTCGATGCCCATCGCCGCCGCCTCGCGAAACCCGACCGCACACAGATGGCCGGTCACGCGCAGTCCGCGCGCGTGCGCGGTTTCAATCGCGGCCTTCAGCTCGGGCGCGCGCAGGCTCATATACGCCTTGAACGATGTCGCACCGCGGTCCGCCTGCGACTCGACCTCCCGCGCAATCGCCTCCGGATTGGGGGCGGCGGTCCGGGCGTTCAGATACGGACCGGTGACGTGGACCTTCGGCCCCGGCAGATCACCGCGGTCGATTCGCTGCTTGATGTGGAGGTCGCCTTTGAAATCGACGGTGCCGGCGGTTCGAATCGTCGTGACGCCGCTCGCGAGATACAGCCTCGCAAACGCGGCCTGCGCCGGGACGCCGATCTCCTCCGCCTGGTAGAAGAGGTGCTCGTGCATGCCGACGAGCCCTGGGATCACGGTGCGCCCGCGCCCGTCAATGATTTGCGCCCCGGCAGAAGGCGTGACGGTCGACGCATACCCGACAGTGCGAATACGTCCGTCCTGAAGTACGACGGTCTGATCGTCCTTCGCTGGAATCCCGGTCCCGTCGATGACGCGCACGTGAACGATCGCGGTAACCGGCGCGCTAACGATCACAAACGCGCGCGCGCCCGGCTCCCGGCAACCGGCGGCCAGGAGCGCAGTGATGAGCGTCGACAATCTCAGGGATCGGGGAATGACGCTGGACTTCCGGTCGAACATCCGTTGCCGCATTGCAAGAATGGCGACAGGGACGACGCTTAATCGGCTGTAATCCAGCGGACCGGGATCGCTTGACGACGGGATCGATTACGACAGTGTGATTCGCGGTGGAGAATTGTTATCGCGGTTCAAAACGCGATCGCGGGCAGGCTCCGCGCGTGACACGCGTTTTGAACGAGCGCGATGAAATGATTCGGTTTATCGCGCGACGACGACTTCGATCGCGCATTGGCCGCGCGCTTCGACGCGCAACCGGCTTCCGCGAGGCAACTCGAGTGGGCGCCGCAGCCAGAACGTGTCGGGATAGCTCGGGTCGTAGCGTCGGATCCAAGCCACGATCTCGGATCGCCCCGACGGCAGCAGCGCTGAGATCCCTGCTTCGCCGCCTTTCTCCAGCTGCGGACGCAGGCCGAGCAGGCGTCCGCTCAGCGGCTGATCGCCGCACGCGAGCGTGCGCGTGATGCCGCGCGGCGGCTGATACGGCGCAGGGTTGCTAACAGCAGGGCGCGTCGCCGCAGCGTTGCCCTTCGCGATTACTTCCGGCGCGCCGCCGTCGACCCAGGCCGCAATCAGTGCGACTTCGAACGGCGAAAGCGACGGATCGTTCGCGAAGTCGCCGTAGCCGCGCGCGGCGGCCCACTTCGGCATCCGCCGCGTCATGACTTCTTCCTTGATCGCGGCCGCCCACGGGCGCGCCTCCTTGTAGCTGGAGAGGGGGATCGATCCCTGCGGACCGTCTGGACGATGGCAACTGACGCAGCGCGCGCGAAAGATCGGCGCGATCTCGCGCTCCCAGGTCACCTTTGTCGTGATGCGCTCGTGCGCGTCGATGGCTCGTGCACCCAAAACGAAAAAGGCCCCGGCGGCGCACGCCGCCAGGGCCTTGCAGAAGGACCTTCCGCCTGAAGGCGGAAGCCACGGAATCATTTACTGCCCGCCGCGGCCCCGGCCCGGGAGCTGGAGCTGGAAGTTCTCGCCGGGCTTCACGCCGTCGATGGAATACGTGAAGGCGGTGAACATCATCTCCTCCCACGTCTGATCGCCCCACGCGACGTCGACGGTCGGATCCGGGTTCGATTTGTTCGTCGCGGAGTTGTCGTAGTGCGCGACCGCGCGAATCTTCGTGCCCTTCGGCAGCTTCAACGGCTCGGCGAACACGTATTCGGTCTGCCAGTTGAAGTCGTACTTCGGCACCGAGAGGATGACTTCCGAGCGGCCGTCCGGGTAGATCGCCGTGTATTCCCAGCTCCTGCCGCGCAGGTGCGTGTGCGGCAACATCGACCGCAGCGACACGTCGGTTAATGTCGTCATCTCGGCCGCGATCGAGTAGTCCTTCTCACCCGCCGGGATCTTCAGCTGGCCGTTGATCAACGTCCCGAGACGCAGCTCCGTCTTCGGCGGCTCCTTCGCGAACGTCAGGCCGACCTTCGTCCGATCGATCGCTTCCTTGCCGTTCGGCGTGTAGTGCATCTGGATGACGAGCGTCGCGCCTGCGCGCAGCAGCATCGCGGTTCCCGGTTCGTATTTGAACGCGCTGGTGCCCGGCACATACCCGCCGACGAACACGCCGAGGCGCTGAGGGGGCGGAAAGAGGCTCTGCCCACGGCCGTGTTTCGCATCGACCTCTTTCGACGCCGGATCGGCCCCGGTCTGCCCGCGGGGGATCTCCATCCCCTTCGCGAAGGTGAACCCGCCTGGGCGAGGTTCCGGTTTGCCCGGACGCGCCGTCACGATGACGTGGTGCACGACCGCGCGCGCCCCCGGACGCACTTCGACCGACTGCACCCACCTGTCTTCCGTGAAGTTCGTGGGGATCTCGAAGTACTCGTACTCGACGAAGCCGTCTGCCGGCACCTTGTAGTCGATGGGCATTTCAAGGACGACGTCCGGCTGACCGAGCGACCACCCGTCGGTGTAGCCGGGCGCCGGGGGCATGTCCTTCGGATCGCCTTTCGGCGCGCCGTTGTTCGCCCACCGGATCAGCGTGGCCTTCTCCGCATCGCTCAGGCTGCGATCGTTGGCGAACGTGCCGTGTGCCTTATCAGCGTGCCATGGCGGCATCACGCCGTCAGCGACCTTGTCGCGGATGTCCTTCGCGCGCGGCCGCACGTCGTCGTAGGTCAGGAGCGACATCGGGGCGATTTCGCCGGGACGATGACAGCCCGTGCAGTTCCTGAAAAGGATCGGCGCGACATCTTTCGTATAGGTGGGTACCGGCGCCTTCGCCGGTGCCTGGCCGTCCGCGCTGATGATCGCAGCGCAGAAGAGGAGCCCGGAGGCAACGATTGCGGCCTGCGTTTTCATGTGGGCCTTTCAGATTGCATTTATCGCTGCGCGTGGGGGGCCGCAGGCGCTTTCCCTTTTACCTTTTGCCTTGACTCCAACCGGCGCTGAACAACAGGCCGGTGTACTGCATCTCCTCCCACGTCTGGTCCCCCCACTTTACGTTCACCGTGGGATCCGGGTTCGATTTGTTCCCGGCGGAGTTGTCGTACCAGGCTGTCGAGATAATCTTCGCGCCTTTCGGGACCTGCAGCGGCTCCCTGAACATGTAATACGTCTGCCAGTTGAAGTCGTATCTCGGCACCGAGAGGATCGTCTTCTTCGTGCCGTCGGGCAACTGCAGCACGTATTCCCATTTCTTCCCGCGGACATGCGTGTGGGGGAAGAGTCCCCACACCGTTGCGTCCTGCACGAACTCGACATCGGAGTTGACCGCCACGTCCGCCGCGCCCGCCGGAAGGCTGAGCGTCGTGTTGAAGAACTGCGACGCGCGTACCTCCCGCGGCGACAGTTCCTTTGAGAAGATGAACCCGATTCTGGTGCGATCAGTCTCGTCCTGCCCCGACGCCGTGTAGTGCATCTGCAGCTCGAGCACGCCGCCGGGCTCGAGACGCATCGCGGTCCCCGGCCGGAACACCTGCGGGTTCGTGCCGGGCGCATAGGTCGCAATCAGGCGCGCCGGCACTTCGTCCTCGATTGCCGGGTGCAAGCCGGGCGTTCGCGGCGGCAGCCTGTGCAGCTCCGGGTTCAGCTTCAACACGGGCGCACGCTGCAGATCCGCTTTCGCCTTGTAGAAGACCAGCACGTGATGAACCACGTTCCGGTTCCCCGGTCGCACTTCGATCGCCTGGATCCACTTCGGCTCGGTGAAGTTCGTGGGGACGTAGAAGTATTCGTACTGGATCACCCCGTCCGCGGGGACCTTGTAGTCCTCGGTCATTTCGAACACGACGTCCGGCTTGCCGATTGACCACCCCTGCGGATACTCGGGCGCGGGCGGCATGTCCTTCGGATCGCCCGTCGGCGCGCCGTTCGCGACCCAGCGGAAGATCGTCGCTTTCTCCTGCTCGGTGAGTCCGCGTTCGTCGATGAACGTGCCGTGCGGCATGTCGGCGTGCCACGGGGGCATCGCCCCCTCGCTGATCTTGTCGCGGATCGCTTTCGCGCGCGGCCGGACGTCGTCGTACGTCAAGAGCGGCATCGGCCCGATTTCCCCTGGACGGTGGCAGGTCGTGCAGTTCCTGAAGAGGATGGGAGCGACGTCCTCCGTGTACGTGGGGATCGTGGCGGACTCGGGCTTCGCCGCCTGTGGCGCACCCGACACGAGGACTCCGAGGCAGAGGGCGCCGGCAAGGGCGCGGAACGCAGTCCGTGGCATGTTGAGCTCCGAACCCGGGAAGGGGCACATTGTAGCATTCGGCGCGTTAACGGACGGCGTAAGCGTACCGTCCTTTCACCGATGCAGGACCTTTTGTACGCGCGTGTTGTGGAAGCGCCGGTTCGCCGCGGATCCGTCGATCGTCGGGCGCACGCTGAAGGTGAACGGCGTCGATCGAACGATCATCGGGGTGATGCCCGCAGGGTTTGGGTTCCCGGAAGTCGCGAGGCTCTGGCTTCCGCTCGCGCCGGGAAAATGAGGGGTCATCGAGATCTGACCCTTACAGCGCCACCCGGTGGCGACCGCTGTGGAGGTAGTTCATCGTCTGCACGGTGAGCATGATCGTGAAGTCGAGCGTCGTCTGCTCTTCTGACTTCTTGAGCCGCAGGTTCATCTCGTTCGCGCGCTTGATCATGTTCTCGAGCACCTGGTCGATCGTGTACTGATATTCGCCGGTGCCCGCCGCGACCATGCGCCGCACGTCCTTCCTGACGCGCGCGATGAAGCGCGCCGCCTTCATGTTCCCCGCGAACTCCGGCTTGTCGGAAAACAGGCGGTTCAAATCGCGATCGTAGAAGTGCGGGTGCTCGACGCCGTAGTGACGGCGCTTGCGTTCGTAGTGTGCGCGCAGCGTCTTGCGCAGGCTCTGGAGCGGTTCCACCTTGCGCCGTGTGGTGACGAGCATCGACTTGCCCGCGAGCTCGCTCATCAGGCCGTCCAGGTATTCGAGCTTCTTGAGCGCCGGCCATCCCCCATACCGCGAACGCCAGTCCGAATCGGGCGAAAGCCAGACGGCGAACGTCTCGGCGAAGTCCTCGTCCGGATGGCTCTGCGCGTACCAGCTGTCGAGATGCAGGACGAAGCTTTTGCTGTACGGTTTCGGGGTGTAGTAGTCGGGATACTGCATATACGACGGGCCGAACAGCTGCTGCCTGCGACGGCGCTGCCGCAGCTTGTAGGCGTTGTCGATTGCGTGCCCCGCCTCGTGGCGCAGAATCTTCATGCACCACCCCTCGTTGCCCCCCTCCACTTCCAGCATCTGGGCTCGTTCGAGGCGCTCCAACCGGGGGTGCGCCAGGTAGAACGGAAGGGCCACTCCGGGCACGCCATCGGGGGAAAACCACTCGGCGGAGAGCCAGAAGTGAGGATGAAAGGTGAGCCCGCGTGCGTCGATCTCCCGCTGAAGCTCCGCGATCCGGGACTCCAGCACGCTCCCCTCGATCGTGACGCCCAGTTGCGAGATCCGCAGATCCAGGAGCTTTTCATCCGGCCACGCGGCCCATTCCTCCAGCGGAATCGTCCCGGGCGGCGGGGCGGGCGCGGCAGGGACCTCGACGGTCATGGACAAGTGGCCAGTCTAACGTAAGCTGTGGTATCTACCTTCAGCCCCCCGCCCTTGCGGGGCCAAGGAGCGTGTATGGATTCCGTTTCCCGGATTAGTTTTGCGGCGGCGCTCGCAATTGGGCTGGCGCTGCCGTCCAGCGCAGCGCCACAGGCGGCGGGTCAACAGCAGCCAGCCGCGCAGCAACCCACCGCGCAGCCGCCAGCCGGCCAGCCGCCCACGACCGAGCAGGCGCCGAAATACGAAGAGACCGTGGTGGTGAGCGCGTCCAAAACGGAAGAAAAACTCGTCAACGCCCCCGCGACGATGACCGTCATCGGCGCGCCGCTCATCGAGCGCGCCACGTCCCAGAACTTCGCTGAGCTGCTCCGCGCGGTGCCAGGACTCAACATCACGCAGGTCTCCGCACGCGACATCAACGTGACCAGCCGCGCCGCCACCGGCACCCTCGCGACGGGGCAGCTCGCGCTGCTCGACGGCCGCAGCCTGTACCAGGACTTCTTCGGCTTCGTCATGTGGGACTTCCTTCCGGTGAACCTGAATGAGATCAAACAGGTAGAAGTCATCCGGGGGCCGGCCTCCGCGGTCTGGGGCGCCAACGCGGTGTACGGCGTCGTCAACGTCATTACGAAGTCGCCCCGCGAGATGCAGGGCACGAGCGCGATTCTCGGCGTGGGCAGCTTCGAGCGCACGAACGGCCAGGACGCCGGCTCGCTCTGGTACATCAGCGGCACGCACGCGCAGGCAGTCAACGACCGCTGGTCCTTCAAGCTGTCGGCCGGCGGCTATTCGCAGGATCCGCTGTCGCGTCCGACCGGCGTCATTCCCGGTTCGCCGGGCGCCGGCACGCCGTATCCCGCGTACCAGAACACCGGTACCACGCAGCCGAAGGTCGACGGACGCGTTGATTACGACTACGCGGATGGACGCAAGCTGTCGCTTTCCGGCGGCGCATCGGGAACCGAAGGGATCATGCACTCGGGCATCGGGCCGTTCGACATCAAGAGCGGCTCCTACATGACGTATGCAAGGGCCGCATATACGAGCAAGGGATTCCGGGCGGCGGCGTTCACGCAGCGGCTCGATGGGGATGCCGCTAACCTGCTGACCCGGACACCGGCGAACACGCCGATCGGGTTTGCGTTCAAGACGAATACCGTCGACCTGGAGCTCTCGAACGTGCAGGCGTTTGCCAACCGGCATGTCCTGAACTACGGCGGAAACCTCCGCTACAACACGTTCGACCTGTCGCTCGCGCCGAACGCCGATAACCGGACGGAGTTCGGCGTCTACGCGCAGGACGAGATTTTCCTGTCGAAGTATTTCCGCTGGTCGCTCGGCGCGCGCGTCGACCGGTTCGATTACCTGAACGATTTCGTGTTCTCGCCGCGGACGACATTCATGATCAAGCCGCACGAAGACCACACGATCAGGCTGTCGTACAACCGCGCATACCGTGCGCCGTCCGTCGTCAACAACTTCCTCGACGTGACGCTGGCCGAGCCGATCAACCTCGGACTGATTAACCCCGCGCTCGCCGGCAAGATCTACCCGCTGCCTGTCAGATCGATTGGCAACCCGGATCTGACCGAGACGTCGCTCGACGCGTATGAGCTCGCGTACACGGGCGTCCTGCGCGGCCGCACCGTGCTGTCGGCTGCTTTCTACGTCAACAAGACGACGGACGACATCCTCTTTACAGAGGAGCGCGCCGGACGCTGGACGGCCACGAACCCGCCGCCGAACTGGGCGTTTGGCTTCCTTTCGCCGCAGGTCATCCCGCTCATCACACAGGGCCAGGGGTTCCCGGGGCTGTTCACGTACAAGAACTTCGGCAAGACGACGCAAAAGGGACTGGAGCTGGGCGTCAACACTTCGATGAACAAGTACGTCAGCTTCTTCGCGAACTACTCGTACCAGGCCAGGCCGGATCCGGAAGGATTCGACATCTCCGAGCTGAACCTTCCGCCGAAGAACCGCTTCAACATCGGCGGGGCGGTGACTTACAATCGCTTCCTCGGCAACCTGTCGCTCGGCTACACCGACAGCGCGTTCTGGCAGGACGTCCTCGACGACCGGTATCACGGCACCACGGACTCCTTCACCGTGGTCAACGCGGGATTCGGCGTGAAGTGGGCGCGGGACAAGGTGACGACGTCGGTGAAGGCGATGAATCTGGGCAACCGGAACGTGCAGCAGCACGTGTTCGGCGATATTACGAAGCGTCAGGTTGTCGGAGAGCTCAAAGTTCAGTTCTGATAGCATTTATCACGGCGCGTGGGGCCCCACCCCATGCGCTCTCGCTCGCGGGCGCCTTTCCTTTTACCTTTTGCCTTCTACCTTGACGCTGATCCGGCTCCTGGCGCTCGACATCGACGGTACGATCCTCGACAGCCACGGCCACGTTCCCGATGCGAACCGCGACGCGATCGCCCGGGCGATCGCTGCCGGGGTTGAAGTGGCGCTCGCGACGGGACGCCGCTATGACTTTGCGCGTCCAATCTTCGAGAAGCTCCCGGCGCCGCTGACGCTGATCCTGAGCAATGGCGCCATCGTCAAGACGCGTGACGGCCGCACGCTGATGCGCAGCCTGCTGCCGCGCCGCGTCGCGCGCGACGTGCTGGTGCGCGTCCCGGAGCATCGCGACAGCGCAGCCGTCGTGTTCGACAGGCCGCGTGAAGGGCAGGTCGTGTTCGAAGCGATCGACTGGGACCACCCGCGCCACCAGCGTTTCTTCGCGTCGAACCGTCCCTTCCTGAGCGAAGTCGCTCCGCTCGAGGACTGCCTGACGGAGGATCCGATCCAGGTGATGTTTTCGGGCGGCTGCGTCGAGATGCGGCGGTTGTTCGTCGAGCTGCAGCAGCCCGGCGGAGAGTTCTCCGTGACGCTGACCGAGTACGAGCATCGCGACTTCTCACTGGTCGATGTCGTGCGCGCGGGCTGCTCGAAGGGGACCGCGCTTCGTGCGTGGGTCGAAGCGCGCGGGCTGCACGCCGTGGACGTCATGGCGATCGGCGACAATCTGAACGATCTCCAGATGCTCGAGTTTGCCGGCACGCCCGTCGTCATGGGCAATGGGCTGGAGGAATTGAAATCGCGCGGATGGGCCGTCACCGCGCACAACGACGACGCGGGAGTCGCCGAGGCAATTGAGCGGTTTATTCTCGGTTAGACCAGAGAACCTGTGGCTTCCGCCTTCAGGCGGAAGCTTCCGGCTGAAGCCGGAAGCCACACAGTTTGTAAAGGAGCTCTCGCTTTAAGCGTTTATGGCAATGGGAATGGGGCTGCGGCTCCCGAAGTCGGAAGGCACGCGCGGGCTACGGCACGGGCGGAGCGGCAACGTGGCGGGCGCGACCGGAACGAAGAAGCCGACGCTCACGTCGGCCGCCTGGAACGAGGCGAAAGCGCTCGTCTGGGCGCGGCGTGGACGGCTCGCGCTCGGCCTTGCGCTGATGCTCGTCAACCGCATCGCGGGGCTCGTCCTGCCGGCGACCTCGAAGTGGCTGATCGATGACGTCATCGGCAAGCACCGCGCGGATCTGCTGATCCCGCTCGCGGCGGCGGCTGGCGCCGCCACCCTCGTGCAGGCGGTGACCTCGTTCGCGTTGTCGCAGGTCCTTGGCGTGGCCGCGCAGCGCGCCATCACGGACATGCGGCGGCGCGTGGAAGCGCACGTCGCCCGGCTCCCGATCAATTACTTCGACTCGACACAGTCGGGCGTCCTGATCTCGCGCATCATGACGGACGCGGAAGGGATCCGGAACCTCGTCGGCACCGGCCTCGTGCAGCTCACCGGCAGCGTCGTCACGGCCGTGTTCGCGCTCGCATACCTGTTCTATCTGAACTGGCTGCTCACCTGCATCACGATCGTCGCGCTCGCGAGCTTCGGCGGCGCGATGGCGCTCGCGTTCAACAAGCTGCGGCCGCTGTTCCGCGAGCGCGGCAAGATCAACGCCGAGGTCACCGGCCGGCTGAACGAAACGCTTGGCGGCATCCGCATCGTCAAGACCTACACCGCGGAGAAGCGGGAAGAGCTGGTGTTCACGAAGGGCGTGCATCGGCTCTTCCGGAACGTCGCGCAATCGATCACCGGCGTCTCGGGGATCATGGCCTTCTCCACCATGATCATCGGCGTCATCGGCGTCATCATGTTTGTCGTCGGCGGCCGCTCGATCATGGCGGGGCGGATGACGCTCGGCGACTTCATGAACTACATCCTCTTCACCGGCCTGATGGCCGCGCCGGTCGTGCAGATTGCCTCGATCGGCACCCAGATCAGCGAAGCGTTCGCCGGGCTCGATCGCATCCACGATCTCATGACGATGAAGACCGAGGACGACGAAGACGACACGCGCGAGGCGCTGGGTCCGATTGACGGCGAGATCGTGTTCGAGGATGTCAGCTTCGAGTACAACGAAGGCGTGCCGGTGCTGAAGCACGTCAGTTTCCGCGCGCCGGCAGGTACGACGACCGCGCTCGTCGGGTCCAGCGGCTCCGGCAAGAGCACGCTCATCAGCGTCGTCATGGCATTTAACCGGCCGAAGAGCGGACGGGTGTTCGTCGACGGCCACGACCTCGCGGGCGTGCGGCTGCGCGACTACCGGTCGCAGCTTGGCGTCGTGCTGCAGGACAACTTCCTGTTCGACGGTACGGTCGGGGACAACATCCGCTACGGCCGGATGGACGCGACGATGGAGGAGATCCGCGAGGTGAGCCGGATCGCGCACGCCGACGAATTCATCGACGGCTTCGAGAAAAAGTACGACACCGTCGTCGGCGAGCGGGGCGTGAAGCTCTCGGGCGGCCAGCGCCAGCGCGTCGCGATCGCGCGCGCCATTCTCGCGGATCCGCGCATCCTCGTCCTGGACGAGGCCACGTCAAGCCTGGACAGCGAGAGCGAGGCGCTCATCCAGGACGGTCTCCGCTCGCTGCGGCACGGCCGGACGACCTTCGTCATTGCGCACCGGCTGTCGACGATTCGCAGCGCCGACCAGATCCTGGTGATCGAGCACGGCGAAATCGTCGAGCGCGGCACGCACGCGGAGCTCCTCGCGCTTGGCGGGCGCTATCGCACGCTGTACGACAAGCAGTACAGACTGGAGGCCGATCGCTTCATCAACCCGGGTGAAGACTTCACGCCGGAACTGCCGAAAGCGAGCGTGTCGGTGCCCGTTCGCCGCGACTCGGCGTTGTGACAGAATTCCCGTACTAGTGAAATTCCCGTAGTGTCCGCCTTCCGCCTTCGCCAAGGCTCCGGCGGACCGCCGTAGCTTTAGCGGAGGCTGGTCAGGCGGACCAATCAACAATCAGCATCAATCAGCAATTCTTCATCCTCCATGCAGTTCATATACACGATGAAAGGGCTCGGGAAGGTCCACCCTCCCGACCACGTTGTTCTCAAAGATATCTGGCTCTCGTTTCTTCCCGGCGCCAAGATCGGCGTCCTCGGTCTGAACGGCGCGGGCAAGAGCACGCTGCTGCGCATCATGGCCGGCGAGGATCGCGACGTCGTGGGCGAAGCCTGGCCCGCGGAAGGCATCACCGTCGGGTTCCTCCCGCAGGAGCCGCGGCTCGATCCGTCGAAGGACGTGCGCGGCAACGTCGAAGAAGGGGTCGCGGAAATCAAGGCGCTCCTGACGCGGTACGACGAGATCAACGCGAAGTTCGGCGAGGACCTGCCGCCGGACGAGATGGACAAGATCCTCGAGGAGCAGGGGAAGGTGCAGGACCGTATCGAGGCCGCCAACGGCTGGGACCTCGATTCGCGCCTCGAGCTCGCGATGGACGCGCTGCGTCTCCCGGCCCCCGACGCCGAGGTCTCGACGCTGTCCGGCGGCGAACGGCGCCGCGTCGGGTTGTGCCGCCTCCTGCTGAAATCCCCCGACCTGCTGCTGCTCGACGAGCCCACGAACCATCTGGACGCGGAATCGGTCGCATGGCTCGAGCGCTTCCTGAAGGACTACGCGGGCACCGTCGTCGCGGTCACGCACGATCGGTATTTCCTCGACAACGTCGCCGGGTGGATCCTCGAGCTCGATCGGGGCACGGGGATTCCGTGGGAAGGCAACTACTCGTCGTGGCTCGAGCAGAAGCAGAACCGGCTCGCGCTCGAGGAGAAGACGGAGTCGAAGCGGCAGCGCACGCTCGCGCGCGAGCTGGACTGGATCCGCATGTCGCCGCGCGCCCGGCAGGCGAAAGGCAAGGCCCGCCTGAACGCGTACGAGGATCTGCTCAAGGAAGAAACGGCGCAGAAGATCGAGCAGGTCGAGATCTACATTCCCCCCGGCCCGCGGCTCGGCGACGTCGTGATCGAAGCGCGCAGCGTACGCAAGGCATACGGCGATCTCCTGCTGATGGACGACGTGAACTTCACCCTGCCGCGTGCCGGCATCGTCGGCGTTATCGGACCGAACGGCGCGGGAAAGACGACCCTGTTCCGGATGATCACGGGGCAGGAGCGGCCGGACGCGGGGACGCTGCGGCTCGGTGAGACCGTGCAGGTCGGCTACGTCGATCAGTCGCGCGACGCGCTCGGCGCGGACAAGACCGTGTGGGAAGAGATCACCGGCGGCCGCGACATGGTGGAACTCGGCAGGCGCGAGGTCGCCTCGCGCGCGTACGTGTCGTGGTTCAACTTCAAGGGACGCGATCAGCAGCGAAAGGTCGGGTCGCTTTCGGGCGGTGAGCGCAACCGCGTGCACCTCGCGAAGCTGCTGAAGGGCGGGGCCAACCTGCTGCTCCTCGACGAGCCCACCAACGACCTCGACGTCGACACGCTCCGCGCGCTGGAAGAGGCGCTGCTCAACTTCGCCGGCTGCGCCGTCGTCATCAGCCACGACCGCTGGTTCCTGGATCGCATTGCCACGCACATGCTGGCGTTCGAAGGGGAGAGCAAGGTGGTGTGGTTCGAGGGGAACTACCAGGATTACGAAGCCGATCGCCATCGCCGCCTCGGCGCAGAGGCCGACCAGCCGCATCGGATCAAATACAGAAAACTGACACGGTGAGGGCGGTTCACCTTTCACTCGGCACGGCGATCAAGGGATCGCCGGCCGAGTTTCATCCGGGTGCGCTGCGCGTCTCTCACGAGAGGGACGTGAAGTAGCGGTACCAGCCGATCAGACACAGGATCGCGCCGAGCACCACCAGCATCACCCAGATCCGCACGTTGAGACGGTCGCTGAAATCGGGCGTCATAAGGCCTCCTATTCCTTCTTCGTATCGCCGTTGCCTCCCGCGAGCTTCTCCTGGCGCAACGCCGCTGCGCCGAGCATTCCGCCCATGCCCATCGATTCGACCGCGCTGCTCGGGATGAGCATCAGCGCGCCTTTCTCCTTGAGGCCCTCGTAGAGCATGTTCATGGCGCGCAGGTGCAGCGCCGTCGGGTTGTCGTGGTACGACTTGGCCGCTTCCTGGAACGAGTGCGCAATTTCAAGCTCCGCCTGGCCGAGGATGATGCGCGCCTGCTTCTCGCGCGAGGCCTGCGCTTCGCGCGACATCGCATCCTGCAATGCGACCGGGATGACGACGTCGCGCATCTCGACTGAGGAG
>Ga0137373_10004103_pt1 | contig 15899 bp, 13 predicted proteins | sample SagtaG_5_FD_104912 | JGI IMG/M metagenome (GOLD analysis project Ga0137373, IMG submission 104912) | Vadose zone soil microbial communities from Sagehorn Ranch, Mendocino, California, USA - Sage1_R_80_16 metaG | ecosystem: Environmental > Terrestrial > Soil > Vadose zone | place: USA...
CCAAGGAGCTCGGCTATCTGGCAATCGGTGAGATTCGCGGGCCGCACATTCAGCGCTTCTACCGAAAGCTCCTCGATGCGGGTTACAAGCCGGCGACGCTCACGGTCGTGCACGCAATCGTCCACGGCTCGATGCGAGACGCGAAGGCGATGGGATTGATTGCGCGGAACTATGCCGACGACATCAGACTCCCGGAGCGCAACCGTGACGCGACCGAGCGGGCATTCACCCCTCGGGAGCTCCTGTTGCTCGACCCGGCGATTGTCGGCCATCGGCACGAGTGGCTGTGGCGGGTGATGCTCGAGACTGGTCTCCGCATCGGAGAGGCGGCCGCGTTGCGCTGGGACCACGTCGATCTAGAGGGCCGGCGGATCCACATCCGGGCGAGCTACCGACGCGCGCTAAGCGGCCCGATCGTCAGCCCGCCCAAGACGAAACGGGGTCGCCGGACCATCCCGTTGAATGACGCCGCGCTGGCCGCGCTTCGTGCGCAGCGGCAACACGTCCGCGCGATGGAAGCCCGCGCAACGGTGTGGACCACGAACGACCTGGTATTCCCGAACAGGTTGGGCCGACCGCTGCGGCAGGACAAGACGCTGCAGGAGTTCAAACAGGTCCAGCTTGGCGCGGGCATCGCGCAGCCGCGGCGACTGCATGATCTGCGGCATACGTTCGCGACATTGCTGTATGCGCGAGACGTGAATCCCCGTGCTGTCCAGGAACTGCTCGGTCATTCGCGCATCGAGATGACAATGGACCTCTACACGGGGTCGGTGACGGACGTCCTGGTGGACGCCGTCCAGCGGCTCGACGTGGGTCGCACGACGGATCGTAGCGGGTGATTCATAGAGGGGCTTTAACAATTCTGGCCCCTCTATCCGCCCCTCTACGCCTGTCAAACCATGTTCCACCATGTCATTTCGAGATCAAGTTTTGATCTCAGCGCCCCTGCATGTCATGGCCATCTGTTAATCCCCCCTTCCGCACCCAGTAGCTATTTCGTGGCCCAGGCTGAGTTCGATTCACCGGGCGTGTGTAGCAGTCGGTGTAGCAATGCGGCGCTGCCACCTTACCGGCCCCCACGGCAGGGCCACCGCCGCCGCATAGTTGCTGGACAGACCTGCTAACTGTCCAACCGCAGCAAGTTCCGACTCTGAGAGCGCCGATCGCCCGATCAGTCGCGATGCAGCACTTATGCTCGCAAGCAGTACGCGGGAATGAAGATCGCCACCGAAGCAAAGAACCGAGCAACTGCCGCTGGTGCGACGCGGCAACAGTCTGCATGGCTAGGCTGAACGGAGTTGCCCCGAGACGCGCCTGGCCGTACTGCTGTCCTTACCGATCTTAGAGATCGCCACCTGGCGCGGCTAGCTCGCGTGTAGAATCCGCCGCTCAGGGGGAAAAGAAGGTGATGTTCGCTGGCGCGCTCACGCGGCGCGGCCTGGCACTGGCGGTCGCCGTGAGCCATGGCGCGGGCCGATGGTCACTGCGTGGCGCGGCGGTGTTGTTCGCGATCGCGCTTGCGCTCACGGCCCTGAACGTGATTCGCCCAGTGCCTGAAGCGTGCACCCAGGTCGGCGCACAGCCGCTCGTGTGCCAGGTCGCACGAGGCTTCTCAGCGCGGCTCGTCATCTTCGACGTGTGCGTGCTTGCCTATTTAGCCGCATGGCGCAGCCCTCGCGCTCGCGGGCATTTCCTTGGCGCCGCGGGTTTTCGCGTTCATGCCGGCTGGACGATCGCAGCTTTCGGCTGGCTGCTCTATGCGTTGTTCTCCAGCCTGGTGGATGTGGGCGGTTATGCGCTGCTCGAGCTTCTGCGAGTCCTCCCACCGTTGGTGCTCGCGATCGCGTGCTTCGTGCAAGGAACGAACCTGGGCGCGAATCGTCCGGTCGGGTCGCCCCCAAAACGGTGGGTAGCGGCCTTGTTTGCAGTCGGCTTTCTCACCCTGATGCTGGTCCAGGTCGCCGCCGATCGGCTTGTCAATTACGTGGTACAGACTGTCCAGCTGGCTCACGACCGTGCGGTGCTCGCGGCGGAGCTGTTTAACCTGGCGAACCCGTATGAGAACCGCGCGAAACCGCCCCCGGGGTTCTGGATGACGGATCCCGTCAGCTCATCCCTGCTCAACAGCCTGCTGGACAACACCCCCTGGCTGTTGCTCGGAGGGATGTACGCGCTGACCTCGGTCCGCTCCGACGCACTCTCGGTGGCACTTCAGCCAGGCCTCGTCTCCGTCAGACCCCTCCGCTCGCTCGGTCAATGGTTCAGCCAGACGTGGGTAGTCGTCTACGCGTGGGTGCCGATCGTTGTGGCTGGACTCCTTGTCCTGTCGACGACGCTGGTCACTGCTGCCTGGGTCGACGCGCCACCAGCAGCGATCGGTCCTGCGAGCCGGGTTTTTGGCCTGGTCCTCGCCTACGCGATCCTGCTGGTGCCGAGCCTCGCAGCCGCGGTGAGGTTGTGGCGGTCGCCGTTCGATGTACCGCCAGCAACACCAGCCGATGAAACTGCCGCCCGTGACGCGCTGGTCGAGCGCTGGCTGCCTGTCGCATGGCTGTTGTTCATCGTCGGCGCACTTGTGGCGGGCAACACGCTGCTGATTCAACACGCGGTGCGCGGTTGGCCATCTCTGGACATCTCGCTGCGCAGCCATGACAACTGGCCGCTGGAAACGATTCCCGGTGGAGCCCTTGGCGCCGATTTCGTCGCTTTTGCGGGTGTCGCCTTCTTCGCGTTGATCGTCCAGTACGTGCTCGCGGTGGAGCTGCCCTATTTCCGAGGGCAGCGGCTCTGGAAACGTGCGACAGTCGCGCGCTGCTCGACGGCCCTACGCGCGGCTGAGGCTGAGCTGTCAAGGTATGTGGCGCACCCGGGACCATTCGACCAGGAGGGTGGGCGTGCTGTCGGCGCCTACCATTTGGCTCTGGAACAGGCACGCCGTGCACGAGAGATCCCCGTGCACTACGTCAGGACGCTCTCCGGGCTGATCGCCAAGTTGAGCGAGAAGGCGGGCGTGGCGCTGCTCGCGGCGATTGTTGGCAGCCAGGGTGGTGGCGCTTTCGTCCAGACCATCGCGGGCTGGCTCGCCGCGTGGGCGCTGGGAGGTCTGTTAGGGGGTTAGCGGAATGAGACACCCTGTGGCGCGATGGCTCGGAATCTGGACCGCTGCCTGTAGCAGTGCGGCGTTGCTGCTGCCGTGGCCCGTCTCGGGAGCGGTCGGTCCATTCGTCGTTGCAGACGCGCGCTTCGAGTCCAGGCTCAACCACAACATCCTCGATGTCGCAATGAGCGGCTCACCCACGCAACCGACGTTCAAGCAGCAATTCTCGGACGACGGCGACATCGAGCGTTGGGGATATCCAACGTCGGAAATCCTGGAGGAGGAGAACGGGAACCTCACGCAGTACTTCCAACGCGGCGTGATCGATTGGCATGCCTCACCAACATGCGGTGCGGCCCACTGTATGGAGCGCCGACTCACCTGGGACTACTTTGGCGGCGGCGCAGGTGGCAGTAAAGACCAGATGGCTGAATCGAATCTGACTACTCCGCCGGGTCCCGCGGGCTTTTTCCCCGAGTTCAACCACACTGTTTCGAACACATCCATCGACAATCCACCCGTTCAGACCGGCTTCTTCGACTTCTTCAATCGATTACACGGCAAAGGCGCTTTCGGTGTTCCAAAAACAGAGGCGCGTTGCGACGACGATCCGCGCACGAGTGTGCACGTCTCTGAGGTTGAATCGGTAAGCTATCAAAAGCACTTTGTGCGACAGTATTTCCAGGCAGCGGTGATGGAGTATCACCCCGAAAACCTGGGCAATCCCAGTCAATTGATCCAGCTGCGACTGCTGGGAGATGACTTGCGCGACCTCAACTACCCACAAGAAGCGTGGAAGGCATTTCGCTCCTTCCGATCGGCCACCCAGATCGCGGCTGGTCAGCCGTACGAAGTCGAGCGCGTGCGTATGGGCCCGAGGCAGGTCGAAGGGCGGCTGCTGGCGGTGAGCCCGATTACGGAACGCTGCTCGGCAATCTCGTGGCAGCCTGGCCGTCCATTCTGTCAGTTGCCGGGTGATTTCGTGAGTGCGCCGGCGGGTGCCGATCTGTTGACAGGCGATGTCGTACGAGTGCGCAACGCCTCGCCTGACTGGGCCAATGGTGCCGTAGGCGAGCAGTTGGTTGGCAACCTTACCAACGCGTTCGCGATCCTCAGCACCGGGGCGCAAGCAGCGTGGAACGCCGCGGGCGAGGGGATCGAGGTCATCGAGGGCCTTGTCGGGGTGGCCGGCACACCGGGTGGTGGGACAGACGTGGCCTCCGACGATGTGGTCGCCGAGTCGAACACCACAATGTTGCTGGTCCAGATCACACGCTCGGGCAGCAGTGCGTCGACCACAGTCAAGCTGATCGAGGGCTCAGCCCGAGTGCGCGCCAAGGGCTCCACGAACGTGGCGACGGTCGATGCCGCCGATCCGAACCACAACCAGGCAGTTGTGACTCGGGGCGCAGCGCCGGTCGTCAGCGCGCAAGGGCCGCTGTCCACGACTGAACAAGCGATGGTCGACCTCTTGGTTCAGCTGCAGTCCGAGGGACGACTGGGCAAGCCATCCCGACCACTACCGCCGCTGATGACGTTGACCACGCGTGTGAGTGGTAAAGGCAGCGTCACGAGCAATCCCGCGGGCATTAACTGTGGCAACACGTGCGACGCCCGCTTTCTCCAGGGCACGCGTGTGGTACTCACGGCGCATCCCGATCCAGGCAATGGCGTGGGTCGCTGGGTGCTCGCAGGCGCACCGATATGCCAGGCCGGCCCTGGCCAGCCGCCGCCAACGACGTGCACAGTAGTCCTTGACGCCGATCAAGTCGTTACAGTCAGCTTCGTCGGCCAGATCCAGTAGCCTGGGTCGGGCGGCCGTGCCGACCATCCTCTATCGCCTGCAGCCCTGGGCGGCGGTGGATCAGCTCGTGTTCAACGCCGTACCGCCCGGTTTCGAGCTCGTGCCGATGGCTCGCGATGCCTCCGCCGAAGAGCGCCATGCGAAGCTCGCTGCAGCTGACTTCCTCCTCGGCTCGTGGGTCACCACCGCCGTGAAGCTCACCGAAGAGGCTTTCAAGGCTGGCCGCGGGTTGAAGCTCATCCAGCTGATGAGCGCCGGCTACGAGCACGTCGACGTGGCCCTGGCGAACCTGTGGGACGGCAAAACCTCACGCGACCGCAGATCGGCATGCTAACGCTATGCTCGACTTCTTCTGGCTCTTGTTCATCACCGTGCAAGCCGCGGCGCGGTCACACCGGGAGCTGGTACTCGAGAACCTGCTCCTGCGCCATCAGCTAGCGGTGCTCACTCGTCCGACTCGAAGCCGACCGCGGGCTCGGTTTCGCCTCAGGGATAAGCTGCTGTGGATCCTCGCTCGCCAGTTGCGTGCCGGCTGGCGTGCGCACCTAGCGATCGTCACGCCCGAGACGGTCATCCGCTGGCATCGGCAAGGGTGGCGCCTGTTCTGGCGCTGGAAGTCGAGGTCTCAAGGCGGACGCCCTCACCTTAGCACCGAGGTGCGGGAGCTGATCGCGACTGTCTCGCGCGAGAAACGGCTGTGGGGCACGGAGCGGATCAGAGGCGAGCTGCTCAAGCTCCGTATCGTCGTCAGCAATCGCTCGATTCGTCGGTATCGCTGGCGCGCACCAGGGCGCTCACCGAGCCAGACCTGGCGGACCTTCCTGCGCAACCACGCGTACCACCTCTGGGCCACCGACCTGTTCACCGTGCCAACGCTGACATTCAAGACGTTGTACGTGCTGGTGTTCATCGCGCATGGCCGACGTGAACTGGTCCATCTGAACGTAACCGCAAACCCGACGGCTGCCTGGGTGTGGCGACAAGTGATCGAGGCGACGCCCTGGGGTTGCAAGCCACGCCATCTGCTGCGTGATCGCGACGCGGTGTACGGGCGCAACTTCCGCCAACGCGCCCAGCGCGTCGGAATCGACGCCATCGCCACGCCCATCCACGCGCCAAAGGCGAACGCCGTCGCTGAGCGAGTGATCGGCACATTACGCCGCGAGTGCCTGGATCACCTCATCGTCCTGGACGAGCAGCACCTCGGGTCTGTGCTGACCGAATTCGTCGCCTACTACAATCACGATCGTCCGCATCGTACGCTCCGCTTGCAGACTCCGAAACCGAGACCGGGACCAGTCGCGGGCCCGATCCAGTCGCGGCCGATCCTGAACGGACTGCACCATAGCTACGAGCGAGTCGCCTGAGCGGCCGAGGTTTTGCCGTCCGACAGGGCGGCGGGAAACCGTGCATGACGGTCGCGGCCGCATCGTGTCAGTCTCCGAAGACGTCACGTACAACGGATCGCGGGTGCCCGCGGTCGCCCATTACAAGTACGACGCGCTCGATCGGATGGTCGAGGCCACCGACGCGAATGGCCGGACGACTTCCTGGAATCCGACCTCGCAGGGCTGGCTGGCTGGCGAGTGCGATCCGGACCGCGGGTGCCGCACGCGCACGTTCGACCCGACCGGACTGATCGTGAAGGAAATTGACGCCAGCGGACAGCGCACCGAGCACGACTATGACATCCTGGGGCGGGTTGTGGAGCGGCGCTCGTTCGATGTTTCGGGCGGCAAGGTCGAGACGGCCAACTGGAAATACGACGCCGCGGGCGTCGCCGACGCGATAGGCCGCGTGGCGCGCGTATCCAGCTCCAACGGGACAAGTGAGGAGCGTGCCTATGACCCGCTGGGCCGCGTGACACTCCGACGATCCTGCGTAGCCACGTCGTGTGTCTCATTCAAGACAGAGTGGGATGTCGTCGGCCGCATCGCTCGGGTGACGTACCCGGACGCGTTGGGAGCGCTATCGGCTAACTCCGAGCTGGTTGACTATGGCTACGATGCAGGCGGCCACGTCAACAGCGTGGGGACGTATGTCCCCGGCGCCGCCTATGCCGCGGACGGTCTCCTCGAGTGGATCCAGTTCACCAGTGGCGTGGTCCAGACGATGGACTACGGCCCTCAGCGTCGCTGGGTCCGTCATATGGACGTCACCGGTGGCCAGGGCGTCATCTCCACGCGCGACTACGCATACGATGCCGACGGCCGCGTCGGCACCGAGACGCAGAGCGGGCTGCTGTCGCAGCAGCGAGGCTTCACCTACGATCCATCCGGGCGACTGCTGACCGTCTCGGGAGCGCAGCCCGACAGCTTCGGGTATGACCTGGCGGGCAATTGTCGACCGCAAATCGGTTGGTACTTACGAGTATCGGGATGCGCTGCATCCGAACGCGGTGACCGCGGCCGGACCGCACTCGTACGTCTATGACGGCACCGGTCGGTTACAGCAGCGCGACGGATTCGCGGTCCAATTCGACCCGCTCGACCGCCTGCGCAGCGTGAACGGGCGGACCGGCCAGGCGACCTTCAGCTATTCCGCCGAAGGCGAGCTGGCGATGCGCACCACCTCCACGGGGACACAGCTGTTCCATGGCAACCTGGTCGAGGTGGATGCCAGCGGCGCGTTGTCATTCAACTACTTGATGGGTGATCAGGTCTTCGCACAACGCCGTCCGGGCGGACGAGTGGTTTTTCTTCACCGTGACCGCCTTGGCTCGGTCCGCGAAATTACCGATCAAGTTGGCGCCGTGGCAGAGCTCTACTCGTACACGGCCTGGGGCGCGTCGGCCGGTCAGCAGGGCTTGCCGAACGATCAGCGCTTCGCGGGTGGTCGCGAGGATTCAGATACCGGTCTGGTGCAGTTGGGGTCACGTGCACTGGATCCTGTGCTGGCCCGCCTCACGTCACCCGACAAGATCGTTCCGAACGCATACAAGCCGGTATATTTGAACCGCTACGTGTATGCCCGCAACAATCCGGTCAACGTGATTGATCCGTCTGGCTTTGCACCACCCGACGAGGAAAACTCCATCGTTGCACAGGTGATTGCGCACCTGAGGTCAGCACTCGATCCACTCCAGAAAGGCAAATGGATACTCAATCCGCTGACGCCCAAGCAAAGCACGCTACCGCGTGATGGACTCGATGACCTCCTGGATGTGCTGCGCGGGGAGTTGAGGCGAACCTCCCGGTCATGCACATCCTCAAGTTAGACCCGCTGCGTGGCCTGGGCAAGGCGGTCGGAGTCGGCTTTTCCGGGGGCGGATGTGCCGGCATTTGCATTCTCAATCTCGAGGTCGGCATCGGCATGTATTTCAGTCCGCCAACGGAAAACGACGTGTACTTTCACGACGTGTACCCGAGAGTCACCCTGGGCGGCGATTTCCTGGGCGTCGGTCCCGCGTCTGGCGTCAACTGGGCGAGCCCAGACATCGGCTCGAAGAGTGCACAGCTGAGCTGGGGTCTGGGAGCTGGCGCTGGACTGGCTGCAATGGGCACACTGACCGAGGCCAGAACGGTCGATGATGCCGGTGCATATTCGGGGCGTGTCGGCAAGCGTCGGCCCGGTGAATGCGTCGTACACCGTCAATTCCTCGGGTCAGCGCTCGGTCAGCGTGGGCGGAGGGCCGAGCGAGGGCCTTGGCGCACAGGTTTACAACACCTACACCTGGTCGACAGGCGGCGTTCTGAACTGGATCCGGTCGCGCTGGTAAAACGTATCCTGGCCAGGCCATGGTCGAAACCGATGTGCGGGGCGTGTCACGCGTCTTCCCCGACCTCGAGGACGACCTGCTCGTGCACCTTTTTCACAAGGGTGCACGAGTCCAGTGGACCTCGCGCGATCTCGACTTCGGGCCACCCCTGCAACTGACGGGGAACCAGCGGGCGGCATTGGCGAGACTGTTGACGCCGGTCTATTTCGGCGAGCAGACCGCCATGGCCGGCGCGAGTGGCATCCTGCCGCAATTGATGCGCGCGCGCGAAACATCGGCCCAGCTGTATCTGGCCTCGTCCATGATGAACGAGGCGCGCCATTTCGAGGCGCTGACGCGGTTGTACCGCGCGCTGGGGCATGATCCGCTCGGCTTGCGCGATATCCTTGAGCTGCTGCTCTACCACCATCGGCTGCGGCAGGGCGATCGAGCGGATTGGGTGTGGGGCATCCTGTTCAGCGACGTCATCGCCAAGCATTTTTACCGCGCGTTCGGGCTCAGTCAGGCCGCCCGCTGTGGGCCGGACTGTCGAAACGCATCTTGCGCGACGAGTCGCGTCATCTCGCCTTCGCCGAGCACTACCTGCGCCGCAACGTCGCGCGCATGGGGCCTGCGCGCCGCGCGGCGCTGCTGGTCATGCGCGATGACCTGTTCCGACTTTTGCGGGCGATGACCGAGCGGGTGCGCGCCGATGCGGCGACGCTGAGGTCGACGCCGACGACTACCTGGGCCGCGTGTCGGCCGACGTCGAAACCTTTGCCGTGCGCATTGGCCTGACCGGCAGCGCGGGTCCGCCAGGCTCGGCGCCGCCGCCACCTACGAAGGCCGAGCAGCCCGCGACCACCGACTCGTCGCCGCCCAAGTGCAACGCAGTCTCCATATCCACCGAGTTGGACTGCTACGCAAGCAAGACCAGTCAGCACTCTGGGTACGGCTTCGAAACCCATGAAATCGCCGACGATCGACAGCACCTGCCGAAAGTTCTGGCACGCCGCGACCTAATCTCCGCCATCGAATGCGGTCCGCCGTTCGCCCGCGCGCTGCGCGATCGCAAGCCCCTCCTCGACAAGGGAACGTGGCAGCACAATGGCCATGCGCGGCCAGGTGCAGATAGTAGTTAGCATGGCATTCGCGCAGCGCGTCCATGGCGTTGTTGCGCCGCAGACCATCGCGCTGCCGAAAGTGTTCCTGTTTGTTCGCCTGCCGGCCGGGCGTGCTTCCACGGTCTCGTTAAACGGAGTGACGTGCGCGACGAGAGCGAAACGCGGCGATTTGGGCGAAGCGCCCGCACGCAAGCTGCGGCCACCGCGGTTGCGCCGACGTTCCGATGGCCAATGTCAGCTGCGACATGCAACTGCACATCGTCCGTTTCACGCAGTTGATATCACCAGCGCGGACCCGGCGATGGTCGGAGGCAAGCGGTTGCAACGCAGCCGGCACACGCGCGGTATCGACGTTCGTTTTTCTACAGTCGTGATTCAAGGATCTGGATCTCACTCTGAATCTGGGCGAAAGAGACATTCTGAGCGGGCGTGTTGTGGACGACGTGCACGACGACCGGAATCCGGATCACGCCCGCGCGTAGACCGGTTGTGTCGTTGCGTTTCGACCAGTAGCGCGTGAACTCATCGATTCTCAAACGCTCAGCTACGCTACCGTGGGTTGCGCAACCGCAGACGATGTTTGTCCATCGTGCCCCAGGTGCGTCGTGGTGGCGTATCTGAATGCATTAGTGGTTACCTCACTAGAGTGAGACGAACTTCTTCCGCGGCAGCGCGCCTATGCGATCACCAGTCCAGTCTCGCGTAGCGCCTGCATCTCATTCTCTTCCAGGTGCTCGAGTGATTCGAGAAGTGCGACGAGCTCGCCTTCGATTGTGTGCAGTTCGACCTGACCAGCTCGGCCGTCCACGAGCAACCCAAATGACCCCATCTTCAGCGTGTACGGTGGCGGCTGCATACTGAGCACCAACCTCAACAGTGCGGCGGGGTCGTGGCGAAAGCGCACGACGCGCACGAGCGGATGAAGGCGTGGTTGCCCGGCGTGGGCAACGTCCTCCTTGGTTCGCACGAGTCGCACCTCGGCGACGGCGAGTTCGAGCTCCAGGATCTCTTCGAGGTAAGGGTCGGCAGCCACATGGCTGCCGAGGCGCCGTCGCAGGAACGCGCCGAAACCGAACGCCTCGGTACTGTATTGCAGGTCTGTCGACGGGTTCTCCACCCAGAAGAGTTGAAGCTCCTCGCGCAGCCGATCGCCAAGCACGAAACACGCCAGTGGCAGGTGGGAGTTGATTGCCGACAGACGGTTCGCGCGATGGAGCATGCAACACGTCTGCATGCCCACTTGGCGAAGCATGTACTCCAACCGCCGACGTTCCCGATCCGACAGGCTGTACTTGGTCAAGAACTCGCTCGGGGCCTCCCGCGCGGCGGCGTACGCGGCCGCGGAGGCGACCACGTCTGCGAATGCCTGTTGGAAATGCACGAGCGACATGGCCTGGCTAGTGGCGCCGATCCCAGATTTCGCGCGCCTGGCGAAGCTGGTCGCGTACACCCTCTTCGCGGAGGCGACCGTAGTACGACGGTTCCAGCTCATACGTAACGCCGCAAAGATTGGGCGCCGCGCCGACCACGAGCTCGAGCAGCTGCCAGACCTCTGTTGGGCACTCGCCCGAGTGTGCGTCAGTGTACATCCCGCCAAACTCTTCGCCGCCTGCGATATGGACCTCCGTCACAGCGGCCAAATCGAGCTCGGCCACAAATGCGTAGGGGTCGACGCCGTGATTGCGCGCGTTGGTGTAGAGATTGTGGAGGTCGAGCACGAGCGCACATCCCGTTCGGGTGGTAAGCGCGTTGAGGAACGCAGATTCGCTCATGTCCTGCTCGGGAATGTTCACGTAGTAGACGTTGTTTTCAAGCAGAAACGGCGCGCCGACCTGGCGCTGCACATACCGGACACGTTCGCAAATCATGTCCAGCACATCCGCATCGCACGGCGGTGGCAGTTGCAAGCCCGTGTGCCGCTCGCCGTGGAGCTGGTCAGCGACCCGGGTGAAGCTCAGGTGGTCACTATGCCATGCGAAATCATATTTGCCGTGCCACCGCGCGATTTCGTGCACGTGTTCGGTATCGAATACGTCCGCACTGGCTATCGATAAGCCAATGCTGTGGGCAACTATCGGCCGCCGCGCGGCGAGCCAGTCCACAAATCCGATCGAGTCTTCGATGTGCCGGTACCGCTTGTCATGTCCGCGGCCGGAGTCGATCCAGAACGTGTCCGGGATAATCGCGACATAGTCGACGACGTGCGGATCGGCGCTGAGCAGCGGGCGGAGTGAGGGACTCAATATGAGCCCCACACCCAGCGCAGTCTGACCGCGTTTGTGGCTCCTAAACTGGTCGACCTGCGGCGATATCGATTCGGACAATCTCCTCGAACTGTTCACGAATATGCAGATCAACCCCCGACGTACACGGCGCGCAGCCGACTGGTGACAGCTTGGGCAGAATCTCCTGGGCGACATATTCCAGCGACTTCAACAGGTCGACCAATCGCGTCCCACTTGGAGTCGAGATTTCGACCAGCGGTCGACCGCTTGGGCCCGTCTTTGTATAGACGAGCTCGGCGACGCCTTGACGAATGTCAGTCATGTGGAAGCTCCCCTCCCGTATGTTCGTGTTCGCTTGTGACCGGGTTAACAACCGATCGCTGCCCTTCCCCAAGGCCAGCCGTCTCAGCATACGCCGATTCGTCCACCTGTCAAGCAGCAGCAATACCCCTGTGGACGATCAATGAATCTGTCCGCCGTCAAGCGATCTGTGATTCTGTCCGTGTATGGAGCAGGCGGAGTGGATCACGATGAGTGCCCGGGAGCAGCGCCGCGCGCACGTGCTTGCCCGGGTCGTGGCGGGTGAGCTGAAGCTGTGGGAGGCCGCCATCGTGCTGGGCCTCTCGGTCCGTCAGGCGCGCCGTCTCAAGCGCGGTCTGGTGCGCGACGGTCCAGGTGCTCTAGCGCATGCCAATCGTGGCCGACCGTCTGCGCGCCGCCACAGCCCGACCCTCCGCCAGCACGTCGTCGAGCTCTATCAGACCACCTACCGCGGCCTCAACCACCAGCACTTCTGCGAGCTCTTAGCCGAGCGCGAGCAGCTGAAACTCTCGGTGGCTAGCGTGCGGCGCATCCTGCGCGCAGCTGGTCTGGGCAGTCCACTCACGCGCCGACCGTCACCCCATCGCCGACGCCGCGAGCGCATGCCGGCCGAAGGCATGCTGCTGCAACTGGACGGTAGTCCTCACCGCTGGCTGGGCCCAGACGGTCCGCGCTGGAGCCTGCTGAGTGCGGTGGACGATGCCACCAGTGAGCCGCTGGCGGCGCTTTTCCGTGAGCAGGAGGACACCGCTGGCTACTTGCTGCTGCTGCGCGAGGTGGTGACCACACGCGGCATCCCTGCGGCCGTCTATCGCGATCGGCACAGCATCTTCCGTGCACCAGGTACCGAGCGGCTGAGCGTCACCGACCAACTGCTCAGCACGGCCGACGTCATGCCCACCCAGGTCGGACGCGTGCTGGCCGCTCGGCATCGAGTCCATTGCCGCCGCCTCGCCACAGGCCAAGGGCCGCATCGAGCGCTCCTGGCGCACCCACCAGGACCGCTTGCTCGCCGAGCTGCGCCTGGCCGGCATCACCACCCTCGAGCAGGCCAATGCCTTCTTGCCCGCCTATCTGGAGCGCTATCGCCGCCGTTTTGGCGTGCCGCCGGTCAGCTCCAAAAGCGCCTATGTGCCGCTCAGCCGAGGCACTGATCTGGATCGCCTCTTCTGCTGCAAGTACACCCGCAAGGTTGCGAACGACAACACCATCCGCTTCGCCGGCCAGGTGCTGCAGCTGCTGCCCGGCGTCGATCGACTCAGTTTCGCGCGGGCCGTGGTCGAGGTCCACCAGCGACTCGATGGCAGCCTCGCGGTGGTCTTCCAGGGCACGCTCCTGCTGCATGTGCCGGCACCAGCGGATGCGCCCCCGCTGCGCACCGCCGCCCGCGGCAAGCTCGTGCCCAGCACACCACCACCAGCACCTCCGCAACCACCTGCGCCTGCTCCAGCACAGCCACGCCGCGCGCGTCGTCAGCCATCGCTCTACCACCCTTGGAAGCAGTCGTACGAAACTATGCGCCCCCTCCAACGGACACTTCCATGGATCGCTTAGTCGGACAGCCTCACGGATCGTCTACAGCAGCAGCAATACCCCGGGGTAGAGTCGAGGGCTGGCGCGGTGGCCGATAGATCCGGCGCTGTCCACGCATAAGAGCTGCAGGCGCTGCGGTCCCGAGACCGTGCTCCGTTTCCAGTCCCCGCTCATCAAACCGGGCATGCGGTTCTGATGGGTAGATCAACCATTGCTGGTTTTCACCCCCGCACCGATGGGCGTGACGTTGTCAAGCCGGTGTCGTGTTTTGTGACGACGCTAGTTTGGTAGAGTAGGCGTTGGACGCGGCTGACCTCGTGGAGAAGAGCGAAGTCGAGGGACGCAAGCTTCGCCGCGCATCCAATTAGTCGCTCCCTCATTGACGGCGGCCGCGTCCAGTCCCTGATTTAGCCAACGAAACCTGGCCACCACCCCGTTAGCGGCAAACGCGGGTAGCGGAGCGTGGGTGTCACCCGACAGGGCGCGAGCAGCAGCGAGCGAGGCCGCGCAGCGGCCTTGACGCCCGCGCGGAGCGACCGATACTCACCCGCGGGGGTGGTGGCGCCGTCTCGAGCGCGGATTCTCGCGTTTGGGCTTTGTGATTGGTTAGCCGACTGCCTCCGCGTGCTCGGCCAGTGGAATCGGGAATTTCCGATTTCCTCGAGAAATTGCAGTTATGTTCTCACCCAGCTCAAGCCGATGCAGCTCGCGGCGGATGAATGCTCCTGAGGTCAGCCCGGCGCGATTAACACGGCCCAGTTTCCACGACCACTCGAGGAACTTGCCCGCGATCTTTTCGGGGACGGCCGCTCGGTCGGCAACGTGTTTGGTCAGCACGTGCCACACCACCACCAGCAGCTTGCGCGCGATCGCCACGATGGCCTTCGGCTTGCCAACCCGGTACGCCAGACGTTCGAACAGCTCCTTCCAGTAAGGGTGACCTCCAACTGCCACCCAGGCGGCTTCGACCATCGTCGCGCGGATGTCGCGACGGCCCTGTTTGGTAATTCGACCGCCGTACTGCTCCTCGCCTGAGCTGTGCACCCTGGCGCCCAACCCGGCGTAGCCAACCAGCTTGTGCGCGGCGTCAAACCGTCCGATGTCACCGATCGCAGCCAGCAGCAGCATGGCATTGTGCACACCAATTCCTGGCAGCTGCACCAAGAACGCAGTCTGCTCGGCCCACGGCTCCAGGCTGCTCTGGCGGACCAGCTCCGCTTCAACCTCTTTGATCAGTGGCTCGAGGCTGTCCAGGATGCTCAGGTCCTGCCGCACCCGCAGCTTTTCGGATCCTGGCAGGTCCAGTCCCTCCCACCAGCCGCGGTTGGCTGGTCCGAAGGCTTCTCCGGTTGGAGGGAAGAGATTGTGCGCGAACAGTACCGCCCGCAGTCGGTTGCGGGCTTGAGTCCGCTGCTTGATCAACCGACTTCGATGACCGCCAAGCGCGCGTAACTCACGCACTTCGACGGGTGGCACCCACACGCTCGGCAATATGCCTGCCGCCAGCAGGCGTGCGAGCGTGAGCGCGTCGCGCGGATCAGTCTTGACCAGCGTCTTACCGATCAGCGCGATCTGCATCGGGTTGGCCACGGTCACCGAGGCAACCAGCGGCACCAGCTTGTCGTACAGATGCCAGGCGTTGCTGGTCGCTTCAAGCGTGACCAGGTCCGTTCGTCGCAGGTGTTTGCGAACCCAGTCGTCGAAATCCTCGAAATCGATGTGTCGCGCTGTCAGTACCACCTGCTGTTTGCTGTCAACAGCCGCAACCGTGGCGTACCTGCGGTGCACATCCAGGCCGACGAACCGTGTCTGCGCTTCAACCGCATCTTTTTCTTCCAAGCTCCGTCCCTCCACCTCTAATTTGGGTTCGGGCGCTGTTGAGGGCCAGCGGTGCCACACACCGATTCGAGTCGGCCCGGTTTCCCTGCCGGGCTCTCAGTTGAGTTGATGCGGGCGGTCGACCAAACAGATCCTCGGGCTCGCAAGTCCCAGCGGAGGGGACGGTCGGCCCCAGCGCCAGCACCCTTCACAGCGCCCCGCCGACTCAACACCACCCAGGGTAGCGGCGCCCAGTCGACCCCACATACTGAACAGA
>Ga0137373_10004104_pt1 | contig 15897 bp, 22 predicted proteins | sample SagtaG_5_FD_104912 | JGI IMG/M metagenome (GOLD analysis project Ga0137373, IMG submission 104912) | Vadose zone soil microbial communities from Sagehorn Ranch, Mendocino, California, USA - Sage1_R_80_16 metaG | ecosystem: Environmental > Terrestrial > Soil > Vadose zone | place: USA...
ACCCGGCAGGCGGCGCGCGCGGCCCGGGCAGGGAGCGCGCTCGGGGTCGACATCTCCGCGCCCGCGATCGAGCGTGCCCGCGAGCTCGCCTGGGCGGAGGGGCTCCGCAACGTCACCTTCGAGCGCGCCAACGCACAGGTCCACTGCTTTCCGCAGGAGCGCTTCGACCTGGCAATCAGCAGGTTCGGCACGATGTTCTTCGACGACCCCGGCACCGCGTTCACAAACATTGGCCGGGCGCTTCGCCCGGCCGGTCGCCAGGTGATGAAGGTCTGGCAGGCCCCCCAGCGCAACGAGTGGGACGTCGCTATCCACCAATCCCTCGGAGCAGCCGAAGGGCCAGTGGCCGTCCCCTCCGGGGGACCGGATCCGTTCTCGCTCGCCGACCCGCCGACCGTGACGGGGATCCTGGAGGCTGCAGGGTTCGCCGGCGTCGCCTTCACCAACGTCCACGAACCTGTCTACTACGGCCCGGATGTGGCCGCCGCCCTCGACTGGGTCTGCGGCTTCGCGTGCACCAGCGAAGTACTGAAGCGGCTGGATCCCGCCGCCGCGGCGCGCGCGGTCGGGCGTCTGCGCGAGGCGCTGGCCGCGCACCTGAGCGACGGCGGTGTCTGGTTCAACTCCAGCGCCTGGATCGTCACCGCTCGTCGCCGCTGAGAGGGACACAACCCGCTCAGCCAGATGATCAGCCCGAAACTGTCAGCACCATCGCATAACCTGACCATGAAGCCGGAACCGCGCCCATCGATTTACACCGGATTTCGGACGCCACCGCGGTAAGCCCTGAGAGGGTTTTGCCGCTCAATCCGGTTGACATGCGAAGTCCGACCAACAACACCTACAACCGCTGCAGTTTGGCGGTGATCCGGCGGTGGACGATGAGATGTACATCGACGTACACCTCGGCGCCAAACGACTGACGTCTCCCGATGCCCGACTCGACGCCATCATCAACTTTGTTGCTCACGCACCCGGGTCGTGTGGCGGGTGCGCGCAAGCGGGGTGGGGAGGTGTCCCCTTGTTTGTGGCATTGTTGTTGGCGCACTCTGTGTCCAGGACGCCAGTGGGTGGCCGCGCATCGCTCCGGGAAACAATGATCGCCGCGACCCGGCGATATGTGCGGACGGTGCGATGAGCGTCCATGGCTCGTGGCACAGGCGGCGGGCCGAACCAGGGCCGCTGCCGGCGTGGTCGCCCGGGCCGAGGCCGGAGTTGGGGGACATTGGGGGAATTATGGCTGGCCAACGGTGGACCGACGACGGCCATTTGATCGCTGCGCTTAGCGAAGCTTTCCGCGAAGCCGGCGCTGTGCCCGGGGAATTCGTCGAGGCCGCCCAGGCGGCCTCACGTGGCGCAATCGCGGCGCTGGCTGAGGCATTGCGGCCCGGCGCGACCGACCACCAGGTGCTCGCCCTGGCCGAGCAGGCATACGTCGCGCAGGGCGGGCTGCACCAGATCCACTACCTCGGCATCACGGCCATGGATGACCCTGCGCTGGGGTGCCGGCTCAGTGGCCGACCGGACGCGTGACCGGGCATCGCGACGTCGTCACCTGCGAGATCAGCGCGGCAGCCGCGCCAGACTACGCCGACCAGCTGCTGCGCACGTTCACCGTGGGGGGACCCCCGACAGCGCTGTACGCCGAACTGCACGCCGTCGCCGAGGCCGCGGTCGACGCTATCGCGCGGAAACTGGTCCCCGGCACCCGCGCGGCGTAGCTTGCGGCCGCGGCGCGCATCATTACCGAGGCGGGCTTCACCGGGATCGACGACCTTGTGCACGGCTTCGGCGGTGGCTACCTACCGCCGGTCGTGCCGACCCCGGGCCGGTACCCGAATCCGGCTTTGCCCTGGCCGCCGGCATGACCCTGGTGGTGCAACCCAACGTCGTCACCTGCGACGGGCGCGCCGGGTCCAGACCGGCGAATTGCTCTATGTGACCGAGCAGGCCCCAGCGGCTGCATACCTTCCCCCGCGGCCTCCACCAGGCAGGGTGAGCCGAGCGGCTGCGCAGCACCCCCCTGCGCAGCCCTCCCAGCGGATTAGCCCCGCGGACGCCGGCGAGTGGTAGCAGATACCGAGCCGGATGAGCGATGCAGGCGGGGCCAGGAAACCAACCTGCTGGCGTGCCAAGACGTCTACTGCCCGCGATATTGTCCGGCGAGTGAGAACGGTCCTCAACTGCGCAGGAGGAAGCCGTGAGCCAGCGACCGCCGGTGCCGCCCTTCACCGAGCAGACCGCCCGCCAGAAAGTCCAGGCCGCCGAGGATGCCTGGAACACCCGCGACCCCGAACGAGTGGCCAGCGCCTATACCGAGGACACGGTGTGGCGGAACCGGGACGAGTTCCTCACCGGCCGGGCCGAGATCATCGAGTTCCTGCGCCGGAAGTGGAGCCGGGAACTCGGCTACGCGCTGCGCAAGAATATGTGGTCATTCCACGGCAACCGGATCGCTGTCCGCTTCCAATACGAGTCCCATGACGCGAGCGGCCAGTGGTACCGCAGCTATGGCAACGAGCTGTGGGAGTTCGACGAAAACGGGCTCATGCGGCGCCGGGAAGCCAGCATCAACGACGTTCCCATCGGCGAGGCCGAGCGGCGCATTTTCGGCCCCCGGCCGGAGACCGAACGAGGGCAGTCGCTCCCGGTCCGCTGACCAGCCCACCAACACCCTGAAAGCCAGCGTCGCCTCGCAGAATGCCTCGCTCTCGGATGGTCGGCCAAGATCAAGCGCCGAACACCCGATCTGTGCGCTGGATAGCCGTCGGCAATTGTCGGTCCATGAGAGAACGTATCGGCGGGCCGGAGCGCGCTTATTTAACGCCTATCACTATGCCGGCGTTCCTGCTGTCAGGGGCCAATGCCGGGCTCGGGCGGGATCACCCAGGCCCGCCAGCGGCTGAGATCCGAGCCCGTGCAGGGACTGTTCGCCGAGGTGGCGGCAACTGTTGCCGAGCAGCTGACAGCTGGGGCGTTCCTGGGGGGCCGGCGGCTGATGGCCATCGGCGGGTTCGAGTGGGACGCCCCCGATACGCCGGAGAACGCCGCCGCGTTCGGGTTCGCCGGCCCGGGGGCTGATGACGCGGCCCGGCCGGCGTACCCGAAGGTGCGGGTGGTCACGGTCAGCGAGTGCGCCTCCCACGCGGTGGCGGACGCGGCGATGGGCGGGGTCGCGGGCAAGGGCGCCGGGGAGCAGTCGCTGGCCCGCAAGCTGTACCGGCGGCTGGAAGAAGGCTGGCTGCTGATCGCCGACCGGAACCTCTTCAACTGGGCGGACGGGCGCACGGCCGCAGATTCTGGCGCCGCGCCGCTGTGGCGGGTGAAGGCTGACCTCACGCTGCCGGTCCTGGAGATCCTGCCCGACGGGTCGTACTCCTCGGTGCTGGTCAGTCCCAAGATCCGCGGCAAGGCCCGGCAGGCGCTCATCGAGGCGGCCCGCGCCGGGGAGGACCTGGGGGAGGACAAGGCCCGCCGCGTCCGGGTGGTCGAGTACGAGGTCCCCGACCGCGACGGCGACGGGAAGGGCGAGGTGATCGCGCTGGTCACCACGATCACCGAGATGACGGCGCTCGCGCAGGCCTACCATCAGCGGTGGGAGCACGAGACCGGGACAAGCAGCTCAAACCCACCTGCGCGGCCCCTCCTACGCAGTCGAGGACTCCAAGCTGTCGGGTAGCGATTGTTCGAGCGCGTTCACGGCGCCGGCTAGGTCCCCCGCGTCCGTACGAACGATCATCATCGGGTCTGCTTGGGGTCGCGTGAGCCGATGGAAGCGTCGCGGGAGAGGAGTGCCGAGGAGGTCGTCTTGGCCGTTCAGGTGAGAGCGGATTAATTCGGGACGGGCATGATGGTGGTGATGACCCAGAGTTGGGCCTGCCCGGTGGTGACGGGCCGGGTGCCGGAGATGATCGCCATCTTGGGCCTGACGGGATCGGTGGGGTCGGTGACCTGGAATGTGTCCGGGCCGGTCTGGCGGATTGTGGGCCGGCTGCTGAAGCCGGTGGCCCAGGCGCGCACGACCATGGGCGGGGAACCCAGCCACGGCTGGTGGCCGTTCTCGAAGGCGGTCTGGGTTTCCCAGAACTGCCGCCAGCTGGTGATGTCCCAGATGCCCGGGAACTTGGGCAGCGCCGCGTGCGGGAGGTCGATCACCACGCGGCTCGGATTGGTGAGCGTGTAGACGCGATACCCGGCGCGGCCGCTGAGGCCGAGCCCGAAGCTGAGGTGACCCTCGAAGTTACCGGCCGCGCTGACCTGCAGCAGGGTCGGGAAGTAAGGGCTGGTCACGCCTGGTCCCGAGTACTGGGCCGGCCCGGCGGGCACCGTGCCAGTCTCGCTGGCCGGGTGGAATGCCATCCGGAGAAAAGATCTGCCGGGCAACGGCACCGGTGTGCCCTTCGCGTCCTGCAGTACCGTGGGCACATAGCTGACGCTGTAGCGCGGAATCCGGTTCGCGAACTGGAACACGGCCCGGTCGTATGCGCGGTACTGAGCTACCCGGATCGCCGTCAGCTCCGGTTCCCGCCAGGTCGGCGCTGTCGCCGCGGTTGAGGGCGCGAGGTTAGCGGAGCCGCCGCCAGCCGGGCCCGATGGGCTGGCACCATGCACCGGGTCCCCGGTGGCTGGCGGCTTCGAGCTGATAGTGGCTGCCACCCTGGGCGCTGGGCCGTGGCTGGCGCACGCGGAAGCAAGCGCCACCGAGCAGGCCGCCGCGGCAAAAACGCACAGGGTGCGAACGGCAGGCCGTCTTGGCATAGCCATGCACGATGTCGGCCGCGTGGGCCGCTGCCCCACCCGTTCCGCTCCTCGCCTGCTCTGCCGGACTTCAGAAGTGATCATCATTCCCCCACTTGGTGATCCTGCGCGGCACCCCGCGCGTGATCAGAGCGTGCGTCGCCGGCCGGGCAAGAAGAAAGGGGAGACCTCCCCATCCGGGGAGACCTCCCCATCCGGGGAGACCTCCCTATACGGCGCCAACACCACACGGCGCTGACCGAAGGCCCTGGCGTCGAATGTGCCTAACAAGCCGTCCAGCGCCCGCGTTTACCGTTCCGACGCCTCGGATATGAGGATTTCTCAGGCCGACTTGACGGCGAGCCTAAGTACAGGGCTGCCGGGCATGCACAGAAACCGTCCCAAAGAATCGTGTTCCACCAAGCCCCGGCGGAATTCCAAACATTGGCCTGCGACCCTTCACCGCCGTTGCTGGTCAATGGCTGGGTACGGAATGGATCGCAGACTTGCCACGAGCCGGGCGACCTGATCTTCGAGTGCTGCGGTCGCGCTGAGCCGGTTGTCGATAATGACGTGCGGGGCGGCCGGCTCGACATCCAGCCGCATACGGGCGGCGAAGGCGGTGAAGTTCGCCAGCTTGGCGGTGTCCCGCCCGGAACTGCGAACGGCAAGACGGCGGCGCAGGGTAGCGGCATCCGACCGGACCCACACCAGGCGCACTGTCCCGCCACCGAGGTCGGCGACCCACGACTGCCACCGGCAGGCGTCGTGGATGTGCTGGGTGAAGGGAGCCGACAGCACCACCGGGCAGCCGTGGGAGCGGATCTCCCGGGCGGTGGCGGTCATCCCGCCTCGCCGGGGAGCTGCCTCTTCTGCCTAACGCCGGTTTCCGTCGAGGCCCAGGAACAGTTCCATGGTCCTGCGCTGCGCGTAGTTCATTTCGTCCACTACGCTGGCCACGCGCCGCGCGATCCGCGCGATCGCGGTCATCGCAATGCTCCTCTCTTCGCACCGACCGCCTCTGCGGTCGTGCCTCGAGCATCGCCGTAAGCCCCTGGCGCCGAATCGGACGAATGCCCTAATTCCTGCCCACTACCAGTCTTAGGCCGGGTAGCCCGACGGGCAGGCAGCCGCGGGGCGATCACACACCCTCACGGTGCGTGATCAGCGTTCGGTCCCGGCGAGGCGCGCATCCCCGCCGTTAGGCGCGGGCGTCGGCCGGAGCCCGATCGAGACGCCAGCCACTTTTATGGCCGCCATCCTGCCCTGGCCAGCTGATCGGCGGCGAAGCGGCCGATCAGGCTGCGCTCGCGTTGCGGCTTGGCCAGTTCCGCGGTCACCACGTCGGCGGTGCAGCGCGTATGCCCGCACTCACGCAACGCCTCGGCGATGACGGCCGCACGGCCAATATCGACCAGGAGCGGCCGGCCATAGTCGAATTCCTGCTCAGCTGGCCAGCTGGGCTTCGCGTGTCTGCCTCCTGAGCCGCGCTGCGGCGTGAGCTCCGGTTCGGATGGCATCTTGGCGTGCGTTCCCATACGGCGCCCCTTCCACGAGGGCGATGTCTCATAGACGTCCGGGGACTGCACGTGGTGCACACGCCACCGTTGCGCGGGTGACAGCCGAAATCACCCCGTGAAGATCACGGGGTCAGCAGCCGGTAGCGTGCCGTCTGCTCGGTAGCGAAGACCACCTGATCCCTAGCGGCCTACCATGGCGCCGCGAACTCAGTAACGCCGAAATCCCAGTCAGGAAGCAATCCCGCACCCGTCATTGTGAGCGGGCACAGAGGTCGGCCAGCGCCACAGAAGGTTCTCTATGCCCTGCCATGACCGCCCCAAGTCCGCGTCCTGCGGGCCCGCCGAACGGCAGTTGGCTTCACGATCCTGTGCGAGTCCGATAACAAGGGCGGGATGCCAAGAAACACCGCCTGCTGCTATGCGACCGGCGGTGAGGTCGTGGGCGCGGCCGGCTGCGAGGCGCCAGATTCGGCCGGGGGTGTGGTCCCGGGCGCGGCCGCGGTGGGAGCGCCTGGGCTTCTCATCGTAATGTCCTCGGTCGCGAGCTGCAGCTCCTTGTCCAGGCCCGTGATATGCAGCAACCGGAGGATCAGGGAGTTCGGGTCGGCCAGCAAGAGCTGATGGCCTCGTTCGGCCATCCGTTTGTGTGCCCACACCATGGTCGCCAGGCCGGTGGAGTCGGTAAAGGCGAGCTCGGACAGGTCGAGCACCAGGATCTGGGGGTTGTGGCTGTGCAGGACGGCGCGGATCTCCCGTCGCACGTCGTCGTCGGTGCTTACGTCGAGTTCGCCGCGCAGACGCAGCACGCTACATGGGCCATGGTGCTGGGTGAGGACTTCCAGGGCGGATCTGCTGGTCATCAGCCTTGTTCTCCTTGGGGCGGTGGCTGGGGCTTGGTGTCACCGAGAATCTCAGCGGCGACGTCGGCGACGCGGCGGCGAGCATCTCGGGACTGCTTGCGCAGCAGGTTGAAGGCAGTCATCGCAGACAGGCGGTGGCTGGCCATCAGGTAGCCGATGGCGCGTTCTATCACCACCCGGTACTCCAGGGCGAAGCGCAGCTGGTCGGCGAGGGCATTCTGCTGGCGGGCGGCCAGCCCAGCCGCCAAGATCTCCTCGATCAGGTCGGCGTAGGCGCGCAAGGCCTGACGGTCGGAGTCATCCCAGTTCTCGGGCTCGTCGCAGTAGACGTTCAAGGTGCCGACAGGGCTGCCGCCGAGCGGGATCGGGACTCCGGCCACTGCCCGCACGTTCTCGGGAAGCCGGGCTGGCAGCCGCGGCCAGCGGCCATCGGAGTGCAGGTCCTTGCTAGTGACAGGCCTCGCGTAGATGTAGGACTCGTAACAGGGGCCGTACCCGGTCGCCTCTTGGGCTTCTTCAAGCGCGCGGCCGCCATCATCGGAAGCGGCGACATAGACTAGTCGCCCTGAATCTGTGATGAACATGACGCCGGCGCCGCTGTAGCCGAAGAGCTGGTTAACCGAACCGACGATCCGCGCCATCGCGCGGACGAGGTCGGCCTCGCAGGGAGCCTGACGAAGCTGCTGGATGCTGGACTGCAAGGCTTGCTCATTGATATGCACGGACGGATTCCATTTCGGTTCTGGAGGCGCTCGCCTCAGGCGCAGTTGCCGGGCCAGCACGGTGGCCGTTTCGGGATCGACTCTTACCCGGAGATGAGCCTGACCCACGTCTGCCAGGCGGAGATGTGGCCGGGTGAGGATGTGCGGGGTGTGGCGCTCTGCAGTGGATGACAGGTCCCCGGGCGATGCGGCATGCGCCGAGCGGGAGGGTGGGCGGTGAGCTTGCTGGCTCAGCTCGCTCCGCGCGGCCAATGCTGCGCATACAGGGTAAGATGCACCCCGCTGCTGTGAAAAGAGCCGGATCCCGTGCCCATGCGCCACGATCCTCACCTCTGTCAGAGGCCGATCCGCGGACACACGGCGGAACCGAACGGGGCCGAGGTTTAACACGGGCACGTGCGCAGCGTTCGGCGTTCCCGAAACTTTGGCAACGAGATCCTGGCGCCACCGCCCGGTCGGCGGGCCAATCACGGGTGCCAGGCCGTTGGTCTCGTCCGCCGGCACGTGCCGTCAGTTCGTTCAGGTGACGTTTCGGCCGAAGTGAGGGGGAATGCCAAACGCTGAGGAGGATAAGACCGGGCATGCTGCGGACAGCCGGGCGGACGGCAGGAGGGTGATCCTGTGTTTCCGTCCCCCGGCGCATCTGGAGCATCGACGGACCTGGGGGCAAGCGGTGGCTGGTATCGCCGAGCCGCACCTTGGACCTGGTCGTTAGCGCATGCCGGGCCCTGCCTGCCCGAATGACTGCTCTTGCCGCCGACCGGGCGATCCCCAGAGCCCCTGAGCGCCGAGGCGCCCGGCCGGGCCACTCCTCGGCAGGCGGCTCACCCTCGATGGGGACGCGCTTGAGGTGAGCAGGGTGACCTCGGCCGAGCAGGACCGGCTGATTGACTTGTGGGTGACCCGCCATGCAACCGGTCCCTGACGCCGGGCGTCGGCTGGCGCAGCTGGTCGCCACGTCGGCATACAGCGACCCGGACCTCAGGCAGGCGTCCACGCCCGTTGCGGTACTTCCCGCCGCGCCGTCTCGAGGTCCCTCAATCCGGCACGCGAGATGAGCGTCCCGCCGCAAGCGTTCGGCAGACAACGCCTTTTGCCGATGAGAGGCCTCACTTAACTAAACACCCGCCGCATAAATCGGGCGGCGGTGGGTAGCTGGTGGCTGTGGCTAGAGCGAGAACTGTAGCCGGGTATGCCATTCCCGGCATCGTCGTGTTCTTCTTCTGGGTGGTCGTCGCAATCCTGGCCATCATCCTGCTGGCGTTCATCGTGCACTGGGCCGGCGGCGGAGTACTCCACCTGAGGCTCGGGCACTTCGTCCTGAACATCGGCTTCACCTGATCGGGCCCAGCCGCCGTCGCATGAAGTGCGATCTATGACGGCCCGCTGGCACGGCCCTTCCCCGGCCTGCTCCGTGCGCATTATGCTGCCGTTCGATGGCCACTAGGTGCTCAGCGTCATCTTGCCGGAGATGGCGCTGCTCGCCGCGGACGACAAGATGACAGGTCCGGTAATCCTGCGGCAGCTACCCCGCCGCAACTGAGCGGAAGCCCGTTCCGGGGCCAGGAACACTGCGCCCGCTGCACAGATTGGCCAATCTGCGTACCCACCAGCCCATGGGCAGCGCCATTCCCGCGTGCGCGGGGACAAATGTGTCAACCTCCACCTCGCGCAGGACCTGACGGGGCAATTCCCCACGGCGGCAGTCCCGCCTCATACTGCATTTCTTTGCCGTTGGGATGGCTGGGACGGTCTCGTTTGGCCCCACCCGGACGTAGCGGATTCGCGATCATGATGCGGTACGTGACCGCGATCATGGTGCGACCGGTGGCTGGGCCATACGAACACGACATGGCACTGCAGCGGGGACGCGCAGAAACGGGTGATGTCCCGCGAACTGGTCCGGCGCCAGCCCGGCACCGTTCAGCACGAGCTTACGCTCGCACCCGCGCAGGAGCACGAGGACACCGGGCACCGGCGGGTGAGCAGCACGGTCCGCGCACCCGCGCAGGTATCGCGTCACTGGAGCCTTATGTTCAGGGCGCATGAAGCCGCCGCAGTCCCCGGTGGCGCGCCCCGCGGCAGCCGTTCGGGATCATTGTCCATAACGGCTGCCGCGGTGTGTCACGGCCGTTGGCGGCGCGAGCGAGTCAGGGTCGGCGCCCTCACCGGCTGCCCGGGCGGGTGTAAACGGCGACGTAGTGGCGAGCAGGGTCTCGGCCCGCGGAGCTATAGGTCGGCGTCGGCAGCACGGTCATCGGGCGATCTCCTCGGCTGGCAGGCTCGACGGATTATTGGTCAGTTCTCGCGGTGTACATAGCGGACCCGGTTCCTCTCGTTGCGTTTCATGTCGTGAACCTGCTGCTGGTGGCGATCACGGCGAGCGCGTGCCGGATGATGCGGCGCCGAGCTGGAGGTCGAGCCATACCCGGTCCCGCAGCGCGATGCGCGCGACCTCGGCGCCGGGTGGGTAGCCGGCCGAGTCGGTCAAGACGTCGCGTTCGATCGAGCGCATGCGAAAGCCCTGCCGCTGGTAGAAGCGCAGGTTGCCGATGTCGGCCGCGGCCGTCGCCACCCGCACCATGGTCGTCCCTTCGGCGGCGAGCAGCGTGAGGGCTGCCCGCATGAGCCGTCGGCCGAAGCCTCGGCCTTGCCAGTCTTCGCGGACTGCCATGTTCTTGACCTCAGCCTGACCGGGCTGGCCGGTGTCCACCAGCTGCAGGTGTCCCACGACCTCCGGCCCGATCCTCGCGACGAGGATCCGCCCGGAGTGCAGGTAGGAGTCCAGCTCGGCGGGGGAATCCTCGGCCAGCTCGAACAACGGCCGCAGCGCGTCCCGGTCGCCGGCGTACCAGCCGACAGCGACGAGGGGTTCGGCCCCGCGGGCCAGGCGCTGCGGCATCAGCACGACCCGCCAGTGATCCGGGTCCTCGACGGTAACGGCACCGTTCTCGGTCCAGTAGGGATTTTCCGCTTCCACCGGCAGATGGCCGAGCGCGGCCAGCCAGGTGGCCACCTGTTCTACTTGGGTCAGATCGTCGAAATAGAGCACGAGCAGGTTGTCGCGGCTGGGCGCCGGACCCGGGCTGCCGTGGTCATGCTGGGTGAACTCCAGGTGGTACCGCATGCCGGGCAGCCCGAGCAGCACGCCCCGGTAGCCGGCGTTACCGGCGAAGCGGTCAAGCTCGGGTAGTCCGAGCCCCTCGCAGTAGAAGCGGACGACTTCATCGAGCTGGTCGGTGGGGCGCGCGATGCGCACGCACCGTACTGGCAGCATCGCCGGCCAGGGCCGGGAGGTCATGGTGGTCCTCACCTTCGGTGGTTGTGGTCTGTCATCGGCCGGATGGCTTGGGGTCAGCGGAGCTGCTTCAGCAGGTGGATGTCGTCGTGGCCGTGCGGGTAGCCCGGCGTGCGGCCGCACGCGGGTAGCCCGGCGTGCGGCCGCATTCGGTGTAGCCGAACCGGGCGTAGAAGCCGGGTGCCTGGAAGGAGCGGGTGCTCAGGGCCACCCAGTCGCAGCCGCGGCGCCCGGATCTCGGCTTCGGCTGCGGCAAGGAGCCGGGTGCCCAGGCCCGTGCCGTGCTGGCCGTCTCGCACCCAGAGCAGGTCGATGTAGCCACACCCGCCCCAGGTCCACCCGTAGAGCCCCGCGCGCAGGTCACCACTATCCCCGGCGGACCGCGATAGACAGCAGACGGCCGTCATGGTGGCCGGTGACGGCGGCGTTGAAGGCGCTGATCTCCTCACCAAGGCGTTCCCGCAGGCCAGCGTCGGCCTCGCCGGCAACGAACGATACCTCACTCATCATTGTCTCCTTTATGGCGACGGCCATGCCCGCTAGCAACTGGCATGCCCACCCCGGGGTATAGCGGCGGGCTTTCGATGCCGGCGAGGGTCACCGGTGAGCGGGGTTCAGGGCTGCTTGGTCAGAACGGCACGGGTATAGAGCAGATCGAAGCCCTGATGCTGCGCGTTCTGCTGGGACTTCGATCCTGGCTGGGTGGTGATGACGGCGACTTCGCAACCAGCGGCGCCGGCGTCGGCGAGCCGGGCCGACAGCAGCGCGGTGTGCACACCCCGGCGGCGGTGCGCGGGGGCGGTCGCCGCGCCCGTGAGTTGCGCGATCCCCTCGGCTATGCGCATGGTGGCGCCGCCTGCGATGATCCCGGCGCGCAGCGCCGCGTAGCGCACGGCACCGGCCGCTGCCATATCGCGTTCGGCCCCGACGATCACCTCGCGCGGGAACTCCTCATGCCAGGGCACCCCTTGTGGGTCGGGGTGGGCGGAGCCCTCGGCCACGACGTCAAGCCACGTCTCGAACAGGCGGCGAAGGCCTTCTCGATTTCATCGAGAGCGGCCGCATCTGGCACGCCGCCGAAGCCGAGTCCCGCGACCTTGTTGAACGGCGAGCCTTCCCCGGCGAAGCTCGCCACACCACCCGCAATCGGGATCACAAAGCCCGCCGTGCCTGCCCGGCGGCGGGCTGCCTCGCTGCTTTGGGCGATGAGCTGCGCCTCCACCCGCTCGATGCGCCCGGCCAGGGCGGTATCGCAGAACAGCGGCACCCGCCCGGCGCTCCTACGGGGAGCGCATGTGGGTGTTCCTTGCGCCGACATCAGGCGCCATCGGCCGTTCTCGCGCGTATAGACATGGGTGTACCGGCTTTGCACGGCCACCTCATCTCCCCGATAGCGCACGACCATCCGGGTCCGCCCGGCCACCACCGCGGCCGAGTCACGAAGGCGGACCGAACGTTCTTCGGCATGCCGGGTCACCTCAGCGAACCGCAGCTGCCCAGAGCTGATCGCGCCGAGCAATTCTTCCCGGCGTGCGACCTGGCCGCTCAGCACGTCGATGACGAGGAAATCGTCGGCCAGTATCGTGCCAAGCAGCTCATAATCGGCGGCAAGCAACGCGGTGAAGAACGATTCATCGCACGCGAGGACCTCGCCGGCGCCGATGTCGTGTGCAGACTCCACTGTTCGATCTCCTACTGATCAGGCGGTCAATGCAGGCGCCGTCAAACCCGCGGCCGCCGCTGTCACACGTGGGCCGCGGGCTAACCGCGGCGGCAGCTTTTGCCAGGGTTGCCGATGGTTCGAGGCGGCAGGCCGTGCCGCCAGCACCGGTCGCTGCCGGTGTTGGCCTTCGCCGCGATCGAGCAGATGAGCGACGACGGCAGGCCTGGGCGGCCCAGACACGAATGGTCTGCCAGTTGCGCAGGTCCCGCTGGGGGTGGTTGCGGCGCCCGGGCGGATCAACGCCGCCGAAAACGGTGACGGCGGCCGGGCTCAGCCAGCGATGCTTGCCCAGCGCCCGGTCAAGCCGGGCACGGGAGCGCTGCCAGGCATCCTCGGTGTCGCTGCGTGGGCCATCCCAAACACCGCCACCGGCACGCCGGCAAGCTCCCGGCGATGGCGTTTAAGGAACCGGTAGCGTCGCGGTGCCAGCGGCCGGAGTACAGCGCCGCGCCGAGCACGACCAAGCCGTATCCGGCGACCGGTTCGCACTGCCCGGGCCGGGCGCAGCGTGACCTGGGCGCCGCGCTCGCGCAACGCGTCCGCGACCGCGCCGGCCACCCCCTGGGTCGAGCCGTGCTTGGTGGCGTAGACAATGATCACGTTCACTGCGTACCTCCTGATCCTGCGTTGGGCTCACCCTGGCATGCGGCCACAGAGCCGTTGGTCCCAGCCAGGGTCGCGAGAGCCGGGCATCGGACCTACGGTGCTCGAATCGGCGGCGACCGGTACGCCTCTGTGCCGGGCGTACGGGAAGCCGGATGCGCCACGGCAGCGCCGCAACTCACCCGGCCACCTGGACGGCCCGGCCGAGGGCACCTGCTGCGGGCCGCGCGGCCAGGCCTGCTGCGCCCGCCTATGCGGTCGCAGCCCACAGAGCCACTCTGCCGGTACAGTGGGCTGACAGGCGCGTGCCGGCCGCGAGCGGCCTGCTGGTCAGGCGGCTGATCCGGTCGGCTTGCGGTCCCAGGCGAGGACGACGATCCTGGCGGCTCTAGGCCTTTCGGCCCTACTCCGAGCCCCACCCCGCCGAGACCGTTGGGGCATGAGAGGTTCTTTCCAGAACGCCTTGCGCTTGTTCACCCGAGCCATGCGGCCGCTCGCCCTGAGATCAGCCGGCAAGGAAGGATCCAACACGTCGGTCGTCCGCCATGTCGGGCGACGATCGGGCAAGACGTACCAGACACCTGTAATCGCAGTCCAGCATGATGACAGCTTCTTGATCGCCCTCCCGTATGGGAAGCGCACCGATTGGCTGAAGAACATCCTCGACAGAGGCTCGGCGACCATTGTGACCAATGGGCACACGTTCGAGGTCGACCGGCCCGAGGTAATCCCAATGGCGGAGGCGACCGCCTACTTCCGGCCACGGGAGCAGCGCATGCACCGGCAGTTCCACGTGGACTCTGCCCTCCAGGTCCGTCAGCGGCCGGACGCTCGCCGATAGCAGCCCAGCGACGTTCCAAGCCCGACGTCCGTATTGCTGGTCCAGCGAATTGCAGGAGTTCGCCCTCAGGGGACTTCGGCCTAATCACGGATTAAGGCAGCGGCCCCCGGGCGGAGCGCCCCGGCCAGGCAAACGGCCCCGGGGCGCACCAGCGGTCGGCTCATGGCCGGCCGGGCCAATGGGGCCGGTGCGAACAAGGGCGTCCAGCCAACCTCGGCGCCGGGACCATCATCGGAGCGGCCACGTTCCAGCTGCCGATGCCTGGCGGCCCGGACGCCGGACAGGCGACCTGTACCAACGCGGCATCGTTACCGGATCGCGGACGGACGCGCGTATTCGGCGATCCAGAACGATGCCGAGAGCTAGAGATTACGTTCCGTAACCGTCGCCGCTTAGCTGCCCTGCGCGCCGCACCGCCGATATGGTCGGCAACTCCACTGGGGGGTGACTGCCTCAACGGGGGCCCGAACAGGCCGATATGCGCACCAGAACGCGGGCGCATGTGAACGTCGGCTCAGCTCTCGGCTCGGGGCGGTGCGCCGCCGGATTCGTGTGAGGGATCCGGAAGACTCCCCCGGCCAGAGCCACCTCCACCAGCTAATCGTGGCAGACCTGCGGCACTTGCCGGTCACAGGGGGCCACGTCCCGCGACGCCGCCTCGGCTATCTGCACCACCGACCCGTCCCGCTCGAGCGAACGCCGAGGCCACCGCACCACTGATCACACCGCCGCTGTAGATCACCGCAGCCTTGTCACCGCGCAGCATCCCGTCTGCTTGTGCCGTGCTTGCCTGGCCCGGTGACGCTCACCGCCGCCGGCCTCAGCGGAGCCCACGAACGGAGCCCGCCGAAATCGACAGCCCACAGGCACTATGCACGCAAGCACGGGCAAGCAGACGCGGATGAGTTCCTGCCAAGCCACGCCGGCGCCTCGCCGAGGAGCTGCCCCTTTTCCTAACGCCGGTTTCCGTCGAGGCCCAGGAACAGTTCCGTCGTCCTGCGCTGCGCGTAGTTCATTTCGTCCACCACGCTGGCCACGCGCCGCGCGATCCGCGCAATCACGGTCATCGCAATGCTCCTCTCTTCGCACCGACCGCCTCTGCGGTCGTGCCTCGAGCATCGCCGTAAGGCCCCTGGCGCCGGATCGGACGAATGCCTTAATTCTTGCCCACTACCAGTCTTAGGCCGGGTAGCCCGGGGGCAGGCAGCCGCGGGGCGATCACACACTCTCACGGTGCGTGATCAGCGTTCGGTCCCGGCGAGGCGCGCATCCCCGCCGTTATGGGCCATCTGTGGCTGCCTTGCGTCCATCAGCCACGGCGCGCCGATCTGGAGGTTTCTGCGCACCGATAGGTCCGAAGGCGGCTCCCTGAACCAGGCCATCGTGACCGGTGCAAGCAATGGCTACGCCGGCTGTGTTTGCCGATGCCGGATGGTGCCGTCGGCCATGATGTCGCCATCGGGGCACCGCCATTGGACCTTGCCGCCCTCGAACTGCTCCTGGTACAGCGACGCGTACACGCCGCCTTGGCGCAGCAGGGAGCGGTGGGTACCGGATTCCACCACGCGCCCGGCGTCGATGACGTTGATGACG
>Ga0137373_10004107_pt1 | contig 15893 bp, 17 predicted proteins | sample SagtaG_5_FD_104912 | JGI IMG/M metagenome (GOLD analysis project Ga0137373, IMG submission 104912) | Vadose zone soil microbial communities from Sagehorn Ranch, Mendocino, California, USA - Sage1_R_80_16 metaG | ecosystem: Environmental > Terrestrial > Soil > Vadose zone | place: USA...
CGCGGATCGTCCCCAGGTCAGTGCCCGAGCCCTTGACCCATAACACGCGGGTCGGTCGCCCCCGGAAGTCGATTTCCGTGGTTTTGCACGACGTGTTGCCACCGCCCCAGTTGGCGACCGAGCGGTCGGCCCCGAGCAGGTTGGAGCGGTACGTCAGCAGCTCTAGCTCGCTCGCGCCGGCGGGCGGGCGCCAACTGGCAGCCGGTCGCTGGATCGGGAAAGTCCCCTGGTTTACTGCCATCCCATCGCCACTCCGCCGACCCGCTCCTCGATGCGCCGCTCCAGCTCACCACTGGCCAGGAATGCGCGATACGGGTCCTCTGGCAGTCCGGCGGCGGCCCGCGCCGTGGCCAGCAGCGGCCGCACGTCAGTGTCATAGGAATCCTTCAACACCGCGTTGGCCTCGAGAACGTTACCGGCCGCCTGTGCCGCCTCGAGCGCGGTCTGGTCGACCAGCAAAGCCTTGCCAAACGCCTCCTGCAGATTCATGACCGAGCGGATCACCGCGGGCAGCTTGGTCTCGATGTTGTGGCACTGGTCGAGCATGTACACGAGGTCGGCCGCGTTCGCGCGGGCGACCGGATCTGACTCATCCTGGCTGGCCTTGACCAGCTCGTGGCAGATGCGGAAGAGCTGATACGGGTCGATGCTGCCGACCATGAGGTCGTCGTCGCCGTACTTCTTGTCGTTCAGGTCGAAGCCGCCCAGGCGACCCTCCTGGAGCAGGTAGGCCACGATCTGCTCGATGTTCACGCCCATGGCGTGGTGTCCCGTATCGACGCACACATGCGCGCGCTCGCCGACGTGCTGACACACGGTGAGCGCCTGGCCCCAGTCCTGGACGTCTGTGTGATAGAAGGCCGGCTCGTACAGCTTGTACTCGAGGAATAGTCGCGCGCCCGACGGCAGTGCCGGGTAGACCTCGCGCAGGCTGTCGATCAGCCGCCGGCGTCGGACGCGAAAATCGTCCTGGCCGGGGTAATTGGTGCCGTCGCTCAGCCACACTTTGACTACACGAGCCCCGGTCTGCCGGGCTAGGTCACAGCACTCCAGGATGTCGGCGATCGCCTTGCGTCGCACGGCGAGCGACGGGTGGCACAGCGCGCCGAGCTTGTAGTCCTCGTCCTGGAAGGTATTTGAGTTGATGCCGCCGATCACGACGCCACGCTCGCGCGCGAACGCTGCCAGCGCCGAGAAGTCGTCGACGCGATCCCACGGAATGTGCAGAGCGATCGACCTGGCCACACCAGTGAAGTGCGCGACCGTCGCGGCATCCTCCACCTTTTCGAACGGCGTGCGCGGGACGCCTGGCTGGGGAAACACCTTGAAGCGGGTGCCCGAGTTGCCATAGCCCCACGAGGGGGTTTCGATCTCGAGCTGGCTCACGGCTGGAGCGATCCGCGCCGCCGCGCTGAGTTCGGTTTTCGAAGCAGTCATACGCTGGCTCCAGTATTCAGTAGCTGAGCGAAACGGTCGCGCGCCGCCGACCAATCCCCGTGCGGTTCATAACAGCGCGCCGGGAACGAATGCGCGACCAGCGCGCGCGCCTCGGGCAGCGATTGCAACTCACCCAGGGCGAGTGCTTGCACCACCAGGCGAGCACGACCTGCGACCGATCAATGGGCGGGATGGCGCGGAAGACTTTCACCTTTTCATCGCGCAGCCGCTCCGGTTCGGCGCCGACTGGCGGCTCCCTCGCCAGCAGCGCGACGACCTGCAGCAGGTGATTTTGCACGACATCCCGTAAGGCACCGACCTCCTCGTAGAAGGCGCCGCGTCCCTCGACGCCGAACGCCTCGGCCATAGTGACCTGCACGCTCGCGATGTAGCGTCGGTTCCACACTGGCTCCAGGAGTGCGTTGGCAAATCGGAAGACGAGCAGGTTCTGGACGGTTTCTTTACCCAGAAAGTGGTCGATACGAAAGATCGCGTCTTCCGGGAAAGCTTTGTGGAGACAGCGGTTCAACGCCTGGGCCGAGGCGAGGTCGCGCCCGAACGGTTTCTCGAGTACGATGCGAGCGCCCTCCGCGAGGCCAACGCGACTGAGTCCGCCCACGACGGTTTCGAACATGCTGGGTGGGATCGCGCAGTAGAACAGCGGGTGGCGGCTCGCTGCCAGGCGCTCCTGCAGATGCTCAAAGAGCGCCGTATCGCGGTAGTCCCCGGCCACATACGTGAGTGACTGCGCCAGCTCCTCCAGAGCTGCCCCGTCTGGATTGCTCACCTGGTTGGCGACGGCTGAACGGGCGCTAGTTCGCAGGTGTTCGTCGCTCCAATCGGAGCGCGCCACACCCACGATTGGGATGCCGAGCTTTCCCCGTTTGGCCAGACGATACAGGGCCGGATACAGTTTCTTGCGAGCAAGGTCACCAGTAGCTCCGAAGAGCACCACGGCATCTGCTCGCGTTGAAGCGTCGGGAGGAGCGCCGGCGGTCATGGCTCGCGAGACCCGGCGGTGTGTTGCTGTGCAACTGGCTCGGCTGCCTGCACCGGATGCCCGCCAAACTGCTGGCGCATCATAGCCAGCATCCTGTCACCGAACGTGTCCTGCTGGCGGCTGCGGAATCGCTGGAACAGCGCCAGCGCGATCACGGGCGTCGGGACCGCGCAGTCGATAGCAGTGTCCACCGTCCAGCGGCCCTCGCCCGTGTCCTCGACATAGCCGCGGATCTGCTCCAACCCCGGGTCCTGGCCAGGCCATCCGCGATCAGATCCAGCAGCCACGAGCGCACGACGCTGCCAGAGCGCCAGGCCTCGGCGATGCCGTGCACGTCCATGCCCTGGGATGGCCCCCGCTGCAACAACTCGAAGCCCTCGGCGTAGGCCTGCATGAGCGCGTACTCGATACCGTTGTGGACCATCTTGACGAAGTGCCCAGACCCTTTGGGACCGGTGTGGACCAGGCCGCCGTCATCGGGCGCGAGCGCTTGCAACAGTGGCAGGGTGTAATCGAAGGCGCTCTGGTCGCCACCGACCATGAGGCTGTACCCCTCTTCAAGGCCCCAAATGCCACCCGACGTACCCGCATCGAGGTAGTGCAGCCCGCGGCCGGTGACCAACGCCGCGTCCTCGAGCGCCACTTTCCAGTTGCTATTGCCACCATCAATGACGATGTCGCCAGGGTCGCCCAGGTCGGCGATTCGTCGAATCGTCTGCGACGTCGGATCACCCGCCGGGACCATGACCCACACGACCCGCGGCCGCTGCTCGAACGTCCCAAGAAGTTCCTCGAGTGACGCGGCGCCGACAGCACCATGGCTGGTGTACCTGCTGACGATCTCAGCGGAGTGGTCGTAGACAAGCACGCGATGGTTCCTGCGCAGGAGCCGCATAACCATATTGCCGCCCATGCGACCGAGCCCGATCATGCCGATTTCCATGTACTTCCCCCTATTCCTTAGCGGGCGGTGGCAGCTTCGACGGCGTCCGCGAGCGCCGTCCAGCCCGCGTCCGGCGCGCGACCGAGGCTGACCCGCAGGACAGGCAGTTCACGCGAGCGGAGCGACTCGAGATCACCGAGCGCTTGGGCTTGCTTGAGGGTCGAGAACCCATAGCCTTGGCCAGGAATGGCGTTATCGCGGGCATCATCCTTGACGATCTGCACGAACAGCCCGACCGGCGGTCCGCCTTTGTGCAGCTGGCCCGTCGAGTGCAGAAAGCGTGGTCCATAACCGGCGGTGGTGGCGATCGTGAGCCGGTCGCGCACCACGCTTCGGATACGGGCCAGCGCGCGCTCGGAGCCGGCAGTCTTGGCCGTGTAGGCCATCAGCGCGAGGTAAGAGCCCTCGGCCTTGTGCCTGAGGAGTTCGGCAATGGCAGGCGCGGCATGATCGACGGCCATGGTTCTCCACGTCCGGCAGGCTGCCGGTTGCGCTCAAGCGGCTGAGGACCGCTCGGGTGTTGTCCTTGCTCTCCTGGACGTTGGGCTGGTCGAACGGGTCGATGCCCAGAATGGAGCCCGCGACGGCGGTTGCGATTTCCCAGCGGAGAAACTCGCCACCCAGGTCGAACTTATCGCGCAGTGTGAGCGTCGCGACCGGCTGCCCGGCCTGCTCCAGAGCCTGGACGCCCGCGTGGTGTGGGTCGTCGGCCAGGCGGACGTAGAGGAAGAGGCGGTCCTGACCGTAGGCATTCGGCAGGCCGAGCGGCTCACCCTCAATGGGGATGAGGCCCTTGCCACGCTTACCGGTGCTCTCGGCCAGCAGCTGCTCAACCCAGTAGCCGAACGTCTCGATTCTGGGCGAGAGGACCAACGTGATCTTGTCACGGCCGGTGCTGCCGAGCTGGCCGAGCACCCCACCCAGCCAGGCCCCGGGGTTTTGTGCGACCGGCACACAGGCGTCGCAGGCGTGCATCATCTCGACCGCGCGCTGAAGCAGTGTTGCCACGTCGATGCCGAGCAGGGCGCCCGGTACCAGTCCGAAGTAGGAGAGGGCCGAGTAACGGCCGCCGATGTCGGGCGGCGCCTGGAAGAGCCAGCGGAACTCATGCTCGAGTGCCAGCTGCTCCAGTGGCGTGCCGGGGTCCGTGATCGCCGCGAACTGGCGGCCGGTCGTGCGCGGGGCGACTTTCGAGACCGCCTCCCAGAAATAAGCGAAGTGGGACAAGGTCTCGACCGTTTCACCTGACTGCTCGCCAGCAGGAACAGCGTCTTGTCGAGCGTGATGCGCGACTGGACCTTGAGCACCGTCGCCCGTGATACCCGCGTCCTGCAGCCGCGCCAGCTCGCCAGACGTGATGAGCTGGCGCCGCAAGTTGTCTAGCCACAGACTCTGCCCAAGTTGTGCAAGCTCGCGGATCACGCTCGTGCGTGCAGTGGTCAGGACCATGCCGCGTGCATCTTTCGCACTGGTGCGTGTTGAACTTCAACCATCGGAAACGACCCTTCTTCGTGTGTCTGGGCCGGAGTCTCGCACCGCGCATAGCAGACCGACCGTAAGCCATCACACAATTGAGCTCGCGTCCGGGTGAATGCTGCCGGTGAACACGTCACTAACAGACGCCCTGCGCACTGCGCGCATACGCTCGGTTCCTTGCCGCGCTTCAGCAATGGGCCGCACCGGGGCGCGCGGATGATCCACGAGACCGCCTGGCAGCCGTGGCAGTGAGCGGACTGTAATCAGCCTCACCGACCTGGCTCGGCTGCCGGGGCCAGCATAGAGCGGATCCCGTGCGACTCCGAGTGCGAGCTATGGCATTGGGGCCGGCACATTCGCTCATGTTCTCGCAAGATGCCTACGGGCAGCCTGACGCGCCCCTCGTCCTATAGAAGGGCATGGCTGAGACATCCGAAAGCGTTGCTGCGATTGAGCCCAAGTGTCGATGCCTCAAGGCGACGATTGATCCACGCTGAAAACCGATGAATCCGCGGCCTGCACGACTTAAGCGGACACCGAGTGGACCCGACTTGCAGTCACTCGACAACCACCTCCAGGGTGAGCGCATCGAACTGTGCTTCGGCTGGTCGTGTCGCGATCGCAAGCCATCGTGACTACGCGCTCGCCTCCAATTCAGCGTCAATCACTGGCTACGTCCGGTGATCGGCGGTGGACGAGCAGAAGGCTGTCCTGAACAAATCAGTCACCGCGCTGTTGCTCACGGAAATCACACTGCTGACGTCGGCTACGCGCAGTTGGCGAATAGCGGCTGTATCAGCTCGTCCGACAATCCCCTGCCATCTCTAATCGACAGTTTCTCGATTCCGGCTGGGTGTGCATGCGTCTCGTCGGATGGCGGCGAGGATGGCCAATGCGTATTCGACGTCGTGTGCGGGACGGGGTGTGTCTTCGCTGGCTTCGTGGCCGAGGACGTCGCTGCGCCAGTCCTGACGTTGTTGCTCCTCGAATTCGAGCGACTGATGGCGGACGCTGACGAGCGAACCCGCGAGGTCCTGGAGCGGTACGGCGGCCTGTACCCGGTTACGTTTGGGCACTGCGGTTACCCAGGTCTGTGCGTCCGTGGTACAGCTAGGTCCTTCTGCCTGGACTGCCCGTTCCTGGTACGCAGACCCGAGTACCTCGACCGCGTCGACTTCCTCCCCGGGGGCTACCTCGCCGCCGACGCGCACGAGCGCATGGGCGACCTGGCAGGCGCTCGCGAACCCAAACGGCTGATCAGCGAGCTCAAGCAGCTGCGGAGCGAGATGCTGCTGCTGGGCGAAGCCGAGAGGCAGGGGCGTTGGACACCGCACTGGAAGCAGGCGGGTTCGCTGAATGCAGCGTGTGCGAGATGATTGGGGACGAACGTCAGGATCACTTTGCTCACCTTAAGCGACGCGCGAGCGAACGTGCGGATCGCACGGTCGGCCGCATGCGCGCTGGAATCGCCTCGCTCCGCGCGACCCGCCAGAAGATCACGGCTGAAGCGCTCAAGCAAGTGACGCGCGAGTCGGAGCCCGGTTTCGCGGGCTTGAGCTTCCAGGTGATCCGCTGGAATCCGCGCGCTTACGCGCTCTACCGCGAGGCGGCCGAAGCCTTTACCGGGGTGCCGGTTGCCGACAGCCAACGACGCGGGAGACAGCAGAGGCGTAGTCGACGTTCGCAGAAACGAACGCCTGGGTCGTCGTACGATCCGCTGTAGCGCCTGGGTAAACCTGATCTCGTGCGGCGTATTCGAACGCTCGAGCAGGAACTGGAGGCCGAACGTCAGAAGCGTGGAGTTTTGGCGTACGACGAGCAAAACTTGCGTGCGATGATCCTGCGGCTGGCGACGGAACTCATCATCCTTAGTGAGTGCAGTGGCGCGGTGATGCGCGGATGAATTAGGTCGTTGCGCAGCAGATTCATCGTGGCAGCCACAGGAGTACGCGCGCACTGGAGGATGCCATCCGTTTGTATCTGGCCGTCCACAACACCGATCCGAAGCCGTTCGTGTGGGTCAACTCAGCCGACGCGATCATTGATACCATCGCTCGTATCGCACCACGAACTTCTGGGACAGGAGACTAGGAAGAGATGGGCACGGGACGGTTGGAGGCATTTAGCGATGCGGTGATCGCGATCATCATCACCATCATGGTGCTGGAGTTCCAGGTCCCGCATGGCGACAGCCCGGCTGAGCTGTTGCCGCTGCTTCCGGTGTTCGTCAGCTACGTCCTGAGTTTTGTGTACATCGGCATCTACTGGAACAACCACCATCACCTGCTGCATGCCTGTAGAACCGTCACGGGCGCGATACTATGGGCCAACCTGCATCTGTTGTTCTGGTTGTCGTTACTTCCGTTTGCCACCGGCTGGATGGGCGAGAACAACTTCACGGCCGTGCCCACAGCGCTCTACGGCGTGGTGCTGCTGATGGCCGCGATCGCATACTACCTGCTCCAGCAGGCGATCATCCGCGCGCAAGGGCCGGACTCGATCCTGAAAAGAGCGGTTGGGCGCGACTGGAAGGGCAAGCTGTCGCCGGTGCTGTGTATCGTGGCCATCGGTGCGACCCTGGTTTTGTCGTGGATCGCCGTGGCGATCCTCGCCACCCTGGCGCTGATGTGGCTGATTCCGGATCGACGTATCGAAAGCGCCCTGCCGCGCAATGAGGACTAGTCATCCTCGGCAGAATGCTGACGCGGCATCACATGCATTGGGCCGGACTCCAGGCATACGGCTCCACGGGGACTCAGGCTTCAACGGTGGATGTCGGTCGGGAACCCGTGCAGCAGCACTAATCAGGAGTGTCGCCATCTGATGGTCTCGGTACGTGCTGATGCTGGGGTGTTGGGGTACTGCCAAAGCGTGGCCTGAGCCAACACCCTGCCAAAATGTCGGGAAGCGGCGACTACGGCGTCGGGGTTGCACACGCTCACCCATCAGGGCGGCTCCGGCGACGGGTACGTCGGCGGCGAACGGGTGCTGGAACGCCTCCGGCCTATGACGAACTCGTTCTCGCTGGTCGATACTGGGTAAGCGATAAGGGCGTCGGCGAGGCTGCGGTCAGAGAACATGGTCGACAGCCTGAACACCGACTCTCCATGGTCAGGTGCACCCCGCCACGTAGACGAGGCCGACCACGGAGTTGTTACGAGTCCGCGGCCTCGATGACGACTATGCCACCGCTGGAGTGCGCAACACGTATCACGGGTTGCCGATCCAGCGTTCACGCCGCGCACGTGCGCGGCTGCGCCCGTGACGCTGCGCGGTTGGCGAACGCGATGACCTCGAAGGAGCTCGCTTGCAATGCGTGTCTTTGTGTGTGTCGATCCCGCCGATCTTCGCGCACACCAGCCAGGAGGACGCCTTTGATATCGGAGGCGGCGTGGCCCTGATCAACAACACGTTCGGCCGTCAGTTGTATGCCAGGTACCACGTGTGCGACTTCATGGGCGACGGCAAAGATGATCTCTTCCTAGCCACCGGCGCGACGTGGTGGGTCAACAGTGGCGGCAAGAGCCACTGGTGGCTCCTGAACATCATGCCCGAGCGCTACGACCGGGTGCTCGTCGGCGATTTCAATGGCGACAAACGCTGCGGTGTCTTCAGCGTCAATGGTCCCGACTGGCGCATCTCCAGCGGTGGTACCGAGCTGTGGCAGCGCATCGTGGCGGGCGCCGATGTCCCGCTGGACCAGCTGCGCGTAGGCGACTTCAACGGGGACGGTCGGAGTGACTTCTTCCGCCGCGCACCAGACGGGCAGTGGTTCATCGTGTCACCTGGCCTCTTTCCGATGATGGCCGTGGCCAGCTCGGGCTTTGCGCTCGACAAGTTGCACTTCGGCGACTTCAACGGTGACCGGATTACGGACGTGATGGCCACGGTCACCGGCCGATAGCAGGTTTCGTGGGGCGCTCGAAGTGGTTGGGTCCCGATTAACACTCTATCCGATGAGGCCGTGTGGGTTGCCAATCTCGACGGGGTCGGCTCCGACGACATCATCAGGTGGAGCGACAGCGATGGCAAGTGGCGCATCTCGCGGGAAGGCCGCGGACCGTGGACCGTCTTCGCGCAGTCGTTCGATCCATATGTCTACTCCGGACGCTTCACCGGCTTCGCATCGCAGGATCTGCTGATCATGCCGTTCTGGACGCGCGGTGCAGGTCAGCTGCTCGAGAAGAACTTGGGCACGCTGCCACCCTCGACGGTCTTCAAGCCCTACGCAAAATACGAATACTGAGTCAAGGCCTTAGTGGCCGCCCGGGGCAGCGCTGCCAGGAACTGGCGGGTTGTGGCAGCGCGACGCCCCACGGACTGGTGTTTCGTACCCTTGACCGCGCAGTCGGCGCGGCCGACCACTCGACAGTGAGCCATGCCTGACGTTGACGTCCAGATCGACGTGAAAGTCCCAATGCGTGATGGGACGTGCCTGTCCGCAGATGTATATCGCCCCCGGGGCGCCGGCCGGTTGCCGGCGCTCTTGTGTCGCACCCCGTACGACAACCAGGACGAACGGTATGTCGCCTGGGCGCTCGATTTCGTCGAGCACGGCTACGTCGTCGTCCTGCAGGACCGTCGCGGGCGTTACGACTCAGACGGAACCTGGACGCCCTACCTGTGCGAGACCGAAGACGGCTATGACACCCAGCAGTGGGTCGGCGTCCAGCCATGGTGCAACGGCCGCATCGGCACCTTCGGCATTTCGTATGTGGGCTTCACCCAGATCCTGCCGGCGGCATTACACAGCCCCTATGTGCAGGCGCTGGTGCCATGCGCCAACCAGGAGGACAACTACGGACACATTTTCTGCGACGGTGTGCTCCAATTACAGAACACGGTCAATTTCGGTCATCTCGGGAACCGCAACCTGCAAACCACGCCGTGGTCCTATGTCGACACTGACCGCATGTACCGACGACTGCCGCTCGTCAAGGCCCTCGACGGTGTGACGGACCGACCCCAGTACGCGTTCTTCCTCAGCCATCCGACGTTCGACGACTACTGGAAGTCGTACAGCATGAAGTTCAGGTATCCCGAAGTTGATACCCCGGCCATGTTCTTGACCGGTTGGTACGACAACCTGATTCACGAGCAGTTCAAATGTTTCAAGGGCTGGACGACGTCCGCGCGGAGCACGGCCACGCGCGCCCAGACCAAGCTGGTCGTCGGCCCGTGGAGCCACGGTTTGATTGGGAGCTCGGAGCGATTCGGCGATATTGATTTCACCGAGACCGCGCACGTCAATATTCCGGAGCTGCACCGGCGCTGGTATGACCGCCGCCTCAAAGATGCCCCCAACGGCGTCGACGACGAGCCGCCGCTGCACCTGTTCGTGATGGGCCGCAACGTGTGGCGCTTCGAGCGAGAGTGGCCGCTCGCGCGGACGGTGTTTACGCCGTTCTACTTGCATTCCGGAGGGCATGCCAATTCGCGGTCGGGTGATGGTGCGCTCAGCATGGTTGAACCGCATGAGGAGCCTGCTGACTCGTTCACGTATGACCCCGCCGATCCGCTGCCCACGCTGGGCGGGCAGAGCATGTTCGCCGAGAAGACCGGCCCACGCGACCGGCAGAGCCTCGAAGATCGCGACGACGTCCTGGTCTTTTCTACGGATCCCCTGGTTGACGACGTCGAAGTCACCGGGCCGGTTGAGCTCTCGCTGTACGCCGCCTCGAGCGCCGTTGATACCGACTTCACCGCCACGCTTGTCGACGTGCATCCGTCTGGTCTGGCGATCAACATCTGCGAAGGCATCGTGCGCGCCCGCTTCCGCGACTCGCTCGAACAGCCCACCCCAATCGAGCCGGACCGCGTTTACCACTACACCATCTCGCTTTGGGAAACCGTCAACGTGTTCCAGTCCGGCCACCGCATCCGACTCGAGGTCTCCAGCAGCAACTTCCCGCGCTTCGATCGCAACCTGAACTCGGGCGAGGATCTGGCCACCGGCACGCATCTCCAGCCAGCCGTGCAGCGCATTCTGCATAGCGTCCAGTACCCGTCTCGCCTGGTGCTGCCGATCATCCCCGCCTGACCGAGCAGCGCCCAAGCCTGGCGGCTGACTTTACGCCGAGGGAGGCGAGCCGTACGCTGGCGGCCGAGACGTGACATCTCTTGGCACCGACGCCTTCCAGGAGGCCTTTCGCATCCAGAACGAGCTCCTGCAGGTGATGCTGCGCGGCGGCGGCATCGCCACGATGGTCGAACGACTCTCTGAGCTCTTGACCAATCCAGTCGCCGTCGCCGACCCGCTGTTCCACTTCATCGCCGGCGCACCCGATGCCGAACACGGCGACCGTCATCGTCGCGAAACGATGCTGCGCGGTGGCACCGCCCGCGAAGTCCTCGACGATCCGGTCGCTGGCGCGCAGTTCAGACGAGTGGCGGCCGAAGGTCGGCCAGTGCTGTTCCCACCCTTCCCTGAGCACGGAATGGACGAGCGGCGGCTGATGGCGCCGATCCTGGCCGGTACCGAGCTCCTCGGGTACCTGACCATCGCCGAAGAAACCACGCCCATCCAGGAGCTACACAACGTCGTTCTGCAACAGGCGGCCTTAATCCTGGCGCTGGAGCTACTGAAGCAGCGGGCCGTCCTCGAAGGTGAGATGCGCTTGCGCTCCGACTTCCTGCGCGACCTGTTCAACTCGTCGGGCGCCGAGACCTCGCTGCAGGCGAGCATGCTGGGCATCGATCTGTTCCGACCATGGGACCTGCTGGTCGCCCAGCCTGACGATTTACCGCGCTTCTTCAGCGGCATGGGTCGCCAGGCGGTGCTCGAGACCGTGCACCGCGCGACCCGGCGCTGTGCGCCGGGCAGTGTCGTGATCCAGCACGCGGACGGCGTCGTCATCTTGCGCCGCACACCAGCAAAGGAGGAAAGCCAACACACTGGACCTCGCTCTGTGCTGAGACGGCCTGTGCGGGGACCGCGCTGCCAGCCAGCAGCGCGGTCACGGCGAGGACCTGGATGATCACCGGCGTCATCTCCTTATTGCTCAAAGATGCTGGCTGTCGCCGGTGGATCGATGCTGTCGCCAGTCCAATACACCGTGCCGGTCGCAGTTATTGCCCAATGTTCGAAACCCGTGGTGAACGTGGGCGTGTTGCTTCGCTGCCGGTAGAAGCCGAGTCCCGTTGTGGTGTTCTGCAGCGTGTCGGCAGAGCCACCCGGATCGCCATACTCGCACGAGGTCGGCGAGCCCATGCGGGTTCCAAGTTGTTGCTGCAGGGTCGCGAAGCCGAATCGGAACTGTGGATGCTCAACGGCCCGGCAATACGGTTCGGTCTGGGGGAGTGCAACCATCGTTGGAGGAGGCGGAGCCGGAGCAACGACTGCTGCCGGCGTCGGCGTCGGCACAGCGGTTGGCACTGGCGTTGGGGTCGGCTGCGGAGGCGGTGCAAAGACCGCGAAGAGCTTCGCTTCCTGCCGCCGCGCGAGCGCGAGTGCCTGCGCCTGAACGTCGGTCGCAGCGGCGGCCCCCTGGTAGTCGACCGCGGCAAGCAGATGGCGCACCCGGAACAAGTGGGACACGAGCATCGTGTTGCCATCGCCACCCTGGGCTTTGAATGCGCGGCCATCGCCGAAACCTTGGTCCTGAACGGAGACGATCGTGGCGCCCATGTCCTGCAACTCATAGCGCAGGAACGAGATGACCGCCTCGGCGTACTCGGCGCTCTGGGCTACCGCGGTCGTTATCCGCACTGTTCTGCCTGTGGGCGCCGTGTACAGAACCACGTACACCTCTGTGCCATCGACGCTCCTTGTCTGGTGCCGGCTGGTCGACCATTCCGGCCCGACTTCAGCGGCCAACAGAGCGATGCTCTCGGCCGTGAGTGGCTGCGCGTTGATCGGTTGCTGTGCCTGGGCGACTAACGGACTGACGAGCATCAGCGCTAGCGCGAGTGACAGCATCGTCTGCCACCCCGCTCGGCGCGCCAACGAACCATCGCGCCCAAACATACCTTGAACCCACCTGGCTGATGGCCACATGACACGAGGCCTCACTTGTGGTGTCCACCCGATAGCGGATGGCATGACCAGGCTCGCGGACTCAGGCGAACGAGACATTGCTGAATTTCGGTATTCGGTAGGTATCTTGCGGGGTTCGCGCTGGCCAGCGGGTGGGGGAAACCAGTACAACGGGGATCCGACCGCCCATGGTTGAGTCAGCAATCCGCGGCGCGGAGCAGGGCCGGACAGCCTGGCGCTATCCTGCACAACGTGCCCGTGCAGCTCACCAGCTTTGTCGGGCGCGAAGAAGAGCTCGCGCGCGCTCGCGACCTGCTTGGCGGCACGCGCATGCTGACGCTGACTGGCGCGGGCGGTGCTGGTAAGACGCGCCTGGCACTCGAAGTCGCCACGCAGCTCGCCCTCGAAGGAACATACCCCGGCGGTGTCTGGCTCGTTGAGTTTGCCGCGCTTGTAGACGCGCGGCTCGTGCTGCAAACCGTTGCCGCGGCTCTGGGGCTGCGCGAGGAAGCGGCTCGACCGCTAATCGGGACACTGGTAGCCGCACTTGGCCAGCGGCCCTCCCTGCTCATCCTCGATAACTGCGAGCACCTTGTGGAGGCATGCGCTGAGCTGGCCGAGCAGCTGCTACGCGCGTGCCCCACGCTGAGCATCCTGGCCTCGAGCCGCGAACCGCTCGGCGTCCGGCGAAACGTCGTGGCGCGTGCCGTCGCTTGGCTTCCCGGAGCGCGGCACACCCGACCACGTTGAGGCGATGTTCCGCTCTGGCGCGGTTCGCTTGCTAGTCGAGCGCGCCACCGCGGCACTGCCAGGCTTTGCGCTGACCCCGCGCAACGCGCAGGCGGTGGCCGATGTCTGTCGTCGGCTGGACGGCATGCCGCTGGCGATCGAGCTCGCGGCGGCTCGCGTGCCTGCGCTGGCCATCGAACAGATCGCCGAGCGCCTGGATGATTGCTTCAACCTGCTCACGCACGGCACTCGCACGGCCGTGCCGCGCCAGCAAACGCTGCGCGCGACTGTGGATTGGAGCTACGACCTCCTCTCCGAGGCGGAACGCGTGCTGTTCCGGCGGTTGGCGGTCTTCGCCGGCGGCTGGACGCTCGAAGCTGCCGAGGAAGTCTGCGCTGATGAGGTGCTGCTGCGACAGCACGTGCTCGAGCTACTGGCGGCGTTGGTGGCGAAGTCCCTTGTACATGCTGAGGAGCGCGGTGGCGCGGAGCGGTACAGGCTGCTCGAGCCGATCCGTCAGTACGCTGCCGCGAGGTTGGCCGAAAGAGACGACCACCACGCTCTGCGGACGCGGCACTGCGCCTGGTTCTTGCAGTTCGCGGAACAAGGCGCACCGGCCCTGTGGGGGCCGCTTCAGGCGGAGTGGCTCGAACGGTTGGACGCCGAGCACGACAACCTGCGCACCGCGCTCGAATGGAGCCGCTCCGAAGGCAATGGCGACACGATGGTCAGACTGGGCGTGGCACTCATCCGCTTCTGGGATGTCCGTGGTTACGTGAGTGAGGGACGTCGCTGGCTGGACCTAGCCCTCCACCTGGAGCCCGCTCGACCGACCGTCGACCGAGCCCGTGCCCTGATGGGTATTGCCTATCTGGCCGTGCTGCAAGGGGCACACGCCACCGCGTCTGGCCGACTGGAGGAGGGCCTCGCACTCGCGCGGGACCTGGCCGACGACGAGAACATCGGCGCCGCTTATCTGGTGCAGGGGATGGTGGCGCGTGTTCAGGGAGACTACGAGCGCGCCGCCACGCTGTTTGACCTCAGTTTGACAATGTCGCGGCGGGCGGGCCACAAGCCCGGTGCGTACACGTCGCTGTACTTACTCGCCAGCGCCACGCGCCATCTGGGCGACGACGAGCGAGCCGCTGCCCTGCACAGGGAAAGCCTCGCACTGAAGCGCGAGCACGGCGATACGTGGAGCATCGCGGCTTCGCTGTTCAGCATGGGTACGCTCGAGCATCTGCAGGACAACGGCGAGCAGGCGGCCAGACTGTTCCGCGAAAGCCTTGCGCTACGGCGTGAGCTCAAAGACCGCGAGGGGATCGCGGTCTGCCTGGAGGGCCTGGCGCGGGTAAGCACGACGCCGAGCTCGGTGCTGCAGGCGGTGACGCTGCTGGGCGCTGCACACAGCCTGCGCGAGGTGATCGGACAAGCCCGTCGGCCGCAAGAGGACAGCTTTGTCGCCACCGCCCGTTCTCTGCTGGGCGAGCAAGCATTTACGTCGGCATGGGCGCTCGGTCAAAAGATGCCGCTGGATGACCTCATCGACCAGGTCTTGACCGGCGCTGCGCCGCCAGCGGTTGTTGCTAGCAGCGCTCGGGTCCAGGGGCTGACACCACGCGAAACCGAGGTTGCGGCGCTCGTTGCGCGCGGCCTGACCAACAAGCAGGTCGCGGAGACGCTAGTCATCGCCGAGGGCACTGCCGAAACACGTGGCCAACATAATGGGTCGATTGGACCTCACGTCCCGCGCGCAGATCGCAGTGTGGGCCGCCAATCACGGGCTCTTGAACGATTCTTAAGCCCAAGCCGGCATCGCGAGCGACTTGCTCTCAATCGGACAACGTATCGGTGTAGAAGCTCGATCTGATGGTCTGACGCTAGGTAGCCAGCTGTGTCAGCTCCTCGTTGTTCAAGAGACACTGGGATGACTCGTCGGGAACTGATTCGCACATGTCCAAGGTCTCCATGGGCTGCCCCGACACTGCGCCTGCAAGGCCGTACGGCTCGCTGCGTGTCCGATACATCGTCGCGTGCACGCCCATGCAGGCGTGGCTGACAGGAAGTTGACTTCGGCTAGTCGATCATTTTGCCCGGCGAGATCCTCAGCGAGCTCGTAAGCTATCAGCGCGATTACGTAGCCGTTAATCACTCTACCATGGCGCCGCGGCAGCACGACCCAATACCCAGCAAGAGGGAGCTTCTGTCTGACTGCGCAGCTACCGTGGACAAACAAACCTGCATCGGGCGCCAGCGGCTCTGCCTACAATGTCACCCACAATGCCGGCTCCCGCCACTCGCCAAACTCGCCCACCTCAGGAGCCTCGCGGCCA
>Ga0137373_10004119_pt1 | contig 15876 bp, 17 predicted proteins | sample SagtaG_5_FD_104912 | JGI IMG/M metagenome (GOLD analysis project Ga0137373, IMG submission 104912) | Vadose zone soil microbial communities from Sagehorn Ranch, Mendocino, California, USA - Sage1_R_80_16 metaG | ecosystem: Environmental > Terrestrial > Soil > Vadose zone | place: USA...
AAGGTCGCGTTCGTCGAAGGCGACATCCCGACGCTGCAGCTCGTGCCGATGCGCATCGACGTCGCCGCGCTCATCCTCGCGCACGTCGCCGACGAGCTCGAAGACGAGATCGAGATCCCGTCCCCGCCGCCGCCCGTGGTGCGCGGGACCGATCTCCTCCTGGCCAGCCCCGTGGCGCGGCGCTTCCATCGCCTGAGCTGCGGCTCGGCGCGGCGGCTCGACGAGGAGACGAGGATCATGTTCACCAGCGTCGACGAGGCGATGCAGGCGGGATACGCGCCGTGCCGCCTCTGCAGCGTCTGTTAGCCGGCACGGCCGGCGGCGTGACTTGCCCAAGGCCGCCGCACGATGACTGCGTGATTGGCGTTCCGTCGTGCAGTCTCCTACAATCCATCTGACTCCCCACAAACGTACCGAGGTGCGTATGCGACGTCTCGCCGCCGTGATCCCCCTCTTGTTTGCCACTTCGCTGTACGGGCAGTGGAGCTTCGGCACGCGGCTGGAGCTTCGCGCGAATTACCGCGACAGCAAGGAAGCGAAGTTCGCGCTGAAGTTCCCCTTCCCGGCGAGCTTCCTGCCGGTCGGGCAGACCACCGGGTTCCTCGAGACCGTCGACGCTGGGCGGCACACGGAGCTCAGCGTGGCGCAGCTTCGGCTCGACGCGAATTACGGCAACTGGTTCGCGGCGCACGCGCAACTGCACGGACAGGACAAGTACCGGCGCAATCCGACGAGCGAGGACCGCCAGGTCGACGCCGACGAGCTGTGGATGCGCGTCGGCCCGAAGCCGGAGCTCCTCGATCGGCCCGAGCGGACGTCGTTCTTCTTCCAGGCCGGCAAGTTCCCGCACATGGAGCGGCAGCCGACGCGGCTGCTGGAGAGCTACGGCCTCGCGGCGACGGCGTTCAACCGCTTCGAGGACGTCGGCTTCATGGGGGGCGGCTCGGTCGGCCGCAACCTCTACTGGCGCCTCACCGGGACGACCGGGAACCCGCTCTACTTTCGCGATCCGAACGCGCTCGCCGGCGACAACGGGATCAAGGAGCTGCTGACGCTGAACCCTGATCCAAAGCTGAAAGCGGGGGTTCCGATCCTCTACAACACGGAGACCGAGGGCTACTTTTTGCGGACCGATCACGTGCAGTTCGGGCAGGGGATCGGCTACCGCTGGCAGAACGCCGCGCAGAACCTCGGCGTCGACGCGATCGTCTTCCACTACCGCCGCTCGATGTCGGACGCGGAAACACTCACGGGAACGTTCTACAAGGGCGACATCCAACTCCTCCTCGGGCCGCCCGGCTTCGGCATCAGCATCCCGGTGAGCGGCCGGCGCAAGGAAGAGAGCGGCGCGCGCCTCTACACGGAGTGGCGCGGCCTGACAGCGACGGTGCAGTTCACGAAGCAGTTGTTCGCCGGCCTGCACCGGCAGGGAGAGGAGATCGAGGTCGGCTATCAGATCCCGTGGTCGTTCGGTCCGAGCGTCGGCGGCGAGGCGCTGGTGCAGGGGATTCAGCCGGCGGTGCGCTGGAGCGCGCTGCAGAACGATTTCAAAGGGCCGAAGAACTTCGTCGATCCGAGTATGTGGTGGAACTGGGTGAAGACCGACTACGGCGTCCGCATCGGCCTGGCGAAGCACACGGACATAACGATCGAGCGCGCGAAGCACGTGATCGTGGTGCCGGTGGTGCGGTTACGGCCGGATGAAACGTTGGTGACGTTGCGGGTGCGGATCTGAAACGACGAGGCTATCAGCTCTCGGCTCTCAGCTCTCAGGGGCGAGGTGGGCCTGATAGCCGAGAGCTGATAGCCGAGAGCTGATAGCCGAGAGCTCGCCCCTACCTGCGCGACTGCACCCCATACTGCTCGGCAATCGTCATCAGCTCCTTCTCCACGTCGTCGCCGCCGAGGCGCGTGCGGATCCGCTCGATCTCGGCCATCTCCGGCTCTTCGAGCGCGAAGCCGTGCGTCTGAAGCGCGTCGTGTGGGTTCTCGATCAGGCGGCGGCGGAACTCCGGGTGCTCCATGGCGCGGCGGACCACGGCGCCGATCATCTCGTTTCGCATTCGTCTCCTCCGGCACGGAAGAGAGCAAACGACAGGCCCGGAACTTTTGCCGCCGCCGGAGCGTCCCATGGGGGATTTTTCCGAAGACCTGTCCGGTTGGCACCGCGAGCTAATATGAGCGACTTCTCGCCCCGACGTGCGCTATTCCTCACCCTCGTTCTTCTTCTGCTCGCCACCGCCGCCTCGGCGACGACGCCGAGCGGGCGCTTCGACGCGCGCATGGTCTACGACCCCGCCACCACACAGACGATCCTGTTCGGCGGCAGCACCGCGAACGACGTGGCCACGAGGGCCTCGTACGAGCTCAGCGACACGTGGGCGTGGAACGGCCTGATCTGGACGCAGCTCTTTCCGCTGCACATCCCGACCGCGCGCTACGGCCATGTCATGGTCTACGACTCAGCGCGCAATCGGATCGTCATGTTCGGCGGCCGCAGCGGCGGCGGCAAGACCGACCTCAACGATACCTGGATCTTCAAGAACGGGGACTGGACGCAAATCACTACGCCGAGCTCGCCGCCGGCGCGGATACTCGCGGGCGGCGCGTACGATCCGCTGCGGGACCGCGTCGTCATCTTCGGCGGCGCCAGCATCAGCGCCGACGGCAAGACCGTGACGCCGCTCCACGACACGTGGGAGCTCGACGGCACGACGTGGACGCAGGTCCTCTCGGACGGTCCGAAGATCGACAAGCCGCTCATGGTGTGGGACGCGGCGCGCGCCAATATCCTGATGCTCGGCGTCGACACGAGCCTCGTCACGCACCAGTTCACCTACGACCCCGCGGCGCAGGCGTGGAAAGAAAAGACCGACACCCGCCTCCCGAGCTGCGTCCACGAAGGGGCGCTCGCCTATCAGCCCACCAACGGCACGGTCTTCTTCACCGGCGGCTCCTGCAGCGGCGTCACCAGCGTCGAGGACAACGAGGAGTGGGACGGCAATCAGTGGAATCCCAAGATCGTGAAGGCGAACGTCGGCCGCCTCTTCGGGCCGGCGATGTCGTTCGACACGGCGCGGCAGGAAACGGTCCTCTTCGGCGGCAACCCGGTCGTCGGCGGCTTACCGCGTAACGAGCTCTGGGTGTACAACGGCGACTGGACTCCGCTCAGCGACCCGAATCTGACGCCGCCGGCGCGCTCGCTCTTCGTCTTCCGAACCGATCCGCTGCACAACGCGGTCTGGCTCTTCGGCGGCGTCGATCCGAGCATCACGTATGCCGATCTCTGGAAGTTTCAGTACGGCAAGTGGCAGCGCGTGGTCGCTGCCACTCCGCCGCCGCAGAGCTGCGGCTCGCCCGGCGGCGCGCTCGACCTCAACCGGCAGAAGCTGGTGGTCGTCTGCGCCGACTCGTCGATGTCGGAGTTCGATTTCACCGACTGGAAGGCGATCGCGACCCCCGCAAAGGCTCCGCCGGCGCGCGCCTTCAGCAGCGTGACGTACGACGAGAACCTCAAGAAGACCGTTCTCTTCGGCGGCTACATCGGCGACTACATCGACCAGACCTGGCTCTGGGACGGCACGGCGTGGACCGAGGTCGACAGGAACCTTCCGCCGCAGCGCGCGCTCGCGGCGATCTGGTTCGACCCGCACCTGAACCGCACCGTGATCTTCGGCGGCGTCGGACGCCCCAGCTCGCAGGAGCGCGTGGCCCGCTTCAACGACATGTGGTCGTTCGACGGCACCGGCTGGACGGAGATCAAGCCGTCGACCCTCCCGCCGGCGCGCTACGGCGCGCAGGTGACGGTCGATCCGCGCACCGGCAACGTCCTCCTCTTCGGCGGCCTCCGCGTCGACACGGTCGAGACCCCCGGCACCGGCAACAATCCTCCCACGCAGACGCAGGTCCAGGTCTACGCCGACGACTTCTGGCAGTGGGACGGAACAAACTGGACGCAGGTGACGTACTCGCGCGTGCCGTACGCCCGCGAGAACGGCGGCCTGGCCTGGGACCCGTCGACGCAGATGATGGTCGTCTTCGGCGGCTACGCCGGCCAGCAATACCTGTCGGACCTCTGGACGCTGACCCCGGACCGCGGATGGCAGCCGCAGATCACGAACGTGGTCAAGCGGCGGCCGACCGGGCGGCCCTGAGGATCGATCCGCTCCGACATGGCCGCCGCACGGGCGTGCCGCCCCTCAGGCCGTTAATGCTGGTGTCATCCCGAGCGGAGCGAGGGATCCTCAGCCGACGCATGCAAACCGCTCCGCCGGCAGGGAATCCCTCGCCGTCGTTGCGGCTTCGGATGACACCCCCGTCATGTCCACTCCCTTTCCCGGCGTCTCCCTCCGGCCGCGCTCGTCGATGCGCACTTGTAGCTCGGGGGATAGCGACGTCGCCCTCGCGCTACTTCGGCTGCTTCTTCGAGAAGACTGTCACACCGGAGAGGCCATCGAAACCCGAGTCGGTCGTGAGCAACTCCGCGTTGTGGGCGCGTGCGGCCGCGAGCATCATCGCGTCGGCCATGGCGAGATTGTGCGCCAGGCTCAGATCCGCGGCCGTCAGCGCAAGTTCCTCGGTTAGATCGACGACCTTCGTCTTCTTCATCGTCGCCACGGCCTGGAGAGCTTCCTCTTCCGCCCGTTCGCGCTTCAGCCACTTGTAGACTTCGTAGATAGCAATCGTTGGCGTGAGCACGGTGGCGGGTTGCCGCAGGCGCGAAGCGAATTCATCGCCGTGAGGACCGTCGGCAAAGAACTCGATCCATCCGGATGAATCGAGAACGATCAAAAGCGATCCTTTTTCTCACGAAAGCCGTCTATGCGAATTCCTCGCACGAAGCCACGCATCGCTGCGATGGGCTTATCGGGAACGAGAGTCACGATACCGCCCTTGGCAATGACTTGAAATTCCTGTCCCGGTTTGATGCCGGCGCGCGTCCGCACTTCCTTCGGGATGACCACTTGATACTTGGATGACACCTTCGTACGCGCCATGTTTGGCTCCTATCTAGCTCGATCGATCGAGCACATCGTAAAACGATGACGTGCGGCACGCAAGTCAGGGGAAGCCTCGTCGGCGATCGGGTTTCTGGTTTCTAGTTTCCCTCGTGCTATCCTCCGCCGCCTGGTTCCAATGCCGGGCTCCCTGCAGATCGCACTCGGCGCCGACCACGGCGGCTTCGAGTTGAAGGAAGCGCTCAAAGTCCATCTGCGCGGTCAGGGGCACTCCATCCGCGATCTCGGCACGCAGAGCAAAGAGCCCCCCGTCGACTACCCGAAGATCGCCCGCGCCGTCGCCGAGTCCGTCGCCTCCGGCGCGTCGAAGTTCGGCATCATGATCGACGGTGCCGGCATCGGCTCGGCCATGGCCGCGAACAAAGTCCCCGGCGTCCTCGCCGCGGCGGCGTACAACGAGGCGTTGGCGCGCAACAGCCGGGAGCACAATGACGCCAACGTTCTCACGCTCGGGAGCGGACAGGTCGACCTCGACACCGCCAAGCGCATCGTCGACGTTTTCCTCAGCACCGACCACACGGCCGAGCGCCACCGCGCCCGAGTGAATATGATCCGCGACTACGAGACGCAGAAAGGACGCTCGGACGTGAGCTCATCAGACCTCTCCGCCGACGATATGGCTCGCATCGCCGCGCGCGTGCGCGAGCTGCTGCAGCAGGGCGGCGGCAGCGGCGCGCCGAGACAGTCAGCGCCGATCACGCCCGACCAGCTCGTCAAACTCATCGACCACACGTTGCTCAAGCCCGAGGCCACCATCGAGGAGATCGAGAAACTCTGCAAGGAAGCCGTCGACAACAACTTCTTCTCCGTCTGCGTCAACGGCTCTTGGGTGCCGAAGGCGAAGCAGCTCCTGCGCGGCACGCCCGTGAAGATCTGCGCCGTGGTCGGCTTCCCGCTCGGCGCGCAGTCGCCGGAGATCAAGACCCTCGAAGCACGGCGGGCGCTGCGCGAGGGGGCGCACGAGATCGACATGGTCATCAACATCGGCGCGCTGCGGAGCAAGGACGACCTCCTCGTGGCCCGCGACATCCGCGGCGTCGTCGAAGTCACCGACGAGGCCCACGGCCTCTCGAAAGTCATCCTCGAGACCGCGCTACTGTCGGACGAAGAAAAAGTCCGGGCCTGCCAGCTCTCCATGAAAGCGGGCGCCGATTTCGTCAAGACCTCCACCGGCTTCTCGAAGTCGGGGGCGACCGTCGAGGACGTCGCGCTGATGGCCCGCACCGTCGCGCCGCGCAAGCTCGGCGTCAAAGCCTCGGGCGGCATCCGCACCTACGCCGACGTCGTGAAGATGGTCGAGGCCGGCGCCACCCGCATCGGCTCATCGAACAGCGTCAACATTCTGCAAGAGGCCCGGCAACTGGCCGCGGGGAAGGGGTAAGAAGTGAGCGAGCTTCGCTGCTACGTATTCATCGACAGTCTTCAGCCGCAGTTTGCGTCGTTCCTCGGAACGGTCGCGCAAGGATTCCTGCCGGTGCCCGGACAGGCATCGCTCTTCGTCGAGGTCGCGCCGGGCATGGACATCATGCGCGTCACCGACGTGGCCCTGAAGTCGACCGACGTCCGGCCGGGCATGATGATCATCGAGCGCCTCTACGGCATGCTCGAGCTGCACTCCGACTCGCAGGCCGACGTCCGCCAGGCCGGGCGCGCCATCCTTGATGCGCTGAGCCTGAGGGAAGACGAGCGGATCAAGCCGGAGATCACCTCGAGCCAGGTCATCCGCAACATCTCCGACTACCACACTCAGCTCATCAACCGGACGCGGCACGGCGACATGATCCTGCCCGGCCAATCGCTGTACGTCCTCGAGTGCGCGCCGGCCGGCTACGCTGCCATCGCTGCGAACGAGGCGGAAAAGGCGGCGGCCATCAACGTGCTCGAGGTGCGCGCCTTCGGCAGCTTCGGGCGCGTCTACCTCGGCGGCGAGGAGCGCGATATCGACGTCGGCTACCGCGCTGCCGAACAGGCCATTCAATCGATTTCAGGGCGCGCCGGACGCGCCTGAGAGCTACATAAAAGGAGAAACAAATGACTGATGCACTCGGAATGATCGAAACCCGCTCCTTCCCGGCGGTCGTGGAAGCCGCCGACGCCGCGGTCAAGGCCGCGCGCGTGGAGCTCGTCTCCTACGAGAAGACCGGCGGCGGATACACGACCATCGTCGTGCGCGGCGACGTCGCCGCGGTCCGCGCGGCCTGCGATGCGGCCCAGACCGCCGCGGGACGCGTCGGCGACGTCGTCACCGTGCACGTCATCGCCCGGCCGCACGACCAGGTCGACGCGGTCATGCCGCTCGGTCGGACGCCCGCGCCGGCCGGCGGCGGCGGGAAGAAGGGATAGCGTTCCCCATGCAACTCGCAAGAGTGGTGGGGACCGTCGTCTCGACCCGCAAGGAGCAGAGCATCAACGGCATCAAGCTCCTCGTCGTCAAGCCGCTCGACGAAGAGGGGAAGGAAACCGGCAACGCCGTCGTCTCCGCCGATGCCGTCGGCGCCGGCCCCGACGAGATCGTGCTGATCGCCGCCGGCAGCTCCGCGCGGCAAACCGTCGTCACCGACAAGCGGCCGGTCGACTCGGTGATCCTGGCCATCGTCGATAGCTGGTACATCGGCGACGTCGAGAAATACAAGAAATGAGCACGCCCATGAACCGCCTCACCGACCGGGAGATCGACGAGATCGCGCGCCGCATCGCCAACGACATCGTCCGTGGAGGACAGCCGTCCTCGGCTGTCCCGGGACAGGCGGGGGCGCCTGTCCTCCACGATTCGCTCGGAGTGTTCCCGACCGTCTCCGAGGCCGTACGTGCCGCCGCGGTGGCCCAGGTCCAGTTCGTTGGGCTCCCTTTGGCGACGCGCGCCAAGATCCTCGCGGCCATGCGCCAGTCGATGCTCGACAACTGCGACGCGCTCGCCAAGACGGCGTTCGACGAGACCGGATACGGGCGCTACGAAGACAAGATCGTCAAGAACCGCCTCGTCACCGAGAGAACGCCGGGCCTGGAGGACCTCGCGCCGATCGCCGTCAGCGGCGACCACGGCCTCGAGCTCACCGAGCCGGCGCCGTTCGGCGTCATCGGCGCGATCACGCCGGTCACGAACCCGACCTCCACGATCATCTGCAACTCCATCGGCATGCTCGCGGCGGGCAACAGCGTCGTCTTCAACGTCCATCCGTACGCGAAGAACTGCTGCATGCAGACGATCGCCCTCTTGAACAAAGCGATCGTCAGCGCCGGCGGTCCTCCGAACGTCATTGCCGGCGTCGCCAACCCGACCATCGAGTCGGCGCAGGAGCTGATGAAGGACCGCGGCGTGCGCCTCGTCGTCGTCACCGGCGGTCCCGACGTGGTGCGGCAGGCCATGCTCAGCGGCAAGCGCGCCATCTGCGCGGGTCCGGGCAACCCGCCCGTCGTCGTCGACGAGACCGCCGACATCGACAAGGCCGCGCGCGACATCATCCTCGGCGGTTCCACCGACAACACCATCATCTGCACCGACGAGAAGGAGACCTTCGCGGTCGCCTCGATCGCCGACGCCCTCATCGCCTCGATGGCGCGGCAGAACGGCGTCGTCCTGCCGGCGAACCGCCTCCCCGAGCTCGAGCGCGTCGTCTTCGCGGAGATGAAAGGGCCCCGGCAGAAGGCCCGTCTCAACAAAGACCTCATCGGCAAGAACGCGAACGTCATCCTCGGCAAGATGGGCATCAGCGCCCCCGACTCCGTCCGCATGGTCGTCGTCGAGGTCAACGAAGACCACCCGCTGCTCTGGAGCGAGCAGATGCTGCCGGTCATGCCGGTCTGCCGCGTCCCGAACGCGACGCGCGCCATCGACCTCGCCGTCGAAGTCGAAGGCGGCAACCGCCACACCGCCATCATGCACTCCAAGAACCTCGACAACCTGAGCCGCATGGCCAAGGCGTGCGACTGCTCGATCTTCGTGAAGAACGGGCGCTCGCAGGCCGGCCTGGGGCTCGACGGCGAAGGCTACTGCTCGTTCACCATCGCCAGTCCGACCGGCGAAGGGATGACCTCGCCGCGCAGCTTCTCGCGCTGGCGCCGCTGCGTCCTCGTCGACCATTTCAGGATCACGTGATGAAGAAGGCCTCCGCGCTCGCGGTCATCGACTACGAAGACATCCCGGCCGGGGTGTACGCGGTCGACGCGATCTTGAAGAAGGCACCGATCGCCTTCGTGCGTGCCGGCACGGTCACGCGCGGCCGCTACCTCGTGCTCTTCGGCGGCTCGACGGCGTCGACGGCGGAGTCGCTCGGCGAAGCGCTGGCGACGACGCGCGCCGCGGTCATCGATCACGCCTTCCTCCCCGACATTCATCCGCTGCTGTACGACGCCGTCTTCGGCACGCGCCGGCGCAGCTCGGGCGCGCTGCTGATCCTCGAGACCGACACGGCGTCGTCGATCGTCCGCGCGGTGGAGGCGGCCATGAAGGGAACGCCGGTCGACCTCGTCGAGGTGCGCCTCTCCGACACCGGTCTGGCGGGGAAGGGAATCGCCCTTCTCGCCGGCACGCTGCACGACGTCGACGCGGCCGCGGAGCTGGCCGCCGCCGGGACGAGCAGCGGCGCGCCGCCGCAGGGCTTCTCGCACCGCATCATCGCCGCGCCGCATGACGTGCTCGAGCGCGACATCACCGCGACGACGCGCTTCGACGCCGCGCCGCTCCTCGAGCTCGACGGGGAGGCCGGCTGATGGGCGACGGAATGCAGAATGCAGAATGCAGAATGCAGAATGCAGTGCGATTCCGCAGGATGCCGAATTCCTCATTCTGCATTCTGCATTCTGCATTCTGCATTCAACCGGAGGTTCGCTGATGCTCCTCGGCAGAGTCATCGGCCAGGTCGTGCCGTGCATCGTCACGCCGGGCCTCGAAGGGGTGCCGATGCTGATCGTGCAGCCGCTCGACAAGAAGATTAATCCGAAAGGGAAGAGCATAGTTGCCGCCGACGCCACGCGCATGGCCGGGCCCGGCGAGATGGTGTCGTACGAAGGCGGCCGCGAGGCCGCGATGGCGCTCGATCCGTGGTTCGTCCCGGTCGACCACGCCATCATCGCCATCGTCGACGGAGTCAACGTCGCGCCATGATCCTCGGCCGCGTCATCGGTGAGATCCACGGGACGATCAAGCACCCGTTCTACAACTCCCGCCGCCTCCTGGTCGTCGAGAAGGACAACGGCGACTACCTCATCGCCGTCGACGCCGTCGGCGCCGGCGCCGACGAGCGCGTGCTCGTGCTCGACGAAGGCAACGGCGCGCGCCAAGTGCTCGACTCGAAGGATGGGCCGGTGCGGTCGGTGGTGGTGGGGATCGTGGATGACATCTTTCCAGGCTGACAGCTACCATACCTGTCGGTATTGACTGTCCGCGAAAAGACGGCTACATTACACCGTACCGACAGGTATGGAGGCCGACATGGTTCTCGTCAGAAAGTTCCTCGCCGCGATTCTCGTCGTAGCCCTCGCCGGTTGTGTCACCGCCAGCCGGGTCGAGCGCCGCAGCAACCTGATGTCGTATCTCTACCCCGACGCGAACGCGCCGCAGACGCCGAACCCGGCCGGGGCGCGCCTGCAGCTTCCGCTTCGGATCGGCCTGGCCTTCGTTCCGCCCGACCGCGGGCAGAGCCGTTACGCCGGAGATTTCCGCTCGACGTTTCCGGCCGCGACGGAGACGCAACTTCTGAACATCGTCAAGCGGAACTTCCAGGGGCGCGACTGGGTCAGCGACATCGTCGTCATCCCCTCCTCGTACCTCGTCTCTCGCGGCGGCTTCTCCAACCTCGACCAGGTCGCGCGCCTGATGAACGTCGACGTCGTCGCCCTCGCCTCCATCGACCAACTGCAGGTCAGCAATCCGCGCCGCGCCTCCTTCCTCTACCTGTCGATCATCGGCGCGTACGTGCTGCCGCTCGACAAGAACGAGACGCGCACGATGATCGACGTCGCCGCGTTCCACGTCCCGTCGCGGACCTTCCTCCTGCGCGCGCCCGGCACGAACGTCATCACCGGAACGTCGTCGGCGATGGACGTCGATGCCAAGCTCGAAGAGCGCTCCGTGAAGAGCTTCGAGATGGCCATGGCGGACCTGTCGAAGAACCTCAGCGTCGAAGTCGATCAGTTCAAGGAGGCGGTGGCGAGCGGGCAGGTGAAGAACATCGACATCGTCACGAAAGAGGGGAAGTCGGTGCGCGGCGGCGGCTCCTTCGGCTGGCTCGGCGCGTGCGTCGCGCTCCTCGCGCTGGCGCTGGTGATGAGGAAGTCGTGATCGAGCTCTGGACCTGCCATTTCCTTCACTGGGGATGGCAGCACGGCCTGCTGAACGCCGTGGCCGCAGTGCCGCCGATCGTGGCGATGCGTCGCCACAAATCAGCGCTGCTCTTCCTCCCCTTCCTCTTCGTAGCCGCCCCCTTCATCGCCCTCGCCGTGCGCGCCAGCTTCGCGGGCGAGTACCGCGGCGCATCGGGCCTCGTCGTGGCCATGTGGGTCTTCGCCGGCGTGCTGCTGCGCAATCGCGTGCTGCTCGTCGTCATCGCCGCGAAGCTGACGGCAGAGGCGCTCGGCCTCCTGCCGTCGCACGATGCCTTCGCGACGGTGTCGATCGCGCACTACGCGGGCGCGGTGGCGGGGCTGGTCGGTGCGGTTACCAAAGAAAAAGCCCGTTCCTGGCCGGGGAACGGGCGCAGCGCGCTAGAGTGCGCCGACTGGGTCGCTGCAAAAAATCTTGGATCAGCGACGCGACAAATCTAAGTCCGACGGAGCGGAACGGCCACTGATTTTTTGCAACCTCATGCGTAGCAGCCGTCACTTGACTTTTGTCCCCGAAGGGACGTTCGGATCGACGCTCAAGAGCGACGGCTCGCCGTCGATCGACGCGGCCAGCGCCATCCCGTTCGACTCGATCCCCATCAGCCTCGCCGGCTCGAGGTTGGCCACGATCACGATCTTCCGCCCGACCAGCTCCTCGGGCGTGTACTTCGTGGCGATGCCGGCCACGATGGTCCGCTCTTCTTCGCCGGTGAAGATCGTCATCTTGATCAGCTTCTTCGATTTCGGCACGCGCTCCGCCGCGCGCACCTCGGCCACGCGAAGGTCGATCTGCATGAACTGCTCGATCGACACGCGCGCGAGATTGGGCGGGGCCGCTTGCGTGGTTTCGATCGGCGGATTCGTCTCTTCCATCTTCGTCTCTCCCATGAAGGCGGCGGCGTCGATGCGCGGAAAGATCGGATCGGCGGCGCGGATCGGCGCGTCGTTCGGCAGCTTGCCCCACGCCAGCGCCGCGGCGTCGATCGCGTCGGGATCCGCGCCGAGCCGCCACAGCGCTTCGCGCGCCGTCGCCGGCATCACCGGCGCGAGCATCACCCAGATGATCCGCAGCGACTCCAGCGAATTCCAGATCACGCGCGACAGCGCCTCGTCGGCGCCCGTCTCCTTGAACATCTTCCACGGCTCGCGGCCGACGATGTAGCCGTTCACCGCCACGAGGAACTTCCAGGCGACGTCCATGGCGCGGTGGAATGCCAGCTCGTCCATCGCTCGCAGATACTCCGGCGCGAGCTCGCCCGCGGCGCGCAGGAGGTCGTTGTCGTCGCACGGCACGGGCGGCGTCTTTCCGCCGAAGTACGTCTCGCTCATCTTCAGGGCGCGCGAGAGCGTGTTGCCGAGGTCGTTGGCGAGGTCGGCGTTGTAGCGGGCGATGAAGGCCTGATCCGAGTAGTTCGCGTCCTGTCCGAACACCATGTCGCGCACGAGGTAGTAGCGGAACGGATCGGTGCCGAACTTGTCGATCACCTCGTGTGGCCGCACCACGTTGCCGAGCGACTTCGAGATCTTCTGGTTGTCGCGCAGCCACCACCCATGCCCGACGATCTGCCGCGGCAGCTCCATGCCCGCCGCCATCAGGAATGCCGGCCAGTAGACGGCGTGGAAGCGGACGATGTCCTTCCCGATCATGTGGACGTCGGCCGGCCAGTAGCGGCGGAAGCGCGCGTCGTCGTCGCCGCTGCCGAAGCCAAGCGCGGAGATGTAATTCGTCAGCGCGTCCATCCACACGTAGATCACGTGGTCCGGATTGCCGGGGAAGGGGATGCCCCAACTGACCGCGGTGCGCGAGATGGAGAGGTCCTTCAGCCCCTGCTCGACGAAGGCGACGACCTCGTTGAGGCGCGTGCGCGGGCGGACGAAGTCGGGGTTGCGGCGGTAGTGCTCCAGCAGCGGCTCGGTGTAGCGCGAGAGCTTGAAGAAGTAGTTCTTCTCCGTCGTCCACTCGACGCGGTGTCCGTCCTGGTCGACGCCGTCGCGCACCTGGTTCTCGGGGATGAACGTCTCCTCGGTCTGGCAGTACCAGCCGGCGTGCTCGCCGAGGTAGATGTCGTCGGGAAGGCGCTCCTGGATGCGCCGGATCAGCTCCAGCACTCCGACGCGGTGCCGCGACTCGGTGGTACGCACGAAGTCGTCGTTGCTGATGTTCAGCTTCCGGAGGAGCTCGTGATACTGCGCCACGACGCGGTCGACGAGCTCGATGGGGAGGATCCCTTCCTTCGCCGCGGCGCGCTCGATCTTCTGCCCGTGCTCGTCGGTGCCGGTCAGGAACCAGACGTCGTCGCCCATGCGCCGGCGGTGCCGGGCCATGACGTCGGCGACGACCTTCTCGTACATGTGGCCGATGTGGGGATCGTCGTTGACGTAGTCGATCGCGGTGGTGATGTAGAACTTCTTCGCCATTCGGGGGCGGGATTATAAGTGCTGAGTGCTACGTGCTGAGTGCTGAGTTGCGCCGACGGAAACCACGCGCTGCTACGACGCGACGTGCCACGGGGACGAATCGCGAGGCGGGCTTTGCCAACCGACGCTGCCGGCCGTGCCGGCTCATTCCCTGAACAAATACTTCGCCACCAACTGCGACCGGTTGTCGCAGTCCGCCTTGTCGAGAAGCCGGGCCATGTGGCTCTTGAGCGTCTCGCGGGAGATGGAAAGCTGTTCGCAGATCTCCGCGCTGGTGCGGCCGGCGATGCAGGCCGCGGCCACCTCCGCTTCGCGCGGTGTGAGGGACCATTGTTTGCGCAGCGCGGCTTGATCGACCGTTGCGGCGGTGGGAAAGGGGCGGAGGATCAGCATCAGCCATCGCTCGCCGCCTTTCGGCGAGCGCGTCGAATGGATGACCTCGTAACGCCTGCTATCGTCGAACTGCAGCACGCTGGTCTCCGCGTCGCCGGAGGAGGGTTGGCGGAGGGCGGCGATGATGCGCGAGAGCGGATGATACGGCGCGCGCTCGAGCAGCGATTCGTCGAGGCGCTCGGCGTCGCGGACCTGCCGCGCCTGCGCGTTCATGGCCCGCAATCGCGATTTCGAATCGACCACGAAGACAGGGAAGGGCAGGCGGGAAACGGCGGATTCGAAGGCGTCGTTCTCGTCGGCTGTCGGCATGGTGCATGATGATAGATAGAAACCCCGTTCGACGATGACGGACCTGCTGCCGAAAGAGGACTGGCCGCTGCATTTCCCGGGTGCGCCGGCGCGCTACCGGATCGAGCGCCTCTGCGGACGGGGAGCGGCGGGCAGCGTCTATCGCGCCTGGGACCACGAGCTCGGCCGGGCGGTGGCGCTGAAGTTCCCGCGCGCCGACCGCCCCGAGCATCGCGCCCGCATGCTGCGCGAGGCCCGCGCCCAGGCCCGCATCGAGCATCCGAACGTCTGCAAGATTTTCGACGTCATCGAAGAAGGCGACCGCCTCTGCATCGCCATGCAGTGGATCGAGGGCGAGCGGCTCGACGCGGCCGCTGCCGCGCTCTCGCTCGAGGAAAAGGTCGGCGTCATGCGCGATGTCGCGGCCGGCATTCACGCCGGACACGCGCAGGGAATCGTCCATCGCGACGTGAAGCCGGCGAACATTCTCGTGGAGCGGCGCGACGGCGCCGTCCTTCATCCGTACGTCGTCGACTTCGGTCTGGCCCGCGCCATCGACGAGGCGGGAGCGACCGCCACGGGCGAGGTCATCGGCACGCCGCACTATCTGTCGCCGGAGCAGGCCTGGGGACTGCCGGTCGACCGCCGCAGCGATGTCTACTCCCTAGGCTCGACGCTGTACGAGCTGCTCAGCGGCGCGCCGCCGTTCGCGGGCGACAGCTCCACCGATGTCTTGATGCAGGTGATCTCGCAACCGGCCAGACCGCTCCATCGCCTGGTCCGCTCGATGCCGCGCGACCTCTCCGTGATCGCCGGCAAGTGCCTCCAGAAAGAGCCGGAGCGCCGCTACGACTCGGCGCGGGCGCTGAGCGAGGACCTGCAGCACTGGCTGGCCGGCGAGCCGATCCTGGCCCGAGCCCCCGGTCCCACCTATCGGTTTCGGATGTTCCTGCGCCGGCATCGCGCCGTGGCCGCCTCGGTCGTGGCGGCGTCGTGCATCATCGGCGGCGTCGCCGGCTACGGGATCATTGCGCTGCGCAACGAACGGGAACAACGGGAAACGGCGGAAGCACTCGAAGAGCGCGTCCGCTACGTCGAGCGGCTGCTCGACTACGATCGCGCCCTGCCGCTGCACGACGGCCGTCCGGCGCTGCGCCGCGCGCTGCGCGAGATCGACCGCCTCGGCAGCGGCATCGACAGCCGCCGGTTTCGTGCCCCGCTGGCGTATGCGTCGGGCCGCGCGCGTCTGGCCGCGGACGACATCGGCGCGGCGCAGGAGTTGTTGCGGAGCGCATGGGACGGAGGCCTGCGGACGCCGGCGGTGGCCTACTCCTTCGCCTCCGCGCTCACCGGAGACTACCTGGGTGATGTGCGCGGCGCGGAACGCATTCAGGACGATGAGCTGCGCCGCGGCCGCATCGCCGCCATCGAGCGCGAC
>Ga0137373_10004121_pt1 | contig 15873 bp, 6 predicted proteins | sample SagtaG_5_FD_104912 | JGI IMG/M metagenome (GOLD analysis project Ga0137373, IMG submission 104912) | Vadose zone soil microbial communities from Sagehorn Ranch, Mendocino, California, USA - Sage1_R_80_16 metaG | ecosystem: Environmental > Terrestrial > Soil > Vadose zone | place: USA: California...
CGTCTGCCATCAATCCCTGGGTAGCATACCCGCCACCTATTTGCCCGTCATTATAGCGCCTTTCAAAAACACTGTATAACTGCGAGCCGTTTTTATGAAAAGCATCTATGCTTTGTTCGTCATTCACCCATAGCATTATTACTAGGCTACAGGCAATCCCCAAAGCAAGACCTGATAATTTAATAACAGAGAAAAATTTGTTTCTCCATAAATTTCGCCATGCGGTTTTTAAATAATTTTTGAACATAAAATATAATTTCTGATGTATGATTTTATGATGTCTGATTTTGTATTCACGATTGACGATTCACCATTCACGTCATCATTCCGTTCTCAAACTCTTCACCGGGTTTGCTACTGCTGCTTTAATAGTTTGAAAGCTTATTGTAATAAATGCAATTATTAATACCACTGCAGCGGATGCAACGAATGTCCACCAGCTTATATGGATGCGGTATGCAAAATCCTCAAGCCATTTATGCATAACATACCAGGCTACCGGAAAAGCAATGATGGCGGAAATTGCAATCAGCTTTAAAAAACCGGTGGAAAGCATTGTTGTGATATTGGAAACACTGGCACCCAATACTTTTCGTATTCCTATTTCCTTTATGCGTTGCTGTACGGTGAATGCCGTTAAGCCAAATAACCCAAGGCAGGCAATAATTAAAGAGAGTATTGAAAAATATAAAAAGAATTTTGAAAACCTGTTTTCTGCCAGATACTGATCATTGAGTTTTTTATCCATGAAACTATACTCTATCAATGCACCGGGAAAACTTTTTTTCCAGTTATCTGCAATCCAGTTAACAGCTTTTTTTGGATCATTCATACTGATACGAACGGATATCTGCGAGAAACGCTGTCCTGGAAAAACAGGCATCATAAAAAGCGGCTCAACCTGCTGATGCAATGAATTAAAATGAAAATCTTTTACTACACCAATTACCCTTCCTTCTTTTCCGCCTGCATTAAAAGGTTTATTGATTGCATCTTCTGCATTTTTCCACCCAAAAGATTTTACGGCTGCTTCATTGATTATATAAGAAAAAGAATCAGCAGTAATATTTGAATAAAAATTTCTTCCCGCAATTATTTTCATATTATACACATCAATATAATTTTCACCGGCCTTTAAATTGTATAGAACAGATGTGATGCGATCTCCCTTACCGGAAACCGTAGTAACACCACGATTGCCTAATCCGCCGGCCAGTATGGCATTTGAAGTAGCGATGCCTGTTATAAATGGACTGGAAAGAATAGCGTTTTTAAATGATTCAAAATTTTCAAATACATCGGTGTTGCCGTTTGTTTTTAAAGTAAGCAAAGCATCTTTTTTATAACCAAGATCTTTATGCTGTATATATGACAGCTGATCATTTACAACAAGTATTCCTGCAATAAGAATAATTGAAATAGTGAATTGCAGCACCACCAGCGATTTGCGCAATCCAACACCATACGGAGTGGATGTCAGCTTGCCTTTTAAAACCTGGGCCGGCTTATAGGCGGTAATCAGAAAAGCAGGATATATGCCGGAAAGAATGCCGAGCACAAATGTTATCGCAAACAGCGATAACAATAAACCGGGCGATTGAAATACTAAAATTCTCTTGCCACTTAATGCAGTGAAAGCAGGTTGAAGCAGATATGCCAACAGAACTGCAATGAAGAAAGATGCAAAAGCAACAGCAAATGATTCGACAAGATGTTGAAAGATGAGTTGCAGTTTTTGCGCACCCAAAACTTTTTTCACTCCCGTTTCCTTTGCACGCTCAGGTGCACGTGCAGTAGCAAGATTCATGTAATTGATACAGGCAATCAGTAAAATAAAAATACCTATGGTTGCAAAGATGTAAACATTTTGCATGCTTCCTGTTGGTGATATTTCATATCGCAAATGAGAATTAAGATGGATGGATGTAAGTGGCTGTAATGAAAAGCTGAGGCTTGTGTTTGCATCCTGCATATATTTTTCTGTATGCTTTTTTGCAAATGCGGGAAGTTTTGATTCAATCTTTTTTATATCTGATTTATCTCTTAATAAAAGATAGGTGTAATAATCATTTTTATCCCATTCAGTGGCAGTTTCAGGCGCGTAGGTTTCAAATGTTTTAAATGAAACGAGAAAATTGAAAGGGAAATGAGCGTTTGTTGGTGCATCGGGCATTATACCCGTTACTTTGTAAAGTGCACCTCTGCCGGTACTGTCATACATATAAATCAGTAATGCTTTTCCTACCGGGTCTTCATTTCCAAAATATTTTTTTGCCATGGATTCAGTAAGAATAATGCTGTAAGGATCATTCAAAGCGGTTTTTACATTGCCCCGCGAAAGATGATAGTCAAATACGTTAAAGAAAGATGGGTCTGTTAACAGGATGTCATCTTCATCAGTTTGTATATTTCCGAACTTTACAATTGCATTTCTTTCCCTAAGCCGAACGGTATTCTCCACTTCAGGAAAATCGGTTTTAAGTGCATTTGCCAGCGGCGCTCCTGTTACCGCCTGATCGAATGTTTCAGAAGGCGTTGTGCTTTTTGATACCACACGAACAATCCTGTCTGCATTTAAATTAAAAGCGTCATAGCTTAATTCGTCTTTTACCCAGGAGGTGATGAAAATAAAACAAGTCAGGGCCGCAGAGAGCCCTGCTATATTTAATAAAGTAAACCCTTTATGTTTTATAAGGCTGCGCCATGAGCCTTTAAAATAATTTGGAAACATACAAATCGGTTTTTGATATATGATTTTAGATTACTGATTTATCATTTTCAAATTGATCATTCCGTTCTCAAACTCTTCACAGGATTTGCAACCGCTGCCTTTATTGCCTGGAAACTAATTGTTGCAAGTGCAATAATTATTGCAACGAGTCCGCCTAGAGCAAATAACCATAAACTGATGTTGATGCGATAAGCATAACCTTGCAACCATTGGTGCATGAAATACCATGCAAGAGGTGTGGCAATTGCAAAAGCAATTGCAATGAGTATGATAAATTCTTTTGAGAATAAATACACAATGTTGCTTGTAGTTGCGCCAAGCACTTTGCGAATGCCAACTTCTTTTATTCTTTGCACTGCCATGAATGAGGCTAATCCATACAACCCAAGACAACTAAGGAATATCGCGATGGCTGCAAAAATTTTATACAACTGCGATAATTGATTTTCCTGTTTGTAAAAACTTGCAATCTTATCATCAAGAAACCTGTATTCATAAACATAATCGGGGAATGTTTGCTGCCATATTTTTTTAATGGATTGCATGGTTGAAGAAATGTTTGTGGTTGCGAGTTTTATTGAAGCCTGGCGGTACATTGTTTGGTTTGTGGCAATAATCAATGGTGACAGGTTATTGCGTAAAGACCTGTCATTAAAATCTTTCACTACACCAACAACAGGGCATTTTATTACATCACCCCATATACTTATTTCTTTGTTCAATATATCTTCCGGTTTTTTAAGTCCCAAACTTTTCACGAGCGATTCATTCACCAAAAATTCTCTTGTCGGACCGGAAGGTTGCAAATTTCTTCCGGCTACCAGTTGTAATTTATAAGTTGGCACATATTCATTGTCGGCGAATTTGGTAATAGCCTGGAAGTCTTCATCTTTTAATGCATGGTCAAATTTGAATGTGGTAAACATATTATTATCATCTTCAACCGGGGTGTTGGAACTGAAGCTTACTGCCTGCACGCCGTTTATACTCAATAACTGTTGCCTTAAATAATCCGTCAGCTTGCTGCCGGTACTATCCGGACGGAAAGGAACATTTACAATTGCATCTTTATCGAAGCCTAACGGCTGATTCATAAAATAATCCATCTGCTTTACAATGATGAGTGTTCCGATGATGAGTGCCTGTGCAATGATGAATTGAAACACTACCAACCCTCTTCTTAATGAAATTCCTTTTGCAGTATTTACTGTTAGTTTACTCTTTAAAGCATTAACAGGATTGAAACGTGATAAAACAATAGATGGATAAAAACCGGCAAGTGCGGTTACAACAATTGTTACAGTTAAAAGAAATAAACCAATTGCAGGATTGTTGAGTATGTTGAATGAAAGCGAAAGTTCTAAAAGACGATTTATATAAGGCAATGCAAGAATTGTAATAACTGCTGCAAGTATTACGGCACTTGTAACTATCAAAAATGTTTCAACGATAAACTGGATTTGCAATTGAGATTTGTTACTTCCCAAAACTTTTCTTACACCGACTTCCTTTGCACGATTAACAGCTTGCACAGTGGAAAGATTGATAAAGTTTACGCAGGCAATTAACAGGATGAATGCTGCAATCAGCCATAATACATTAAGCAGTTCATGACTGATTGTTTTGTTGCTGTAATTGCCTGTTTGTGTGTCATAATGCACAGCACTTAATGGTTGTAGAATTTGACTATTCTTATTGTCGGGAGGCAGTACCTTTCTTGAATATGCTCTTAGCTGTTGATTAAAATTGTCAACAGAAACATTCGGCGGCAACAAAACATAGCAACCAAAATCGGGTGCTGTTCCATTCCAATCGGGATTTTGAAATCCGTATTGCGCATCACCGGTAAAATCTGTTCCCCAGGCAATCACCAGTTTTAGCTGAAAGTCTGTATTTGCCGGTATGGTTGCGAGAATGCCTGAAACTTTCAGCGCTACCGGCGGAAACTGAAACAATCCTACACCTACGCTATAATATCCTGTTAGTTTAATGGTTTTACCTATTGCTTCCCGATAGCTATCGGGACCATCACCGAAATATTTTTCTGCAATCTCTTTTGTAAGCAATACGTTGTTCGGATCTTTCAATGATTCATACGAACCAGCAAGCAGCGGGAAATTAAATATTTTAAAGAATGAAGGGCTTGTATAAAATACGCCGCTTTGCTCTTTAAAATTCTTTACAGGAGTTCCGTTAACATCAAGCACCTGCAACTCATCATTGTGACTTGCATAAACCGGCGCTACTTGTTCTAATTGCGGAAACTCCGCTTTCAATCCTTCGGGCATTGGAAACGGAATATTCTTTGCGTATGAAATAGTTGCTGCATCTGCATGATGAGATTCAGTCAACACACGATAGATGCGATCTTTCTTTGCGTGAAAACTATCATAGCTTGTTTGAAATTGTATAATGATAAAGATCATCATACAAACGGCAATACCAACAGCCAATCCGGCGATGTTGATAATAGTGTAATTCCTGTTGCGGGTTAAACTTCTGAATGCGGTTTTGAAATAATTTCGGAACATAAAGTTGATTTGTTTGATGTCTGATTTTCATTTTCAAATTTTCAAATTGCTATTCTGTTCTTAAACTTTTTACAGGATTTGCAACTGCAGCTTTTATTGCCTGGAAGCTTATTGTAATTATTGTTATTACAATTACTGCGATGCTTGCTATTATAAACACAAATGGATTTATTGTGATTCTGTAATTATATTGCTGTAACCAATTATGCAAGTAATAATAAGCAACAGGCGATGCGATAACACAACTTATTAAAACCAATACAACAAACTCTTTTGATAACAACATCCATACTTGCAGCACACTTGCGCCAAGCACTTTGCGGATACCAATTTCTTTGGTGCGCTGTTCCGCCATATAAGCGGCTAAACCAAATAACCCAAGGCATGAAATAAATATTGCTAATGCTGCAAATAATCCGGCAAGCTTGCTAATTAGCGTTTCAAAATCAAACTTTGCAGCATAGCTTTCATCTACAAAATGATATTGATATGGATAAGCCGGATTGTATTTGTTGAATAATCCGGTAAGCTTTGTAATTGCTGTTTGAGTATTTACTGTTGGAGGCAAACGGTAGGTAATAACATTAGACCAGTCTGGCGTATAAGCAAAAATTGTTGGCTGCGCATCAGCAAATGGTGAAGCCATTACAGCATCTTTTACAATGCCGATAACCTTTACACGTTGCGGCACATCATGCCACGTAATGATTTGGTTGAGCGGTTGTTTATAACGCATGCGTTTTACAGCGGCTTCATTTAATAAAACAGTAAGAGAATCTGCACCTAACGAACCGGTAAAATTTCTGCCACTAATAATTTGCATTCCCATTGTTTTAAAATAATCAGCATCTGATACACCAACAGTTGAAAGACCTAATGATTCACCAGGCAACTTACCTTCCCAATTATCTATTCTTTGGTTTGACCAAATGTCTGTAATTGGGCTCGATGATTTTGTAACACTTGTTACCATACCACTCTGCAGCATTTCATTTTTTAGCGCTTCATAATTTTGCTGCAGACCGCCGCTTATATCTGTGCTTACTAAAAGATTGGCGTTATAACCTGCCGGTCTTTGTTTTGCATATTCAATTTGCTGGTAAACGATAATGGTGCTTATAATTAAAGCAATGGAACAACTAAACTGCAATACAACTAAAATCTTTCTTGGCAATGATGCAGTTTTGCCTGATTGAAATGTTCCTTTTAAAACTTTTACGGGATTGAATGATGAAAGATAAAATGCCGGGCGGCTGCCTGCAAGCAACCCTGTTATTAATACATAGCCGGTTATGATAAGCCAGAAGAAAATGATACTGTAAGGAATACTGATGTTTGATTTGGTTAGCGAATTAAACGCAGGCAGAGCAAGCACAACAAATAGCAACGCAATTAAAAAAGCGATGAATGCAGTAAAAATTGCTTCAATTAAAAATTGATAAATCAGGCTGCTGCGACGCGAACCAACAGATTTTCTGATGCCTACTTCTCTTGCTCTTTTTTCTGAACGGGCTGTAGAAAGGTTCATAAAGTTGATGCAGGCAATTATTAAAACAAGTAAGCCAATAATGCTGAACATTTTTACATAATCAATAAAACCACCCGCTACACCATTTCGATAATCAGCATACAAATGCCATTCTTTAAGCGGTTGCAGCATTACTTCCGCTTTATTTACTTTATAGTCTTCAGGATTATATTTTTTTTCTAATTCCCGCAATGCCGGTTCAACCTGTGCATAAGAAACATTAGGTTGCAAAGCCACGAACGTTTCAAAAGAATTATTGCGCCAGTTTGAAAGATTTTCTTTTACCCAACTAAAGTTTTGAACTGCATAACTAAAGGGAACAATAAAATTAAACTGCAGTGTGGAATTAGAAGGTATATCTTTTAATATGCCTGTTACTTTTAAGTTGTGGTAATTATCAAACCGCACTGTTTTATTCATTGCATCTTCATTACCAAACAAAGCCTTTGCTGTTGATTCAGTCAACACAATTGAATAAGCATCCTGCAAAGCTTCGTTGCTATTGCCCTTTAAAAACGGGTACCGAAAAATCTTAAGAAAGTCGTCGCCTTCTATTGCACCATTCTGAAAAACTTTTTTATCGCCATTCATTAGCAGGTGACTGCCTATCCAATTTGGTTGTGCAACATATTTTACACCGGGCACATTTTGTTTTATAGCATCAGCGAACGGAAGTGGTGTAGAGCCGTCCACGCTTATAATTCCATTATTGTTGGTTTTTAATTTTACACTATAAGCCTGCTCATAGCCCGGTAAAAAACGGTCGTACGAAAATTGATAATACACCCAAAGACCAATTAACAGAGCAACAGCCATTCCCGTCGCAAGACCAAGAATATTTAATGCGCTGTAAACTTTGTTGTTTACAAGATTCCGCCATGCAGTTTTAAAATAATTTTTGAACATAAAAGTTGATTTATGATGTGTGTTTTTGTGATGCCTGATTTATCATTTTCAAATTTTCAAATTAAATTATTCACTTCTCAAACTCTCGACAGGATTCGCTATCGCTGCTTTGATTGCCTGGAAGCTTACAGTTATTAATGCTATAAGAATTGCAAACGCACCTGCTACTGCAAACACCCACCACGAGATATTAATTTTGTAAGCATAGTTGCTAAGCCAGTTGTTCATCGCTATCCATGCAAGCGGAGATGCAATTAACATTGCAATTAAAACAAGCAATAAAAATTCTTTTGAAAGTAAATTGAATAATGTAACAGGGCTTGCTCCCAACACTTTTCTTATACCAAACTCTTTTGTGCGTTGCTCTGCGGTAAACATTACAAGCCCTAACAAACCAAGACATGAAATAAATATAGCGAGAAAGGCAAAGTAATTAGCGAGTTGTCCAACTACTTGCTCGCTTTTATAAAGTTTTGCATATTCTTCGTCGGAAAATTTGTAAGTGAAAGGAAATCTGGGATTGATCTCTTTGTAAATTTTTTCAAGACTTGCTAAAGCTTCTTTTGTTTTGCCGGCCTCAGTTCTTATCAGCGCGCTACCCCACTTCATGTTTTCGTTCAAACTAAGCACCATTGGATTGATAGTTTCATGAAGTGAATTAAAATGAAAATCTTTTATCACGCCGATGATAGTTCCCCTCTTTTGACGGAATGTAAAGGGTTTTCCAACCGGATCTTTATAACCTGTAATTCTTAATGCAGTTTCGTTTAAAACGTACCCAACAGAATCAGTTGCAAAATTTCTTGAGAAATCTCTCCCCTGGCTTATTTGCGCATTCAGCGTTTTTGCAAAATCATATCCTGCCATCGACCAGGCAAATTCTATTCCCGAGTTCGGATCTTTGCCCTCCCAGTTTACCTCACTGGTTTTATTTACAATTTGTGTAAGGTTATGCGACATACGGGTGATGTCTTTTATGCCCGGCATATCCGAAGCCTGCGTTTTAAACACCTCGAACTTTCCGGGAAGATCACCTTCCAACGGAATATAAATAAGATTTTCCCTGTTATAACCGAGATTGACAGACCGAATATAATTAACCTGTTGACTTACTACAATTGTCCCGATGATCAAAACGATGGAAAGCATGAATTGAAATACAACGAGCCCTTTGCGAAACCATAAAGCGTTCTTACCAATTTTTAATGTGCCCTTTAACACACGCACCGGGTTGAAAGAGGATAAATAAAGTGCAGGATAGCTGCCGGAGATAAAACCTGTTATTAACAATAATGCCGCTATGCTTAGCCAAAACGACGCATTGCGAAATGGCATCGTTATGTGCTTTCCGGTTAACTGGTTGAACTGCGGTAACGCCAGTATTATGATACCCACCGCTACTGTAACAGATAAAAACGCTACCAATAATGCTTCTCCTATGAACTGACGCATGAGCGACGAGCGCATCGCACCAACTACTTTTCTCACACTGATTTCCTTGGCGCGCTTAACCGAGCGTGCAGTAGTGAGGTTCATGAAGTTGATACACGCAATTAATAAAATAAAAATTGCAACAATGCTAAAGAGTTTTACATACTGAATTCTGCCTCCGGAGATATTGCCATTTTCATCAAAACCTGAATGCAAATACATATCACCGTAGCGCTGAATACCTAACCTGATATAATCTCTTGGAGTTTGTTCTTTATTGTAATTGTCGAGAAAACGCTCGATCTTTTTTTCAAATGCTTTGGCATCAGTTCCTTCGCGAAGCATAATGTAGCAGGAAGGTCCGCTGTTGGTCCATTCGCTTGCTTGGCTATCAACAAAATTTTCAAGAAACTTCTGCCAGTTGATGATGTAATCAAATTGTTTTGTACTGTTTTGGGGAACGTTATCAAATACCGCTGTTATTTTGAAATCTGCCTTATCCTGATATCGTATAGTTTTGCCGATCGCTTCTGCCGGTGATCCAAAAAAGTCTTCTGCCATTTTTTTGGAAATAGCAATATCAGATGGCGTTTGCAATGCGTTTGTCGCACTACCCTTCAATAAATGGTATGAAAACATTGTGAAGAAATCGGCACCAGCATAATTTCCAGCCCTCTTCATTATTTTGTTGTTGGCTTCAAATGTTGCCAGTTCATTCCACGAATAGTTTGTTGCATACTGCACTTCGGGCAAAACACGCTTCATTTCATCTGCCATAACAGCGGGAGTACCATGAAAAGCATACCATTGCCCATCATGATTCTGGCGTTCATAAACGCTATACAACCGGGCTCCATTTTCATGAAACGCATCCACACCATATTCATCCTTCACCCACAGCATTATCAAAAGGCTGCATGCCAAGCCCAATGCAAGCCCCATAATGTTAATAAGAGAAAATGCTTTGTTTCTCCAAAGATTTCTAAAAGTGGTTTTTAAATAATTTTTAAACATGAAAGAAGTTTTTAGTTGTTTAAAATGTTCATCAAACGTTTCAACAGTACAACGAGTGCGACGCAAGAGAAGTTCAATTTGTGTTCTTCAGTCTGACTCATAAAAAATTTCTTCTTCATTCACCATTGACCACTCACCACTCACCTCATTATTCCGTTCTCAAACTCTTCACCGGGTTTGCGATTGCCGCTTTAATTGCCTGGAAACTCACTGTTATAATAGTTATTACAAGGGCTGCAATACCTGCGATAACAAATACAAGCGGACTTATCATTATCCTGTAATCATACTGCTGTAACCAATCATGCATATAGTAAAAAGCAATTGGTGATGCAATCACACAGCTTATCAATACCAATACAATAAAATCTTTCGAAAGCATTAACCACACTTGTGATGCAGAAGCTCCCAATACTTTACGGATACCAATTTCCTTTGTGCGTTGTTCTGCTATATAGGCTGCCAAACCAAATAAGCCAAGACATGAAATAAATATGGCCAATCCTGCAAACAATCCCGCTAATTTTCCAATCAATACTTCCAGTTTAAATTTAGCTGCATAACCATCATCGGCAAATGTGTATATATAAGGATAGGCAGGATTATACTTATTAAAAATTGCCGTGAGTTTAGTAATTGCGTCTTGCGTTTTTATGTTCGACGATAACCTATACATAACTACATCCTGGGGGTTGGGGTCATAAAAAAACATAGTAGGATCCGCAGGAGCAAAGGGAGATCCCATCAGTGCATTTTTTACAATACCGACTATTCTAAATTTAGTATCAATCCAGGTGATGGTTTGATTCAAAGGATTTTGTAAGCGTAACAACTTAACTGCTGCTTCATTGAATATTACATTTAAAGTATCTGACGGAGCATTGAAATTCCTGCCTTCTTTCATTGACATTCCAAGTGTTTTAAAATAATCGTCTGAAACTCTTATCCAGCCCATATCTACAGATTCACCTGGTCGCTTGCCTGGCCACTCCTCTACATCTCTATGATTGCCTCCGGTTGTTACACTTGCTGTTGCCGTAGTAACTGCTTCTGCAATTCCTTTTTCAATCAATTCATTTTTTATAGCAACATAGTTACTACCGAGGTCTGCATTCATATCTGTTATCATCAGTCTGTTTTTATCATAGCCAGATGGTCTGTCTTTCGCATATTGAACCTGCTGATAAATGATATATGTGCAAATAATAAGTGCGATAGAACAACTGAATTGTAACACCACTAATATTTGTCGCGGCAATGCTGCTGCTTTACCAACATGAATTTTTCCTTTCAATACTTTTACCGGTTCAAAAGAAGAAAGATAGAAAGCTGGCCTGCTGCCTGCTATGAGTCCGGTTGTCAAAACACAGCATAAAGCAATCAACCAAAATATATAATTAGTAAAAGGGATTTTTATATCGGAACTTGTAAGTGTATTAAAAGCAGGCAACGCTAATTGAACAAGAAGAAGAGAAAAAATAAATGCAATGAAAGTGAGCAAAACAGATTCAGTAAGAAACTGGAATATCAAATGATTTTTGCCTGAGCCTATTGCTTTTCTCACGCCTACTTCTTTTGCTCTTTTTTCTGATCGTGCAGTTGTAAGATTAATAAAATTAATACACGCTATTAGTAAAACAAGAATGCCGATTATTGTAAAAATGTTTACATATTCTATAAAGCCGGTTGTCAGTTTTCCTTTATCAAAATTTTCATATAAATGCCAGTTTGCAACATTATCAAGAATGATATTTGTTTTCATTGACATGAAATTATCTGTCTCTGTTTTTTCAAGGTCTCTTATTTTAGGTTCAACTTGCGCATAAGAAATTCCGGGTTTTAATTTTACGAACACCATAAAATTCGTCCAGCCAAAACCTTTTGTGCGTGCAATCTTTGTAAAATCATCTGTGGATTCTAAATAACTGAACGGAACGAGATAACTAAATTGTAATGTTGAGTTAGACGGAATATCTTTTAAAACGCCTGTTACTTTTAAATCATTTTTATTATCAAAACGAACCACTTTATCTAAAGGGTCTTGATTACCAAACAATGCTTTTGCAGTGCTTTGTGTTAGTACAATAGAATATGGATTGTTTAAAACAGTATTGGCATTTCCTTCTAACAAATCATATTGAAATATTTTAAGAAAATCATTGGCAACTTGTCCACCATTTATATAAAACTTTTTGTCGCCAACCTTTAAGCCATGCATACCAAAGCCATCTGTTTCAGCAACGTACTGTATTTCGGGAATTTGATTTCGCAAGATTGTCGCAAGCTTTAATGAGGTGCCTCCATAATTCATCGTATCGCCATTGCCATAAAAATTGCGACGTACCTGGCACACCTGTTTGTAATCGGGAAGAAATTTATCGTAAGAATATTGATAATAAACCCAAAGCCCGATAATCAGAGCAACACCCATACCTGTTGCCAAGCCCAATATATTTAATGCGCTGTATGCTTTGTTTTTTAGCAAGCTGCGCCAGGCAGTTTTGAAATAATTTTTAAACATAAAGAAGTTTTAAGTTGTATGTTTTAAGTTATGAGTTTTATTCATTTTCAAATTGAATTACTCCGTTCTCAAACTCTTCACCGGATTAGCCATCGCCGCTCTCATTGTATTTAAACTAACCACAACCAACGTAAGCAACAACACAATCATACCCACTACGCCAAACATCCATATACTTATGCTGATGTGTAATGTATATTTTTCGAGCCAGTTGCTCATAAGCCACCATGTAATCGGAACAGCAATAATGAATGCGATCAACACAAGCTTCAAGAATTCTTTTGAGATGAGCATTAACAATTGTTGCACGGTTGCGCCTAATACTTTGCGAATACCTATTTCACGGATTCGTTTTTCAATTGTGAAAGATGCGAGACCTGCAAGACCTATGCAACAGATGAAAATGGCAAGACCTGCAAAAATATTTGTGAGCTTATTGATCAATTCTTCAGTAATAAATTTTTTTCCAAATTCCTGGTCAGCAAACTGATATTCGAAAGGAAAGGCGGGGCTATATTTTTTAAAAATATTTTCAATAGCTCCTAACGCCTTTTGCGGGGGAACATTATTGTTTAACCGTATTCCAATTGAGTTTGAATAATCGGGGTAATTTATTATCATCATCGGGTCAACGGGCTTATAGGGTGATTCCATTACAACGTTGCCTGTTATGCCTGATACAGTGTAAACTTTTTCATTATATCGCATTTGCATACCAACCGGGTTTTTCAAACCCATCGCATCAACTGCTGCTTTATTTAAAAGCATAACCAATGAATCGGATGGCATACCGGTAAAATCTTTACCAGCCAATAATTTAATGCCCATGGTTTTTGTAAAATCTACTTCAGCCGACATACCCGAAAAAATCATATTAGCATTAACAGGTTTTCCCGGCCACTCAGGTCCGGGTGTTTTCCACCAAACTTCAGTAATAGGTGAAGAAGTACGTGTAACCGCATTAATCATTCCTGTTCTTAATAACTCTTGCTTTATCACAATAAAGTTTTTTTGCGTAGCCCCGTTGGTGGGTACCATAATAAGATTATCCGGGTTATAACCCATATCACGATCCTTTACATGCTGAATTTGCTGGTAAATTATTATTGTAGCAGATATCAATAATATAGAAATAACAAATTGAGCCACTATCAGCACATGCCTCGGCAGTACTGTTTTTTTGCCCGCCTGGAAAGTGCCTTTCAAAACTTTTACAGGGTTAAATGATGAGAGATATAATGCCGGGTAACTGCCCGCTGTAATTCCTGTGAATAAAATGATAGCAATAGCTCCCATCCAGAAGACGGGCGTTGAAACGTCTAATGCCAGATGCTTAGCCACCAACTGGTTGAAAAAAGGTAATAACAAATAAACAGCAATTACGGATAAAACAAATGCAATAAAAGCAAGTATCGCAGATTCAAAAAAGAATTGCAACACGAGTTGTTTTTTTGCTGAACCAAGCGTTTTGCGTATGCCAACTTCTTTTGCTCTTTTTTCCGAACGGGCTGTAGAAAGATTCATAAAATTTACACACGCAATAAGAAGTATAATGATGCCTATTATTGAAAACAGCCGTACATATTCTATCATGCCACCCGAATTCTTGCCGTCTTTGAAATCACTGTAGAGATGCCACTTACTCATAGGAAAAGCAAAATAAATGGTCGCATCATCTTTAGAATGTTTTTTCTTTAATGCAGTTATGTTTTTATTTAATTGCTCTATATCAGCGCCTGGAATCGTTTGCAGATACACATTCCAGGAAGAATTAGTCCATTCATTCATATTTTTTTTAACGCCCTCTAACGAATAATCGTAAGGAATTATATAATCAAATTGCAGCGTAGAATTGCCGGGAACATCCTTTATCAAAGCAGTAACTTTAAAGTCGGCATTATCATCAATACGAATAGTTTTATTAATACGGTCAGCATCGCCAAATAATGTTTTTGCCGAAGAAGCCGTTAGCACAATCGAAGCCGGATCAGTAATAGCAGATGCTGCATTTCCGCGGATAAATTCCCATGAAAAAACATCAAAAAAATGATTGCTTACTGTATAACCATTCCTTTTAAGTTTGGTATTGCCGATGCTTAATACATGCGGCTCCAACCCCGATGTAACTACGGCATTTTTTATTTGCGGGTGTGCACTTTCAAGAGCCGGCGCCAATGGAAATACCATCACATTATCTGTAAGTATTTCATTATTGAAATTGCGGTTGGCCATTACCTCGTAAGTGTCTTTGTATTTCGCGTGAAACTTGTCGTAGCTAAGTTCATTCTGCACCCACAAAAGAATAAGAATAGTGCAAGTCATACCAATAGTAAGCCCTAAAATATTTGTTACAGAAAAACCTTTATTGCGGAATAGATTCCGCCATGCGATTTTGAAATAATTTTTAAACATTGTCTGAGTTTTGATTTTTATGATTAAATGATTTTATTGTCCGAATTATGATTTAATGATTTTGTTGTCTGAACCGTGATTTTTTTGATTAAATGATTTCATGATTTTTTAGGTCTTAATCATGATAATCATATAATCCGATTAATCATGGTTCCGACACCCTTATTCTGTTCTCAAACTCTTCACAGGATTTGCCATGGCCGCTTTAATTGCCTGGAAGCTTACTGTTATTAATGTAATAGCTATTACAAACACGGCTGTTATTATAAATACTAATGGAGTAACAGTAATGCGATAAGTAAAACTTTGCAGCCAGTGATTTGCAATCCACCACGAAAATGGCAAGGCTATCAATAACGAAATAGATACCAGTATCAAAAAATCTTTTGACAACATAGTTGCCAAATTACTTACGGATGCGCCGATTACTTTACGGATGCTGATTTCCTTTCTTCTTTTTTGTGCAGTGAATGCAGCTAATCCAAACAAACCCAAACAGGAAATAATAACAGCAATGCCTGCAAAGTATTTTGACAGGGCGGCAACACGTTCTTCTGATGCATACAAAGCCTGGTAGTCGCTATCGAGAAATTTGTAATCAAGTGCTTCACCGGTATAAGATTTATTAAATTTTGAAAGTCTTTCAATAGTTGCTTTTTCATCGCCGGCTTTTATTCTTACAATAATTTTAGCAACACGTTGGTTCATGCTTAAATCAAAAAAGCATGGCTTGATATTCTCATATAAAGATTGAAAATGAAAATCTTCGGTTACGCCGATTATTTGCTTTTGATTGCCC
>Ga0137373_10004126_pt1 | contig 15870 bp, 13 predicted proteins | sample SagtaG_5_FD_104912 | JGI IMG/M metagenome (GOLD analysis project Ga0137373, IMG submission 104912) | Vadose zone soil microbial communities from Sagehorn Ranch, Mendocino, California, USA - Sage1_R_80_16 metaG | ecosystem: Environmental > Terrestrial > Soil > Vadose zone | place: USA...
CAGCGGTGCGGCTACCGGCGTTAATCAACACAGAGTTGGTCGGTTGATAGTACTTTCCAAGCGGACCCGTTTGATACGTAAGGCTCGTCAGATTGGTGTTGTTGGTCCCCCCCGTTAGGCCGTAAGTGGTGTTGAAGAAGGCGTTGTAGGAATTCTCGACGACACTGCCATTGTTGGTGAGAACCGACACGCTCTCGAAAAGATTGTCCCGAACCGTCCAGTTGGTCGTCCCGGCGAAGAAATGCCAACTTTGCAGATTGCGAGCCAGGTTGTTGCGCATGTGCACGGTCACGCCAGAGCCGGACGTGCCGAGACCGAATTCCACTCCCCCCCGCTCCCATAGGGTGTTGGTAAGGCCACACACCAAGGTTCCTGAAGCAGAGGTGTCCACCACCAGCGACGGGTTAAAGACCCGGCCGTGGGTCCACTCCAAGGCGCCGAACTTCGTTCCTACATAGACTACGTAGCCGTCGTTGGCCAGTTGGTCAGTCTCGGTGAAGCGCAGGCGCAGCTCGCATTCGCGACTGCCGCTACTACTGTTGCCATCGTAGAAGCAGGCCCGCGTGGTCAGGTTTCCGCCGGATTTCTCCTGGGCCGTGTGCGCCCGCACGGCATAATTGAGGTTCAGCGCGTCGCCGGTGCTGATGAGTTTGGCGTTCTTCAAAATGAACCCCCACGAATTAGTGGCTAGGTCCAACCCGAGGGCGGTCCCGGCGCTGATCGAGACCGTGACGTTAGAGGCGACGTTTACCCCACTGACCCAGTAATCGAGCGGCGCATAGTGAAAACCTGGATCCGGCAGATTCGAGTCCCGGCTCGCCTGGGGTGAAAGCGTCGTATTCGCGTTGACGTCGCCAAGAACTATCGGCTCATAGTTGGTGCGCAGTTTCAGTTCTTTAGCCAGGGTCGGGTTAATATTCGTACTGCCGAGGTCGCGGTACTGACTGCTATTGGTGAGATAATGGCTGCCGCCGCCAACTACTTTGTACACTCCACTACTGCTGGAGAGCACGATGTTGCTCAGGCCCGCTAGCCCGTTGGTGCTTACCACTGCCGTCAGCAAGCAGTTGGTGAACTGACCCGTCACCGAGCTAACCAGGTTGGTGACCCCATCGAGCGTGGCGTGTTCCCAGGCCCCCGTGCTCGAGGAACCAGTCAGCGCGTTGGTCAGGTTCCAGCCGAGCACATTGCGTACAGCGTACTTGGCATTGTCGGCTTTGACTCCGGCGCCGCAGTTGACCAGCTGCAGATGGCGCAGTTCGTTGGTTGTGCCCCCGTTGAAATGCACGCCTGTGAGCGCGTAGAGGATGCGCACGTTTTGCACGGATGCGACGGTGCCGGAAGTTACGTAATCGAAGTCCAGCGCCGTCGTGGCGTAGCTTCCGCTGAGGGTGTTGAAGGTGACCGGCTCGCCGACGGTGCCGTCGTCGCTGGCCGTCAGCACGGCCGGGCGGTACATGTCGGTGTCTCCGATGAGCTTGCCCTTTACGCTAATGGTAGCGCTGGCGCCCTTGGCAAACTTGATGACCGTTCCACCCTCCATGTGGTTGGTCGCGTAAATGTTGACAGGCGCGCTGATGTAGTAGGTGGCGTCTGCCTTGAATGTGTAATTGGTTTGACTGCTGTTGAGGGTCGTATAGTCGAGCACCACCATTGGGCCGGACAGCGGCGCGCTGGCCATGCGCATAGTCTTGTTCTTCTTTTTGTCTGGCGCCGGTACACGTCGTAAGGCGCGCGCCATCTCCTGGCGGTTTTTCACGGGCTGTTTTAGTCGGGCATTCTGCTGGCGCGCTGGCGCCGCGGCTTGTTGCAAAACCTGCAAAAGCGGTGCGATGGTGGGAAACTCCACTGCCTCAATCAAAAATTGTTGCCCGTTGAGTTGGACCCAGCTCTTGGCCACAGGCACAGCCGAGGCGTCGGGCCCATCGATGGAAAAGGCCTGGCCACTGCCAATCTGCATCGAACCGAAGTTGAGTGTTTGATCCACCAGGTCGGGCATCGCCATCGTCCGGCGCACTTGTGGGTCCGTCTCCTGACGCAGGACTTGCTGCTTGATCGTGGGCGCGGGAGGCGCCAGAAACTCGCTCCACACTTCCAACCTTGTCGTGGCGGGGTTCAAACCATAATCGCCCGGCGGCGGAGGTTTCTGGTGTAGCACAACGTCTTGTTCCACACCGGCTCTCGTGTGTGTGTAGCGCACGTCGGCTCGGAATGGGCCGTTGAACGCATCCCGGTAAATCACTTGATTGCCCCCCACTTCGCCAATGCTGTCCTTGGGTTCCGCGATGAGCATACTCTTGCCCGTGGCGGCATCGGTGTAAGCAATTCCCACGACATGGCTGCGCAGCCGTTGGCCGTCTGGCATCAAGAGATCAAGCGCTCCGTCGCTGTTCACATTAGGCGCCCAGATGACTTGGTGTTGGGCCTGCCTCGCAACCGCTCCATCGGGGAAGAGTTCGATAATTTCCGCGGCCGGGATCCACTGGCCATCTTTCTGAAAATTCAGTCCAGTGGCCAATTCAACGACCGAGTGTTCTTCCATTCGCTTCTGCCCATCCGGCCACACTTGCTCGGTAGTCCAGTACCACAGGGCGTGATGGGGACCGCGCTCGATTACGCTGGCCCGGTCACGGCCGACCAAGAGAGCGCTCTGGGCAAGCGCGGACGACGCCGTCACTGCCAAAGAGCAGAGAATCAAAAATGAGGTTTTCATGGCGATTGGGTTGTTTGGGCAGGCGTTTGTTCTCATTCGTATGTTCTATTGAGGATCTTGAGTTCAGTCGCATTGCTAGAGAGGGTCGCTGCTCCGGCAGTATGAAACTCACCTTCAGGACGGACCCTGATTCCGGCGTCTAACTCTTCGATGAGTCGAGTCAGCTCCGTTTTCACCAATTCCCGCACTCCAGGCGGCCAGTCATTGACGGTGTTCCGGATAAAGTCGGCAAACCGCTGCAAGCGCTGCCTAACGTTCTTTCGCATTTTGCTTTTTGGCTCGCCTTTAGGTTCGGTCAGTAGTTGCCTGGCTTCTTGCAAGGTCAGTCCTGGATGAATTACGCCTTTTTTGACCAGTAGCTCGAAGGTCCCCCGATTCAGTCGGGCCAAACAGTAGAGAATGCTCCAACCCCAGGGTAAATTCGCAAACGTTTGCGCATCCACGCACCCCAAGTTTTTCCCGATGGCAGCGAGCATTTCTCCTTTACGCTTAGAAAAGGGAAGGACACCCAGTTTCCACAGCCGTGTCCACTCGCCGTAAGGCAACTGGTCTCGGGCTACCCAGACGACTCGAGCCAGTTCCAAGGTGCTGCCGGCGCCACGGGACCAAGCCTCGTTTATGTGCCCGGCCCAGTTGCCGGTTAGATTGAGATCAGCAGCGGCCGTCGGCTCACCGTCTTGCGCGGCCGCGCCGACGGATCGGCGAGCAAGAACGGCAAACCGCAGCTTCCTGCAATTTCCAAGGTTTAAACTGGTGGCCTTTAAGCCGACCGGCGCAGGAACCGAGAATCCAGGGAGAAATTTGATAGGGAGACGCTTCATTTTGCCGTTTGCGAATGGCTGCGGTAACTAGGAAGACCACCGCGCATGGAACCGGCGAGGCGTTCCTGGCGCGCGTCCCGGTCGATGAGCCAGCGGATCGGTAAAAGTAACCCGCACGCCGCGAGCACGACAACGCTTGTCAAGATGAGTATGCCGACCGCCACAAGAAAGCCTAACTTCTCCCTAAGCACGGCTGGAAGGCTTTGCTCCGGTTGCTCGACCGCATCGGGAGGGCACGAGACTCTTCCTTGAGTTATCTCTATGGAGGGTCCTCTGTCTGCTCCCCCTTCAAGCGGTAGAAGAGCCGACCATCCACTGCAGGTCTTATCAGCAATTCTGCGCGAACCGCCAACCAAACCACGGCCGCCTTGTCCTTCGCAGTTTTGGTTCGAATCTGTTGTTCGCGCAGCCACCATTGCTCAATTCCTTCCAAGCTGTCCTCGGGTCTCGTCTCACGTAGGCGAGGATGCTTCCGCCCACTTCCTCTGCACTGCGTGACCCCGAGGGTCTGAGTCCGTCGTTTGCTGTTCATATTCCCCTTGAGCATCGCCAGTGCCAGGCGCGGATTTCGGCCTTTTTCAACAGGTGACTGCGGCCAACTGTCACAAATATGTGATACCTAGCAGGCGGTGAGACTGCGCAAGCGCCTGGGCTGGCCTATTCATTCAAGTATCATAAATTTGTGATAGCTGTTTCACGAATTGTGATACCGAGGGCCGACTCCATCATGCCGCCGGGTGCTCCTGCGCCTAGAGTGGTGTTCGCCCTCTACGAGCTTGAGCACGCAGTCAATGCGACCGCAGTAGTGAGACCATGTTTGCGAAGCAACTGCCAGAACGCGGGCCGGGCTTTGCCAGCGGCGAGCGCGGCGTGTGAGATGTTGCCGTGATGGATCTGAAGCAGTTTCACGAGATAATCCTTCTCGAAGGTTCTGATCGCTTCGGCCTTGAGCGCCCTAAACGTCGAGCCGTTGGTATGAAGCTCAGGCTGAGACAGCACAACAATGTCTTTGGCTTGGATCATACTTTGTTGGCAAAGCGCGACGGCTCGAGCCACGACGTTTTCCAGTTCCCGCACGTTACCCGGCCAATGATGGGACGATAGCATTCGCGTCGCATCCGGCGTGAAGGCGTGAATCACTTTGCCGTATTGCATTGTGAGATTTTTGAGAAAATGATAAGCTAAAAGTTCCACGTCTCCCGCACGTTCCCGCAACGCGGGTAGAGTCAACTCGACCACACGAAGGCGATAATAGAGGTCTTGGCGGAAGCGTCCGGTGCGAACAGCTTCTTCCAGGTCGGCATTAGTCGCGGCAAGGAGACGAACGTCAGCCGTATGGGTTGTCGACGAACCTAGAGGCCGAACCTCCTTGTCTTGCAAGAAACGCAACAATTTGACCTGGGCGGGCGGGGGCAACGAATCGATCTCGCCTAAAAACAACGTCCCCCCGTTGGCTTGTTCGATGAGGCCGCGGGCGACGGCGTTGGCACCTGTGAACGCGCCTGGTCGATGGCCGAAAAGTTCGTTCTCCATTAGATCCAGTGGTAGTGCGCCGCAATTGACAGGAACAAATGGTTGGCCACTGCGCCGGCTCAAATCGTGAATAGCTCTTGCGCAAACGTCCTTGCCCGTGCCTGTTTCCCCGCGGATGAGCACTGGTACGGGACAGCCGGCGATGGCCCGTATCTTTTGGATTACGTCGAGGAGCGCCGGGCTTTCGCCGATAAATTGATCGAGGCCCAGCCTCGCCTTCAACGCCTGAATGGGACGATCCACCTCCAGAGGAGCCACTTCCTTCAACCAGTGGAGAAGACACCCGAGGACCTCCGCGGCCCGCAATGGCGCCTGCCACACGTCGGCCACTCCAAGGTTGAGGAGGTGCGCAACCTCGTGCGCAGACGCCGTCTGCATCACCAGGAAGAATCCCCTCCCATTGCAAGTTCGCCGACTTCTCTCCAACAACGACACGACGATCTCATCCGACGGAAAACGTTCAAAGGTGAAGAGCAACAAGGCCGGTGCATTGCCGTTCATCTTGGCCGAGAGCGAGCCGGCTGCCGACACAATAGTGCAATCCTCCTCGCGCGCCCGTGTAATGGCGAATGATGGTTCCGCGCTGCTACTCAATATCTGGGCGAGCTGCTCCGCCAGCAAATGTTCCGACGCGAAGTCCATTAGAAAGGCGCTGATCTGTTTCATACGGTTCCTCCTTTATTCCACTCCTCGCCCAGGCCCACGCATCCCATTCAGGCCCACAAGCGACCGAGTGCCAGGCAAGAAAGCTCTTGCTTGCGCGATAGTGGGTTCTCTCCGCGCTGTCCTGCGAGGTCGGATCACACGGGACAATCTTGGGCCAGGATCGAGTCCGTCCTGCCGTGCGATGAATTGGGAAACGACGTTGCCCTCGCTGATACTTGTCTATTCGATCCGTGATGTCATCAACGCTTGCCACATGCGCAGAGCCGGGCCGAGAGGGCGATAGGGCGGACGACGTCGCCTGCTTGGCTTGTCTACCTACCAGCGCACCGCAGGTTACTATTTTACGATCAGTGGCAAGCAACCCTGCGCCGAGGGTCAGCAGCCCACCCATGGCTCTTGTCAAGTTTTCAACCCGACAGCCCGCATTCGAACTGATCTCTTCCCCATCCTGGGCCCACTCAAAACGACGTTCCATGTCACCCTCTTAAGTTGCCGACTGATTCTGGCAATACTCCCTTTGATACTAAACCGAGTTTGAGCCAGTCAATCCGGTGTTTTCCCGCGCTACTTACGGAGATTTGCCTAACTGTCTATAGGATTTCGCCTAGAAAGTTTATGCGGTATCCAATCCGTGATCCGATCCAGGCGACTGTTCATGCACAATGTCTTCAAGCGTTCCTGTGCTGTATTCATCTATACGGGCGGATTCGTTCAGCTATTTCAAAAAATCTGATTCATTAGGCGAAACCTTCCATTTCGTGGCACTTGGGTGGCCGGTTACTGTCCGGCGTCGCTGCCGATGTCCAGTAAGAGTTCTGAGCGTCGAGGGTGAAAAAAACGCACGCAAACTTCCGCATATGGAGGTTCTGAAGGTAGCATGGGGGTGGCGGACGCACCGGACTGTTGATTTCCAATCCTTGGAAAACGTGTCGAACTAGGATGGCAGTGCAGATCATTCATGACAAGCTGGCGAATCCATTCCACAGCGACTTCGCTCGAACGCGGAGTTGTTTGTCTATGACCGCGACTTGGCTCTTGCATCGGGCGTGCCACGTTGGTTTTCTTGGATTTCCGGGCGAACACGAGCCGATGAAGATTGATTGGCAATTAATGTTCCACGAGCCAGGGAAACTTTTTTACCGCGCATGGATGCCAATAAACCCCAGCGCAGTCACCTCCGCCAACGAGGATGGTCGGCACTTTCAGCGCCTCCAGTAAAACCTCCAGTATTTGCGTACCGAATGTTTAGTGGAGTACTTGTGGGCAACTTCTGATTGCTTAGTCAGAGCAATTTGGGTAGAAAGGTGTCGACATCTGAGGATGCGGGGGCCGAATCCGACAACTGGCTCCAAATCCAACCGCGAGTGCGGCAAGGACTTGGAGGAGGGGACTCGGCAAGTTGCAGGCAATAATGCCCCTCCGCCGCCGGAGTGTGCCACACGAACTTCGCGTAGGCTGGACAATGGGCGGAACCCTTCACTCCCAGGTCAATGAACTTTTTTCCCACCCCTTTGCTCTTCGCTCCGATTTAGATCCCAAGGCGCTACAGGATTTCCAGTCATGTCATAAATTTGAATGTCCGGATTGTCCCAAGTGACCGCCAGTCCTTGCTCCATCAGCCAGTGCTGCGAGTAAAGCATGGGGTCCGGGCGCTTATACGACGTGGAAGGAACATTAAAGGAACATGCACGCAGCATCCGCCACGTTCAGGGCGGTGACAGCCGCATCTGATTGAGCGAAGGAGTCCGCGCATGAATTCGGGAACGAATGCAGGAGCCGGAGAAGCAGTCGTATGAATTCGGCGTGCGCCGGCCAAATCCGACGAAAGCCGTTATCGAATGCGTTCATGCGATATGCGAGTCAATCGGCGGTCGCGGTTGATAAGTCGTCTTGTTCGCTACATTGACTTTCACACCCAATACAGCAAAAGATCATTTGATCCATTTGACCGCGAAGTACCCGATCACGAGTGCCGCCACGATCGCAAGTGCGCCGATTATGAAGTTGAACGTCGAATTGACGTTGCAGCCAGGTCGAGGCCGATCACCAGCATCACTCTCACGTCCTTTCATGTCCTTTACCCCCGATCTAAATGTACACGCAGTGTTTGCTCCAGCGAACCAAGGCGACCTGCGTGTTGGTGATTGTCGGGTTCGCAGCCGGTGTAGAAGGGCTCATGAGGTTTGCGGGGTCGTCAACGTGGGGCAACCAGCATGCATGGCCCATCTCGTGCGCCGCCACGAACGCTTGATCTGTAGGCTTTGCTTCGATGACAACGTAGTTCTGGGTCGAGGCGAAACTGCAACCGTTGGTGTTCGCCGGAGTGACGTCCCGAACGATAAACACGATAATTTCAGCACCCAGACCGATGACGCGGCGAAAACTGTCCTTGAACTTGCAGGTCGCGGATGCAAACTCGAAATAGGATCCCGCCAGCCACCAATCGTTGAAGAAGCCACCAGTATCACAGCCCACGGAAAGGCCCGCTTCGGGGGGTGAGATGCTGGTGTGGCAGATCCCCGAAAAAATCAGATTTATGTTACAGGTGCGGTCATAGAAATCAATGGCGGCATCGACTTGACGCTGGATGTCGGCGTCCGTGACGATTGGTGTTTCGTTTACGGAAGGGACGATGACACCGAAATACATCTTCTTCCTCGGACGTATACCGGCCAGGGACGCGAGGAAGTCGATGAAGCCGACGGCTCGCCAGACGATCTCGGTCACCCAGTTGAGAATCGTGCGAATGATGCCGCCGATCACCGGAATGCTCAGGATTAGATCGACGAGGAACCCGACGACATCCAGGACGAAGTTGACGACTTCGCAAACGAGACGTGTCACCCACTTCCCGACTGTGACCAGGACCCACGTGATGACCTTGACGAGAACCCAGACCAGCCAGCAGAACCACTTGTTGCAACAGAGGCACCACCAAACGCAATCGTCTTCGCGACAGTGCTTCTCCAGCCGATTCTCCCAAGCCTCGATTGGCTTCTCGATCTGCTCCTCGACCCAGTCCTGAACTTCTTTGCAGACCCGTCCCATATTCTCAACCTTCACTGGTTAGACCTGGACACCTGTTCGGTGAGGCGTGGCTGACGACCATGTGGTACAAGCGGCTCGCAATCCAGATCAGTCGCCATCTTGCCCAAATCAAGCCCACCAGCTTACCAGAGAACGCGGCGAAGACTGCGATGCCTAAAAGCGAGATGGCCTGCCCGACGCCTATGTCCGTCACACGATGGCCCGACCGGAAATAAATAATTACGGACGCTACCACCGCGGCACTCATGAAAAAGCTCCCGCTCGTGCAGCCGCAATCCTGTTCGTAGCGCTTGACACGGGCGGACATGGTTTGATTCTGTTCGGTCGAAAGCTCCGGCAGCTGAAAGGTGACTGGCGGCAGATCGCGCGGCATGAGAGCGTACAGATGCCGCCGCCATGCGACCATCGACGCGGAGTCACGGATGACCAGAACATTGTCGGCATAAGGGGTTGCTCTACTCGGCATCATTTTGATCAATTTTCGCCCCTCCAAACCGAATGCTCCTTTGAAGGTATCCGCCTTTGAATGGCACAGGCACAAGCTGATAAAAGTGATAGGAATTTGCTGTTTTTCCGCCGAGTCGCAGAGTTGGCCGACTCTTGAAAACATTTTGCCGGAATTGAAACCGTGTTCGGAACAAGAAACCATGACGGCTGGCGAAACACAGGTGAGGGAATAATGACGTTTTGCCTCCCGGCCAAACGCGCTAATGGGTGATTGCTTTGGACCTAGTTTGCCAAGACAGTATTGCGATTGCCGTTAAAGCCGTTGTGACAAACCCATTCACATCAGAATGCGGCCCAACAGGGTACGCCGTATCGCCAGCGTGGCGCGCTGGGATAAGCAGGAGGGGCGAACTGGGCCAAGCACCCGAAGACATCTGTTGATCCAGCAGATCCGTTACAAGCCGGGCACACGAGCATGTATCGTGCCCCAGATCCGACAGCAAGAGGAGCACAAGCGCGCGCTCTAGGGCGGAACTTGCAATAACAGCCTGAAGCCAACTGGACAGGCGAGACGCGTGGGTCTGGGATATCCCGCCGCTACGATTGAGAAAGATGCCGGCCCACACGGTTGCGTAAATGTCACTCGCCCACCAGAAGGATTGCCAAGTGCCACCGCTTTTGGCGGCGTTCAGAAGTGCTCGGCGAACTCGTCGCTGCAATTCTGGCAGAGCTCTCGCAGCCAGAAGTGCCAAGCCCGCCAAAGATGCCACGTCAACGTGGACGTCAGACCATGTGCCCCTTGTCGGATCAAGGAATGTCCGGACGGATCCGGCTGGGGAAATGAATTTTGGCAACATGGCGGTTGCGATGTCCTTGCACCTAAATCCGCGGGCGGCCAGGAACGCAATTGCCCAACTTGTGCTGTCCGCGTCGGCAACTGACTGCCGATTGTATCCCCAACCACCGGGCGTCGCGACATCTAAGATTGCGCGGGTTGCGCGGTTCAAACCGGATCGGACCTTCGGATCACTCGCCCAAGGAGAAAGACACCATCCGACCCACGCAGTGGTCCACCCCTCGCTCGTCACCTCCTTGATGCAATAGTCTCGCCAAAATCCGTCGCGTGCCTGGTTGCACAGCAGATAATGTACGGCACAACGTAACGCTTCTCCGGCCTGGCGAAGGAGGGGAGTTGGGGGCATGGCAAGGGTGAGGGCTCAGACGAAAAGCAGCCCACAAGATCTGATGCTCACCAGTCAGCGCCAACACATACTCCACACGGGTACCAAAATGCGCAATCCTCGAAAAAGGCGTAGCTGTCCGAGTAACGGCACATCCTGCAGTTTCGGCAAAACAGCACAAGGCCCTGGCAGCTGGTTTTCGAGTACGCTTGTCCGCAAATCTTTGTGCGCTTGCCGTCAGAGCCGCTAAAGTCCCATGGCCCGGCCAAAGCTACGACTGCCTCTGTCCGATTGTTTGGAACTGCGTGCGTTGATCCGATATCTAATAGGAATCCTGGAGCCATAATTAGTCCTTTCAGTATTGAGGAATTCGAGACTTGCCACTAACTGATCCGCCAACGAGCACTTTTACGCTTCTGATACTTGTCACGCGTGCTGGCTCACATGAGAAGTACGCTCTCCATCCGGCAAAACCGTCCTGCGTATATTTTAGCCCGAGGTAGCTAATGGTTCGAGCACGGAGAGCCGTAGCCATCGTTTCCACTCGATCGCGAGCCGACTTAGGCGAACCCTTTGATGTAAGGAATTGCGTTGCCTGCCTAGTCGGCACGTCTTCCAGATTAAATTTGAGAGCCCCCACGCGCGCGTCGCTACCTTGATCAACGCCGATAACGCTCAACTCGCCCATGCAAGCGAATCCAAGGTCGCCGACGATTACCTCGGCCAGCCTCGCGGGCAAGCCGCATGCGTTCAAAAGCCGTTCGATAGCGGCTGTGGGATTGCTGGCAGGACCGTCCGTTATTCGGTAATAGATCGCAGAGTTGATGGCGCCATTCGACCTGACGCGCAATCCAAGACCCCGTGGCCCCGGTAGTTTCACCGCGGAACCGACCTTACTGGGCCGTGGCCCCACCCAACGAAAGGGCTTGGCATATCTCATGACATCATAAAATTTGTCGTCATCCGGCGGAACCGGAAAACGCAGATACCATGAAAACGCGGAAGGAGAGTGTCCGTCCGAATCAATCCTGAAGAGCGCAGCATCCGGGGCAACTTGCTGCGTCATGTTTTTAACCCCCACGAACCACTCCTCCGCGAAGGGATATGCCTCAATCCCGTCCGCCAAGTCGTCAATGGTGACCGCACTGGCTGGAACCATCATCGTTTGGCTAGCCAAATCCTCGCTCACGCTGAACTCGACATTTGAGTACAGCATCCGCCGGAAGAAAGCCGTCAATAGTGGAATCGAGTCGAGCATGATGGTCTTAGATGCCGGGTCCAATGATCTCGTTCTCGATGAATGGTTGAAATCCGAGTGGACCAGGAGTTCCCTCCGCGGAACCCGCTATGAAGGGCCACTCATCCGTGACATCGATTCTTGAGAACAGGCGCTCCACGACACCGGTTGCGGAGTCGATGAAACTTAGGACGACCGCGACTTGGCGTCTGCTGGCCAGCGCCGGGACTTGGCGTGTTTCGATTTTCTCCAGCACCGCACGGCCTGAACGCTCCGCCGCAGCAAGGAACAGCCCAGGGTGCCTTAGCAGCACATAGTTAAGGGCGCGATGTTGATCGGTTGCGCCTGAGTTCTGGAGCGAGTTAACCACAGACGAGAACACCTCTGTGGCTACGCTCACAAGGGCCTTCTCGGTGGTCTTTTTAGCTTGAATCGCCGCCTTGAGTGCCCGTGCCAAGTCAGCAGACCACTCTCCAACCGAGAAGCTGTAGATTTCATCCGCGAAGAGGATTGGAGCAACGACTCCGGCGCAGTCGGTGGGGCGGCAAGGTGGGCCCAAGCGACCGATGACTGTAACCCATTGATCAGGTTTGTCACCGGCAGCAAGTGCGTCAATTAGGGCATCTCGAATGTGCGATGATGCTGGAGCAACCACATAAGCGGGGACGTTGGCGATCAACAGCAACGGACAAACTCTCGCTGAAATGTGCCGATGTTCTCGGAGCACGGCGGCAATGGGCTCTCCGCGGCGATTCGCACCTGCATTTTTGCCTTGAGCAACTCGCTGAAATTCCCGCTCAAGACCAAGGTTCGGAAACCGCATGTCGACCTTGCCGATAGCGAAGGCGAATTGCTCACCCGGACCCACTTCTTCGTGGGGCTTGGCGGCACAGGTCGGGCAACATGGCTGTGAGCCCTGTTGTTCGAGATTACTACTTTGAATTTCGGGTGGGGAAGCTGTAGTGGACATTTTGCGCTCCTAGTTGAGTTTGAACTGGTTGAAACTTTGATCCACGTCCAAAGGTTGCGGATAGGCCGACGAGAAAACTGCGGCTCGTGGTAGAAACAACGACGCCGCGGCTTGCGCGGCAGTCAACCCTGGAAGAGCAGCCATCTGCAATGCGATAGCCGCAGAAACGAAAGAGCATGCGAAGCTACTGCCTATCCGAAGCTGCACGCCTGTCGGCAGGCAGGCTCCTGGAATGCGTGTACCCGGTGCGGAGAGACCGCGTACAGCCATCAATGTTCCCCATCGTTGATCGTAGGGTGCGTTGCCCGATTCGTCAGAGGGAAAAACTGGTATAACGCCGGGTACCCATAGCAGCTGGTTAGGCCTGCGAAGTTGGCCGTGTCCGGCCGCAAGCACTACAACAATGCTCTTTGACCGGCAAAAATGCAGAGTCGCCAGTAAGGTTGCCGCGGCAGACGCATCGCCAAAGCCCAACTCCAGGCTGATTTGAATGATCTGGGCGCCAGACTCAACCGCGACCATGATGCCACCGGAAATTTGCTCTGCCGCACGCCGCGGAGGTGCGTCAGACTTCAGGATAGCGCTATCAACTGCGGCGATGCACATCAGGCGGCAAGCCGGACATAAACCAAGACACTCATTTCGGGAAGCAACAAACATCGACGCCAAGAACGTAGCATGACTGGAAGCAGCATCGTTTTCCGGAGGGTCACGTCCAATTCCATCGCGCAAGACCTCCAAGTTAGTCCCTCTTAGCGCCGGATGTTCCGCGTAAGGCGCGCCGTCAACGATTGCAATCATGACGGCCGGCGAGCCCTGGGTACGCCTGCATAACTTGACCATCCCGGCTCGGCGAACACATCGGGTCGCGTCTTGGCTCCACTGCGCGGCTCCCAAGTTCGGGCCGTCGTTTACTTGGTAAGCGGTCATATACGGAATATCTTGCCCAACCGATACCGAGAGGAACTGCCTTTCCCCGCTTCACGGCTCAGGGAGAACTGCTTTACCGTCAGGTTCATTTCGCGCTAGTCCCTGCCCGGGATTTGGCGGTTGCTGCACCGATTCGTTTTCCGAAGGCCTGTTTCAAGATGCACGGGCCTCCATGGGCGCGCGGAGCTGGCATAGGGTGCCTCTCTAGCGTTCTAACTTAATCGAAAATGCCTGAAGTCTTCGTCGTGGCATATTTCCACAATCCCGGATGTGCATCGCTGGGGCAACGGTGCTGATTTGACAAAACGCGACAATTCGTTATCAGAAAGCGACACGCGCAGAGCCGGACCTTTGGGTGTGCGCGAACCTCTGCGGTGCGCAACCAAACTGTCGTTTAAAGTCGCGGCAAAAGTTTGACTCGCAGCTGTAACTCAAAGAAGCGGCGACTTCTTTGTTGGAAAGGCCTTCGGCCAAGAGTCCAGACGCGAGGCGCATTCGCTCGCGCATGAGCCACGCCTTGGGTGTCGTTCGGAATTGCTCTCTGAAACGTCGCTCCAGCGTGCGCACGTCCAGTCCGACATGCACTGCCAGCGTCTTCACGCTGAAGCCGTTTTGCCTGACAATGATTTGAAGCTGCTCCGGCTTGAGAGAAGATGTGCCCACGTTATCGATACGGTCGAAGTAGGCACGATCTTTCAAGAATTTGAAGCAATTTTCAACCCAAATCCGGCAGTTGAACACTCTAAAAGGAAAGTGGCCCGGTTTGCTCCAACATCTTATGAAATTGTCACTTGTCATCGAAAGGGTAAACGCCGGAGCAGTTGAGTTTACAAATCCTACGAGCACTTCGAACCAAAGTCGGGTTTCAACTGCCGTTTCTAGGTTCGACAGAACAGGCCTAAATGGGTCAGATGACAAACAAATCCGTACTCCACACCGCCAAGAGAGTTCCAAGCGCGCCGCCGATCAACGCCAGCAGCACACTCTCGGTGAGCAGTTGGCGAATGACTTGGAGGCGGCTGGCGCCGCGCGCGACGCGAATGGCGATTTCCTTTTGCCGCTCGGCGGCACGCGCCAGAAGCAGATTGGCAACATTGGCACACGCGATGAGCAGCACGAACGCTACTGCCCCCTGCAACACGAGCAATCCCGAGCGCACGGTCCCGACACTCTGTTCGCGCAGCGGAATGACCTTGGCGTCATCGCCCATCAGCTCGCCCGGATTGGCCCGAACAATTCGCTGCATTACCCCGTCCATCTCGGCGCTGGCTTGGGCGAGGCTTGTGTCCAATTTGAGGCGCGCCACGACTTCAAGGAGGTGATTGTTGCGATTGTGCAACAACTCGGCAGGCAGCGCGAGCGGAAGCCATACGTCGGCTGGTTTGCTGAAGAAGAATCCGTAGAGCACGCCGGTCATTCCGGGAAAGACAAAACCGGGCGGCATGATGCCGACGACGACGTAACTCCTGCCGTCCAGCAAGACTGTTTTACCGACGAGATTTGGGTCGGAGCCAAACCGCCGCTGCCAAAGGCCAGGACTCAGGATGACCACCTGATCGCGGCCAGGTGTTTCTTCCTCTACCCGAAAACTTCGACCGAGCGGTGGGTTCACACCGAGTACTTCGAACAGGTTTGCCGAAACCGGCACAGCCGTGACCCGTTCGGGCTCGTGATCTCCAGTCAGGCTGAGTCCCTCGTCGATGCCAAAAGCCGCCATTGATTCAAAGGCATTGTTCTGCGTCTTCCAGTCGAGAAACGTCGCCACCCCGGCGTGATTCATCTCGTAACCCTTTTTGACACTGCGTTCCCAAACAGTGACCAGCCGATCCGGATCTCCCCGATAACACGCCGTCACCCTGGAGCACGGAGGCGGCGATTCTTTTTGGGACTCCTTGTCAGTCCGAGGGTTAGTCGGTGCATTTGTGCAGGATCGAACTCGGAACAGAGGCGCCTGGCACGGAAAGCAAATACCCACGCACCGATGCGCGGACTGACCCTCCGGACAGTTCCAAGTCGCAATGAAATGAACTACTCCGCGCGCCCGACGAGTTGCGGCTGTTTGGTCGGGCCGAAGGCCACGTTGAATTCGGCGTCGTAGAGCAGTTGCTCGCCGGAGAATTTCAACCTGGCGATGAGGGAGGTCGGCGTCTCGTGGAAACAGAGTTTTGCCATGTAGGTGTCGTCCGCGGTCCACGCGCCCGCGACGGCGACGGGTTGGTTGGTGAACGCTCCGTAGGCCATGCGTCCTTTTTGCCATGCACCGGGCCCGCTCGCGAGGCGATAGTCTGCGCCATTCACGCGCATGACGAGTGTTCGCGCCTGGC
>Ga0137373_10004150_pt1 | contig 15828 bp, 12 predicted proteins | sample SagtaG_5_FD_104912 | JGI IMG/M metagenome (GOLD analysis project Ga0137373, IMG submission 104912) | Vadose zone soil microbial communities from Sagehorn Ranch, Mendocino, California, USA - Sage1_R_80_16 metaG | ecosystem: Environmental > Terrestrial > Soil > Vadose zone | place: USA...
CAGCGGGGATGACCCGGCCGGTTCTCCGGGCAGCGGGGATGACCCGGCCGGTTCTCCGGGCAGCGGGGATGACCCGGCCGGTTCTCCGGGCAGCGGGGATGACCCGGCCGGTTCTCCGGGCAGGGGCGATGGCCCGGCCGCGCTCGGGTATGGCCAGGTTTCCCGATCCACATTTCTCAGAGTAACCGAACGCATACGCAAGGATGAAGCGATTCCCGTGCCGCCGTCATGCTGGACCCCGTGACGCGGGCCGTCTACTGTTCGGTAACGTGACCGAAATCCATGACCTGACCGTGACCGAGCTTGCCGCCGCGATCCGGGCAGGCCAGCTTTCCCCCGTCGAGATCACCGAGCACTACCTGCAGCGCATCGAACGGCTGAACGAGCAGGTCGGGGCCTTCTACACGGTAACGCCTGAGCTGGCCCGAGAGCAGGCGGCCGCCGCCGAGAAGGCTGTCGCCAGCGAGCTGCGCAGCGGGGGCGCCGGGCTGTCCGCGCTGCCGCCGCTGACCGGGATCCCGGTCCCGATCAAGGACCTGAATATGGTCGCCGGGGTCCGCCTCACCTATGGCAGCACGGTGCTCGCCGGCAACGTCGCGACCGAGGACGACTACGTCGTCGCCGCGCTCCGGGCGGCCGGGACGGTGATGCCGGGCAAGACGGCCACGCCCGAGTTTGGCCTGCCGTGCTACACCGAGACCAGGATCGGCCCGCCGGCCCGCACGCCGTGGGACCTGAGCAGGTCGGCGGGGGGTTCCAGCGGGGGCGCCGCGGCGGCGGTGGCGGCCGGCCTGGCGCCGGCCGCGCAGGGCAGTGACGGCGGGGGGTCGATCCGGATCCCGTCCAGCGTCTGCGGGCTGTTCGGCATTAAGCCGTCCCGCGGCCGGATCTCCGGCGGGCCGCTCATGCCTGACCTGTTCGGGCTCGCCACCGACGGCCCGCTGGCCCGCACCGTCGCGGACGCGGCCGTGCTGCTCGACGCGATGACGGGCAACCACCCGGGGGACATGTACACGCAGCCGCCGCTGCCGCCCGGCGAGACGTTCGCCGCGCACGCGGGCCGCGATCCTGGCCGGCTGCGCATCGGCCGCTCCCTGCAGCACGCGGTCGGCGGCGCCGAGGTGCACCCCGATTGCGTCGCGGCCTATGCGGACGCCAGCGCGCTGCTGGCCAGCCTCGGGCATGACGTCGAGGACGTGGAGCTCCCGTTCGGCCAGGACGTCGTCCCGATGTTCGAGATCCTCTGGTACGCGATGGCCACGCTCGCGCCGATCGATCCGGCGCAGGAGGATCAGCTGCTGCCGCTGACCAGCTACCTGCGCGGCCGAGGCCAGGCGCTCAGCGCGCCCGAGCTGTTGTTCTCGCAGGCGTACCTGCAGTCCATCATGCGCGTCGCCATGAAGATCCTGAACGGGTACGACGCGGTACTCAGCCCCACGCTGGCCTCGCCGCCGGTGCCGGTCGGGTACTTCGACGAGGTGGAGCCAGCCGAGAACTTCGAGCGGCAGAAGCGGTTCACCCCCTACACCGCCCTGTACAACCTGTCCGGGCAGCCGGCCGTCAGCGTGCCGCTGCACTGGAACGACGCGGGGCTGCCGATCGGCGTGATGCTGGCGGGCCGGATGGGGGAGGAGTCCACCCTGATCGAGCTCTCCGCGCAGTTGGAGGCGGCCCGGCCGTGGAAGGACCGGCACCCGCCGATCTGGTGACCAGGCCCGCGCCTGGCCGCGAACGTAGCCGAGGGCAGCGACGCTGCCATGATGGAAGCGTGGATGCCGAAGCTGCCGCCGCTGGCGGCCGGGTCAGCGTGGTCCCGGGGACGTGCCCGTTCACCGTGGACAGGCCGGTCATGCGGCAGCGCTGGGAACGGCTGACCTTCCTGCACTGGCCCTTCGATCCGGCGCACGTGCAGCGGCTACTGCCAGCCGGCCTGCGGGCCGAGACCTTCGGCGGAGCGGCGTGGGTCGGGCTGGTGCCGTTCTTCATGCGCGTGGCCACGGCCGGCGGCGGCCGGGTTCCGTGGGTATCGAATTTCTGCGAGACCAACGTCCGCACCTACGTCCGGGATGCCGGGGGACGCTCCGGCATCTGGTTCTTCTCGCTCGACGCCGCGCGGCTTGGCGCCGTGGCCGTCGCCCGCACCACCTACCGGCTGCCGTACTTCTGGTCCTCGATGCGGTTGTCCGGGCGCGGGCCGGAGATCTCCTACAGCTGCATCCGCCGGTGGCCTGGCCCGCGGGATGCGACCAGCCAGGTCCGGATCAGGGTCGGCGACCAGTTCGGGCCGGGCGAGCCGGACGAGCGTGATCATTTCCTGACCGCCCGGTGGATCCTGTTCAGTGTGGCCGGTGCCCGTTACCGTTTTGCCCGGGCGTTCCACCAGCCGTGGCCCCTGCACCGGGCGGAAGCCCGGTTCGTGGATGACCGGCTGATCGCGGCGGCTGGCCTTCCGCAGCCGCAGGGCCCGCCGCTCGTGCACTACTCGCCGGGCGTCGACGTCCGCATCGGCCGCCCAGAACGCCCCGCCCAGTGAAACCCCATTGCAACTGCCCAGTCCATTACCAGTTACTTTTTGCACGCCGCCCGGCGATGACGCCGAGCCATGATTCCGCTGCCCGGGCCCCGGCCAGGTCTGCTTCGCGCGATCATGGGCAGGTGACGGACCCTGAGCTGATCCGGCGGGCCGAGGCCGCTGGCATCGCGCACCGCTACCGGGACTGGCGCGGCGAGGACGTCGCGGTGAGCGAGGAGACCCTCAACGCGATCCTGGCCGCGCTTGGTGACGTGAGTGACGTTAATCGCGCACGTAGCCCGGGTGCCGCCGGGACCGGGACCGGGGAGCATCGCGGCGGGGGCAGCGCAAGCGGCGCGGAGCACGGCGGCGGAGGCGGCTCCGCGAACTCGGCCGAACGCGGCGGCGCGGTGGCGCCGGCCCCGGCCGGCCGGTCCTGGGGGTTCGCCGTCCAGCTGTACGCGCTGCGCTCCCGCGCCTCGTGGGGACACGGCGACCTGCGCGACCTGGCCGACCTAGCCGCCTGGAGCGCCCGCGACGTCGGCGCCGGTTTCGTGCTGATCAACCCGCTGCACGCCGCCGAGCCGCTGCCCCCGATCACCTCCTCCCCGTACCTGCCGATGACCAGGCGGTTCACCAGCCCGCTCTACCTGCGAATCGAGGACATCCCGGAGTACGGGGACCTGACCGGCAACCAGCGCGAGCAGATCGACAAGCTCGCCGCCCCGCTGCGCGCCAGCAACGCCACCAGCGACCTGATCGACCGGGCTGCGGTCTGGACCGCCAAGCGGGCCGCCCTGGAGATTATCTACCAGGTCCCGCTGAGCGGCAGGCGGCGCGCCGACTTCCGGCGTTTCCGCGAGCGCGAGGGCAGTGACCTGGAGCACTGGGCCGCCTGGTGCGCGCTGGCGGAGTTGCACGGCCCGGACTGGCGAAGCTGGCCCGATGAGGCACGGAGTACTCGTTCCAGCACAGCGGGCAGTAGGGGCGGGCGGCCGTGCGCGGCCGCTGGCTTTCACGCCTGGCTGCAATGGCTGGCCGACGAGCAGCTGGCATCGGCGCAGCAGGCAGCGCTGGCGGCGGGAATGCCCATCGGCGTCATCAGCGACCTGGCGGTCGGCTCGCACCCCGGCGGCGCGGACGCGTGGACCCACCAGGACATGGTCGTCACCGGGGCCAGCGTGGGGGCGCCGCCGGACGGGTTCAACCAGCTCGGGCAGGACTGGGGGCAGCCGCCGTGGCACCCGCAGCGGCTGGCGGCAGCGGGCTACCGTCCGCTGGCCGACCTGTTCGGGGCGGCACTGCGGAACGTGGGCGGGCTGCGGGTGGATCATGTGATGGGCCTGATGCGGCTGTGGTGGATACCAGCGGGCATGACCCCGGACCGCGGCGCTTACGTGCGGTACGACCACCGGGCCACCGTGGGCGCGCTGGCCAGCCAGGCTGCGCGGGCGGGCGCGCTGGCGATCGGCGAGGACCTCGGCACGGTCGACCCGTGGATCCGCGCGTACCTGGCGGACCGCGGCATCCTCGGCACCAGCATGCTCTGGTTCGCCCGCGAGCCGGACGGCACGCCGCTGCGCCCCGGGCACTGGCGGCGCGGCTGCATGGCGGCTGTGGGCACCCACGACCTGCCACCGGTCACCGCGTTCCTCACCGGCGAGCAGGTGACCGTCCGCGCGCGGCTGGGGCTGCTGAAACTGCCGGAAGAGGTGGAACGGAGTAACGCGGAGCTGATGATCTCGCGCTGGCGGGATGTGCTGGCGGCCGAGGGACTGATCGCCGCGGGCGCGCGGGCCGGCCCTGCCGACTTCACCGTGGCGCTGTATTCGTACTTGGCCAAGACCCCTGCGCAGCTGATCAGCGTGTCACTGGCCGATGCCGTGGGCGACCACCGGGCCCAGAACATTCCTGGTACCAGTGACGAGTACCCGAACTGGCGGGTCCCGCTGTGCGACGCGGCCGGCCGCAGCGTGCTGCTGGAGCGCCTGCCGGCACTGCCGCTGGTCCGCGCGGTCGCCGAGGCCGCGTCGGGGAAGCCGGCCACGGCGGGCTAGCCAGGCCTGCCGCGGCGCCGGGCCTGCCGCAGTGCCGGGCCGGCCGCGGTGCCGGGCCGGCGCTGGACCGGGCTAGCCGGCCGCGTCCCGCTGCTGGCAGCGCAGCGCGCGGGCGACGTCGTCGCGGCCTTCCGTCAGCAGGCGGCGCAGCCCCGCCGGCGGATCCGCGCGGGCGAGGTAGTCGTCCGCGGCCTCGATCGCCGCTGTCGTGATCATGTCCCTGGGGTAGGCGTTCTCGGTGAACCACTGCGCCATGTCCGAGCCCCAGTCGCGCCAGATCTGCCCGACCACGTCAAAGTAGCGCTGGCCGTAGGGCTCGAGCAGCTCGGCGTGGTCGTGGTCTGGATCGGTGAAGCCGGCCAGCATCGCGCGGAAGACGGCGTTCGGCAGCTCGCCGCCGGTGATCTGCGCCCAGGCGGCCTCCTTGGCGACCGGGTCGGGGATCGAGGCACGGCAGGATGCCGCGTGCCGCTGCCCGGCGTCGGTGCGGTCCCTGTCCAGCTCGGCTTCGATCTCGGCCTGCCCGGCCGCGCCGCGGCTGACCAGCCGGCCGAGCACCAGCCAGCGGAGCTCAGTGTCCACGGCAAGCCCATCGAGCACGACGGATCCGGCCAGCAGGCCGGCCAGCAGCGCGAGGTCGGCCATCGTGGTCGCCACGCCGGTGAATGCCTGGGCGAAGGCAAGTTGCCGGTCGGAGCCTGGCTCGGCGCCCTTCATGTGCTCGCGCAGCGCGGTGGCCAGCCGCTCCAGCCCGCCGCCGCGCCACGCCGGGTCGGAATAGCGCCGCATGGCCGCCGCGGCCTGCGCCAGCACGGACTGGAGCACGGAGATATCGGCGATGGAGTCCAGGCTGGACAGCGCCAGGCTGAGGTAGTCGCGGGCCGGCAGCTCGGCGTCCCGGCACATGTCCCAGGCCGCTGCCAGGCACAGCGCCGCTGGCAGCGAGTCGGTGAAGTCGCTGATCCCGGTGACGAGCGTGCCCAGCGAGCGGTCGTCCAGCCGGATCTTGGCGTAGGTCAGGTCGTCATCGTTGACCAGCACCAGGTCAGGACGGCGCTCGCCGGCCAGTTCGGTCACCTCGGTGCGGTCGCCCGCGATGTCGGTTTCCACCCGGCGTCGCCGGACCAGCCCTGCCTCCGTCCTGTCGTACAGGCCGATCGCGATCCGGTGCGGGCGGAGCACCGGGTGGCTGGCCGGCGCCTCCTGGAAGACGGCGAACGCGGCGAAACGGTCCCGGTCGTCGGTCGCGTACTCCGGCCGCAGGGTGTTCACCCCGGCGGTCTCCAGCCACTGCTTCGACCAGGAGGACAGGTCGCGGCCTGAGGCTTCCTCCAGCGCGGCCAGCAGGTCGCCGAGGCTGGCGTTGCCCCAGGCGTGCCGGACGAAATAGGCCCGGACGCCGGCCAGGAAATTGTCCCGGCCGACGTAGGCGACCAGCTGCTTGAGTACGGCCGCGCCCTTGGCGTAGGTGATGCCGTCGAAGTTGCCCTCGACCGTCTGGATGTCCGGCGCGTCAGCCGCGATCGGGTGCGTCGACGGGAGCTGGTCCTGCCGGTATGCCCACGCCTTCCACGCCTGGGCGAAAGTGGTCCACGCCTGCGGCCAGCGGGTGGCCTCGGCCTGCGCGACCGTGCCCGCCCAGGTGGCGAACGACTCGTTCAGCCACAGGTCGTCCCACCAGCGCATGGTGACCAGGTCGCCGAACCACATGTGCGCCATCTCGTGCAGGATCGTCCCGGCCCGGCTCTCCCTGGCCGAGTCGGTCACCCGGGACCGGAAGATGTAGTCCTCGAGGAACGTCACGCAGCCCGCGTTCTCCATCGCGCCCGTCTTGTACTCGGGCACGAACAGCTGGTCGTACTTGCCGAACGGGTACCGCAGGCCGAACGACTCGTGGAAATAGTCGAAGCCCTGCCTGGTCACCTCGAAGATCTCGTCCGGATCCAGGTAGGACGCGAGCGACTCGCGGCAGTAGATGCCGAGCGGGATGCCGTCGTGGTCGGCCTGCACCACGTGGTAGGGCCCGGCCGCGATGGCGGTGATATAGGTGGACATCGGCGGGGTGGCCGGGAAGTGCCAGCGCCGGGTGCCTGGGCCGGCCGGGGCGGCGGTCACGTCCGGCGCCATGTTCGAGACGACCAGCCAGGTGTCAGGGACCGTCACGGTGAACTCGAACCTGGCCTTCATGTCGGGCTGATCGAAGCACGCGTAGATCTGGTGCGCGTCGAAGGTCTCCAGGTCCGAGTAGAGATAGACGCCCTTGTCCGCCGGGTCGGTGAACCGGTGCAGTCCCTCGCCGGTCCGGGAGTAGGCGCAGTCGGCCACGATCGTGAGCTCGTTGGCGGCGGCCAGGCCGTCCAGCGTGATCCGGTGCCCGGTGAAGTTCTCGTGGCCGACCTGGCGACCGTTCAGGGTGATCTCGCGGATGTCCGGCGCGGTGAGGTCGACAAAGGACGACGCGCCCGGGCTGGCGGCGTGGAAGGCGATGGTCGTCTTCGACCTGAACGTCGTCTCGCCGCCGGTCAGGTCAAGGTCGATCCGGTAGGACTCGACCTTGATCAGTCGGGCCCGGTCGCCCGCTTCGTTGCGGGTGAGGTTGCTCGCCACTGTGCGTGCCCCTTCCGTGGGCTGGCCGTCCCGGCATGATCCCATGCTGCCCGCCGGAATGCCCAGGCCCGTCCGGCGGAATGGCAGGGCCGGTCCGGCGGAATGGCAGGGCCGGTCCGGCGGAATGCCCGGCTCGTCCGGTGCCATGCGGCGGAATGCCCCGGCCCGTCCGCCGGTTGTCAGGTCTCAGGACACTGCGCCTGCCGCGCCTGGCCAGGCGCCGGGTCCTGAGCCTGACCAGATGTTCCCCGGCCTGGCCGGGCCGGCCCCGGGCGCCCGGGGCCAGACCCCTGGGCCCGCCGCCGGGGAACCCCTACCCCGAGGAGCATGCATGGCCGAGCAGGAACTCACCCCGGTCGATTTCTGGTTTGACCCGCTGTGTCCCTGGGCCTGGATTACGTCGCGGTGGCTGCTCGAGGTCGAGAAGCTGCGGCCGGTGGCGCCCCGCTGGCACGTGATGAGCCTGGCCGTGCTCAACGAGGACAAAGACGACCTGCCGGACCGGTATAAGGAGGCGATGGCCAAGGCGTGGGGCCCGGTCCGGGTCTGCGTCGCGGCGGAGCAGAAGTTCGGGCCGGACGTCCTCGGCCCGCTGTACACCGCCCTCGGCACTCGCTTCCATCACGAGAAGGCGGAACGGGACCGCGCGACCATCGAGGCCGCACTTGCCGATGCCGGGCTGCCTGCCGAGCTGGCCGAGGCCATGGACTCGACCGACTACGACAAGGCGCTGCGGGCGTCGCACTGCGACGGCATGGACCGGGTTGGCTACGAGGTGGGCACACCGGTGATTTCCGTCGGCGACCTGTCGATCTTCGGGCCGGTCGTGTCACCGATTCCGCGCGGCGAGGCTGCCGCCCGGCTCTGGGATGGCGTCATTCTCATCGCCGGCACGGACGGCTTCTTCGAGATGAAGCGAAGCCGCACCCGGGATCCGATCTTCGACTGAGCTGGCGGGGCCGGGCGCGGCGGCCTGGCCGGTGCGGCCGCTGGCGAGGGCGGCACGCCAGCGGGGCTACGGGAAGCTCGTGACGATGAGCCGCCACCGGCACGGCGTCCTGATCGCGAGGTAGTGGGTGCCGGAGTCCCGGCGGGCCCAGGTCATGCCGTGGCCGGCCAGCCCGATCTCGGCAACGCGCGCGCCAGCCACGCTGGCGGAGCCGTCCTGGCCGAGGGTAAAGCCCGCCGGGGCAAGTCCGGCGCAATCGTAGGACCATGCGACCTTCCAGGTACCTGGCCCGCCGATGGTGAACCGGCTGGTGTCAGCGCTGCCCTGACCGACGTAGACAGCGAGGACCCGGGTAGGCGCCGATGCGCTGACCGCCGGTCCGCTGCCGCCGTGCGACCGGGCTGGCTGGACCAGGCCGCCGGGCTGGCCGTGGCTGGGCTGGCCGCGGCCGCCCGGGCGCTGGCCGTGGGCGGCCCGGCTGCCGTCGCCTCGCTGGTGGCCCGCCCGGCTGTGGCCAGCGACTGCGGGATCGCGGCCCGGCCTGGTCGCCCCCGGCATCCGCCCGCCCTTGCCGCCCGGGCTCCGCTGCACCATCGCGGCGCTGCTGTTCCTCGCCATCGGCGCGGTCGCCACCGCGACCATCGTCACCGCGGCGGTGACGATGAAGAGGCCGGTCACCCAGACGATGGCGATCAGCAAGAGCTTCATCGCCCGGTGCAGGCGACCGCGCCGCAACGTGTTCCCGTCGAGCGCCGCGGCGTGCTGCGGGGCACGGGATGGCCGGGGATGTAACGCGTACGGGGGCTGCTGAGACATCCGGTACCTTCAGGTGGGTGTTTCGGGGTCTGTCACGGAAAGTGAAATTTCTCTTCGTCACTTACCGGGAGCGTTGTATCACGAAATGAAATGACGCCCAGGGGTTACTCTTGTTTTGCCAGCTAAATGGCTTGCATTGCCTTAGTCCTCGTGGGATTGCATGGCAATAACTGTCCGGGGGCATGGCAAATGTGGGATGTCTCGTAACTATTTGTCAGCAATTATCTCTACAGTCTGTAATCGACTGGAACGTGACGACAGCCCGGCGGCGCCGTCAGGGCACAGCCGGGCGCCGGCCGGGGGCCTCCAGGGCGTGGCGGGGATGCCGGCCGGGGGCCTCCAGGGCGTGGCGGGGATGCCGGCCGGGAATGTCAGGGCGTGGCGGGGATGCCGGCCGGGAATGTCAGGGCGTGGCGGGGATGCCGGCCGGGGCCGCCCAGGGCGTCACCGGGATGCCGGCGGGACCCCGCCGGGTGCGCAGCAGCGGACCGCCGGGCATGGCGATCGCGTAGGAGGAAATCTTCGGGCCGGTGCTCGCGGTCATCCCTTACTCGTCCGAGGACGAGGCGGTGGAGATCGCCAACGGCACGCCGTACGGCCTGGCCGCCGCGGTCTGGTCAGCCGACCAGGACCATGCCGTGGCCATCGCCAGGAGACTGCGCGCCGGACAGGTCGAGGTGAACGGCGGGGCGTGGAACGTGGCCGCGCCGTTCGGCGGGTTCGGCCAGTCAGGGTATGGTCGCGAGCTCGGCAGTTACGGCCTCGAAGAGTACCTTGAGGTGAAGGCGCTGCAGTTCTGAGCGGTCTGCCAGACTGGCCTTCGTGCGCGTCTATCTCGGATCCGATCATGCGGGCTTTGAGCTGAAGGCCCGTCTGGTGAAGTGGCTGACCTCCGCCGGGCACGAGCCGGTGGACTGCGGTCCTGGCAAGCTCGATGACACCGACGACTATCCGCCGTACGTGATGCGCGCGGCGAGCGGCGCGGTCGCGGATCCGGGCAGCCTCGGGATCGTGATCGGCGGATCCGGCAACGGCGAGCAGATCGCGGCGAACAAGATCCGCGGCGTGCGCGCGGCGCTGGCCTGGAGCGAGGAAACGGCGCGGCTTGCCCGGCTGCACAACGACGCCAACGTGCTCAGCATCGGAGCGCGCGAGCAGCCCATCGAGCAGGCCGTCACCTTCGCGCAGGTATTCGTCAGCACCGAGTTCTCTCGCGCGGCCCGGCACGCGCGGAGGCTGGCAATGATCGCTGACTACGAGGAAACCGGGCAACTGCCTCCGCTGCCGGACGCCTAATGGGAACGGCGCTGCTCAGGTAAGACGTGCACGCGGCCCGGGAACGGGCGCTGCGCAGCCGGCCGGGGTCACGCTCGCCGGCGCGGCCGCCGCCGGCCTCGGCGCCGGGAGCCGTGACCCGGCGGGCTGGCTGGCACGGATCCGGCCGACGGCTGGCCGTCGGGTGCGCGCTGCGGGCCGCGGCCGTCGGCTGACTTCGCGGGGCCGGCTGACCGGGCAGCACCCGCGGGCCGGGCAGGATCGGCGGAGCCCGCGGGATCGGCTGACCGGGAAGGGCCGGCTGACTTCGCGGGGCCGGCTGACTTCGCGGGGCCGGCTGGCCGGGCGGGGCTGGCGGGCAGCGCTGGGCCGGCTGACGGCGCCGGGGCAGCTGACGGCGCCGGGGCAGCTGACCGGGCCGGCCCGCCAGGCTTTGCCGGTGCTGCCCGCTGGGCAGGGGCTGCCGCTTTCGCCGGAGCAGGCGCGCTGGCAGCGCGCCAGGAGCGGCCCCGGCCCAGGCCAGCCCGGCCCCGGGTCCCGCTCCCGGCAGCCGCCGCGCCGCGAGGCGCGGCCACCCTGCCCGCCTGCCCGGGCTCCGCGTCGGCGGCTTCGGCCCTGGCCACCTCGTCCGGCTGCGGCCGGGACACGTCCCTCGCCCGCATCGCGGAATCTACCGTTACCTTCATCCCTGGCATCACGGCCTCCAGGCCCAGTCTCGCACCCTGGCCCGAGTTCAGAAGATCATCGGGCTCCAGGGCGGCGGATCCCACGACATGGCCGCGGAAAGCTCGGTCACCGCCCCCGGCCTGTCCTCGGTGACCAGCCCCGCACGGGCCAGCGCGGCTAGCGGGGTGCCGCCCAGGTAGGCGGCGCCGAGCGACTGGACCGGCGCCGTGACATCGGCAGGCGCAGACGTCCGGTGGCAGCGTGCGCTGTCCTGCCGGGCGCCGGCCTGCAGCCGCCACCGGCCCGTGTTCCCGGGGATCTGCTCGTCGGTCACGCCGATGACGATGTCGATCTCGCGCGCATACTGCCGCTGGGCGAGCGCCCTGGCCACGTCGATGAGGCGGATCCAGAGTCCGTCGGCAACCTGGGTACGGGCCCGGCGGATGTCGGCGAGCAGGTAGAGCAGCGGGTCATCGACCGGCCGCAGCCGTGCCCGCACCTCGCCGACCAGGTCACGGTTCAGCACGTCACCCCAGAGCGCGGCCGTCGCCGCGGGGTCGAGGGAGACCAGCTCCCGGATGTGCAGCGTGCCGGTGGCGATGCCGTGCTCATCCCAGCCCGGATTCACCGAGAAGAGCGCGTACCCGCGTGCCCCCCCGGCATCCTCGGCGATCACGCACCGGAGCGGGGTCGCGCCGTGGCGCCAGAACTCGGGGTCCAGCAGCGCTGCCTGCCACCACCGATCATCCCTGACCAGCATCCCCGGCCGGCCGGGCACGGCCTGCTCGTGCACCTTGGCCAGCTCAGCCCGGGCGGCCTCCGGCTCGGCCTGGCGGAGTTGCGCATCACCGCCAGCGGCCCCGTCGTGGCCGCCCGGTGCGAGCGGAACCAGCCGGGCCTCGCCGCGCCGGACGGCGAACTGCGCCTGCAAGGAGGCGATGCCGTAGCCAAACCGGCCGTAAATACCGGGCTCCGACGCGAACAGCGCCGCGACCGCCTCATGACCATCGCTGATATCGGCAAGCTGCCGCCGCATCAGGCTGGAAAGGATCCCGCGGCGCCGGTAAACCGGCAGCACGCTGACGGCCGACACCCCGGCCACCGGTGCCATCGCGCCGGGCACCGCCATCTGGAACGAGTAGGCACAGGTAGTGCCCACGGGCAGGCTGCCGTCAAACGCCGCCAGGCTGCGATCGAACTCGAAGGTGATTCGCTCCTGCTCGCACGCGGCTTCGGACGGCAAGGTCGAGTTGAACGCCTGCTCGCCGACGGCGTGGAAGGCAGCGAACTCATCTTCGCCAACGGGCCGGATCGGATAGCGCTCGGTCATGATGGCATTCGTACCCCACCAGCAGCGGTGATCGCGAATAGTTATCTGTCCCGCCGAAACGTGCCTGGACGGCCGCATGCCGATAAAGTGCGGCCAACATGGTTCACCCGGTCCCGCACCGCCAGTTCCGCGCTGCGCAGGCAGCAGCGGGGCGAGCGCGCGGCCTGGTGCGGCGGCAGTTCATCACCAGGAACCGCCGCCTTTCACTCGTCCTCGCCGCCGTCACGGTAGGCATCGGCATCGCAGGCGTGCACGTCTCGTACTCCTGGTTCTCGCCCGGGGTAATGATCTTGCCAATCCTGGCCGGCGGGATGCTGCTGTGGCCGCGAGCGCTGCTCATCTTGTTCGGCGTGGTCGCGGTGACGCTGGCCTACGACGTGATCAAGGGCCGGGCCGGCCCCGGCATCATCGCGACAATCGTCGTGACCGCCGCCTTCGCGCACGTGCTGGCCAGGACAAGGGCCAAGCTTGGCGTACAGGGCCTGCGCGGGGACCAGATGCTGATCGAGCTGCGGGACCGGATCCGGGCCCAGGGCAAGCTGCCAGGACTGCCGGAAGGCTGGCGATCGGCGTCGGTGCTGCAGCCGGCCGGCGGGGCGTCATTCGGCGGAGACTTCCTGGTGTCGGCCAGCGACGGAAAGACACTCGAGGTGGCGCTCGTCGACGTACCCGGCAAGGGAATCGACGCTGGCACGCGCGCATTGCTGCTATCCGGCGCCTTTGGCGGGCTGCTCGCCTCGGTCCCGAGTGGCGAGTTCCTCACCGCCTGCAATGCGTACCTGCGGCGGGGAGGCTCCCCGGAGGGGTTTGTCACCGCCGTGCACCTGTCACTGGACCTGGCGACGGGTGACTATGTCGTTTCCTCCGCCGGGCACCCGCCGGCCGTGCATTTCGACGCGGGCACCGGCACCTGGCGGGTCACCCAGGCGCGCGGGATCGTCCTGGGCGTCGTTGCCGACCTGCGCAGCGTTCCCGAGCAGGGCACCCTGCGGCCCGGTGACGCGCTGATGCTCTATACCGACGGGCTGGTCGAGGCTCCGGGCGTGGACATCGACGCCGGGATCGACCGGCTGCTCGGCGAGGCGGACCGGATGGTCGCGGCCGGGTTCGGGTCCGGCGCCAGTCACCTGGTCCGGTCCATGCAGGCCGGCGCTCGGAGCTCGGACGACTGCGCGCTGGTGCTCATCTGGCGGTCATGACGCGGCCGGCCAGCCTGCGAATGCTTTCGCGAGCGAGCTGCGATTACCCAGCGCGATATGACAAACACGTCAGATATCAATTCCGGGTCCGGCATTTCGCCATCGAGCGGGGCTAGAACAGAATCTCACGCGCCGGGCCGGCCGGCCCAATAGGATCGTCTCACCTCGGCGACCCGCCGTGCACCAGAAAAAGCGACACCAACGTCAGGTGACATAGCTGTCATGATTCTCCGCCGGAAAGCGACGTGCATGTCATGTGACGCTCACGTCATTAATATCGGGAAAGGCGACGTGGCCGTCATATGACGGGGATGTCATTATTTGCAATTCCATCAGAACTATGCAGAAATAGGGACCGTGACGCGCGACGGGACGCGAATGGGCGGCATGCTCCCCCCCGGATCATCTAGCAGGCCGGCTGACCCGGCGGCCGTCGCAACGGGCGGGGGGACGATGCCTGTCGGCAGCATTCCCGGCGCGGGAACCGATGTCGCGGCCGCGATGGCCACGAGGGCGACCGGCGAAAATTTCCCCGTGGCCTTGCGGCTGCTGCCCGCACGCCACCGGGAGCACCTGATGGCCGTGTACGGCTTCGCCCGGACGGTCGATGACATCGGCGACGAGGCGCCCGTCGCCGAGCGGGCCCGCCTGCTCGACGAGCTTGAGGCTGATGTCGGCAGGCTCTATGCGGGCCTGGGCGGCAGCCGGGCGGCCGGAGGCCGGCCGCCGGAACTCAGCGTGATTGGCGCGCTGCGTCCCGCCGTCCGCCAATGCTCGATCCCGCAGCAGCCCTTTCTCGACCTGATCCAGGCCAACCGGCAGGACCAGATCGTGACCAGATATGCACGGTTCGACGACCTGGTTGGCTACTGCCGGCTGTCGGCCAATCCCGTCGGCCGCATCGTGCTGCACGTGTTCGGCGCGTTCTCGCCGGCCCGGGCCGAGCTCTCTGACCAGGTCTGCACCGCGCTCCAGCTTGCCGAGCACTGGCAGGACATCGGCGAGGACTTCCGGGCCGGCCGCATCTACCTGCCTGCTGATGACATGGCCAGGTACGGCTGCAGCGCGGCCGATCTGTCCGCGCCGCGGGCGTCTGCCGAACTGCGGGGCCTGATCGCCTTCGAGACGCAGCGCGCCCGCTCCATGCTCGATGCCGGCGCGCCGCTGGTGGGATCGCTGCACGGGTTCGCCAGGGCGGCAGTCGCCGGCTATGTGGCCGGCGGCCGGGCAGCACTGGCCGCGATCGTCGCGGCTGATCATGACGTACTGCGGGCCACGCCGCGCCCGCGGGGGTTCCGGACCGCCGCGGAGTTGCTCCGCTGCTATGCGACGGGGCGGTGACGCGGTGCACACGGGGGGTCCCGCGGCCATCGAGGTCCGTGCCGCGTACCAGCGCTGCGAGCTGATCACCAAGTCGCAGGCACGGAATTTCTCCTACGGGATCCGGCTCTTGCCAGCGGACAAGCGCCGTGCGCTGTCGGCTGTGTACGCATTCGCGCGGCGGGTCGACGACATCGGTGACGGCTCGCTGCCCGCCGCGGACAAGCTCGCGGCGCTGGCGGCGGCCCGGTTGAGCGTGGCCGCCCTCGGCCGTCCCGGCGGCCGGGATGTCGCGGGTGACCCGGTGCTCGTCGCGCTGGCCGACGCGGCCGGCAGGTTCGCGATACCGCTGGGCGCGTTCGGCGAGCTGATCGACGGCTGCGAGGCTGACGTCGTCGGCACCAGGTACGGCACCTTCGGTGATCTCGAGCACTACTGCCGGTGCGTCGCCGGGTCGATCGGGCGGCTGTCCCTGGGCATATTCGGCTGCCAGGACACCGCGGTGGCCGCACCGCTCGCCGACGCGCTGGGCGTGGCCCTGCAGCTGACCAACATCCTGCGCGACATCCGCGAGGACTTCGGCAACGGCCGGGTCTACCTGCCGGCCGAAGACCTCGAGCGCTTCGGCGCGGTGCTGGTACCGGACGGCACGTCCAACCTGCCTGCCGACAGCAGGCTCGAGGATGTGATCCGGTTCGAGGCCGAGCGCGCCCGCGGCTGGTACGCAACCGGCCTGCAGCTGATGCCGCTGCTTGACCGGCGGAGCGCGGCCTCCGCCGGGGCGATGGCCGGCATCTACTTCCGGCTGCTTGCGCACATCAGCGCATCGCCGGCGACTGCGCTGCAGCGCCGGCTGTCGCTGTCCACCGGGGAGAAAGTAATGGTCGCGGCCAGGGCGCTGGCGGGCAGGAACCCGGGCGCCGCGGGGCCGGCCCGCGCACCGGCACGGGCCGCGGCAGGCCCGGCCGGCCGGGCGGAGCGCAGCACAGCAGACGGGGCCATTCCGGTACTGGCGGAAGGGGCCATCCGGGCCCAGGGAGACGGGGCCATCCCGGCCCCGGGAGGCGGGGGCGTCCCGGCCCCGGGAGGCGGGGGCG
>Ga0137373_10004154_pt1 | contig 15819 bp, 12 predicted proteins | sample SagtaG_5_FD_104912 | JGI IMG/M metagenome (GOLD analysis project Ga0137373, IMG submission 104912) | Vadose zone soil microbial communities from Sagehorn Ranch, Mendocino, California, USA - Sage1_R_80_16 metaG | ecosystem: Environmental > Terrestrial > Soil > Vadose zone | place: USA...
GGCCCGCGCTGAACTTGCTCAGGGAAAACTGCGCCCCGCATTTGAGGACCTGCGAAAGGCCCACGCATCGGATCCGCGGAACATTGATGCCCTCTATTACTTGTCCTTCGCTGCCCGAGGGCTTTCACAAGAGGAGTACCAGAGACTCTTTGCCATGGCTCCCGATTCCGCGCGCGTTCACCAACTTCTCGCCGAGGCCGCCCTGCAAGGCGAGAACCGGACAGAAGCCGAAGCAGAATTTCGGAAAGCTCTCCAAGCCAATCCCCGCTCGGCCGAGGTCGCAACCGAGCTTGCTGAGTTGAAGCGGTCCCAGTCCAAATTTGATGAAGCCATCACCTACTACACACAGGCGGAGCAGATCGGACCTCCCACCTATGAAGTAGCGTACGGACTTGGGGCTTGCTACACCTACAAACTGGACTACCCGCAAGCTGCTAATTGGTTACGCAAAGCTGTCGCGTTGGATCCTGACTTGGCAGCGGGCCATTTTGCGCTCGGAAACGCACTCTTTCAGAGTGGTCAGTTCGATGCAGCCGTTCCGGAATTGAGGATTTCCCTGCAATTCGAGCCTCGGATGAAACAGGCGTATTTCTTGCTCGGTCGTGCATACACGAAACTTGGACGTCGCGATGAAGCTGCCGCTGCATTCAAAAAGCTAGATGAGCTAAACGGTTCGGTTGTACCCGCTGAAAAAAGAGAGCCCCAAGAAGATGAGGGCTCGCAACCTGAGCCGCCTCAATAAGATCTCATGAGAATTTTCAGTGTTCCGTCTCTCGGACTTCTCCCATCACGATGGTGTTCTGTGTTTCTTGTGGTATCGGTTTTATTTTTTGTTAATGTGGCGGCGCAGGAGGTCGAGGAACACAAACCACCCCAAACAGAATCAATGGGGGTCTCGACCGGCCCGCAACACGCCGCAGTGAAAGACGCCCAATCACGCCCAATCACTGCAGGTGGATTTGTTGACGGTGCCCCAGTCGTTTTTGAGGACATCACAAACTCATCCGGCCTCGACAAATTCCACCACCGCTCTGGCAGTCCAGAGAAAGCGACGCTTCTTGAAACTGTAGGGTCGGGCGTCGCGTTACTTGATTACGACAATGATGGCTGGCTCGACATCTACTTGCTCAACGCTTCCACCTTCTCTGCATTGAATGGCAAAGAGCCGGCGCCGCGGGCGATGCTGTTTCGCAATAATCATGACGGTACCTTCACCGATGTCACCGACAAAGCTGGCGTCGCAAACGAACGGTGGGGCATGGGCGTAGCTGTCGCTGACTACGATAACGACGGCTGGCCGGACATCTACGTCTCCAATTTTGGCAAGAACCGCCTGTACCACAACAACCACGACGGCACCTTTACTGACGTTGCAGAGAAAGCAGGAATCGCGCTGGGCGGCTGGTCCGCTGGCCCGACCTGGGGAGACTATGACCACGATGGTCGCCTCGATTTATTCGTTCCCGGTTACGTGAAATTTGATCCTGACCATCCTCCTATAGCGGGCCAAGCCGGCATTCCCGCTAGCTCTTGTCAGTTTCGCGGGGTCAGTTCCATGTGCGGTCCCCTCGGGCTACCGGGAGAAGGCGATCATCTATTCCACAACAATGGGGACGGAACTTTTACTGATGTGAGCAAGAACGCCGGGGTTTCCGATCCCCGGGGCTATTACGGGCTCGCCTCGGTCTTCGTGGACCTCGATGACGATGGCTGGCTCGATTTGGTCGTGGCTAACGACTCTGTTCCGCGTTATCTTTACCGCAATCTGCATAACGGGACTTTTGAAGACGTAAGTTACGTCTCTGGTTTTGCGCTAACCGATACTGGCCTTGCACAGGCATCCATGGGCATCGCGGTGGGCGACTACAATCGCGACGGTAGGGTGGATCTTTACGTAACCGTATTTTCGGACGACTTCAACACACTTTATCGAAACGATGGAAACGTCAGTCTTTCCGAGGTTAGCTTTCAGGCAGGCGTGGGCAGTGCGACGATTCCCTTTCTCGGCTGGGGGACCGGATTCATTGACTTCGACAACGACAGCCTGCTCGACATTTTCATCGCCAACGGTCATGTCTATCCCTGGGTGGACAAACGGGATTGGGGGACGACGTGGGCACAAAGACCGTTATTATTCCGCAATGTAGATGGGACCAAGTTCGTTGAAGTACCGGCGGCCACCGGAAGCGGCCTCGCTGACGTGATTCCAGCTCGGGGCGCGGCTTTTGGCGACCTATTCAACGATGGTCGAGTTGATGTGGTCTTGAACAATATTGATTCAACCCCAGCTCTCCTGCGCAATGTTGCGAAGAGCAACAGCCATTGGATCTCTCTGAAATTGATCGGCGGTGCCGGAAGCCCGCGAGACGCGATCGGGGCGAAAGCTTTCGTAACCGTCAACGGGGTACGGCAGCGCGCCGACGTTATCAGCGGAGCCAGTTACGGTTCAAGTTCCGATCCCCAGGCTCATTTTGGATTGGGAACTGCTACAAAAATAGAGAAAGTCGAAATCGAGTGGCCGAGCGGGAAGAAAGAAACAATCGTTACGCCTGGTGTTGACCAAATTTTGACTGTCTCCGAAGGAAAAGGACTCATTGAGAAGTAATTACGACCATCTGTGCCGCGTTCTATTCCTGTGTGCCTCTGCACTCGCATTCGCTCAATCGCAACCCGGAGGCAAGACAGACAACTTTTCTGATTTTCGCCCTCGTCGCGAAATGCCGAAGGAAGGTTTTGTGGGTCGGGAGGTCTGCGCCGGCTGCCATATCCAAAAGAATCGCACCCAGTCACAGACAGCAATGGCGCATGCTCTGGGTAACCCTGGGGACAATCGTGTACTGCGCTCCCATCCACAAATGACCTTTCGCACCGGTTCCTACACTTATGAAATATCCAATGACGAGAAACAAAGTTTTTATCGCGTCACCGACGGGAAAGAAACGATCAGTGAACCTATAGCCTATGTCTTCGGCAATGCCCACGTCGCCCAAACCTATATCTTGCGCCACAATGGGAAGCTTTACGAAGGCCGCGTCAGCTACTACAGCGGCATCGACGGCCTGGACTGGACGATCGGCGACGCTCTGAATCCGCCTCCGAGTCTTGAAGAGGCATTTGGTCGCGACATCAGCGGTGATGAGTCTCGCAACTGCTTCAGCTGCCACGGCACTGCCGCTGTGGTCGATACCAAATTACAACTCGAGCGCCTAATTCCTGGAGTGACTTGTGAGGCTTGTCACGGGCCGGGACGGTCTCACGTCGAGGCTATGCGCTCGGGAAATAGCGAAGGCTTTTTTATTTTCAATCCCAAAACACTCGCGCCAGACGCACTGTCGCAGGAGTTCTGTGGCGCTTGCCACCGCAGTGCCAACACCGTGGGAATGATGCCCGACCTCGGTGGAATCGCCAACGTGCGCTTTCAACCGTATCGCGTCGCCACCAGTCGCAGTCACGATGCCAACGACCCACATTTCGCCTGCATTGCCTGTCACGATCCGCACATTGATCTGCCGCAGCAAGGAGCTTCCAGCGATTCCAAATGTACGACATGCCACGTTCCCAAGCCTGCAACTCCCGTGTCAGCTTCCAAAGCCTCCGTGAACAAAAGCTCTGGCTCATCCGAGGCGAAACCTTGTCCCGTTGCAACTGCAAACTGCGATAGCTGTCACATGCCGAAAGTTGAGATCCCGGGTACGCATTTCAAATTTACCGATCACCGCATTCGCATCGTACGCGCGGGAGAACCATATCCGTTTTAAGTTGTAGATCGAGTGGGGTAACCAGCGGCAACCCAATTACTTAATCCCAGCACCTTCGACGATCGTAATGTAGCGGTCAATCGGAAGATCAGTAAATGTATCGACCCGCGTGCTTGGCTGCGGCCAGCGGATCTCCAGCTTGTCGATTTTCGTCCGCTTGCCGATGCCCAGCACTTCGCGTGGGTCATGAGAAGAGAGATAACTGCCGCCGCCAACCTTCATTCGGCTACGCGTCAGATCGCCAGACTGCCATGTAATCTTCGCGCCTATCGCGTCCGGATTCGCTTTCTTTCCGACGAGCCGGACGCCCAGCCAGTGGTTCCCTGCCGTGGCGACATTTTTTAGTAAAACGGGGGCTCCATCATTCACGCCAACAAGAACATCGATTGCGCCATCATTATTGAAGTCGCCGATCGCCATGCCACGGGCCGCAAGGCTCTTTCTAAACGCCGGTCCCGCGGAAGAACCGACGTTCTTCAGACTTCCTCCTTCGTTGTGGAAAAGCAGCAGTGGCTCTCGATAAGTAACGTGGCTTGAATGTTCTTCGATTTTGTCGTCGGGATGTCCGTTGGCGATAAATAGATCGACGTTGCCATCGTTGTCGTAATCGAAAAACTTTACTCCCCATCCGCTCATGAGTCGCGTCAGGCGGCCCATGCCCATCGTGCCAGCCAAATCGTCGAAGGTCAGGTCGTGGTCATTCCGGTAAATCGAATACATCTCCTGGTCCACGTTTGTCACGAAAAGATCCTGCCAGCCATCCTGGTCGAAATCGGCAGAGTCCACCCCCATGCCGGAGCGCGGACGGCCCTCCTGACTGTAAGCGACACCAGACTGGATCCCCGCCTCTTCGAATTTTCCGTTCCCCTTGTTCACGAACAGGAAGTTCGCCGTGGTGTCATTGGCCACAAACAGGTCCATGCGCCCATCATTATTAATGTCGGTAGCAACCACTCCCCAGGCCTTCCCTAGTACCTTTGCAATCCCCGAGTCCCGGCTCACATCTGTGAACGTGCCGTCCCCATTGTTGTGAAACAGCCAGCTCGGGGTCGGTTCGTAGGCAGTTGGTACGCAGTAGTAGCGCTCCCCACTGTGCTCATTCCCGCAAAATTTGTTTTTGGATTTATCAAAATCCACGAATCGGCAGACAAAAAGATCTAAGCGCCCATCGTTGTCATAATCAAACCAGACCGCGCTCGAAGCCCAACCTGGCGCCGCAACTCCGGCCTTCTCCGTCACATCAGTAAAGGTCCCATCGCCATTATTGTGATAGAGGATGCTTCGGCCGTATTGAGTAACGTACAGATCCGGCCAGCCGTCACCGTCATAGTCCCCGACTGCGACGCCCATTCCGTAGCCCCCTCCGATCACGCCCGCCCTTTCTGTTACGTCCGTGAATGTTCCGTCTCGATTGTTGTGATAGAGCGCATTACGCAGCGGCGGATTAGGCTTGAAAAAATCACACCCCCCACTGTTCACCAGGTAAATGTCCATCCAGCCGTCATTGTCATAGTCGAGGAACCCGCAGCCGGCCCCAGTGGTCTCGGGCAAGTAGTACTCGGGTGAGCGCCCGTTTACGTGGCGCCATGAAATCTCGCTGGCGGCAGGTGGAACCTCCTCGAAAAGCGTAAGAATACCTGGCGGGGCTCCCGCCAGAGCAAGGTCCATTTTCCTGGAGTGAGCCCACCAGCCTGCGCCGAGACTGCTCATAGCGGCGATAAATTGTCGTCGAGTGACCCTTGGCATGAGAACGATGATCGGAGAACCCGGACTATTGTTTTAAGGGGAACAACTTGATATTGCGAAAGTAAATCTCCGCTCCTTCGGACTGGAACAATATCTTTCCGCTGGCCGGAAATGCTTCTGAACCTTCGTTCACCAATTTCCCATTGACGAATTGTTGGACGTGATCTCCCTGCGCCACTAATTCCAGCAGATTCCACTTACCACGTGGTTTCTCCACTTCTCCAACTGGATCGCGGTACCCGGTTACATCTTTCCAACGACCCTTTCGCAAACGATCGACTTTTACGGCTTTGCCTTCAGGGCCAGTCGCCCTCGTGCCATTGGCTGTTATAGCGCCACCGTCAGTGAGCCAAAAGTCTCCGGTGCCACCTTCGAGAATCTGGAACTCAATCGAAGTCGGCCAAACCTTCTGCGGACCCTGCACGTGGTAGAGAATTCCGCTGTCGCGGGCCTGCCCCTGGCGCGGTGCATAGGTACCCTCGCCCCACTTGAATTCCGCGCGCAGATAGTAGTTGGAAAATTCTTTCTTGGTAATGATGTAGCCAAACTCTTTACCGGAGACGTGAATCACGCCCTTTTCAACTTGGAACACGTAATCTGGATCGTTGTTCAATCCGTGGGATTTCAGAAAGATATCGAAGTTCTCGATATTCGCGCCGTTGAACAAAACTACAGGTTTGTCATGGGGAGGGATGGAGCGATTGGCGCCCCTGGCTGTCGTGGCCAGGAGTATGCACTGCAGCGCAATCCCAATGAAATGAACCTGAATTCGCATCACCGAACGATATCACCATGAGCAAGTGACGCTATAAATCCAATCCGTACTAAGCGTGACGCCTTTATCAACTCGTGACCGCCGACTTGGGTTTACGTTGTGCCTTCAGGATCTCGTCAAAGAGAAATAGGTCAGTGAGCAGGGCCCGCAGATGGATCGACGCGTTCAGATTATCGATCAACTGAGAGCTGATTACGGGTTGGGCCAGGACCAGTTCCAGGGCAGCTAGTGAGTCGCGGGCATCGCGGTCCAGCACCGCAATGAAAGCCCGGTATTTTTCCGCGAATTCGAGTTCTTCTTCTACTGCCTCGGCACAGCTCGAGGCGAGGCCGGCCAACGCCTGGAGGCAACGACGCAGGAATTCGCGGAGCTGTCCCCCCGACTGGCTGCCTTCATCGCTCGGGAGTCCTTGGCCCGCATAAGCCAGCATGAATTCATAGCACTGTTCGATAGCATCACAGCGTTCTGAGAACCGAGCCGGCATCTGTCAGGATCTCCGTTCTCTGGAGGGTGAAGCTGAAGCCTCGATCACCCATCGTTCCGGATCATGTTCTTTCAAGTAAAAGTCGCGGCTCATCGAGCCAAAGATCATCGACTCCGTAATGGCGAGCTTCTCCGGTCGGACTGCGAAGTAAACGTGCACGATCACCAGTGCGATCAACCCTACGCCTGCCAGCCCGTGCAGCACGTACATCAGGCCCCATGTCATGTCGCCGAACAAATAGGGATTGCGCGGAAGAATACCGGTTCGGATGCGGAACATCATGAACACGCCGGTCAGGACCACCGCCAAGCCGCACAAAATGATGACGCCGTGGTAGAGCTTATTATCCAGCGGATACTTGGCGGATTTGCGTGGCAAAGGAGCGGACTTCCCGAAGAACCGCTGGACCTTTTTCCAGGCGTCCTCCAGGTCGGTCTTGTCTGGCCAGATCGACCAGAAGTCCAGGAAGAAGGACGCGTGGATAATGTGAAAAACGATAGAAATTGTCAGCATCACCCCTGCGATCCAGTGATACGTGACCCAGTTGAATTGCACACCCACCTTAGGCAAGAAGGCGGTAAATAGCAGGGTGAACATCGCGACTGCCATGATCCAGTGAAACAGCCGCGCCGCCAGCGAGTGTCTGGGAATACGCTCCGGCAAGCGGGCCACGAGTTCCGGCGAAGATTCGCGCACAAACTCTTTTTCTTTCGCAAAGTATCGGATGTAAATGGCGTGAACGATAAGGAACAGCAATCCCGCGATCAGCGAAACCCATATTAGGAACCACGCAATGTGGATGGGGACATGCCGCCCCCATGGACTTGTAGCCCACTCTAAGATTCCCACGTAGCCTCCTGCACGCCGCTGATGGCGCGCTTCACCAGGTTTCTCATCAGCGGGATCTTGTAAGAGTTGAACTGCAACGGCACGGCGCCCTGCACTGCCAGCTTCCCTGCCATTTGACCGGTTGCTTCGTTCCGCGGACGGCCGCGTACCGCGTCTTCCACGGTTTTCAACCGCAGTGGGCGAGCGGCTGCACCGTTCACCGCAATACGGATTCGCTCGATCCTGTCACCCGAAAGCACCATCGCCGAGGCTACGTTCAACAGAGGGAAATCCCATACATTTCGGTCTCGCACCTTCTCGAAGTAGAAGTGCCCCCCTGCCCACGCGGAGGGAATACGGATGGCCGTAAGCAAATCCCCAGGCTGCAAGACGTTCATGCGCGTAATGTCAATTTCGGGTCCGACGAAGTAGTCCTCGGCATCGAGGACGCGTTCGCCCTTATTCGTGCGAACGACGAACTTGGCATCGAGCGCGATCAGGGCGGGGGCTGAATCGGATGGATTTACCGCGACGCAACGGTCGGCGTGAAGAATGGCGTGCTCCCGGTTCCGTCCGACTGGCGTGTCGGCATAGCAAATGTTTCCGCCCGCGCGATAGCACGGCCAACCCGCCCGGTAATACCAGCAACGCGCGTCCTGCGATACGTTCCCGCCGAGCGTACCCTGGTTGCGAATCTGAGGCGACGCCACAAGCTCTGCCGCCTGTGCAAGTAATCCGTATTTCTGCTGGACCACCGGGTGCCGCACCACTTCGGTCAGCGTGGTCATCGCGCCGATCTCGATCCCGTCGCTGGTCGTGCGAACGCCCTTGAGTTCCTCGACTCCGCTAAGATCAACCACCGCGCTCGGTTTTTTGATCCTATCCTTGAGCCAGTCGAAACTGTCGAGCCCTCCGGCTAGCGCCAACCCATCCGGCCCATGCTGTTCGAGCAACTTTTGTGCATCAGCAACGGAGTTCGGCTGGAACAGCTGGAACGCCGGCATGACATCTCGTATTACAGCCATGGTTCTCTCCGTTCAATATCCATTAAATGTGCGCCGTCAGGGGATCCTGCATCGGCCGCCCCGCCTCCAGCGACGTCAGAATGGTGTCGAGGTTGACCGGCGCACGGCGAAAGATCTCATCTCCCAGCGCATCCGAAAGGGCGTTCAAGATCGACGCACATCCGCCTCCCACGGGCGGCTCGCCAATTCCACGGGCGCCGACCGGTGTCTCCGGATCCGGAATATCCAGTGCCGCCCATTTCATGTTGACGGGTACGTCCAGAATGGTAGGCGGCTTGTTCTGATAAAACCGGTTTGAGACCATGTGCCCATACTGGGGATCGAACACCCACTTTTGTCCGATCGCATGACCGATGCCTAGAATTGAACGTCCTAGCACCTGTCCGCCAAGCGAGCGTGGATGAATCACCGTTCCTACATCCGCGTAGGCTAGGAAATCGACAATGTGGTACTTGCCGGTTTCGACATCTACCTCCACCTCAGCGAAGCTTGCGACGTAGGAAAATGTCTGGCCGTCATGCGGGTACTTGTCTTTTGCCGCAGCCACTAGGCCTTTACCTGCCAGTGCCGCGACCGACGCCTTGGTGTACTTGTTCACATCCTCCGGGGCTTCGTGGCCATCGTAGGCGCCGCCTAGCTGAATCGCCCGCCGGGCAGCTTGGGCCAGGGTCATGCCACGGCCGCCGCCCTTGTGGAACACGCGCTCATTCGCAACCTCGTAGTTCTCCGGTTTGCCACCGAGAGTTTTGGCCGCAATTTCCTGGAGCTTCTTTTTGGCCTCCATCCCCGCCGCGTGTGCCGCTCGCGTCATCGCGTGCGTGGTTTGGCTGCCACCGGACACGCAGGTCCAGGGAAGGTCCTGCGTCGTATTGCCCCAGGTGATATCGCATTTTTCCCAGGGCACACCGAGAACCTCAGCACTCACGCGGTGAACGTCAATCACGGACTCCGTCCCCAGATTACCGATCCCGGACTGGATGGCGATCCGTCCATCGGGCTTAATGAGGAGTAATCCGTCGTAGCCGACCGAGCCGGCAAAGAAGAAACTCAGCGATACGTCGACACCGCGCACTTTCGAGCCAATTCGCTTCGGGGTACGCGCCACGCGCTCTTGCCATTTGAACTGCTCCGCGCCGCGGTCGAGGGCTTGTTTAATGAATGCACTCGTGGCGTGGGTTCGCTTGCCATGCGTTACGGGCCCTAATTCCGCCTTGCCCTCAGGACAGTTGATGCGGCGGATCGCCACCTGATCCACCGCCAGCTTGCGCGCAGCCTTCGCGATGATCGGTTCCATGATGGCAATTCCCTGCATCCCGCCCGGCGCGCTTTGCGGGCCTCGCGGCGGCGTGTTTGTCATGATCGTCGCCCCGCGCCACCGCATCGCCGGCGGCTGGTATAACAGTGAAACGATTCGGCCTGCGGCGCCGGCATCACCCACAGCGTCATAGGGACCGGTGTTGCAAATCACGAACATATCAACAGCAGTGATTCGCCCCTCTTTGGAAAAGCCGACTTTCATCCGGCCTGCCAGGCTGGGCCGCCCGCGTCCAATGAACTGCTCTTCCTCGCGGCTAATGCGCATCATCACCGGGGCGTTGGCTTTCTTCGACAGAAGCGCTGGAACAATCGCCGTGATAGCAGCCGTTACCTTGCTCCCAAAGCCTCCACCGGTATATTCGCTGATAAGAACAACTTTTCCTGGATCGACATTCAGCCATCGAGCGAGCGCAGCCACGGTTTGAACGGTACTTTGGGTTCCGGTGTGGATGTATGCCTTGCCGTTCTGCCAGTACGCCAAAGCGCTGCGGGTCTCGAGCGTCTGATGGCTGGTATCTGGTGTAACGAACGTCTCATCCAGAACCAGCGTGGCATTCTTGAAGCCCTGATCAGTGTCGCCATAAGACCACTCGTCGGTCGCCTTGCCCATCGGCAGACGGCCATCTTTGGCCTCGCCGAAGTCTGCATGGGTCCATTTAAGTTTCCCGACTTCGGGCGCTGGAGGACTCGGCAGAGGTTCTCCGGGTCGCGTCGCCGGCGCCGGAGGCTGGACCCAGATATTCCCTTCGGTCCGCGGGTTCGGCCCGCCGGGGCGAAGGCTATCGAGCGGATCAATTACAAATGGCAGCGGCTCTAAATCAAGATTAATTTTTTCGATAGCTTCTGCAGCAGTAAGTTCGTCAACCGCAGCCACGGCGAGAATCGGTTCCCCCTGGTACAGCGGTTCCATGGTGAGAGCTCGTTCGCCCCGCTTGTTGGCTTTGATAACAGTACCAAGGTCTGTCAGGCTGTCGGCTGGAGCGGGAAGATCGTCCGCGGTCAGAATCGCTTTGACGCCAGGCATCGCCAGCGCCTCGTTCATGTCAATGTGCTTCACGCGCCCATGCGGCATCGGGCTGAGCAGGAGCTTGCAGAACAGCATGCCCTCCGCGCGGAAGTCCTCAGCGTACTTCGCCTGCCCTGTGACTTTCGCATACAGGTCGGCCGTCTTATAGTTTTTGCCGATTAACTTGTACTGAGCTCCGTATTCCCGTTCGCCGTGTTGCTTCGGTTCTCCAACTCGACTAGGCACGATTAGCCCTCCTCATATTTTCTGCGCCGCGCATCATCGCAGTGAGGATCTTGTCGTAGTCCTGGCAGCGGCACAGATTTCCCGAGATGCCGTGTGCTAACTCTGACCGCGTAGGATTCGGATTTGACTTCAGAAATCCGACCGCGCTCATAATAAAGCCCGGCATGCAGAAGGCGCATTGAAACCCCTGTTCATCAATGACCCCCTGCTGTACCGGGTGCAGTGTTCCATCGGCGCTGGCCAGCCCTTCAACCGTCAAAACTTTTCGGCCGCGCACCGTGTGGGTGAGCACCGAGCACGCGTAATACGGCATATCATCAACCAGGACCGTACAAGAGCCGCATTCGGCACGGTCGCAGCCCAGCTTGGTGCCGGTGAGCCCTAGCTTGTAGCGCAGCGTCCACGCCAGGGTCTCCTGCTTCATCACATCCACTCGCCGCTGCTGGCCGTTCACGTTGAGAGTAATGAGCCGCTCGCCCACGCCTGACAACGACTGGCCCCGCAGAACAGTGGACGCGCGGAACAGATAGTTGGCGGAGGAGACTGCTACGCCGCTGGTGATGACTCCCTTGATGAAGTTACGTCTCGAGATACCCTTCGCGGCTTCATTGGTCATCCTGATGTCTGTCTCGTCCGCCATACCGGCTCACCTTTTTGTTGCACACAGAAACAGGGGGTATTTTAGTTTTGTACACCCGAATAACCAGGGGATGTCAAACAAGAAATTCTAAGAGATAAGTTCAGAAATGCAGCATGGTTCTTCCCCCTCCCGCGACAGAGTTCATCCCGCAAGTTCGTTGAAATTGTGAAACTGAATTGCGGAGCGAATTCGCCGGCCGTTGCCCGCGAAATCGTTGTGGCGATCCCCACGTGCGTTTTTATGCAGCCACGTTCCTGATCGCGGCATCTTTTGATAACTGGTGGACCCAGCACGAGTAATTGTTTATGCCAATCGGCGAAGAACAGCACAACGAGTCAGCAACTGGAATGCTGAGAGGAAGATCCATAATTGGTTTCGGACGCGGAATACCAGCGCCGAATCAACCGGCAGCCTACGGACGGAGCTTTCCCTTTTGACGGAGTCCACGTTCCCGCCGCAAATCCGGCGAGAGATGCAGATCTCGTTTCCATCGAAATCCGACCACTTGATCGCAATCGCCTCCCCAATGCGAAGTCCCGATGTAGCGAGGAACAGCACCAGGGTCGCATAGGGCTCTTCAAGCTCTGCTGCAATCGCCATGACTTCTTTGGGGGTCAGAACAGTGCGCGTCACCTGTCTCCCACCCGTCTGCTGCGGCAATTTGATCCGTGTGCACGGATTTTTTTCGAGCCAGCCGCAGTCGCTCGCCCATCCCAGCGTGAGACTGATCACGACCCTCATGCTGCGAAGGGCACTGCGGCTGTACTTCTTTGATTGTGTCGCGAGCAGCGCCTGGATGTCCTCCCGGTTTATGTTCGAGATCATCCGATCTGCAAACGTCGGGAGCACATAGGCGCGTAACGCGTTGCGGTAATGACCCAAGGTTGTGGTTTTCATTGTCGGACCCACCGCCTTTTGCCAGCGTTCCGCGAGCTCTCGGAAATTCATCTCCATGGTAGGAGTTGAAGATCGAAAGAGTTCTGCGAGCCTGCTTCGAGCCGCACCGCGCGTTGGAAGCTCGCCCCGAGTGCCGAGCCGGACGTGGCGTTGCCGCCGCCTGACTTGGCCTTCGGGAGTTCGGACGTCCTCGCGGAACATGCCGTACCAGACTTTCACTTTTTTGCCTGTCAGATATACGTAGCCTCGCTGATACCGAAAAAGCATAGAGTTCCTTTCCGGTTTCAACGATTTCCCAGTCTGCATTCTCGCCTGCGTCAGTTGGGAAAGCAAGAAAGGGTCGAAGCGGATCAGCCGGCCGACTCGCAGCAGCGGAAGCTCGTTGCGATGACGTCGGACCCAGCTCTCTGACACCCTGAGAAGAGCGGCGGTCTCGCGCGCTGTTAATGCCCGCGGTTTCCGGTCGCTTGCGTACTCGGCTTCCCCCGGAATGTCAGATCGCGTAATCTCCAGCACCCACAAAATAAGACGGCGCGAGGGAGATGTTTTCGATACCTGAACGCATCCAAGAAAAACCGGAAACAAAGGGCTCGTGTAGCACGGTAAAAGGAAGGTGCTCAGTTCAGAAACCAGGAGATTGGCGAGGTTCCGTTCAACTTCATTACGAGGGCAGTTCTTGCGTATCCTCAAGATTCCAGCGATATACCGCGTTTCCGCGGTTAAGCATCTGGTCCTCTAGAAGAGTTTCCCTTATTTCGTCGGGAAGTTCGATGTACGGCGCCAGCAACTTAGCAAGTTCAGCAGCAGTACCGACACCACCCTCCGGCAGGTGCAGGGTAGCGAAAACGATACCATCATCAGTGATTTTCTTGGATTTCTGCCGTACGGTTCCAAAAAAATACTGCAGAGGCCTATCCCATCCAACGAGGATTTCGAACTGTTTCGTCGAGATGTAGTGTTGGCTATAGAATGTAAGTTGTTCGTCCCTACCAATCCCCTCTCTGGCATAGACGACCTAAACTGATATGTTTTGACACACTCTATACTACGGATTTCTATCGACAGGGCAATGGACGCAGAAACGCCATGATCCGTGGACGCTAACTGATGTTCTGGTGCCTGGAACCCTCAATACGCTTTTCCAGGCGCTTCAGTAGGCGATCCACTGCAACCGATCACGGGTGACGGTCATGCGTTTGTGCTTGACCTTCTGAAAAAGCATAAACGGACAGCGGAGAATATCGGCGCTGGCGTAAAACACTTCACGGTCAAGAATGCAAAGGGCGGGACGCGGTGCTTCTACATCACCCGCGTCGATGGTTCACGGGACGATCTCTCGATTGGAAAATGCCTGAAAGGGTGATACTTAGCGGCCAACCGCCGCTATCGGCCCTTCTTCACTTTAGTTAGGGAAGAAAAACCATCTATAACAAAGTTCGTTTTCTTCTTTAATTCTTCATTCAAACCGCTATCACGATAAAGATTGCATGCCGGCTCCATTGCTATCAACGCTGGTTTCCAAAAGACGAAACCATCTGCGGTAGGGGAATCGTAACTGCAGCATATTATGATGTCTTGGCCCCAAAACGTTACGTCAACGCTGAACATTTTCTCCAACATAGTTCGCGTATAACCGTAACGCCGTTCCATAGCTTCCTGTATAGCTTTGTCCCGTTTATCAGTTGGTAGGTGATGAAGAAATTGATTCGGGCCGAACACCTTATCGCAAAAGTTCATATACTCGAAACTGAAATTTTGATGAGCATGCCAAAAAACATCTAAAGTTTTGGACAACGAGTGCAAATTTCTTCCATCTACTATCTCTAAAGAGTAAAACATTTTCAAGTTTGTTAGACCGCGTGCCAAATAATCGGTCTCGAAGAAACGTTCAGCGTTTGGGTTTTCTTGCTGTACTCTCCAGATAATCTTCGCATAATCATCCGACTCGTTAATATGCTTTAAGGCCGTTAGAATTTGATCATTAACAATTTCATATTCTTGTTTTTGGCTATCAATGAATTGTTGTTTAGACAGTTCGAGTATTGGCAAAATTTCTTTATCGGTAAAGTACTCGTAAGATGGTTTAGTAGTGTCAATCATGGTGAAGTCGCGCCCCCCATTGTGTGGCAGATGGAATCTTAAAGCGAAGTACACCCCTATTGTCAAGACGGGGTCCCGTCAGAAAACGGACAATAGAGTACGTTAAGGGTGGCTAGTGGCCGGAATCCACCGGTAGAAGGTAGGCACAGAGACTCCGAGGTTGCCTACCAAATAATTTGTTACGATTTCAGAAATAAACCCACCATTCAATTAGCACCCTTTAATCTTTGTTCCGAATTCGTAACGAAACCAAGAAATCTGCTTACCAAGCAGGAAGCTGTGGTAAGTGAGGTGCGCAGGTCAGCCATGCCGCGCATATTGAAATCGTTCCTAGACGTTCGGCATCATTCTCCGACCTATTGCGGCCACGACCCCAGAATTACGGTTGCGCTGCGGCTCCTGAACAGCGAGAGTGGTTTGAGCCTCGAACAAATCGCGCGCAAAGTTAATCTCTCGGACTCCCGCCTGCGACATGTCATACGAGAAGAGCTTGGTGTTGCGCCTCACCGCTACGTAAAACAGCTTCGGCTGCGCCGTGCACGGGCACTTGTTGTGCGCACGTTCCTGAGCGTGAAGGAAATCGCATCGGCCGCAGGATTCGGCGATATCAGCCATTTTGCACGGGACTACAGAGCAGCATTTGGAGAAACCGCCTCCCAGACCCGCCGCAGAGTAGCCGTTTCGGCCAAAAGATAGCCATTTTGGCTAGTTCTTGGCAGTTGCCATTTATGCCTGGTTCGAGCATTCTTGCCCCTTCCTGGCGCTCACATACCCAGCAGAGCACGCGTAAGCTCCTTGGGACGACAGATGGATTGCAAACATTGGCCGACAGGACAGTCATCGTAAAACGTAAATAGGAAGAGCTGGATCTGCGATGGGGCTGATGACGAGTGGCGGAACGGATTTGCGGGTTCCTATCCGAACAAGTCATTCGGAGACCAAGTGCTCGCTTGCTCATAGTGCCTTCGCATTGCTTCGCCAATGTAGGACAGATCAC